>ERZ772960.389-NODE-389-length-40618-cov-13.057294_pt1 | contig 40618 bp, 37 predicted proteins | sample MGYA00580678_ERZ772960 | MGnify/ENA primary metagenome ERZ772960 (study PRJEB29015, sample SAMEA2737930) | human oral metagenome | biome: human oral; feature: human-associated habitat; material: dental | place: China | collected 2059 ... | reverse complement strand
CTTCCGTATATAAATCAATATCAATAGTGATAAATCCTGTACCCGAATAGTGCGTGCCGAGTGCAAAATAATCGATCTGCCGCAATAGTCCGGATTGTTGCATAATCTGCTTTAACTTAGTCATCGCTAGATGCTCGTAGATATGTGCCTCGATGGGCGAAGTAGCTTGTTTACAGATAAGGATTCGTTGCATGTTATCTATATATTATCACAGAGAATATGGACAGTTTATCGACTTGTCCGGGTCGGAATGGCTAGCGCCGCTTGCCGTTGCCGCTGCGGCCGTGGTAGTTACGACCCTTGGTGTCGTGCTCCTTGCGGTTAGTGCCCTTGCGGTCTCTTCGCAGGTTGCCGCTACGCTGGATAGCGTTGTTGTGCCTGATGTTGCACTTCGGACAGTAGCACTGCTGCCGCTTGAGCCCGGTGTCGGGGCACTTGCTGCTGCGAACCATGGTAACTCCTTCTGGAGTCGGGCGAGATGATTATCTCGCGAAGTGGAGTGTCTCAATCTTAATGATCTTGAGTGAGACGCTGGCTTTTGCAATTACAAAAGCTGATATATATGTATCAATACTAGAAGAAGATGTCAAGGGCTTTTAGCTGAATCCTGTTATAATTATTTATTGGCAATAATCTTGAGAGTGAAAGGATTTTGCCATGGATAAAACAGTACTATCGCTAGCGGGAGTGCTGTTTGTTTTGGTGATTTTTCTATGGTCTGAGCTGAGTGATTTGAAGAAGCGGGTTGCGAAATTAGAGAAAGGCAAATCGGCTAAAGGCAAGAAAAGCAAATAATACTTTTTAGGCGCCGCGACGGCGTATTTTTGCAATTAAGACAATTTTGTGGCATCATAAAAGATAAATGATTCAATATAAAAGGAAATTAGAATAATATGAGTAAACTTCCATACTTGTTAACAGCGGCTCCATCTGAATATCCTAGTGGCGCGTCATCGCTGTCAAGAATTGATCCTATGCCGACACCACTGACTGCTAAGCTAGCTGGGGTGCCAGGGTTGGATATAGCAGGAATAGTGAATCGTGGTTTGGAGAAAAATGAAGATGGTAATCCTTCGGTAGAAGCCGTACAAGGCATTGGCGAGACGGCAAGCCGTGCTATGTTCAGAAATTTAGCAGATGAGGTGAGCTCAAAAGACCCAAGCTCTATCATAGGAACTCAGAGTGAGAATGACCCGACGGCCACGAGGATGCTGGACGATCTAGAAAAACGCGTAGAAGCTGGAGAGGCTGTCCTCCAGAATCTCTAGAAATAATCAATAATCCGAATGGAAGAGTCGAAGAAAGAGGCGGACAGACTGGCGAATAGTCTCTGAATAATAGAATGGAAAAAGGTAAAGACATAGGCGCAGATACGGGGAAGTCCCGTGAAAGTCCTGAATCTTGTGCGAGTAGGCTTGCATGTGAGCTCAGGAGGGTTGATGAAGCTATAGACATGCTGGGAAGAGAGCTTGCGGCGGCAGTGACACAGCGAGAAGCTATTTTGAAAGAGCTTAAGCAAACTGCGGAAGTAAACGGTTTAAATCTTAGTGAGTATCATGAAGGCGGTATGGATGCAGATATTACTTTACCGCGGGGCAAATAGGAGGCGTATACCATGAATTGGCTTGCGGTTGTTGGCACCCGCGAAATGAACGACGCGATTTGCCGTGATATTGAGCGATTTGTTGGTCAGAAGATTGCTGAGGGCAGCGGTATTGTATCGGGCGGTGCTACTGGTGTCGATCACGAGGCGGCTCGGCTGGCGTATGAAAACGGCTTGGACGCGTCGCGGTTTAGTATATTTCTACCGGTGAAATTAGAGTTGTATTGCCAGGCATTGTACGATCGAGCGGCAGCTGGTAAATGCCGCTACGACGATGCGGTTGATACGGCAAATCTTTTACAAAAGATTTGCCAGAGTAGGCCTGGTGTTGTGCACGATGTCACTGAGTTCACTGAAGTCAATGCCGAATCATTTCATGCGCGCAACTGTCAGATTGTTGACTTGGCGGACGAACTAGTAGCTTTTCGAGTGAATAATAGCCGAGGCACGACATTTACTATTGATCGAGCCCGAGATAAAAACATTCTAGTAAAAATTTTTGACTACTCAATCACTTCGCTCTGATTGCCATACTTAGCGATGATTTGTGTTGCTTGCGCCACGTCGTTTACGTTGTCTGGCGTAGCAATTCCGTGCCAGCCGTCACTACCGAGCAAAATGCCCAAATTAAGTAGCATTCGGTCGATGTCGGGCGCTATCGAAGGTTCATCAGTATAAGATATGCTATGCAAATAATCGGCAAAGCGTTGATTCAGATCGGGCGAGCGTAAATCCCGGGCAACGGCCTGGACGCAGCGTATAATGTCAGCAAATTGGATTGGTCCCGATTGCACACTGAGATGCAGCGTATTAGTGACAGACATGTCTTCGGCGTGATATTTGATATGATTGTCGTCGGTGTAGGCGCCAAATTGGAGGCTAAGCTTTTGGCTGATTGATAGGTTCAAAAAGTGCATGTACTCATAAAATAGCGGCAACATTTCGGGTCGTTGCTGGCGGAATTGCTGAGTTAGCTGAAAGGATATATAGAGTTTGCGCGGAATTGCTGATGGCTGGTTAGTCGAGTAAATTATACCGCTGATTTGACTAGTGCTGCTATTCAGCCGCTTGATATTATCGATGTTTTGCCATGGCCGAGAGTCAAGCTGTCTTAATTCGTGTATCATTCGGCCGCTGTCGGCGACGTATAGTTGGTTTGGCTCTTCGGCCAGCAAACGGTACAGAGCTAGTGAAACCGGCTCGTTGTCCATTTCGCCGAAATCAGTTGGCAAGGTTAATATCTTGTTAGCTAACCGCGTGGCATCGACCGAGTGCCAAATACTCTTAATAATGATAATGCCGCCAGGGTAAGTATGTCCGTCTAGCGTGTAATCGATCAGCTGATACTGGCCTTGCTGGTACATGAATTCGGCCGCCGTCGCCAAAAACATATGCTCGTATAAGTGAGCCAACTGCGTGCATGGATGGTGCTTAATCATAGTGATGCGCTTCATTATATTAATTATAGCAGAGAGTTAGATCTGATGTTCTTTGATGCGGCCGCGAACGGTTTTCACGAGCAATTTTAGCTCGCGTACGATAGTGTTATACTATATGTAATATGAAAGTCAGCCTAAACATTATCAAACAATTGATTAATTTTGAATTACCGCCGGTGGATGAGTTGGTGGCGCGGGTCAATCAGCAGCTTGGCGGTGTCGAAGCAGTGATCGACTTCAACGCTAAATATGGTGGCGCGCGAATTGTCCGGGTGGTTGAATGCGCTAAGCACCCTAATGCTGATCGGCTGAGCGTGACCAAGATTGATGATGGCGGCGTGGTGGCAGATGTGCCGCGCGATGAGGGCGGTCTGGTGCAAGTAGTTTGCGGCGCGCCAAATGTACATGCGGATATGTGGGCTATTTGGTTGCCGCCGAAGAGCACGGTACCGGCGAGCTTTGATGACGATGAGCCGTTCGTGCTGGATGCGCGGCCGCTGCGCGGCGTGCTCAGCCAAGGTATGTTGGCGGCGGCGGACGAACTGGATATCGGTACGGATCACGAGGGAATTGTTGAGATTCGTGAACAGGACGTGCCGGCGGGTGTTGAGCTCACGGCGGGTGCGAGTTTTGCGGAAACGTTTGGCTTGGATGATTACGTATTGGACATTGAAAATAAGATGTTTACGCACCGGCCGGATTGCTTTGGCCAGCTCGGCGTGGCACGTGAGATTGCTGGGATTTTTCATCAGCAGTTCACCAGCCCCGATTGGTATAAATCAGTCCAGCAGTTCACGAGCGCTGAGGGTTTGGATTTAACGGTTACCAATGATGCACTAGAATTAGTGCCGCGCTTTATGGCGGTAGCAATTCGTGATGTTACTGTGCAGCCAAGTCCGCTCTGGCTGCAATGCCAGCTGGTGGCTATGGGCGGCAAGCCGATTAATAACATTGTTGATGCCACGAATTACATAATGCTGATGACGGCGCAGCCAACGCATGCCTATGATTATGACAAGTTGCGCGGGCACACGCTCGGCGCGCGGCTGGCGCGTGATGGCGAGAAAGTTAGTTTGCTGAATGGCAAGGAATATGAATTGACAGCGGACGACATTGTCATCGCGGACGGCGAGGGCGTGATTGGTCTGGCGGGAATTATGGGCGGCAGTAATACCGAGGTCTCGAACGACACGAAAAATATCGTCCTCGAATGTGCTAATTTTGACATGTATGCACTGCGCCGCGCGGCTATGCGCCACGGTATTTTTACCGACGCGCTGACGCGGTTTAATAAGGGTCAGTCGCCACTGCAAAATGCTGCCGTGCTGAAATGGCTGATGGGTATGGTTGGTGGGGTGCAGGCGAGCCAGGTGTTTGATAAGCGCAACGATCGCCTGATGGTCATGCAGCGCGATTCGCGAGTTACATTTGGCTCTGCTGGCAAGGAAACCATCTCGATTTTCGATTGGGGCGCAGTGACTGGCGTTTTAGTGTTGGAAAGTACCTTTGTGAATGAACGTTTGGGTACAGAATTTTCGCCGCAAGAAATCTGCCGTATCTTGAAGAATGTTGAAATTAAGGCGTATGAAGAACCCGAGCCAAATACGCCTTATCAATTTGAAGTAATTGCGCCGTTCTGGCGCACCGACCTTGAACTACCGGAGGACATTGTCGAAGAAGTCGGCCGGCTGTATGGCTTTGATAAACTACCGCGCCAATTGCCAATGCGCAGTATCAAGCCAGCGCCGAGGAATCCGCGCCGCCAGCTCAAGCAAGCGATTCGCCAAAGTCTGTCGCGCGCCGGCGCCAACGAAGTCTTGACTTATAGTTTCGTCCACGAGCGTGTCCTGAAAAACGCCGAGCAAGACCCAAGCCGCGCCTATCGGCTAAGCAACGCTTTAAGCCCTGATTTGCAGTATTATCGCACTAGCGTGCTACCGAGTTTGCTGGATAAAGTTCATGCCAACATCAAAGCCGGCCACGACGAGTTCATGTTGTTTGAAATCGGCAAAATTCACGATAAAGAATTGCCGCTTACCGACGAGAATCTGCCGAGCGAGCAGACGTTTGTCGACGGTGTTTACGCTAGCAAAAAGCCGCGGGCCGGCGCGCCATTTTATAAAGCGAGGAAGCTAGTGAATAGGCTGTTGGCGGATATTAACGTTGACGCTGATTTCGTGAAAATAGTAGAGTCTGACGCGGACGTGCTAGCGCCGTTTGACGGCCAGCGCAGTGCTTGGATTGTCGCAAAAAATGGTGACAAGCTGGGTATTGTCGGTGAATTATCTCAGGTAGTGCGGCGTAATTTCAAGCTGCCAGATTACACGGCGGCGTTCTCACTTGATATTGAAAAATTACAAGTCTGTCTGACTGAAAATCGCGAACATAATTACAGGCCGCTGAGCCGTTTTCCGTCAATCAGTCAAGATATCTCGCTGCGCTCAAGCGTGGAAATTTCTCATAATGAGTTACTGCGAACGGTTCGGCAATGCTTGGACGAGTCAAAAAACCTACATTGCCGCGTACAGACGCTTGGTATATACCAGCCGAAAGACAATGCAGCTATCAAAACTACAACTCTCCGATTAACGTTCACTAGCTATCAGCAAACCCTGACTGACGCTGAAGTCAAACCGATTATGGATAATATTGCTACGGCAGCGCTTACTAAACTTGACGCCGAGCGAGTGTAATTTTATTTTAGTTGTTTTTGATTAGAACGCAGCGGGCGTTCTGGCAGGTTATTGCGCAATGTTACCAGACTGCGCCGTGTTGGGCGGCCGATAAGTACGCCGAACGAGGCGCCAGCAGCAATGGCTACCGCGATTAGTATAGCTCGCATCAATAACAGAGTACCGTCTGCAGCGGCCGGATTAGCGACTAGCGCCATTAGCCCGTTATATAAGGTTAGGCCGGGAACCAGCGGCACGATACCGGCATCGATAATCGCTTGGCTAGGAATTCTAGTTAAGCGTGAAACAACAGTAGCTGTAAAGCCAACAGTGAATCCAGCGACAGCGTTAGCAGGGATAATTATCAAGCCTAATTCTGATACAGCTAACAGCACATAATACCCCAATAGTCCGCTGGCGCCAGTGATTAACAGTCCAACTGGCCGCGAATTATTACTTAATGCAAATGATGCCGAGATGATGACGGCGCCAATATACTGATAGGTAGTGTTTGTAAAGGATAAGCTGTCAGGGGTTGCGACAAACGCTAAGCCAAACTGCCTGGCGGCGTATAGGCCCATACTTACGCCCAGTACAATACCAAGCGTCAACATCACCACCTTTAATAGCCGAGCGCTAGCTGTGACGTAATATTCATCAATTGCGTCCTGAAAGGCGCCAACAATCATCATGCCAGCTACTAGCAAGACGATACCGCCAACGGTTAATATCGTCGGATCAATCAAAGCAAAAAATTCCCAATATTTATGATTAACTAGCCACAATATACCAGTAGAGACTAACGTGACTGATAACGCGGCAATAATCTGAATGAAAAATGGCGGCAGCGCAGCGCGACCTAGTAGCTTTATCAGAAGAGTAATTAAAAAACCTATAATAAAGGCAGCCAGGATAATCGGTATAGACGTAGTGTAGAGCGCAACCGAGCCGGCACTCAGGCCGCCGCCAGCAATATAACTGATAATGCCAGGATAGCGCTTATTGTTGGCAATGATGGCATCGAGTTCATTTTCGGCATCATCTAGAGTGACTTTATGGTTGGCAATTTGGCTGGCTAGGTTTTGTAATTTGCGCATTAGCCGGTAATCGGTAGCGCGCGGCGAGATAGTGCGGATCAGTGTCAACGGTTCGCGATCGATGCCGCGGTCTTGCGAGAGCGTAATTTGATTAAAGCTGACATCGATATGTACTTTTCGTTTGCAATATGTGTCGGTTACCCCGAGCGCCATATGTACGACGCTGTTCGCTGGCGTGCCCATTGATAGCAAATGGTCTGACATATTCATAACCAACCGCAAGGCTCGCATATTCGGCGTCAATGTCTCGTCGATTTTCTCGATATCAACTTGATCAGCGTCGTCGGTTGCCGTCAAGATGCTTGTTAGCGAGTGGCGCATGAAGCGAATAAGCGGATTCATATCTTGATTATGGCAAAAAACCTATTAGTATTCTAGAGGCATATGATGTCATTTTCACAACTCCTTCAGCGGGTCATGGTCGCGGTTGCTGGTATATCGAATGCTATCGAAATTAACCCGCTTTTGCTATACTGATTTAATATGGGTAGACAGGGGTTGTTACGTGATCAAGTAGTTATTCAACGTGAGAAATATGGTGAGAATCGATTGCCTGACCGCGAAAATAAAAGCATTGTTAGGCTAATTTTAGCAATTATCACCGAGCCGATGATTTTCTTGTTGCTGGCAGTGGTAGTGGTCTATTTTTTCTTGGGCGATTGGCACGAAACAGTTGTTCTGGCGCTGTCGGTAGTCGGCGTGGTGGCTCTAGAATTGTATCAAGATTCTAAAACTGAGCGGGCGTTAGAAGCATTGAGGTCGTTATCTGCGCCGCAATGCCAGGTGGTGCGCGCTGGCGAATATGTCACCATTCCTAGCGTAGAGGTGGTAGTTGGCGACATTTTGGTTATCGGCGAAGGTAGCCGAGTGGCTGCTGACGGTAAGCTTATTGAATCGTCAAACGTCGCTGCTAACGAAAGTATTTTGACTGGAGAATTGCTGCCAGTCGAGAAGACTGCTGGGGGCCAAGTCTTCTCTGGTACGGTAATAACATCTGGACACGGACTCGTCGAAGTAACCGCTGTCGGCGAACAGACCGGAATGGGGCGCATTGGCGTGTCGCTGCACGAAATTAAGCCAGAAAAGACATTATTACAAAAGGAAGTTAGTCGAGTTGTGCGCTATATAGCGGTGGCGGCAGTGCTCTTGGCTATGTTGTTGACATTGCTGTTTTGGCTGCTGCGCGGCGATTTTTTGCATGGGTTTTTGGCGGGATTGACGTTGTCAATTGCGATTTTACCCGAAGAGTTTCCTGTGGTCTTGTCGGTATTTATGGCGCTGGGAGCTTGGCGCTTGGCCAAGAGCAACGTGCTAGCGCGCAAGAATCAGACTATCGAGACACTTGGCGGCGCAACGGTGCTTTGCACGGACAAAACTGGGACATTGACCGAGAATCGTATGGCTATAACTCAAGTTATCGGCCTTGACGGTAGAGACATCGATGGCGCTGGGCGCAGCGAAATTGTCGCATATGGTATCTTGGCTTCGCAAAAAAATCCGTCCGATCCGATGGAAGAGGCGTTCTTGGCGGCAGCTGATGATCTAGCAGCGATTTATAACGGTATGGATATTGTCAAAGAATATCCGCTAGATAGCCATTCGTTTTCGGTAGCGCAAATTTGGGGGCGCGGTGGTAAGCCTGAAATTATAGCGTTGAAAGGCGCTCCGGAGGAGGTTTTTCGACTATGCCGCTTGCCCAGTGAGCAGCAAAGACGAATGCAAGAGATTGCTGATGATGCAGCCGATGACGGCTTGCGTGTATTAGCAATTGCCAAGGCAGCAGCGAAAAACATCGAACCCTCTCGTGATGACTATCAGTACGAGCTGCTAGGTTTAGTGGGGTTATCTGACCCGATTCGTACCGAGGCTAAGGATGCTGTCGCCTTGGCACACCGAGCTGGCATCAAAGTGATTATGTTAACTGGCGATCACGCCGAGACGGCGCGGCGTATCGGCCGCGAGATTGGTTTGTGCACCGAGCGGGTGATAACTGGTCAAGAATTTTTGTCGATGAACGAAAAGCAGCAGCGCGAGCTTGTCAAAACTACAGAAATCTACAGCCGCGTCGCGCCAAATGTCAAGCTGGCGATTATTTCCGCTCTTAAGCAAAACGGCGAAGTGGTAGCGATGACTGGCGACGGCGTTAATGACGGCCCGGCCCTCAAGAGCGCGCATATCGGTATCGCTATGGGCCAGCGCGGTACCGACGTTGCTCGCGAGGCGGCGTCTCTGGTGCTATTGGACGACAACTTTGCTTCGATCGTTCAGGGTGTAAGTATTGGCCGAAGGATTTTTGCCAACCTGCAAAAAGCGGTGATGTATATCATGATTGTGCACATCCCGATTGCTGCGTTGTCAATTGCGCCGGTATTGCTTGGTTGGGAATTGATTTTACTGCCAATTCACATCGTATTTTTTGAATTTATTATTGATCCTGCTTGTACGTTAGTATTTGAAGGCGAGCCAGAGGATGAAGACACGATGCGCCAGCCGCCGCGGCGAATTTCGCAGCCATTATTTAGTCGAGCGGTAGTGCTAGAAAGTTTAGCAATTGGCGGGTTGCTGGCGCTGATGGCCATTCTAATTCATGGCGGGATGCTGGGCAGCGGCGCTTCTAGCGATCAAGCGCGAGCGGTAACTTACTTAACGATAATTCTCGCTAACATCGGTATGATTTTGGCGCTATCTGGTCGCAAAATTATTCGCTTGGCTGTTAAACAGCGCGGCAAGAATGCCTTGGCCATTGTGGTGGTCACGGCTTCTGTCGCCTTGGCGGCGGTCTATAGTCTGCCATTTCTGCGCAATTTATTCAAAATCGCACCGTTGTCGCCAGCTGAATTCGGCTTAGCGGCAACCGCGGCGATTATTGCGTCGCTGCTGGCGGCAATTGTGCGCAAACTATGGAAATAATCGAGATTTTATGCTATAATGAAAGGATAAACTAGAGAGGGGAAATAATGGCAACGTCAAAGAAGCAACGTGCTGGCATTTTGATTATTGTGGTCGCGACCGTTCTAGGTACGCTAGGATCATTCGCAGTGATGATTTTATCAATGCAGTCAAACAAGCAAGCTCAGGCGGACTACCAAAAAGTTCTAAGCGAGTATAAAAAAGAGCAAACTGCTTACGAACAAAAAAAACAAGCGCAAGCCGACAAGCTGTCAGCTAAATATTATGAGACGTTCAAACAGTATTCTAGCCAAGTTGCAAAGTTCGAAATCGATAGCGTCAAATCGCTAGCAACCGAAGACCTAACAGAGGGCGATGGCGCATTGGTAGACGACAAAACTAATTTTGCGGCTTATTATATTGGCTGGGATGCAAATGGTGATGTCTTTGATCAGAGTATTGATAATAATAAGCTGAAAACGCCGTTGCCGGTAAGCGGGTTGAGTACGGCTGGTATAATCAAAGGCTGGAAAGAAGGCCTGAAAGGAATGAAAGTCGGCGGCGTGCGGCTGCTGTCTATTCCAGCGGACAAAGCTTACGGCGAGGCTGGCAGCAAAGACTCTAAAGGCAAGCAAATTATCGCGCCGAACATGCCATTGAAATTCGTCGTTATGGCGATTCCAGCGCCAGAAACTATCACTCCGCCAGATATGACGAAGCTGATGAACGCATACCAAGAAGCTCAACGAGCGCAGTAAGACGAGGAGGAAATCTGCATGGAAGATATAAAACCTGTGGTGATGATTGGCGCTGGCCCGAGTGCACTAGCGGCAGCGATTTATACTACGCGCGAGGGTATTGACACTACTCTCTACGAGAAGGGCGTTGTTGGCGGTCTAGCGGCAATTACCGATAAAATCGACAACTATCCTGGTTTTCCCGATGGCGTCCCAGGGATGGAATTAGCAGATAATTTGCGCAAGCAAGCTGAACGCTTTGGCGCCAAGATTGATTACGGCGACGTTTCGGCGCTGCGCCATCAGGATGGAGTTAATATTTTGACAGTTGACGGTCAAGAGGTTAAAGCTCGCGCTGTACTGATTGCTACAGGCAGCGGTTATAAGAAACTTGGCATTCCTGGCGAGGCAGAATTTTATGGCCGCGGCGTGCATTATTGTGCGACCTGCGATGGTGCTTTTTATAAAGGCAAGAGACTGGTCGTCGTCGGCGGCGGCAACTCGGGTGTGCAGGAAGCGATGTTTTTGACGCGTTTTGCCGAGCATATTGATTTGCTGGTGCGAAGTTCCGTAAAGGCCAGCAAGACTCTACAGGACGATTTGCAGAAATACATTGATAATGGCAAAATTACCGTACATTTGCAAACAGTAGCGCAAGAAATCGTCGGCGAGGACGGCGCGGTGGCGGCGGTGCGGGCGCTTGAAGACGGCGCAGAAACGACTTTCGAGGCTGACGGCGTGTTCGTTTTCATCGGCTTGAAGCCGAATACGCAGTTTTTGGCGGATAGCGGCGTTGAGTTCGACGAGTACGGCTTCATCAAAACCGACGACCGTTTGGCGACGGCTTTGCCGGGCGTATTTGCTAGCGGCGATGTCCGCAGCGGCGCTACCATGCAGGTGGCTAGTGCTGTCGGCGAGGGGGCGACGGCGGCGCTGAGTATCCGCGAGTACTTAGAGGGTGTGAAGGCGAAATAGCTTCGACACTGGATGTCGGTGCTATTCGACGTATTTCTTGCGGAAAGCTTCAAGTTGTTTAATGATGGCTGGGTCGCTAGTCTCGAGAGCGATTTCGCGCGTACCCATGATGCCAGAGCCGCGCATGAAATTGTGCGACCCTGATAATGCTATTTTCGAGCCACCAGACATCGTGAAAACAATGAATTTGGCGTGCAGATATTGCGGATGCTGATATAGGGTTTGTTGCCGGCTAGTCAAGGTGCCGAGTTTGATGAGAAGTTTATTGATCGGCGAGGCAGTACGCCAATTATTAAAATACAATTTGGCATTTTTGCGCTTGAGAATGCGGTTGAGTTTGCCAGTCGGGCAATACTGCGATACTAGTACGATGTTTTCAGCTTGTTCGGCTAGGTCGCAGGCACGCTTGTAAATGAGAGAATTAGTTGGCAAACCTTGGTCAACCAGGACAGTCGAGTGTTCGTCGAGACCAAACATTGAATTGCGAATCGAACCGCCGCGCTTGTCGGCGCGAGCGATAAGGTATTGCTCGTTAGATAGCTTATCAGCTAACACTTTATTATCAAATCGGAACATGTAATCGACATTAGCTAGGCTCTCGTGGTCCATATTGACACCGCCGCAAGCGTAGACTGTGTCGTCAACAATCGACCACTTGCTATGAGTGCGGCCAGTCATTAGCATATTGGCCTTTTGACCGAGCCAGCGAAAAGCCACGCCTGCTCTTTTTAGCCGCCGTTCTAATTTCATGGCGTGAACGGCGCGCGATGGCTGGCGGCGCGGCGAACGCAGGATGAATTCCTTCGGTTCGAGATAAGTGAACGAATCGGCGCAAACCGAGGCTGGCACGCCGCGTTCAGCCGCCGCGCGCTCGACGGCGGCGATTACGGCTTCGGTGTGCTTATCATCGGCGCGAAAGGTGGTTGCTACCATATTGACGCGCTGCTTGGCGTTATCAATTTTAACTGCTAAATCCGACATATAGTCTTCTGCTGTCAATAGCGTCGGACTCTTTTTCTTACTCATATCTCTATTAGTATACTCTATAGCGTAAAAAACTGGTACTATATAGGTAGTAACTGTAAGCAAAGGAGCAACATGGCAGATTTTAATAAAGTTCTTGACCCGGGAGACGTTGATGGCGGGCTAGTCAATACGGTAGTAGAAATCCCCGAAGGGTCGCGCCTGAAAGTCGAATGGGATCGGCAGCGGGCAGCCTTTATGCTGGACCGCGTCGAGCCGAAAATCTTTGCTAAGCCGTGTAATTACGGCTTTATTCCGCAGACGCTTGACGAGGATGGGGACGAGCTGGATACGTTGATTATTTGCCCAGAGCCGCTAACGACTGGCGTGTGGTTGGAGGCGCGGATTATTGGCGTGCTGCGCTTCGAAGATGACGGTGAAGTCGACGACAAAGTAGTCGTGGTGCCGGCTGATAATCGCGACGATGATCGTATTAACTCGCTCGACGACATTCCGCAGCTAGTCAAGCAGCTTGAACATCACTTCACTCATTACAAAGACCTCAAGAAGCCAGGCAGTACTATCGTCAAGGGCTGGGGCGATGTCGAGGAAGCCAAGACGATTGTCAAACAATGCATTGACCGCTATAATAATCAGTAATAAACTTAAACGGAGCAAATTATGGATTATTATGATTATTCAACTTCGACTTATGCGGCTAGCAGCGATGTCGGTGCGGTTGCGGTTGTAATTTGGCTGTTTGTCATCTTAATTGTAATGGCAGTTTCCATACTGATGATCATCGCCATGTGGCGAATCTTCACCAAGGCTGGCAAGCCGGGTTGGGCGTCATTAGTGCCAATATACAACATGGTAGTAATGATGCAGATTGTCGGCCGGCCAGAGTGGCAAGTCGTACTGATGTTCTTGCCGTTTGCCCATATATACATTTCGATCGTGTTACCGCTAGATTTAGCAAAATCGTTCGGCAAAACGACTGGTTTTGGTGTTTTGATGATCTTCTTCCCGGCGATCATGAACCCAATTTTGGCGTTTGGTTCAAGTCGCTATGTTGGTCCGGTTGTGCAGCAGCAACCTGTCTACGGCCAGCCGCCGCAGCCTGGGTATTACGCACCTCAACCTTACGCTCAGCCGCAACAGCCTTACGCTCAACCGCAGCCGGTAGCTTACGCTCAGCCACCTCAGCCGTATACTCAACCTCAGGCGCCAGCCGCTCCGCAGCCGCCGGTAGTTACTCAGGACGGGCAGCCGCAGCCGCCTCAGCAGCCGCAAGCATAGGTTAGGTAGCGAACCTTAAGCGCGAACTTAGCAAAATAGCCAGAGATTGTCTGGCTATTTTTGTTAGCGGCTATTTGGTTTTGGCGCGGCGAAACGGTGCTGTGCGCTGCAACAGGCTGCCAGCGCGGCCCAGCAGCGAGGTTTTTTTGAGCTGAGCCTTGAGCTTCATACGGGCGTGTCCAGTGATGACATATTCGTTCCAGCCGGGCTTTGGGCGAGCGCGCTTGTTGGTTAGAATCTCGACGGTATCGCCGTGCTGTAATTTGTAGCTGAATGGTTCCATCTTGCCGTTTACTAGAAATCCGCTTGATTTAGCGGCTAGATCAGAGTGCACGCGGTAGGCAAAATCTAACGGGAAAGCGCCGTCTGGCAGGTCGTAAATATCACCCTTTGGCGAATAAATAAAAATCCGGTCGCCGAACAAATCGACCTTCAAATTATCAACGTCGAAATCTTTACCTTCGCGAATCATCGATGCTGCCGACTGCAAATGCTTAATCCAGTGTAAATCTGTCGGCAGGCTGGTCATTTTGCCCTTGATGTAAGCATCAGTTAGTTTTTGCTCATTATAATGAAAACTGGCTGCCAGTCCGCGTTCGGCGTAATCGTGCATCTCGCGGGTGCGGATCTGGAACTCGACCGCTTGGCCGTTTTTAGTAACCACCGTAGTGTGCAGCGATTGGTAGCCGTTGGGCTTAGGTTTCGAGATATAATCTTTGATTCGCCCGACCATCGGTTCGTACATGTTGTGTAGTTCGTTGAGCACCAGATAGCAAGTGTCGATATCGTCAACGATAATCCTTAGCGCGATCAAATCATAAATATCGTCGATATTGGGGACGCGCTTCATCTTCTTATACAGGCTGTAGGTACTCTTGACGCGGCCGTCGATTTGGTGCTGAATTTTCTCGTCGCTGAGGCGTGAATCGACAGCGCGGCGGACGGCATCTAGCTTACGTTGAGATTTCTTTAAGCGGCTATCTTTGAGGGCGACAGTTTGGTTGTATTCCTCGGGCATTAAATATTTGAAGCTCAATTCCTCGAGCTGTACGCGCAGTCGCCCCATATTTAACCGATCGGCTAGTGGTGCGAAAACGTCTAGTGTCTCGCGAGCGATTTTCTTCTGCTTTTCCGGACTTTTGAATTGCAAAGTTTGCATATTATGCAGGCGGTCGGCCAGCTTGATGATGATCACTCGTACGTCTTGGCCGACAGCGATGAGCAATTTCGTCAAATTATCGGTAGTGCTTGGCAAATACGATTCGAGGTTTTTCATACCAGCACGGGCTTGGCTGACCTTGGTGACACCGTCAACCAGAAAAGCGATATCCCGGCCGAATAGCTCGGTGATTTCCTCTAGTGTAGCATCAGTATCCTCGACTGTATCGTGTAGTACGCCAGCAATCACCGAATCAATATCCATGCCCCAGTCGATTAGCATAGCAGCGACTTGCAGCGGGTGAGTGATGTACGGCTCGCCGCTCTTGCGTAGTTGCCCGTCGTGTTTATCGGTAGCATAATGGATTGCTTTTTCTAACAATGCGACCTGCTCTTCACTGTAATGGCTTCTAGCCAGATTAACCAGCTCGACCTCGTTCATATCCTTATTATAGCAAATTTGCCAAAGCTATTGCGCTTTTGCTAAAATATTAGCAAAGATGGCTTAATCAAGGAGTGGGCATGGTGAAAATAAAAGTAGCGATTAACGGTTTTTGCCGGGTTGGCCGGAGTGTTTTCAAAATTGCGCAGAGCCGTTCAGATATCGAAATAGCGGCTATTCGGACGCATCTGAGCGCCGAGCAGTGCGCTTATCTGCTGAAGCACGACTCGATTTATGGCCATTATGCCAAGGCGATTGGCACTGGCGACGTGTCGCTATATGTTGGCGACCGGATCATTCCTATCATAAGCGACAAGCGGACAACCAAATTGCCGTGGGACGACCTCGGTATTGATGTTTTGATCGATGCTGGATGTCAGACTGATGCTGCTGAACTACGCCGCCATCGGACAGCTGGCGCTCGGCGCGTGGCGTCGTTGTCGCAGTGCGCTGATTTTGCGACGATTGTCATGGGCGTCAATGACAGATTGGTTAACGCCTCGACGGATATTGTCTGCAGCGGCGATGCGGCGATTAGCTCGGTAGCGCCGGTTATCGCTACGCTTGACCAAGCGGTTGGTGTCGAGGCAGCGACGATTACAGCGGCTGGCAGTTATTATTTTGCTGGTTCGCTGTTAAAGACTGAGCGTCTGGGCGACAGCGACTTGGTGGCGATGGCGGCTGATTACGGCCAGCGATTGCAGGCAGTTCTGCCAAATGTTGCGAGCGCAGTAAGCGGGCTTGCAATTAGCAGCCGCCGGTATGGTAATGTCGGTCTATCAACGATTTCGCTGCTGCTGCGCGAACCAGTCGCAGCCAAGAAAATAAACGAAATTTTAACGCATGCTGCCCGCGAACCGCTATATAATGGTATTTTGGCGGTTACCGATAAAGAGCTGGTAGCCGAAGATTTTCGCGGCAATAGCTACAGCTCGACAGTTGATGCCGGGCTAACCACCGTTGTCGGCGAGCGATTGGCGCAAGTGTCAGCCTGGTACGATGGCGAGTGGGCCAGCGCCAACCGCTTGGTCGAGTTGGCGGCTGAAACTGGACGATACGCGCGGAATATTTGATGTTTTATAATATAATTGCTAATACAGCCAAAAATATGCATAAAAGTCTTGACATTTATCGCAAAGTGTGATAGTATCATAGTATCATAGTATGTCCATCCCGTATAGGCAAAATACAGGATCAGCGACATGCTCACTAACAATAAAATCTGTAGTAGATAGGTTCAGCTTTCAAGTTCTCTACGGTATTATTAAATTTAGTTAATTCAGGCTAAAAGCGCGAATAGCGCTGGCGCTAAAGCACGGTCTAGCTTGAGTGTTTTTTGATGCTGCCGTAGAGAGCTTGAAAAGGTCAAGCTCCCAAGCGCCCCACATGGGGCAGGAAGGGGCCTGAAATGGCCTATGGTCTTCTGATTACGATAGGGGTGATGGCGGCGGCGCTCGTGTTCGTCGCCATCACCCGACGGGCGGCGGCTCAGCCGCCCGTCGTTACCGAAGTTGCCCCTGCTGAGGAGGAGGCGCCCGCCTCCTCTTCGGCAGCCACCGTTCCCGCGGCCGCGGCCGCGGGAACGGTGGCCATGGCTGTCCGCACTGCGGTGCGGACGGCCATGTGTGAACTCCTCGCCACGAGGGCCAACTGGCCCTCGTGTGAGGCCGGATCCACTTCGGTGGGTCTGGAGACAAGCAAGGTGGTGGAGGGTGAAACCCTCCACTACCTTTGGTTCGTTTCGTCGGATTTGATGGTGCGGTGCTACCGCACCATCAACCCGACTTTTACTTTCATTGAGGGGGACTGGGGCTTGACTCGGTCCCCCCGGGTGGAGGCTCTCACTGAGGAAATCGGGGTCTATCAGGCCTCGATTTCCTCGGAGGACGGAGCCGTGGAGCTGCCCCAGCAGTTCCACAGCGACATCAACCGCCTCCTCCTTGAGGAGGTGAATGCCGCTTGATCCTTCGCCGCAGCTACGTGCGGCTCCCACTGCAAACTGTCTGGCTCACGTAGCCTCTGAGTCAGACACACGCCCAGCTCTCGGCGTGGTGCTAAATTGAGCGCGGATTTTTTGAGACTTTTCATCCGTATGAAGCCTTGCGGCCTGCGACCTCTATCGCCAGCCCCAAGGCAGAAAACCTCACTCTCTTCCCGCTTCCAGCGGGGACAGCCAGCTCTAATCACAGAGCCTACGGCTGTCCCCGCTGGGGCGGGATTTTCTTTTGGTCAGCCAAACCTACTCTAACGGGGCTTGCCAGGGGCGCATATTATGCTTATACTTGTAGTATGAAGATTTTTCTAGGAGCGGATCATGGTGGGTTTTATCTGAAGGAGAAGATTGAAGCTTATCTGACCAAGCGCGGCATCGAGTGGGAGGATGTCGGCGATAAGATACTCGATCCGCAAGACGACTTCCCGCAGTTTGCTCAGATGGCCGTGACCAAGGTGTTGGGCGAGGACGATTCTACTGATCCGCGGGCGATTCTGGTTTGCACTGGCGGCCAAGGTATGGCGATGGCAGCTAACCGTTTTCGCGGCATCCGGGCGGCAGTGATCTGGGATAAGTTCGAAGCGCATGAGTGCCGTAATGATAACGACTGTAACGTCCTATGCTTGCCGGCGCGAGTACTGGACGCTCCGGGCGACGACTTAGAACTCTGGAAAGAAATTATTGACGAGTGGATCGCTACGCCATTTGCCGGCGCGGCGCGGTTTGTTCGCCGTAACGCAGAATTGGATGCTTTCTGATGGCCGAGATTGTTCCGACAGTGCTCTGCGAAAATGCAGAAGATTACAAGCTAACGATTGAGCGTTTATCGCCATTCGCTAAGCGTGTTCATCTAGATTTGGCTGATGGTGAATTTGCACCTACTAAAACCGTCGAGCTGAGCGAGATGTGGTGGCCGCAGGATTGGCAGGTTGATATCCATGCTATGGTAGCGCGGCCGAGTTTGTATGTTGATGCTTTGGTGCAGATGCGTCCGTCGCTGGTGATTTTTCATGCCGAAGTTGACGAGGATTTGCAGCCTTCTATCCAGCAGCTCAAAGCTTCGGGTATTCAGACTGGCGTGGGATTGTTGCGCCCGACGGTGCCAAATACCGTCAAAGACGTCATCAGCGCAGTTGATCACGTGCTGGTGTTTAGCGGTGATTTGGGCTACTATGGCGGCAAGGCCAGCTTGATGCAGCTGGAAAAGGTTCGCTTGATTCGCAGTATTCATCCTAGCGTTGAAGTTGGCTGGGATGGCGGCGCGACGCTCGAAAATGTTTTTAGCCTGGCGCAAGGCGGCGTTAATATCGTCAACTGCGGCAGCGCTATCCATTCGGCGCCAGATCCAGCAGAAGCTTATCAGAAATTAGTAGCAGAAGTTAATAAGCAAGGAGTAATTTAGGTGGCTCGCGAGAAATTATCTATTCCACAGCTCAAAATAAAAGCCAACGATGTGCGGCGCGACGTAGTTCATATGCTAGAGCTGGCCAAGAGCGGGCACCCAGGCGGTGCGCTGGGGCTGGCGGATATCGTCACGGCACTATATTTCAATATTATGAATATTGATCCGCAGAATCCTGAATGGCCAGAGCGCGATATCTTCATGTTGAGTAATGGCCACACAGTGCCAGTACAATACGCGGCTATGGCCGAGGCAGGATACTTCCCAGTCGAGGAGCTGTCGACGCTACGCAAGCTCGGATCGCGCCTGCAGGGCCACCCAGAGCGCGTCAAGTTACCAGGGCTCGAGAATACTTCCGGGCCGCTAGGCAGCGGCATCGGGCAAGCAGCAGGTTACGCGTATGCGCTGCAATATCTAGATAAGCAGCGCCACCGCTGGGTGTACGCGATTGCCGGCGACGGCGAGCTTGATGAGGGTAACATTTGGGAATCGGCGATGTTTGCCGGTAAGTATAAATTACGCCAGTTAATCCTCTTCATTGACCGTAATAATATTCAGATTGACGGTCCGACCGAAGATGTCATGCCGCTGGAAAATTTGCGCGGCAAGTGGGAAAGCTTTGGCTGGCACGTCCAAGAAATCGACGGCAACAATATTGAAGGCATCATCGACGCAGTAAACTTAGCCAAGGCGATCGAGAATCGGCCGTGTTGTATCATCGCGCATACGATTCCGGGCCGCGGTGTTGGCTTTATGGAATATGACTACAAGTGGCACGGCGTAGCGCCGTCAAGCGATCAGGCGGCTACGGCGCTGGCTGATTTGGCGCATTCAGAATCACAGCAAGATGCAGGAGGATATTATGAGTAATCAATCGTCTAACAATTCGATGCCATCCAAGGCGCCGAAACCGCCAACTCCACCAAAGCCGCCGAAACCGCCGAAATCTTCGGTCGCATCTGCTCCGTCAGAGCCGCCAGTTCAGCCAGCTGCCTCAGCGCCGCCTGTTTCGCCGCCAGCGCCGCAATATGCTGCTCCGCAGTACACCGCTCCGCCGGCAAACAATACTTATCCGCCGGCTAGCCCTTACACTTATCCGTATTCACAGCCTGCGCCAACACAGTCGCCGGGCAACTGGATGGGCGCTGTTAGTATCATACTTGGCTTGCTCTGGATGAGTATGATTGGCTTGCCGCTGGGTATTGCTAGCGTTGTCAAGGCGAACCGCTACGGTACTTCGAAAGCAGCAGGCGTTATTGGTATTATTATTAATTCGGTTACGCTTGTTATTTCTATTATCGTTACGATACTTCTAGTGTCTGGGGCGATGCAGCCGCTTTTCTCGCAGTTTGATCACGCCGGCGATAACAAAGGCAAGGAAAAGGACAGCGCTAGAACTGTCCGAAGTGTCTCGCTTGATGATAATTACCAGCCGCAGGGTTCGCCAGTTTGGCGCATCGAAAACGGCAAATTGCCAGAAGGTTGGACTGAAAAGGAAAACGATAATGGCGTTCATTGGTATTCTGATGGCAGCGGACTCTTAATGACTATATCTGTGGTTGGTAGCGAAAATTTTAGCAGTAGTTCTGATAGAGTTAATTCGCGAAAAGTTATCGAAGACAAGATCGGAAATGCGAAGAGTAACGGTGACTTGGTGACTGGTATAGAGTGGTATCAGTCATTTGCTGATTTCGCGAATGACCGCGGCGCTGTGCAACTTTTGTGTGCTCGCGTTTTGGCTAATGACGGCAGCGGCAAGCCGCATTTATCAGTGATTTGCTCGCGAGCATACGGTAAAGGAAGTTACTTATTGTACTTATACAACAATAAAGAATCGCTCGCTGTTTCAGAAAGCGCCAAGGCGATGTTCCGATCGCTAGTGATTCTCGAGAAAAAAGATGCAAAACGATATTCAGGAGAAGGCCGTGTATAATTATCCTCTAAATGACAACATTTATAATGAAAAACCAGAGGCAGAAGCCACGCGCGCTGGTTTTGGGCGCGGCTTGAAGGCAGCCGGCGAAGCTGATGAGCGAGTAGTCGGTCTGTGTGCCGATTTGGTTGAGAGCGTCAAAATGGATGCCTTTGCCAAGGCTTTTCCTGAGCGTTATATCGAGGTCGGTATCGCCGAACAAAACCTAGCGACAGTGGCGAGCGGCTTAGCGCGCGCTGGCAAAATTCCGTTTGCAGCCAGTTATGCGGCGTTTCATCCGGGGCGCAGCTGGGAGCAGATCAAAGCGACGATTGCACTTAACGACATGCCGGTTAAGATTGTCGGCGGGCATAGCGGTACGACGGTTGGACCAGATGGTGCTACTCACCAAATGTTTGAGGATATCGCGTTGATGCGGGTGCTGCCGAACATGATTGTCGTTTGTCCGGGTGATGCCATTGAGGCCGAAAAAGCCACCAAAGTACTTGCCAGGACCGATAAGCCGGCTTACTTGCGGTTAACGCGCGCTGCTACGCCGACATTCAGTACACTGGATGCGCCATTCGAGATTGGCCAGGCGTATGTGTTGCGCCAGGGCAGCGATGCGACGATTGTCAGCACTGGCATCATGACGGCGTACGCGCTGCGAGCAGCTAGCGAATTGCAAAGTAGCAGCGTCTCGGTCGAAGTGGTACATGTGCCGACGGTCAAGCCGCTCGATAACGAGACGATTCTGGCCAGTGTTCGCAAAACTGGCCGGGTAGTTACAGTTGAGGACGCGCAAATTGCTGGCGGTTTGGGCGGCGCTGTTGCCGAACTACTAGGCGAACAGCTGCCGTCGCCATTATTGCGCATCGGCATGAATGATCGTTTCGGCGAGAGTGGCGAGGCTGACGAGTTACTACAAGCCTTTGGGCTTGATGAAGCGAGTATCGCTCAGAAGACGCGTGAATTTGTTGATCGCGTACCGCAGTATCATGCAGGATTTTAAGGAAAGGAGACAACCATGAGCTTATCAATTGATGAAATTCGCCAGCGTATCAGTCGGGCGCGCGACCTAATGCGACGCAGCCGGCTAGAGGGTTTCGCGGTGGGCGCTTTTAATATTGACAATCAAGAAACATTGCGTGCGATTTGCCAGGCAGCGCAAAAAACCAACGCGCCAGTGATGGTCGAAGTCAGCGCTAACGAAGCAGCTTCGCTGGGCGGCTACGAAAATATTCGCGATTTGGTCGATAACTATAGCCAAAACTACGGTGTCGAGATGTATATCAACCTCGATCACGCGCCGACAGTCGAGGGTTGCAAACAAGCTATTGATGCTGGCTTTGAATTCATTCATATTGATATTTCGCAGGCTAATCACGATGCTACTCTCGAGGAAATTATCAAGAAAACTCGCGAAGTCGTCGAATATGCTAAGTTTACAGGCGCGCTGGTCGAGGCCGAGGAGCGCTATTTCTTTGGTGATTCCAATCTTCATAAAGAAGAAATCGACTACGAAGAAGTCAAAAAATGGAATACCAAGCCCGAGGAAGCCAAAAGTTTTGTCGATGCCACGGGTATCGATACTATGGCGGTGCAGGTTGGGAACTTGCACGGGTTGTATCCAGTACCGAAGATTCTCGACCTAGATTTACTACGCCAAATTCGGGCGGCGATTGATTGCCAGATTAGCTTGCATGGCGGTAGCGGCACGCCGCTACACTACTTCGAGGACGCGTCCAAAATTGGTGTTAGTAAGATCAATATCAACAGCGATTTGCGCTATGCTTTCCGCACTACGCTCGAAAAGGTGTTGCGCGAGAATCCTGACGAGTACGCTGTTTTCAAGCTGATGCCCGAAGTTTACGATGCCGTCCAAAAAGTCGTCGAAGAGAAAATTGGCGCCTTTGGTAGCGCCGGAAAGGCGACGCTTTAGTGGCGGTTAAAATCTTAGCAATCGGCAAAGGTACACAAGACGTATTCTTGCGCAGTAACGAATTCGATCCGCATACTCGCGGCAAGAAAGTCTTTACCGAGCTGCCGCTAGGTATCAAAATGGAAGTCGAAGACGTGATTTTCAGCACTGGCGGCAATGCTACGAATGTCGCGACAACGTTTGCCCGCCAGGGCTTAGACAGTCGCTATATGTGGGCGCTGGGTAATGATTCGGCCAGCCAGGCGGTAATCGCGGCGCTTGATACCGAGGGCGTCGATACGCGCGATGTCTTGATTGATGATCGAATGCAAGCTGGCTATTCAGTAATTTTGATCGCGACCAATGGTGAACGAACGATTCTAAACCACCGCGGGCGGACATTTGGCAAGGATGTTAGCCGCTTGAACTTGCAAGCTATCAGCCAAGCCGATTGGATTTATCCGACGTCGCTAGCCGACAATAGTCTGACGGTGCTGCGGGTGATTCTAGACGAAGCTGAGCGCGTTGGTGCCAAAGTCATGCTCAACCCGGCTGGCCCGGAGCTAGCTGATCCAGAAAAGCTAAAAGGTTTGCTGGACACAGTTGACGTGCTTTGCACCAACAAAGAAGAGATGCAAAAATTAGTAGCTGGCGAGACTATCGAGGAGTTGGCTTTGCGGGCGCTGCATTACTGTCCGGTGGTGATTGTTAGCGACGGTCCAAATGGCGTGGTAGCGACTGACGGCAAGACGTTGGTGCGCGCTGGCATGTATGAAGACGTGCCAGTGGTTGATCGCACGGGCGCCGGCGATGCTTTTGCTAGCGGCTTTTTGAGCCAGTGGGCGCAAGGTAAAAGCCTAAAAGAATCGATTATTTTCGCTAGCGCCAATTCGACTAGCGTTGTCACCAAAATTGGCGCCAAGGACGGTATTTTGCATAAAGGCGTCAAACTGCACGCTATGCCAATCACCGAGAAACAATTACCGAAACGAGGAGAATAATGAAATACCAGATTTGCGTATCGGGCGCGGCGTCGGGCGAGACAGTTGATAGCGCTCACGAAAAAGCTTTTGCGATTGGCGCCGAAATTGCGCGCTCAGGCAAGACATTACTGACAGGCGCTACTGTCGGCTTGCCGCACTTTGCCGCGCGCGGCTTCAAAAGCGTTAGCCAGACCAAAGGCGTATCGGTTGGATTTTCGCCGGCTAGTTCGTTTCGCGAGCATATTTCGACTTACCGTTTGCCAACTGCCGAATTCGACTACATCAACTTCACAGGCATGGAATATGTCGGCCGCGATGTTCATCTGGTGCGCAGTGCCGATGCAGTGATTACTGTCGGCGGGCGAATGGGCAGCCTGCACGAGCTATCGACAGCTCTCGAAAGCCGTAAAATCTGCGGTATCTTGCTGGGCAGCGGCGGCCTGGCTGACTACACGATTACTTTGCTTAAGAACGTTTGGGCACCGGGCGCTAAAGATGTCATTTACGATGCAAACCCTGAGCGGTTAGTGGCGCGAGTCATCGAGGCGCTTGACAAGAAATACGCCGATGTCGAGCACGATAGCAGCGACCCGCAGGTTAGTACCAAACGTTACGGCCAAGGTTAGCTAGAATAGCTTAAAAATGTTAAAATATACCAGATGGATAGTCAGCGATTTCGGCTAAAGTCTGCGTATCAACCGACTGGCGATCAGCCGCAAGCGATCGCCCAGTTGCTGAATGGTTTGTACGACGGCCAGCGCGAGCAAACGTTACTCGGTGTAACGGGCAGCGGTAAAACTTTTACGATGGCGAATATTATTGCTCAAAGGAACGTGCCGACACTGATTTTGGCGCACAACAAAACTCTCGCTGCCCAGCTGTTCAGCGAATTCAAACAGTTTTTCCCTGACAACGAAGTTCATTATTTCGTCAGCTATTTTGATTATTACCAGCCAGAAGCTTACATCGCGTCGAGCGATACCTATATCGAGAAAGATTCGGCGATCAACGAAGAAATCGATCGCTTGCGTCATGCCGCTACCGACGCTTTGCTGACACGGCGCGACGTAGTTATCGTGTCGAGCGTCAGCTGTATTTATGGTTTGGGCTCGCCGGCGGATTATTATGATTTATCGATTACCGTTAAGCGCGGTGAGCGGCGTTTGCAAGACAAATTTTTGCGCCAATTGATGGATATTCAGTATCATCGCAACGATATCGACTTTGCGCGCGGTGCGTTTCGCGTCAAAGGCGACGTGGTCGATGTCTTTCCAGCAGGCGGTGAAACGGCTTATCGGGTGGAGTTTTTCGGTGATGACGTCGATCGAATTACGCGGATTGACCCGTTGACTGGCGAGATTCTGGAAGAGCCGGAGCTCTTTACTATCTTCCCGAGCAGCCACTACGCTACGCCGAAAGAAAAAATTAAGCGCGCCATCGAGAATATTCGCGCCGAGTACGAGCAGCGTGTCGAATGGTTCGAGAAAAATAACAAATTGTTGGAGGCGCAGCGGCTCAGCCAGCGCACCAAGTATGACCTCGAGATGCTCGAGCAGACTGGTTTCGTCAAAGGTATCGAAAACTACAGCCGTTATCTAACCAACCGCGAACCGGGCGAGCAGCCAGCGACTTTGCTAGATTACTTTCCAGACGACTTTTTGATGATTATCGACGAAAGCCACGTTACCGTGCCGCAAGTGCGCGGCATGTATAATGGCGATCGCGCCCGCAAAGAAGTCTTGGTCGAGTACGGTTTTCGCTTGCCTAGTGCCCTAGATAACCGCCCGCTGCGCTTTGACGAATTTAATAAACACATCAACCAAGTTATTTACGTTTCGGCGACGCCTGGTGATTACGAGCTCCAGCGCAGCCCGGCGCCAGCGCAGCAGGTAATTCGCCCGACTGGCTTACTTGATCCAGAGATTATCGTCCGACCGACCGACGGGCAAGTTGACGACTTGATCGCCGAGATCCGCGACCGCGTTGACAAAAAGCAGCGCGTACTAGTCACTACTTTGACCAAGAGGATGGCAGAGGACTTATCGACTTACTTGACGGAGATCGGTATCAAGACGGCTTATATTCATAGCGAAATCGACACGCTGGAACGCGGCGATATTTTGCGCGATTTGCGGATGGGCGTTTATGATGTGCTGGTCGGTATCAATTTGTTGCGCGAGGGGATTGACTTGCCAGAGGTTAGTTTGGTGGCGATTATGGATGCCGACAAGGAAGGGTTTTTGCGCAGCGAACGCAGCCTAATTCAGACGATTGGCCGGGCTGCGCGCCACGTTGACGGCAAGGTGATCATGTACGGCGACAATATGACCGATAGTATGCGCTTGGCGATCGACGAAACGCGCCGTCGCCGCCAGATTCAAGAAAAATACAATCGCGAGCATAATATCACGCCGCGCGGTATCAATAAAGCGATCGACGAAGGCCTGCGCGCCATCATCCCGCAAAAAGAAGACGGCAAGCCAAAGCTCGACCTGCGCAAAATCCCGCGCGACGAGTACAAAAATCTCGTCAAAGACCTGACCGCGCAGATGAATCTAGCTAGCGCCAACTTAGAATTCGAACGCGCCGCCGACCTGCGCGACCTAATCGCCGAGATTCGCGAGAAGATGTAGTACATTAGCGATAGTAATGCATACTAATATTAAAATAAAATGAAGTGCTTGACAAATTCAGAGAGAGAGAGAGTAATATTTGGACTGTGATTTGTAATCACCTGGCTACAGAGGCTAGAGTACATTGGCAATTAGGAGGTTAATAGCTGGTATATCCTAGAGGCTACAGATATATCCTGACCAATCGACAGAAAGAAGGAGTGCTATGCACTACAGCATCCCGCTCGGCACGAGCAAGATCTTCGGTGTCGATATGAGGCGGCGACAGGCTGTCATCGACACAATCCGCAGCGTCTACGAAACCTTCGGGTTTGAGCCGTTGCATACGCCGATTCTCGAGAACGCTGAAGTGTTTAATGGGCATCACGGCGAAGGAGAGAAACTGCTGTTTACTTTTGCGGACTCGCAGGGTGAACGGCTCGTCAACCGGTATGATCTGACGGTGCCTTTGGCGCGGTTTGCTGGGTCCCACCCGGAAATCCCACGTCCGCTTAAGCGCTACCAGATCGAGACTGTGTTCCGTGATGACAAGCCTGACCTGGGTCACTTCCGTGAATTTACCCAGTGTGATGGCGATGTCATTGGTAACGCTTGCCTTTCGGCCGACGCAGAAGTCATCAATGTGGCTCACTTCGGTCTGTCCAAGTTGGGCTTCAACGACTTCACGATTCGTGTCAATCACCGCGGCATCATCAAGGCTATCGCCGAGAAGGCAGGAGTCTTTGATGATACCGGTGTACTGATGGTGCAGCGCGCACTCGACTTCTCCGACAAGGTTACCAAGTCGGGAGTTGAGGGAATCAAGCGCGACCTGGTTGACTACGGTGCGCCGGAGAATGTCATCGACACCATCATTGAGATGATCCTTCTTGATGGTAACGACGCCTTGGAAAAGTTGTCTGCTATTGAGCGGGCGCTTGACTTCTCCAAGGTAGGACGTGCTGCAGTGGATGAGCTTCGCACTATCCTCGAGATGGTGCCTGACTCTATTCTCGGCAAGACATCTGTCGACCTGACACTGGCGAGAGGTGCTGACTACTATACGGGGTTCATTCTCGAAGGTGTCATCAACTCCGTTCCGGTTGGAGCAGTGCTGGGAGGTGGTCGTTATGACAACCTCGTTGGCAAGTTCGGCGACAAGCAGGAGTCTGCTGTTGGTATGGCTTTTGGCTTGGAACGAATTGTTACGGCCATGAAGATGTTGGGTATGTTCAACGACATTGAACTGCCTGAACGGATTCTGGTGGTGGATGGGAGTTCTGAGCCCAAAGCGATTCTTAATCGAGTCATGAAGCTCCGTGCAGATGGCGTGTCTGTGGACTATGTCTCTTCGGGAGCAGTCATTGATGCCACCTCCTACTACAACCAGCGCTTTTTTGGCGCCATGGTCAACATCTCAAGAGATGGGTCGGTGCAGCTCACTGGGAAGGGTAGCACCCTTCTCGCTAGGCTGAAGACTTACTTTGCTTGAGATGCTCGCCTCGTCAGTGGCTGGGGCGGTCCCGTTCTTTATATTTTTATTGAGCGGGACCGCCTACATCTCTTTACTGAACATGTATTATGTTATAATAAACTGTATGAGCTTATTTACTTTTTGTTGCTGCTACTATCATTGCCACTGCCATTACTTTCGGTTTTAGGCAGAGGCTATTTTGTTAGATTTTCGTCTCCTGCCTAGGAGATTTTTTGGTAATTAGTCAACTGACTGGAATAAGAAAGGATAAAAATGACACCAAACAAACTGCAGCCTGGCGATGAAATTCGAATCGTTGCACTGGCGCGCTCGGCTAGCGACATTGACGAGGCTGTTTTGCAGCGGGCGACAGCGGCATTGGAATCGCTCGGTCTGACAGTGACGTTTAGTGAAAATGCCTTTTCTCAATCTCAGCGCGGTTGTCCGAGCGACCAGGAGAAGGTCGACGATTTGCACGCTGCATTTACCGATTCGAAAGTTAAAGCGATTTTGGCGGCCGTTGGCGGTTTTAATTCGAATCAGCTGCTCGACAAAATAGACTGGAAACTAATTGGTGCTAACCCGAAGATTTTTGCCGGATTTTCGGATATCACGGTGTTGAATCATGCTATTTTAGCTAAAACTGGCTTAATCACATATGCTGCGCCGAACTTTTATTGCTTTGGTATGCTGCCGCAAAATAGCTATTCGCTGGAATATTTTAAGCGCTGTTTGTTTGCGGATCAGCCGGATGAGTACGAAATTGCATCGTCGGCGAACTTTTACGATTATCCTTGGAATTACGATGAGAAATCCTCGCGCGCCACTCTGCCAAATGCTGGTCCAGTAATCATCCAAAAAGGTAGAGCCGAAGGAATTTTGCTGGGCGGAAATATGTGCAGCCTAAATTTGCTGAACGGCACCGAGTATTTTCCGCGCATTGCTGGCGATATCATCTTATGTATCGAGGACGATAGCTACGATTCGATTTTAGAAACATTTGAGCGCAATTTCCAGTCGGTAGTGCAGCAGCCGTATTTTCGTCAGGTCAAAGCTATTCTGATCGGGCGTTTCCAACAGGAATCGCAGCCAACAGAGCGGGTTCTTAGGGATATTATTCTCAGCAAAAATATTGAGCAGACTATGCCAGTCATTGCTAATCTAGATTTTGGCCATACCGACCCGAAATTCACTTATCCAGTTGGCGGCAGGGCTGCGGTTGAGGCTGGCGATATAGCTACCATCCGCTTTTTATCTAGCTAAATCAAGATTTTTTTGACATAATACCATCAAATATGTTATAATATATAAGATAAGGTAGTTACTCTTGCGACAAAATATACACCCCATAAGGCGGCAGCGTGATGGTGGCTGTACTGTTCTTGTGCGTGTTTACCGATGATAAATGCACGCCGCGAAAATCCTTGCTATAGCCGTGCCGGCTGCTGTTGAAGCGGACATGCCAGTGTCCTGGCAGCGGCAAATTGATATCGTAATGGTCGAAATGCTGGTCGCTGAAATTGACAATTACTAGCACGTCGTCGCCAGCGCCGCCCTTATTCCAGCGGTGGTAACCGATAACGCAGTTGTCGTCGTTGGCGTGGAAAAGGGCGGTCGAATTGCCTTGCAGGCCGCGCGTTGTATCGTAAGCGTTATGCCGCAATGCCAGTAAGTGCTTGTGAGCTAGCAGGATGCCGGCGTACTTTTCGGTTTTGTGCCATTCTAGGGCCGCCCAATCGTTGAAAGAGCCGTCCTGCAAGAACTCGCTGCCTTGTAAAATCATTGGTATGCCAGCGGATGTCAAAGTGACGGCATCAGCCAGCAGAGCTTTCTCGCGGGCATATAGCGTTGTACCGCCGGTGGGGTCGGCTGCTTCGTTGAGCCGCACCGAGCCGTTGGCAGCAGTATCGTGCGAATCGCTAAAAATAACCCGCTCAAAATCATTGCCATTGTACGAGTGGGAAAATTCATAGCGAATGCCTTGCAAAGTTGGTGCCGTATCAGCAGTTAGCCCTAGCGCATCGCGTAAAGCATGCGGCCAACCCAGCTCCCACTGCGCATCAAAGCCGCAGCCGTTGTTAGCGCGCGGTGCCGTGATCGCGGGGTTGCAGGCGGCGTCTTCGGCGATTATCAGCGAATCTGGTTTGATTTTGTGCGCTAGTTCAGTGATATCTTGCAATAAACTCCAAGTGTCAGCGATGTCGTGCTCGGGGTCGTTATCGCGGCCTTCGGTATTGCGCATGTAAATGGTGCTATCGACGCGCAGGCCGTCCATATGGTATTCATTCAGCCACATTGTAATATTGTCAAGGATAAATTGCCGAACCTCCGGCCGTCCGAAGTCAGGCCGTCCGCCCCAGGGCGTATCGCCGCGCTCATCATTATAAAAATAAATCCCGCCGCGGTCGTTCTCGCTCCAACCGTCAAACTGCCATAGATCAGTGTCGCCGTAAAAATGATTGTAAACGACGTCTAGCACTACGCCGATACCACGGGTGTGGCACTCGCGCACGAACTTCATCAAGCCGTGGCGCCCGCCCAGCATGCTTTCGACGCTGAAAATGTGGTTTGGCGCGTAGCCCCAGCCGTTACTAAAGGCCATGCTGGTGATTGGCATCAGCTCGATAATGTTAATGCCGAGGTATCGCAAGTAATCCAACTTTTCGATCGCACTGTCAAAGGTACCAGATGTAGCAGCGTCGGGGCGGTTGAAAGTGCCGACATGCAGTTCATAAATGACTTGATCTTGGCGCGGCGGCATGGCAAAATTAGCATCGTTCTGCCAATCGAAGTTATTGTCGACAACTACCGAAAAGCCCTTGTCGCTGCTAGTGATAGCTCGAGCGCGCGGGTCGTTCTTCTCGAGCAGCTGGTCGTCGGGCGTCTCGATGATGTATTTGTATTGGTGGCCCGGCTCGACATTGCGAATTAGCGCAAACCAGTAGCCGTCGCCCTCGCTGGTTAGAGGCTGTTTCTCGCCCGCGGTGAACGTCCCGCTGATGAATACTTGCTTGGCAAACGGCGCCCACACACGGAACTCCGCTCCGCCTCTATATAATGTCACTCCTAGCTTCTTTTTGATTTGATGCGGCATAACTTATCTTATTGTAGCATAAGTGGGATGACTAGCTCTTTTTATGTCGTCAAGGCGGTGATTACATAAAGCATAAGCTTTTGCCTAAAACCTTGATACAGAATTTAAAGAGCGAGGTAAGTAACTACTTGCACAATCAGCATCGTTCAAGCTAAAATAGCTAAGTATAAGCACAACGACTTAAGGCGGTAGAATAATGGTCAACCGCTCTAAGTATGTCAAACTACCTCCGAAAAAAGTATAATCAGGAGTTTGTAGTAGAAGAGTCTAGTTTATCTGCTGCTGGCCTTGGTGTTGAAGGTACTTGGGATGCAGACGCTCATCCTGTAAGCAGCAAAGACACAACATTCCGAATTATAAAAGCAGAAAACAGAAATAGTTTTTCTGACTAGTATACTGCAAAAATCTGGTCTCAGCGCGAGACGGCTCGTCTGAATAAAGTAGCTCAGCAAAATGTCTCAAATTCAAAGTGGAAGGTTAAAGTTTCGGCAGAAATTTATCTAGCAGAACCGCTAGCTGATACTGCACTGCCAGATAATCCGAAGGTGGAGGAGATTATAAGGCAAGATTATGGGCCAGCGTATAATGTTAATTTATCGTATTTCGAGCTGCAAAACACTTCGTATGATGATATTGTGCGTGACATGGAACGTATTGCCAATAGCGTTACCAATAGTGGCATAAAAAATGTCAATTATAACTATTCTATAACCAATAGACAGGGGATAATTAAAAAATGCAAAACTACTTACGATAAACCATTTGATAACTCATACGATAATATAAAGAACTGCTTAAGGTGATGGGGGTAAGCAATGGATACGGGTTTGGAAGCAATAAACTATATAAACTTCAGCGCGTTAGCGTATGCACAGTTTGAGGACAACGCGAGAAATCACGATATTGGTTACATTCTGAAGAATAAACTTTATAGTAACACTGAAGATTTTAAGACTAGTAAACTAGAGCTTTCCACCCTCCAAAACTCTTCCAATCCTCTCCGTTCCTACAAATAACTCAGTTCTATCTCTACCCCCTCCGGCCTCCGCGCCGCTGCCTTCCAATCTCCATCCGGCGAGATAGTGTTAGTTTCAAAGACACCGATTTTGATTTTTCGAGCATAAAAGGGTATATAGAGGCGGATAAAGATATCTCTAACACTGATGCTCAAATAGCTTTAGGTATGTCATTAAATCTACCGACACAATTTGCTGATGCAGAAAAGTTTGTTGCCGATATTTCTTGTGCTTAGTTTATGCATCAGCTAAAATAAAAATATACGCTATAGGCAAGAAGGGCTATGAAAAAATCAGAGAAAAAAGATAAAGCCAGACAAAACTTAGGAAAGCGTCAACTGTTTGCTATAGTCGCTCTCGTTGTGGTGTCGGTATTGCTAATTCTCTGGTTTTTCGCGGGAGAAGGCTTAGTGAAACAAGCAGAAATGGCGAGGTATTTAAAGAGCAAGTATGGTGAAGACTTTATTGTTGAGCGACCCGAATACAAAAACGGCGGTCTGGGTGTAAGAGGTTCGTGGAAGTCTCATGCATATCCAGTTTCAAGCCCTCAATTAAAATTCTATATAGGGTGTGGTGCAGAGTGTAGTGATGACTACTTAGATTTCTATTTTTCGAAACAAGAATACAACCAATTACAACAATCAATGAGTTCTATAGGAGTGACTGATTATTCGGTTCAGCTTATTATTGGAGACGAAGTATTACTCAATATTACGAAAAATAGTAGCCTAGCTGATATAAAGCGAAAATATAATCCCATATACAAACTACGCTTGAAGGCAACTGAGACTGATGGCGAGGATCAAGCTGTAGGTAATGCTATGGGCATAATCGAAAAAATATATGATCAGGGGGTTTCTAGAGTAGAAGTTGATTACACTCTCATTACGGAAGGCAAAAAAGCTCGTAGATGTACAACTGACTACGAGACAGTTCCACGACTTAGTCGTGAGAATCTAAAGCAGTGCTTAAAGGGGAAATGAAATGAGCTTAAAACCTGTAAATTATATAAGTCTGAGTGCGTTATCCTATATAGACTTTAATAGTTCAATGAAGAATAAAACTATTGAATATCTAGTTAATAACAAGTTAATTAAGGAAGACAATCTCTCCAACTCCGAGCTTTCCACCCTCCAAAACTCTTCCAATCCTCTCCGCTCCTGGAAACTCATCAACTTTCTTCCCAACAACCAAAATGGACTATCTGCCGCTGTTTTTCAGAACCCCGAAGCGAAAGAGAGTCAATGTAACATAGGAATAATTCGTTCAATAAATAAGGAGTATGTCTATGCTTAAAAATAATCAATCTAGATCCGGAGCTACTGTACTTAAAACAACACCACGAAAGGTATTGTATACTATCGTGGCTCTCATTCTCATAATTGTGCTTATTGTTGGTGGAATTTATATAAAAAATATAATTAGTTTTGAAAATACTTCAGCCGATATGAAGAATTATTTAGAGAATAAATATAATGAAAGATTCCTAGTAAACAATATCCGCAAAGAAGGCTCTGGTCTTGGAGTAACAGGTCAGACCATAGCAGACGGTAGGCCGGTGAATAATCAGTCGGTGATTTTTCGTATTTCAGATACTGACGGCAAAAAAGGTGATAACTATGTAGGTGCTTTGTGGCAATTTAGGAATAAAGGGAAGCTAAGCCAGATAATAGAGGATTCTTTTGACAATGGTAAGCTTAAGAATGTTAATATACATTTAGGGATTAGTGGAGATATAGAAAACTTACACAGCTCGCTTAAAAATGAAGATCTTCGGGAAGCTCTGAAGAAACATCCAGGCAGTATAGGCATTACGGTAAATATTGAACCCGCTCAGGGGGCGATGCCAAAAGATCGTCAGGATTCCTTAAAGAAAGTAGCGCGACATTTGTATGATTTTGGATTTCGTAACGTTACCATTGTCTATGACTTCATAGCTAATGATACAGGACATGGAAGTGCGAGATGTATATTAAGTCTTGATAGTAGCAAAAGCGGTGGTTTTGCAGAGAATCTAGAATATCGTTGCACAAGGAGGTAAATAAATTATATGAAAACAGAACAATATCTAGCAGTGAGCGCACTCTCATATAAGAATCTTGAGGCTTACGTAGGTTATACAATTGGAAAATTGTATTCGCCGGATGGACCATTAGATAACGATTTCATGAATAAAATAGAAAATAAAGCTCTAAAAGATCTTTCAAGCTGGGTCCTCATCAACATCCGCACCTCCCCCTCTGGACTATCTGCTGCTGTTTTTCAGAACCCAGAAACCAAGGAATTAGTATTTACATTCCGTGGAACTGAAATTAACTCCGTCAGCGACCTTGGTACCGATTATGAACTTGCCGTAACCTCTGCTTTTCGTAATGAGCCAGGTCAATTTAGTGATGCTTTTCAATTCTATATTGATACTATCAATAAACTCGGCAAAGATAACTACTCGTCGTGTAGTTTTACTGGGCATTCTCTTGGTGGTGCAATAGCTTCTTTCTTGTCGTATAAGACCAATGGTGCTAGCAAAGCTATCACGTTTGACGCTCCGGGCATTGGTCAATTTCTGCCTTCTAGTGTAAACCCCGATAACTTCAAAGACGCTATCACTGATTATGTTAATGAGAACGACTATATCGGTCAATATGGCAAGCAGCTAGGTAGAACTATATACAAAAAAGATACTGGATATAAAGAATTTAATAACCATATGAATAATGCAAAGACAGCTACTGCGCTGGCGATGTTGCGTGCCATAAAAGAGGGTAATCTGCCTAGTGAAATTGGCTATACTGCTATATATGGTATTTTGTCCACCGAACAGAATCTAGCTAATACGGTTACTGATGCATTTACTGGTGCACATGGTCTAGATGCTATTCTTAATCCAGACGGTACTATGTCTGATGATGCGCCTAAGAGTAATGTGGCTGACGTTGCGCAGGGTTTACAGACGGGCGCACAGGTCATTGGTGTAACACAAGACGGTGTGATTAGCGTAGCTATAGGAGCCAAAACTATAACTATGACAATTATGGATGGTGCAGTGAATATAGCAGTTGCAGTCGGTGATACGATTCAAAATAGCGTGGTGTCGTTGGTTGGTGTTGCAAAAGACACAATTAATGCGGCAGCGCAGACTGTTGTTAATTTGTGGAGTGACCTTTTGCGACTGACTGCTGGCGAGCAATATTACATATATGGTACGGGTGGCAAAGATGTTATAGACGCTCCACGCATTTTGCGGAATAAGGCCGAGGAAACTCGAAACTGGTGGTACGAAAGAATTGGTGCTGTTATAGAAGCTAGCGGTGGCGACGATGCCATGGTAGGCACTGGGTATCGAGATGATATATATGGCGGAGCTGGTGATGATTCTATATACGGCGGATCGGGCGATGATATTCTGTATGGAGAATCAGGTGACGATATAATAAAAGGCGGATATGGCGATGATATGTTGTTTGGCGGCACGGGCAACGATGACTTAAATGGCGAAAATGGCAATGACACTCTCGATGGCGGAACAGGTGATGATTTACTATCGGACGCATACGGTGATGATGTGTATATGTTTGGCCGAGGGTATGGTCGAGATACTATTGCTGATGAACGTCCGCCTAGTGTTTGGTATGATTTTAGCGGACCGTATAGCGGTGGCGAGAACGATACGATTATATTTCGTAGCGATGTTCGTCCAGAAGATATAAAGGTGCACCGTCGCGGGAGCTGGGATTTGGAATTCCGTATTAAAGGTACTAACGATATATTGCTAGTTAAAGACTATTTTAGGCTAAATTCAGGCAAACATGGAGTGGGAGCGATAGAGCAAATCAAGTTCCCCTCTACGAAGACTGTTTGGAGGTATGCGGATATTGTCAACAAAGCCCGCTATGTCGATGAGTCTTCACCTACAGATTCAAAACTCTTTACCGGGTTTGACCAAGACAATATTATCACTGCCGGCAACACAGATGAACGCTTAATCGGCTCTAACAACAACGACATTTTGTATGGAATGGCTGGCAACGACGTTTTAGAGAGCGGTAATGGTAATGACATTCTTGACGGCGGTACCGGTAATGATAGTCTAATGGGCGGTCTTGGCGATGACACGTATATTTTTGGCAAGGGATACGGACACGATGTTATAGATGATAAAGATATCGGTTCTTGGGCAGGTAGTCATTATGATATAGATGGCGGCAAGAATGACGCGATAGGCTTCTTGGTTGGGGTGTCGCCAGAAGATGTTAAAGTACATCGTCGCGGAAGTTACGATTTAGAGTTTCGTATAAAAAGCACTGGCGAGACACTATATGTTAAGAATTTCTTTAGTAATGATTCTTATCAGAAATATGAAGGCGTTGGCATGATAGAGAGCGTACATTTTGCCGATGGGACAACTTGGACAGTTGATGACATAAAGGATAAGGCTCGGTATATAGACGAATATTTTGTGGGTTATACAAATCGGTTATATGGTTATGACGGGCAAGATGACATAGTTACCGGTAGTAAGGCTGACGAGATTATAGAGACAGGGGGTGGTAATGATCTGTTGTATGGTAATGGTGGCGATGATATTCTCAACGGTGGTTATGGTAATGATAGGCTATATGGTGGTGATGGCAACGACACCTTACAGGCAGATGTCGATAGTAGCTATGGGACGCCTGGTAACGACACTCTCGACGGTGGTGCTGGCAACGATATTTTACGCGGTGGTTATGGTAATGACACGTATATTTTTGGCAAGGGATACGGACACGATGTCATAAACGACGTCCACCAATATCGCGATTATGCTGGAAGAATATCTTACTCTGACGGCGGCAGTCTTGATGTCTTAGTACTCCAGCCGGGCGTATCGCCAGATGATATCCAAGTTAGAAGGCGCGGAGTCAATCTGGAATTAAAGATTTTAAGTACTGATGACGTTGTGTGTATATCTAGTTTTTATGACAACAGTTACGGCAAACTGGGCTATGGTGCGATTGAGCGTGTGCAGTTTGCGGACGGTACAATTTGGGATATTGATGTATTATTAGATAAAGCTAGATACGTAGATGAACCTATGAACGTCGATAGCCCTAACAGGATTGACGGATATAGTTATCAGAACGATATTCTTACTGCAAACGATAATGACAATTCCATAAAAACGTATTCAGGTGATGATGTGGTGTATGCTCTTGGTGGCAATGATACGATTGATACTGGCGAAGGGGACGATATTATCAATCCTGGAACCGGCAACGATGTTATGTACGATCTGCAGGGTAACGACGTGTATATATTTGGTCGCGGGTATGGGCACGATACTATCTATGATGGGCGTGTGGGATCATACTATGATAGTCCCGTCGATGGCGGTAACCGTGATAAGATAAACATTTTGCCAGGAGTATCACCGTCTGATATTACTATAAGACGACACAATAATGACATGATACTCACAGTAAGGGGAACCGATGATCAGCTAGATGTCATAGGCTTCTTTGCCGATAGCAGCAAAAGCTCTCACGGTGTTGGCGTTGGTGCTATTGAGCAGATTTGCTTTACGGACGGCACGATCTGGGAACTGAGTGACATACAAGATGCTGTGCGTCATATAACAGAGCCTGTGTATAGTAACGCCGACAAAGACACCTACTATGGATTTGAGTCCGATGACATAATTATAGGAAGTAACAAAAACGATGAGATGTATGGTTGCGGCGGCGATGATACTTTGAATGGTGGCGTAGGTAATGACAAGCTAGATGGTGGACTAGGTAACGACACGTATGTGTATGCTAAAAATTCTGGAAGTGATACGATTTGCGATAGCGGAGGCAACGATACGATAGAGCTTAGAGAGATAGATTATTCCTCTGTGGAGTTTCTGCGATATGGCGACTCTCTAGTGATTAATACAGGAAAAGATTCAAGAAATAGTATTTCTATAGAGAAATGGTCGTATGGTGATATCTATAGAGTAGAGAATGTTAAATCGTCGGACGACTATAGTATTACTCATACCCAGATTGATCAGCTGATTCAGGCCATGGCTACTTTTTCACAAGATACTGGCATGACGTGGCAGCAGGCATTGGAGGCTTGTCCGGCTGACACAACTGCAATCTTGTCGCAATATTGGACCGCTCCGACCCAATAAGTCATGAAAAATTTTGGCACTTCTCTAGCTTCTGCGTTATAATTAGTGAATAATGAGTACAATTACCAACGACGATGTGCGTCATTTGGCACAATTAAGCAGTTTGCAGATGTCTGATGCGGAGGTTGAGTCGCTTCGCGCCGATATCGAGAAAATTATCAATTATATCAATCAGCTGGATGAGTTGGATACCGATGGTGTGGAGCCGACGTATCAGGTGACGGGTCTGCAAAACGTCTGGCGCGACGACGAGATTATTGACAGCAGCGTATCGCGGCGACAGCTGCTGGCCTTAGCAGCCGAGCAAAGCGACAATTGCGTGAAAGTGCCAAAGGTGTTGTAATTATGAAAATTATTGAATTAGTAGATAGGATTAAAAAAGGCGAGACCACTGCGCGGGCGCAAGTCGAGCGGTCGCTCGCCAAAGCTCAAGAAACCGAGGAATATCATGCGTTGCTGAGCCTGACGGCAGAGCGCGCTCTGCAGCGAGCTGACGAGATCGACGAGCAGATCAAAAAAGGTGAGGATCCGGGCGTCCTAGCGGGCGTACCGTTCGTGGTCAAGGATAATTACTTGGCGTTTGGCGCGCCAACGACTGCGGCGGCGAAAATGCTCGAGAGCTTCAAAGCGCCAGTCCAGGCGACCGTCGTCGAGAAGCTTGAAGCGGCCGGCGCGATTTGTATTGGTAAGTCGAATCTCGATGCTTTTGCGCACGGTGGTTCGACCGAGAACTCATATTTTGGCGCGACGCATAATGCCGTTGATCAGACCAAGGTAGCCGGCGGTTCGTCGGGCGGTTCAGCAGTCGTAACGGCGCTAGATGTGGTACCGTTTGCACTTGGCACCGATACTGGTGGCTCGATTCGCCAGCCAGCTAGCTTTAACGGTGTCTACGGCTTCAAGCCGACTTATGGTTTGAGCAGCCGTTACGGTGCGGTGGCGATGGCTTCTAGCACCGACACGATGGGTTGCTTCGCACGGCATGCCGACGATGTGGCATTAGTCACTAGCGTGATGGCTGGCCGTGATGACAAGGATATGACGACGCTGCCGGATTACTTTGAAATGCAGAAATCAGCAGGCGAGCATTTGAAGATTGGCCTGATCAGCGAGGCGATGGGCGACGGCGTCGACACAGAAGTTCGCGCTAACGTTAATGATTTTGCCAATAAATTACGCGCAGCTGGCCACACGGTTGAAAATGTTGATATGCCAAGCCTTAAATATGCTTTGGCGATTTATTATATCGTCGTGCCAGCAGAAGTTTCTAGCAATCTGGCGCGCTACGACGGCGTGCGTTACGGCTATCGCGCCGAAGGTGTCAAAACGCTAGCCGAGCTCTACGGCCGCAGCCGCAACGAAGGCTTCATGACCGAGAACAAACGCCGCATCATGATCGGTAGCTATGTGCTATCCAGCGGCTTTTTCGATGCATATTATCTGAAAGCTCAAAAGGCGCGCACTGTTTTGATTAACGAATTCAACAAGCTATTTGAGAAGTACGATTTCTTGCTGCTGCCAACCGCGCCGACGCCAGCGTTCGGCCTGGGTGAAAACACTAGCGATCCAGTCAAGATGTACTTGGCTGATGTCATGACGGTGCCGCCGAGCCTAGCAGGGTTGCCGGCGATTAGCATACCGGCAGGTAGTAGTTCTAGCGGCCTGCCAATCGGCGCGCAGCTGGTCGGGCCGATGAAATCCGACGCTAAGTTGATCGCGTTAGCAGGCGATATGGAGGGTGAAAAATGAACAATAATTTCGCAACGTGGTTCATTTTGATCGCGGTACTGATCTTGGCGATTGTCGGCGCAGTTTTTATTGCCTTTGCCAGTAAGCGTTCGCCGAAGCTCAAAGTTGAAAAATTCCGCGCCCGCTGGCTGGCGATCGAGAATAGCCTCGACAGAGAAAGCGCTCCTAGCTGGCAGCTAGCTATCCTCAACGCTGATAAGCTTGTTGACAAAGCCTTGCGCGATAGTCACTACAAGGGCGAGACTATGGGCGAGCGCATGAAAGCCGCTGGTAAGGTTTGGTCGAATGCTAACCATATCTGGGGCGCGCACAAAATTCGCAACCATATCGCACACGAAGCTGATGTCAAGATAAATTATGATATTGCGCGCCGCGCTCTGGCCGCTTACAAACAAGCATTGAAAGATTTAGGAGCAATCTAATGGCAGTATCCGACGAAATTTTACAACAATATGAAATGACCATTGGTATCGAGTGCCACGTCCAGCTGGCAACCAAAACCAAACTGTTTAGTCCGGCTGATAACGACGCTCGCGACGCCGAGCCGAATAGTAAAACGCACGAGATTGACTTTGGCCTGCCGGGCATGCTGCCGGTGCTGAACAAGCACGCTGTCGAGCTGGCGGTGCGCGCCGGTAAAGCGTTGAACGCGCCGATTGCTCGCGTTAGCCGGTTTGATCGCAAGCACTATTTCTATCCTGACCTGCCAAAGGGCTACCAGACATCGCAAATGTACCAACCGATTATTTTGACTGGCTATGTCGATGCGCCGCTAGAAGACGGTTCGCTCAAACGAGTGCGAATTCATCACGCACACATGGAGGAAGACGCTGGCAAGTTGACGCACCACGACGGCTACTCGTTGGTCGACCTCAACCGCGCTGGCACGCCGCTGATTGAAATCGTCTCTGAACCGGATATGCATTCTGCTGAGGAGGCTAAGGCATACGCTTCGGAGCTGCACAAATTGATGGTCTATGCTGGCGTGACGCACGGTGATTTGTATCACGGTAACATGCGGTTTGATGTCA
>ERZ772960.386-NODE-386-length-40811-cov-11.277554_pt1 | contig 40811 bp, 54 predicted proteins | sample MGYA00580678_ERZ772960 | MGnify/ENA primary metagenome ERZ772960 (study PRJEB29015, sample SAMEA2737930) | human oral metagenome | biome: human oral; feature: human-associated habitat; material: dental | place: China | collected 2059 ... | reverse complement strand
CTTCAAAATCATCGCCCGAAAGGGTACCTGTCCATACGCCGGTAAAGTAATTGGGTGCCGGCATTTTACGCACGCATTCGGCGGCAAAGGCGGGCAGTTTTCGCTCGTAATCGCTCCAATAATTAAGCGTCATTTTGGCGGAATGCAAAATCGTGCCTTTTTCCACATCAACCATGCGGGCAGTAATGTACAGGGGACAGCCGAGCGCGGCAACCGTCCCGACAATAATACAGTCCGCGCCAAGCCCTTTACCCAGTTTTTTAGCGGTTTTAATGTCTACAAAGGGGCTGGACTGAAAAGCATATTCCGCCATTATTTTGTCGAGCCGCTTGCGTTCCACCACCGTAACCTCGCCCGACTTTACCAGCTCGTGAATAAGCAAGTCGGTCATCATCGCGATATTGCCGTCAAAGTCTTTATTGTCGCAGTTGTGGGCTATCACCAGTAATAGGAATTACAAGAAGCCCCGAAAAGCAAGCCTAAATACCTATATAATAAGTAGTTACGACAAAAAAAGCCCCGAAAAATTTCCCCGCAAAAAATAAGAAAAAATGCGAAAAAACGAGAAAAAATGAGAGTTTTTCGAGAGAACCCGCTAAAAACACAACACCCCTTCAAAAGCCTTAAAACCCCTTAAAATACCTTTCAAGTGGTAATATTTCCACATTTTAACCCCGTTTTATGCGCTCAAGTGGAAAAACAGCCCAAAAAACATCAAAATTCACAGAAAGAGCCTTATCCCAAAAACCCCGTGATTCTGCCGAAAGCGGGAACTGAAAATTCCTAATTTGCTGGAAGTGGGAACTAGCGGTATAAATATTTGTTATATAATGATTTGCAAAACAGATTTAACATGAAAATAAACGAAAGTGGGAACCGATTCTAGTTCCCACCTTTTTTTATGAAAGCGGGAACTAAAAAAATAAAATTTTATACTTAAAATAAAAATTTATGCCTTATGAAGAGTATCATCATACGGGTGAAGCCAATATAAAACCCTACCAAATATGGTTAATCTGTCGGCGGTATCTATATCCTCTGTATCAAGGGTTCTCATCAGATCTGCCTTGTCTAAATCGACATGACGGACAGAATAAATTTTAATCTTATTCATATCAAATTCAAGACGTTTACAAAATACTTCACCATCGAGCGAAAAAACATAGAGTCCATCCCGTACTCGCTGATCCGTTGTGCCGTCAAAAAGGACATAATCACCGCTTTGAATTCCGGCCCCTATCATAGAGGAACCCTCAACTCTAAGAGCAAACAGCCGGTTGATTTTTACTCGGGAAATATTAAAAATATCGATATAATCAATAATATTATTTTCGCTTTCCCAATCTTGTCCCGGGCCGCAGGATACTTTTTGCCGTAATAATGGAATTTTGGCAGTTTCAACCTTAGCTGGTAATGAGGGAATTTTACCTGGTAGATTTTTCGGCTCAATACCAAAACAAAGCCAGTTAAGACTGATGCTGTACTCTGCAGCAACCGTCAAAAGGATGTTTTTTGACGGTTCTCTTTTTCCATTTTCTATATCAACAATTACCGTACTAGCTATTGCTAACCTATCTGCAAACTCTTTTTTTGTAAGACCTAAATTAACTCTAACCTCTGTAAGTCGCTTACTCATATCTGAACCCATAAAAACCTCGCAAAATAATACTTTTTCACTAAAAACTCGCAAAACACGATTGACATAACTCGCAAAAAGTTTAAAATAAAATCATCGGTAAAAAAACTTACCAACATAACCAAAAAAAAGAAATCCTTGTGCGTAAGGATTTCTTAAAAACAAAGAGGCAAACCTGTGGCAAACAGAATTACCAAACAGATGGGATGCTGGATACAGTACCAGCTCAAGCTCAACGGCTATACCCACGATGCAGTAGCGCTTAAAGCAAACCGCTCCTCAAATATTGTATCACAATTTTTGAACGGTCGTAAGGGGTCTATTCCGACACAAAAAGCGCTCTGCGAAGTGCTTGGATATGCCGATTTTAACGCACTTATCGCCGCAATACCGGCAGAATGCAAAACCGAACCGCGCAAAGGCGCGTAAAAAAAGCGAGGTACAATATGGAAATCAATATCTGCGTATATCACGACTACTACACAAAAGCTGAACAGCAAATACCCGAAATAGTTTCACTGCTGCGAACGCTGAATGAACGTGCTCCAAAAGGAGATCATTATAGCATTGGAGCCGCCCCCTTTTATTTTTCCACTCTCGAATACATTTTAACTCGCGATGACTATGACTTCTGCATATTTTTTACGCTTAATCCATCTATCGTCGCCTTAATGCAGCAGGTTCCCTATATGTCGCATATCGTTGTCCTTGAAGATTTTTCTGCGTGTCCCGAGCTTTTCTCCGGATGGGAGCAGCTGCCGAGTCCGGAAGGTTCGCAGCAATGGCGCCCTGCTGCTTGGGAGCACAGGGAAACAACCGTGCTGGTAACGACACCGGAGCGGTTAATTGAAGATGCGTTCGCCTTTTTCAAACAGGAAGGCTTGTCTTTCAACCCCTAAAAAAGCGGGACGTATGCGGTAAGCGAGGTAACGGTATGGTCAAAAGATGGATTTCGGCAGAAGAAATAGCTCTTGTGATGGGAATAACAAAACGCGGCATAAATAAACGTGCAAAGGCCGAGGGGTGGACTGGTCGCAAGTTGCAAGCACGAGGCGGGTCTTATAGCGTATACTTTGTAAGCACCCTCCCTGACGACATCCAGCGAGCCTATGCAGCCAGCCTTTCAATGGATTTACAGGCGCTTAAAACGGCATTAAAACCCGCATCTGACGCAGGAAAAAAGGTACTTATCATCTCGTATAACGGGCGTGGCGCGGTAACCAAAGCAATAAAACCGCTTGAAGCGTCAAGCGAAGCGGGCTTACGCATCGCAGCGATGCGCGTCAAACTTATCGAAGCCTATTCACAATCAGGGCTTTCGGCAAAAGCCTTTATTGCCGCCTACGAAGCCGGAGAAGTCGCTGCCGATCTCCGTGAGCGGCTCGGACGCTGGGGCAACATCCATACCCAGTCTAACTTTTATAAGAACTGGCTTGCCGTCTATCAAAAACACGGCATTGCAGGGCTTATCCCGCAATATGCCCGCAGGCGCGGCGGGGCGGGCGCGAGCTTTGATGAAAAAGCAAAAGAGATTATCAACTCGCTCTATCTCGATTTACGCAAACCGAGCGCAGCATCCGTCACCCGCGACTTAGCGCAGTTCGGCTATGACCTCAAATACGTTACCGTCAATCGGTACATCAAAGAAATTCCGAACTCGGTCAAAGTCTTTTATCGGGAAGGGCAAAAAGCCTATCACGATAAATTCGATCCGTACATCGAGCGGGACTATACGCTCTTTAAGGCGATGGAATGGGGCTGCGGCGACCATCATATCTTCGATTTTGTCATCACGCACGAAGGGCGCATTTTCCGGCCGTGGGTTACGCTTTTTATGGATATGAGGAGCCGCACCATTACCGGCTGGTGGATTGATGTAGTGCCGAACACCTTGACGATTATGCGGGCATTTTCAATGAGCGTTGAGCAGTATGGACTTTTTGAAAATATGCTTGTTGATAACGGTAAAGACTTTAGAAGCGAATGGTTTGCCGGAAGCGAGTGGAAACAGCGGAGGACACGGCCTGAAACAGAAACGCTTGAACTCATTGAAGGCGTACTGCAGGATTGCAAAACGAACGTCCACTTTGCTACTCCCTATCGGGGACAATCAAAGCCGGTTGAACGCTTTTTTAGAAGCGTCTGCGAGCTTTTTTCAAAGACACAGGATTTTTATGTCGGCTCCAATACGGTTGACGCTCCGGAAGATAAAAAACTGTTCTGGGGGCGCATCAATGGACGGGACAAAATAGAAGTAACCTACACGTTGGATCAGTTACGGCGCGATTTTGCGCAGTTTGTAACGTGGTTTAACTCAAGCTGGCAGCACTCAGGGCAAGGGATGGACGGTAAAACGCCAAATGAAGTGTTTGCCGAAACCTTTAACCACAAGCGCGAGCTGCCGGAAGAATACCGCAAATACATCTTTACGGTGCGGGAAAAGCGGGTTGTCCAGCGCAACGGCGTATCGATAGACGGAATCAGCTACTACAATCCTGAAATGGTTCGGCTTATCGGCGAAAAAGTAGAAGTCAGGCGCGACATAAACGACATCGGTAAGGCTGCTATTTTCTGCCTGCCCGATCTGGTCTTTCAATTTGATGCGGAAAGCGACGTGTTCAAGGATAGAGGTATTACAGAAGAAAACCTACGGGCGGTGCGCAAGGAGCAAAGACAAGCCCGTGAGCACTTAAAAGACTACCGCTGGGATAAGGACATTCGGAACGCGCGGAAAACACCGGCACAATTACTGGCAGAAAAGATAGAAGAGCCGGAGCCGGTACCGAATGCGCTTGAAAGCAAAAAAGTTGTCGGCGGGGAGCCGTTAGCGCCGAGGCGCAAGCGCACCTTGCGGCTTCCGATTGATCCTGATTAAAGGGAGCACAATCAGCGCCGTAAAAATGGCGCTTACAGTAGAACAAACGATATTCAAACGGGAAGGAGAAAGAATATGGATAAACAAGACGGAATAAACGAAGAACTGTATCAAAAGTTTTTCGCGCTTGTCGGAAACCCCGATGAGGGGAAGCGAATTAGCCAAGCAAAAGCAGCGCAAGCCTTAGGCTATTCTTCTGCCGTTGTGTCGGCATACAAAAACCGCACGTATAACGGCAATGTAAAGGCGTTTGAAGAGGCGGTGCAGGCGTGGTTAAAGCGGGAAGAACGCCGGATTGAACGGCTGCATATCCCGACGACTGAAACAGACACGCTCAATTCAGTGCGTAAAGCGTTAAGCATTGCGCAGGATGAAGCTGATATTGCCGTTATCGTTGGAGATGCGGGAACAGGTAAGACGACAGCGCTGCGCAATTATGCCGCGGAAAGCCATAGCGCGCTGTTAATTGAAGTAGACTCAAGTTTTACCAAAAGCGTACTGGTTAAAACCATTGCCCAGTCACTGGGGCTCGATACCAAAGGCGGCATGAGTGTCATTATCTCCCGCATCGTAGATGCCTTAAAGGGACGGGACACGGTTATTCTGATTGACGAGGCGGAGTACCTGTCAGACGGCTGCCTTGAGCTCATCCGGCGGGTCATCAACGACAAAGCGCAAACCGGTGTCGTCCTTTGCGGGCTGCCTGACTTACGGTACAAGCTGGAAAACCGGCGGCTCGACCATCACCAGCTTACCAGCCGCGTCGGGGTATTTTTGGAAGTCAAAAAGATGAGCAAAGCCGATGCCGCAAAAATCATCGGCGCAGTCTGGCCTCGTCTTTCAAAGGAAACCCTTGAGCTTTTTGTCAAAGCGTCAAAGGGATCGGTGCGGACGCTCACCAAACTGATGGGGCGGGTGCATCAGACGATGGCAATAAACCGGCTCGATGAGCCGGATGAGGAGGTTATTCAAGCAGCAGGCGAAATGCTGATGGAATAAAAACTAATCGGAGCAGAGGAGGTGTAAAGCGTATGTATGGGTGGCTATATCGCAGGGCATTAGCCTTAAAAGATGTAGGGGAAAAAGTGCGGTGCCGCACGTTAGTACTGGCTGGATTGTGCATAAAAGAATGGGTTTTATCGCACATGATGAACAAACACGCAAGACCATAAGTGGAGGAATAAAATGAGTCATCAATATATGACGGACACGAAAGGTAGAAAGGTACCCGTTGAGCTGGTAAAAGACATAGACAAACTGCGAGACCAGACAGTACGGACAATCATGGAGCAAACGTTTGATATGCGAAATACGCTGAGAGCATTTAAGGAGCGTATCTGGAATGACCTTCAGGAATTTCTTCGCATATCTGCCGAACAGCATGGTGTTACCTTTGGAGGCAAAAAAGGAAACATTGCATTAACCACCTATGACGGTAAATTCAAAATCCTTATTGCTGTCAATGATGTACTGCAATTTAATGAAAAATTGCAAGTAGCCAAACAAATAATAGACGAACTGTTAAAAGAATGGTCGGAAAATGCACGTCCTGAAATACGGGCTTTGGTAGACCATGCGTTTGCAGTAGATAAGCAAGGGAATATCAGTACGGAACGGGTTTTAGGTTTGCGTAAAATCAACATTACAGATGCTAAGTGGCGTGAAGCCATGCAAGCGATTACAGACAGCATTCAAATTGCTTCAAGTAAAAAGTATATGCGGTTTTATTCGCAAAAGCCGGACGGCAGCTATGAGCATATTCCGCTTGATGTAGCGGCACTATGAAAAAGGCATAAGAAGTGAGGTACAGTATGGCACAGACAATAGGGACAGCACAACGAAAATGGATACAAATTCTTCATATTGCAAAGAGCGAATTATCTCTTGATGATGCTGCCTATCGTGCTGTGCTGTACGGAGCAGCGGGGGTTGACTCGGCACGTGATATTAAAACGTGGCAACAGTATAACGCGGTACTCAAAGCCTTTGCAAAGTTCGGTTTCAAAGTGAAAGCCGGTAAAGCGGCACAAAGCGGCTTAAAAAAGACCGCACCGCAAAACGGCCGTAATGGCGATTGGATCAGCGCACGGCAGGAGTATTACATCCGGGGATTATGGGATTTGGCAAGCAGGGCAAAAGACGCGGCTTCTTTACAAGCGATGCTCCAGCGCATTGCAGGGGTTACGCACATCGAATGGATCAGCAAGGAAAAGGCTACCAAAGTGATCCTTGCCTTGCGGGACATTGCAAAAAAAGCAGGGTTCAATCCAGACCGTCCGCCTCATCTTCAAAGTGAAGGTGCAAAGCAGTGACCGATAGCATCTACGAAGCGAACGAAACGCTTGAACAGCTGGAATTACTCATCGGTAAGGACAATGCCCGGAAAGTCTTTGAATTTTTTGAAGGCAGTAGCTTCTATTTCCCCAAAAGAATCGGACTTGCCGAGCAGCACCGTCAAATCTTTGCAGAGCTTTGTGCCGGAGCCACCTACGCCGACCTTGCGGAAAAATACCGCTACACCAAGTCCTACATCCGCAAGATAGAACACAAACTCACAGCCGAGCGCCGCGCCCTTTTGAAAGCAGGCATCACCCCGCCTGATGAAACCGCCGGTGCAAGCACCGATCCCGTCAAACTGGACGTGCCGCACTCAAGACCATTTGAACCGGGAGAATTATTTTATGAACACTGATTTAGAAACCATTAAAAAGCGGATTAAAAAGCTGTTAGCGCTGTCAAAAAGCCCGAATGAGAACGAGGCAATGGCAGCATTACAAAAGGCGCAGGAACTGATGGAAGAATACCGCATAACGGAAGCCGAATGCGTGTATACATCGGCGACGGTCAAGGCGACAAAGCGGGAATCGGCATGGCGGTCGGTATTGGCGAACGCAATCGCGCCGCTTTACGCATGTGAGACATTCCGGAATGTTTCAAGCGGTGAAATGATTTTTTACGGTGAAGCATTTGATTGCTTTATGGCAAAAGAGATGTACGGCTATTTAAGTAGAACGATTGACCGGATGGTTAAGCAAAATGTGCGTAAACGTAATACTCTGAAATACAAAAATCAGTACCGCTTCGGTATAGCCTGTCGGTTATCGGTTCGAATAGACGAATTGGGACAAAAAGTATCATGGGCTCCCGAGCGTGAACATAAATTGCTTGCGGTAAAAAAGGCAGCGGAAAACGAATTCGGTTGTATAACGAAGAGCAAACTGAAAACAAGCTTTAATAACAGAGCATTTAAGCGCGGTGTCGCTGACGGCGGTACGGTGTCGCTACACCGGCAGGCAACCGCCCGCAACGGTTACTTGGAGGGATGAACAACGTATGAAAACGATTTTTTTAAACGGTAAAGAACCGCCGTACATGGAAGAAACCGAATACATAAAATTAAGTGCAGGGCAAATATCACATGCGGTGAACAGTCTTAATTATGCCGGAAAGGAAGCCGCTGCGGTCGTTGCCATTATGACGCTTAACGCGCTGGGACTTACCCCTGCGCAAATTACCGCACTGCTTGCAACCGAATAGGGAGGAATAAAAGATGATTGTTCTGAAAGGCACACTTGTAAAAGTTGCACATAGCCAACGCGGAGCATTTACCGCCCGTGTGTCCGAAACCTTTAACACTGAACGAGAAGTATTCTTTCCGCTCATCCTCGAAGATGATGTCCTGTATGGACACGGGTATGATTGGCACAAAGGCGATTGTATTAGTTGCAATCGTCAATTTTTACGTGCGTTTGAAATACTGGAGGAGAAAAGAGCATGATAGAGCTAAAACTACAAGGCAGCGTACAGTATATCAGTAAAGGGTACTATGAAGTTCTTTGTAAAACAGAAAAGGGCTATGAGATAGTCAAAATACAGGGGCATTGCCCTTATGCAATGGAACAAAAGGTAACGCTTGATTGTACAGTCCTCGGTGTGGAAATCATCGGAGAATATTATGAGCTGATTGCAAGGGAGAAAAGAACCTAATGAGAAATAAAATAATTGACCTACACAATGCATTATTTGCAGAACTTGAAGCGTTACAAGATGAAGATAGCTTCAAAGATGAAAATGGGAATATCGACAATGCGAAAGTTGAGATTGCTATTAAACGCGCTGATGCAGTAAACAGCATTGCCGGGCGAATTACGGAATTAACACGGCTTCAACTTGATGCGGTTCGCGTTGCTGACAATATGGGAATGTCGATACAGTTGCCGGAGACGCTTGGTGCAAAAGAAATCGACTGGAGAAAAAAATAGGCAAAGGTGTGGTATGGGTACGGTTAAGTGGACGAAAGAAATAGATCACTGGATTAAAGAGCGCTGCCCCATCCGTGAACATGGATACACTCAGATTCAGCACATAGTCGATGATCTTAATGCAACGTTTCACACGGACTTTGGCATAAATGCATTCAAGACGAACTGTTACAGTAAAGGCTTTAAGATTGGGGCATGCAATAGTGCAAACTATCATCGAGGTGAAACACACCATCGGCACAAACCGATCGGCAGCTTACAAGTAAAAAAAGGCTATGTGCAGATAAAGATCGCAGAACCGAATCAATGGATGCAGTATCAGCGGTATGTGTGGGAACAACACCATCCGGGTGAGAGTGCAAAAGGAATGGTAGTTATTTTTATGGACGGCAATAGTCGTAACTTTGAGCCTTCAAATCTTGAGCGCGTTTCACGAGGCGAATTAACCGTTATGGCTCGCATGGGTCATACGGCCACAATGTCGCGCGAAGAGCGGGAAATCTGTTTACTCAGGGCGCGAGTTGCCATAGCAAAGGTAAATCTTGCAGGGAGTGAGAAAGCTTACGCACTCTCCAATAAAGCAAACTACGAACGGAAAAAAAACGATCCTGCTGAAAAAGCAAAAAGAGCTGCCTACGCAAAACAACGGTTTGCAAAGATTATGGCTGATCCGGCGAAACACGATGAATTGCTGCGTAAGCAGCGAGAATACAAAGCAAAAAATTACGAGCGGATAAAGGCACGCGACCGTGAATATCAACGGATACGGAAACAAAAAAGGGGGATGATGATATGACACAATATGATGAGTTTTTAACATACCTTTATGACAGCGAACTATCTGAAAATACGATTAGCTCGTATCGGTATTCACTGAAAGAGTTTTTTTCAAAATTTACTGAATTCAATAAAACAAATGCGATTAAATATAAGCAATGGCTTATAGGATGTAGAAAATCAAAAACAATCGCATTACGGATTACTGCCTTAAATAAATATGCGGATTTTATAGGACGACCGCAAGAAAAAATAAAAAGAATAAAGATACAAAAACAATTGTATGTCGAGAATGTTCCCAATGATGAAGAATACGGACGAGTATGTGAATATGCACAACAGCATAATCAGAGGGTTTATTGGCTTATTCGGTTCCTTGCCGGTACGGGAATGCGTATATCGGAATTAACAAAATTAAAAGGAATCTGCCTTATCGAAGGCTGTGCACGGATGCACTCTAAAGGGAAACAACGATTAATATTAATACCTAAAAACCTGATAGAAGATTCAAAAGAGTTTTTCAACGGGAAAGCAGCAGACGAGCCTTTGTTTCTTTCTCGATACGGGAAGCCGCTGACAACAAGAGCGGCTGCTATGCAGCTGAAGTCTATTGGCTGCAAAGCCGGAGTAAGAAAAGAGGTCATGCATCCTCATGCGTTTCGTCATTATTTTGCTATAAAAATGCTCAAAGCAACCGGCAATGATATTTCCCTTGTTAGTTCTTATCTTGGACATTCAAATATTGCAACAACAGCGATTTATACCATGCGGACAAAAGACGAGCAGGTAAATCTTTTAAATGCACAAATGAGTTGGTAAAAAAATGAGCATAGCAAAACCGGAACAGACGCTTACGAAAAAAGTTTGGAACATGACAGGTGTTCTTGCAGCGGCCGGAGTCGGATTTACGGATTATATTATTCAGCTGACATATCTCTTATTTCTAAAAATGGATTTTGAGAAAGAAGCTTACGGTTTAGGCAGCGCACTTCCTGACGGAAGCAAATGGAAAGACCTTGTTGAACTGAACGGACGCGATCAACTTGAAAAATATGAAAAGATTCTTGAAATCTTACAGACATCTGATGGACTTATCGGCGCAATTTTTACGGAAGCGCAAAATAAGATTAAAACACCGGCTCTTCTTAAAAAACTGATCGGAATGATCGATGAAGAAAACTGGTTCAGTATGGACGGAGATCTAAAAGGCGCAATTTATGAAAGTATTCTTCAAAAAAACGGACAGGATAAAAAATCCGGAGCAGGGCAATACTTTACGCCGCGTCCTTTGATTAATGCGATGGTTGATGTTGTTCAGCCGAAGATTACAGAGACCGTTGCCGACCCTGCGTGCGGAACCGGCGGCTTCTTGCTTGCCGCCTATGACTATATGCGCAAACAAAGCGACGAGCCGAGTAAAGTGGAGTTCTTACGAACGAAGGCACTGAGCGGAAATGACATTACGCCTCTTGTCGTAACATTGGCTTCTATGAATCTTTATCTTCACGACATTGGAGTGAACACCACACCGATTAAATGTGAAGATAGTTTGGAACACGAACCCGAACATCTTGTAGATGTAATTCTTGCAAATCCGCCTTTTGGCGCTCGACCTGCAGGAAGCGTCGATATTTCGACCATGCGTTCCGATTTGATTGTAACGACAAGCAACAACCAGTTAAATTTTTTACAGCACATGATGGTCATGTTAAAAGACGGCGGAAGAGCCGGAATCGTTCTTCCCGATAATGTGCTTTTTGCAGACGGAGCCGGAGAAATTCTCCGCAAAAAACTTTTAAAGGATTTTAATCTTCATACGATTCTTCGTTTGCCTACCGGTATTTTCTACGCAAACGGCGTGAAAGCAAATGTACTGTTCTTTGAAAAAGGAAGTCCGACAAAAGAGACATGGTATTACGATTACCGGACAGGAATTAAACACACACTTGCAACGAAACCGCTTAAACGTTCCGACCTTGAAGACTTTGTAAAGTGCTACTGCGCGGGGCGTCTTGAAGACAGAAAAGAAACATGGAGCAAAGAAAATCCGACGGGAAGATGGCGTAAATATCACGTCGATGAATTGCTTGCACGGGATAAAACCAGTCTGGATATTTCCTGGATAAAAGACGATTCCGATGCGGTAGACTGTTCACTCGCCGAACTGATGCAGACAATTCAAACCAAGAGCGCCAATATCACCGCTGCGGTTGCCGAACTTTCCCGACTGATTGAAGGAATTGAAGAATGAAAGAGCAAAACGAAGAACAACACTGTAATAAACTTTTTGAAGTTTCTCCAGCAGAAGCTACACAGCTGTGGACGGGCGGCATACGGCTTATCGGCATTAATGATATAAAACTATTGGAGGAGAAATAATATGAGTACGCACACAGAAACCCAAGAGAAAATCATCGCAATTACGGGAGCGATGCGGGACTTACTGTTATACAAAAATCAAAAGTATGGGGATTCCGCATTAAACCCGAAACAGATTTTTTACAAAGGCGATGCAGTTAATTCTATCTTGATACGCCTTGACGATAAGATCGGGCTCATTATGGCAAATACGGAAAACACTCCGCGTATCAATGATGTTGCTGACATCATCGGCTATTGTACCTTGCTGCTTATCGGCATGGGCGTAAAACCGGAAGATATTCAAAAGCTGATGGATTAAAGGAGAAGGTAAATAATGACGCTGAATGAAATAATTGCTTATGCTCAAACGCACAATCTTGACTTTGATAAACCGGTTACTGCGATACTGGAAATGAATGAGAGTATACCGCTGGACGTCGCAACTTGTCATGGCAGTGTAAATAAAAACGTAGTCCTTCATGCAACACCGATAAAAGTATTTCAATCATGGCGTGTCGTATGGAAGGAAATGGAGGAATAACAAATGGGTATTACTTTTGAAGAATGGGAAAAAAGATATGTCGATGCTAGACCTATCGAACCGTGTTGTGCAAGCGAGAATCCTGTGCAATGGGCTGAGATTGCAGGTTATGCAGAAGATAAGTTGAAAGAAGCCTTTGCTGCCGGTCAGCAGTCCGTATTAAATAATCAGAATTATGATTCTAGCAAAGATACCTTGTTACATATCAAACGAGTCAATGAATTGCTCTTGTTGTTTGCGCAAGAACTGATGGATAGGGCTATCTGCCACGATAACTCTAAATTATATGATCCTGAAAAACCGTTATTTGATAAAATGACACCGCGCTTAAAAGGTTTAACGTATGGTAGTGAAGAATATAAAAAATCATTGGCAGAGTTAAAACCGGCATTAGATCATCATTATGCTCACAATAGCCATCATCCTGAATATTATAAAAATGGAATAAACGACTGTAATTTATTGGATTTGGTTGAGATGCTGTGTGACTGGAAAGCTGCTTCAGAACGGCATGCAGATGGTGATATTTTCAAATCAATTCAAATAAATAAAAATCGTTTTGAAATATCTGAACAATTAGCTCAAATTTTTGAAAATACGGTAAGTAAATTGTGCGGGCATTCTAAATAAAAGGTATAAAATACGTTTTGAAAAAGGAGGAGTAACACAATAATATAAAAACCTTTCAGTAGCCGAGAAAAGGTAAGTTTGAGACGGTGGCTCCGTAAATCGTTTGAGGGATTCGTAAACCTACGCTATGCCGCAGGCTGCCCTGCCGGGGAAAATACCGGCAGCGGCATTTTTTATTTCAAAATACTCTTTTACCATCAACATATAATCCTATTTTTTTCAAATAGTTTCTTTGATTAGTCATAATAAAACCCGCTAAAGTATATCGGTAAGCGCACATCAAGGATGAGCCGTGCACGGCTTATCCTGATGGCGCTTATCTGGAGGAGTATTATGACAACAAAAAAATCACAAATCGTATGGCTTTTATTCGCAGCACTGTTTGTCGCAGGAATGGTGTTTTTCGTAACGGATTCGCTTGTCGTTACGGCAATTGCCGGAACCTTTACCGGAGTGCTGGGAACATTTCTCGGTATCGACATCTTAACGATGCTGCATAAAACCAAAGCGCTTCCAGCGGGCTCCTATAAAAGCATGAACCGGCATCGTTACATTATTGCCCTAATTATTTTTGCCATCCTTCTTATCGAAGCGTTTATCATTTCAAGCATCTTTGAACGGGATATGAACCCGCTTTATTTATCGTTTGGGGTCGGTTTTATCATCGTTATCGGCGGGCTTGTTTCCGGTGTTGAAGCAAACAAAATCGTAACCGGTAAAGAACCTCCTGCACTCACTGAAGCGGATGAACGATCCGGAGATGAGGCATGATAACCTTTTATATTCTTTTAGCATTATTAGGCATTATCGCGGTGCTTTCACTTTTGCTTACTATCATGGTGAAAAAATTGAAAAAGGCAAAAATGGAAGTACAGCGATTAAGCGGCGCTTTTGAAGCGGTTCGCAACAGAGCGGAACGCTTACAAGAAGCACAAAGCAAGAATAAAAAAATTACGGAGGAATCGGATGAAAAAAGGCAGGCGCTTTCCGCTACTGCTGACGCTTCTCTTGTTACTCGTGCAAATAGTCTTTTTTCAGACCGGATGCACGACAACAAAAGCGCCGACTAATGCGGACATTGATGCGGTATTACAAAACATTGCGCCTATAAAACCGCCTGCTCCACAAATGGAGCCGGTCACGTTTGAGGAGAAAGACGGTGGCCTCTGGCTTTCGTATGAGGCATACCGTGCTCTTGAGCGCAATATTATTGCAATGAGAGAATATACTGCACACCTTGAAGTCATTATTGCATTTTGGGAGAAAAAAGAGAAATGAGTGGAACGGTTATTATATCCCTGATTGGCACTCTTGTCGGAATGCTTATAACCGTTGGCGGCGTATTTATTGCAGTCGGCAGCTTAAAGCAAAAGATACACGACAGCATCGAGACAAACAAAGCGCAAGAAGAACATATCAAAACGCTTTCTTCAAAAGATGAATTAGCGAAAGCAATGAAGCGTTCCGATGAATTACTGGAGCTGATGCAAAAGCGGGTTGATGAAGACCGCCTATCAGGTGAGAAAAAATATACTGAATTGTATAGTTTATTGAATGTACATAGTGAACGGATCGGCAAACTTGAAGTGTCTCAAGCACAAGTATTTAAAATGCTGGATAAGCTTGATTCTAACATCAATAACGGTTTTAAAGACATGAAAGAAGACATCCGCGAATTGCGCAAAGCAATCAAAAAGGAATAGAAGCGGTATGGCAAAAGATGAAAGACGCACTGAGGCTGAGCGGCTTTATGTAAAGGAGGGAAAATCCTGCGTTCAAATTGCTGCGGAATTGGAAGTGAGCGAAGGCACCATATACCGCTGGAAAGCAGAAGCCGCAGCCTTAGGGGAAACGAGCGATTGGGATACTGCGCGGCGGGTGTATAATATGAGTCCGCGCGAATTAGTCGCCATGTATGCAGAAGCCTTAAAGCAGTGGGTGGTAAAAATAAAACAAAGTCCTGATCTTCTGTCCGATGGAAAAATAGCCGATGCGATTGCAAAGCATGTAAGCGTTTTACAAAAGCTCGATAACCGCAGCCAATATATGGGTGTCGCACTTGATCTTATCAAAATAGCCGACCGGTGGCTGTATGAACATCAACCTGAGTTAAAAACGAAAATGGAGCCGCATTGGGAAAGCATTTATCAAGCACTTTCCGAGTACAGCACGAAAAAAGGCTTATTATAAAAGGACTATCAAAAGTGAAAGAAATTAGAACAGCGCGGGAACTTGAAAAAGAATGGAATAAGCTCAAAGAAGAAATCTTATCCCGTCCGCTGTTTGTTGATAATAGTGAAAAAGCAAAAGAGGCGCGGAAACGTAAGTGTGCTGATTCGGTATGGGAATTTGCCCGTACCTACTTCCCCGAATACGTTGCAAGTGAAGGGGCAAAATTTCATAAAGAATGGGAAAAAATCCGGCTTACCGAAAAAGAGCCGATTTTACTGCAAGCATTCCGCGGCTGTGGAAAGTCTACGTTTTTTACACTGCTTGATCCGATACACGAAATCGCTTACGGCAGACGGAAGTTTATGCTTTTTTCCAGCTATACGGAAGAAAAGTCAGAACGCTTTACCGGCCGCATCTTATTGGAGCTGATGTACAATCAGCGACTTAAAAATGATTTCGGCGAATTTATTCCGGAAGGAAAACGCCCGGCAATGGGAGACTTTTCGGTCAATATCCCCGGTAAAAAAGGGAGTACTATCGGCGTGGTTGCCGTTTCAATCGGACAAGACCCGCGCGGGTTCGTACACGGAGCCGCCCGCCCCGATTATGTCAGACTCGATGATATTCAAAATAGAAAGCGTGCAAAATCACGGAAGTTTGTAAAAGAATCGGTTGAATGGATTATGCAGGATTTAATCCCTGCCCTAGCTGCAAATTATTCATGTATCATTGTTGCAACTCCACTGAATACGCAGTGCGTCGCCTCTACGTTAGAGAAAGGCAGCGATGAAATAGAGGCGGTCAAAACGTATAAATTCCCTGCCGAAGTGAGAGGAAAACCGGCATGGCCTGATTTCTTTCCTCTCGACCGGTTAAAGCGGCTCAAGCGCACCATTGGCTCTCTTGCATACGGGCAAGAGTTTTTATTAATTCCGATTGCCCTTGATGAGCGCATTTTTAAGGAAGAGCATATCCGCGGCTACCAACCGGAAGAACTTACCGCGGTACGCTTTGCCTACGTTTTTTCCTGGACTGACCCAAGTGTTAAACAGGAAGAAAAACACTGTTTTAAAGCAACTGTTTGTGCCGGTATTACGAATGAAGGGGTCATCTATATTTTAAAAGCGCGTATCCGCAAAGAAAGTATTCAGCGGATGGTAGACGGTATGTATATGATCTATCAAACGTGGAATCCGTCGTATATGTTTTTTGAAGATAACGGCGGGCAAGCGATGCTTGCAACCGTGCTTGATATGAAGGCGGAGCAGGAAGGCTATTACATTCCGTATCGTCCGGAAACGGCAACTATCAATAAAGATACCCGCATTGAAGCAACGCTTTCTGCACCGATCGAAAACGGTATCATCCGGTTTGATAAACAAGATAAAGATCAAAAAGAATTGATAGATGAGCTGTTGCAATATCCCGATGGGGAATATAAAGACGGCCCTGATGCGCTTGAAGGAGTGGTGAGAAAACTCATTGAAGCGGCAAAAAAGAAAAGAGCAGGAATGCCGTATTCACGGAGCACGCGGGAAAGTAGCGCCGTATTACAGGGGTATGAATGATGGGAAAGTATAAAAAGCAGACATGTGGCGTACAGCGCTTTGATCGCTGGAGTCCGGACACGAAAGATACGGCAGATAAGCGTATACAGACCGTTGAAGAAACGCTTGAGAAGATGAGCGGCAATCACTTTGCAACCCGCGAGCGGGCGAACGATTTTGTCCGCCTCATGCGCTCTCTTCCTGATCCCGACCCTATTTTGCGGAAAATGGGACGTGGCATTACGGCACTGCAAGAACTTCTAACCGACAGCCATTTAGAGAGTGTGTGGAGTATTCGCTGCTCTGCTTCAAGCGGCGCGGAATGGTTTTGCGCTGCAGGCGGGGACGGGAACGGCAAAAAAGAACAAGAAGCTGCCGACCTCTTTACAGAAGAATTACGGCAGCTTGATATTCCGCGCGTTATCGAGGAGATGATGGATGCTATTGCGTTCGGCTATTCACCGCTTGAGGTTATCTGGCGCGCTCAAGGCGGACGGTGGGTAATCGGCGACATCGTTGGTAAACCTCCGCAATGGTTTGAGTTTGACCAAGAAAACAACCTCGTATTCCGTACCGGTGTTATTGGAACAGAACCGTTGCCGAAGAACCGTTTTCTCATTGCCCGCCACCGGCCGAGTTATGCCAACCCTTATGGCGTCAAAGTATTTTCAAAATGCTATTGGCCGGTAACCTTTAAAAAGAACGGGTTCCGCTGGTGGACGGTATTTGTCGAAAAATACGGCGGCGCTTTTTTGTATGGAAAGTATCCGAATAACGCCGGTGAAACATATAAAAATGAACTGCTTACGTCTCTTGAACGGATGGCAGCCGATGCGGTGGCTATTGCACCTGAGGGGGCGGAAATCACGATTGAAAGCCTTGCCAATAAAGGAAGCGTTTCTAATGTTCACGCAGAGTATATAGAAGCAGCCAATAAAGAAATTTCAAAAGCGGTCTTAGGGCAAACGCTTACAACGGACATCGGCAGTAAAGGAAGCTATGCTGCAGCGCAGGCGCATAATCTTGTCAGGCAGGATTTAGCTGCTGCCGACCGGAGGAGAATATCCGCCTGCTTTAACCGGCTTGCAGCAGTCTGGACGTATTACAACTACGGCACAGATGTGCTGCCTCCCGTGTTTGAATTTGTCAAGGACGAGGATTTACAGCAAGACCGCGCAGAGCGGGACGCAAAGTTATATGCCCTCGGCTGGCGTCCTAAAAAAGCATATATCGAACGTGAGTACGATATTCCGCAAGAAGATTTTGAGATAGCGCATGAAGACGAACAAGGTAGTCAAAAAGAGCAAGGTTCTTTTTCTTTTCCTACAAACAGTCAAACAAGCTATCCGTGCGGATGCGGAACACACACGGAAAAAACGCTCTTTCAAAAAGCCGCTTCTCTTTTTGCGGATAAACAGACCAAGCGGCAATTAAAAGACCGGCGGTTACTGGATTCATTCAATGCTGCGATGCAGGAAAAAGGACAAGATGCAATCGACAAAAGTATTGAAAGCTATGTGAATGCACTCGGAACGGTTGACGATTATCAAGACGCTTCACAGGCGCTTTTATCCGCGTATAAAAACCATTCACTGGATGATTTTGCCTCGTGTATCGACAATGTACGGTTTGCCGCTATCGGTGTTGCAGGGAGAAAAAAGAAATGAGTGATACCATTCCGTATCCTGAAATTGCGCATCAGTTTCTTGAAAAGAAAATCAATGTACCAACTGATAAATGGGATGAGCTTAAATGGGGAGAACATGCCCACGCCTTTACCGTTGCGCATTCAAATGAAGCGGCCGTATTAGATACCATTCACGGCTTACTCAATCAGGCGATAAAAGACGGTATTCCCTTTAAAGACTTCCGTGATGGTCTTTTGGATATGATGAGTGCAAAAGGCTGGTACGGCGGAAATGGGCATACAAAAGATGATAAGCGGTATATTAACTGGCGTATCGGTCTTATCTACGATGTGAATATGAGATGCGCATATGAAGCGGAGCATTACCGCAACCGGCTTATCGGCACCGATTTACGTCCTATTTGGGTATACCGCCATGATCCAGCCGTTACTAATCCGCGGGCTGAACACTTGGCGCTTGATGGGAAGGCATTCCGATATGATGATGCGTTTTGGAATACCTATAACCCGCCGAACGGCTGGGGCTGCCGGTGCTATGTAACGACAATGAGTGAGCATGAAGCGGAAAAGGCAGGCATGAGTGTTGAGCATTCGGATGATTCCGGAAACCCGCCCGATATGGCCGGTGTCGATTGGAATACATTCGACAGTACGTGGAAATATAATCCTGCACGGGAAGCGTTAGCGCCGAATTTCAGTACCTATAAAAACCTTGCAAAAATAAAAGGGGAAGACGGGAAAAGTATCCTTTCTCACGTAACGGAAAGCTATCGAAAAGCAATGGATACTACGAAGCTTACGAAAGGTGAATTTAACGTATTAGCAAAACGCATTAATAAAAAAGATTACACACCGCAAAATATTCTCTATCAGGTGGGCAATCTTGACGCGGAACGTTTTGAGGTGATGCAGGAAACAGGCGTAACGGATTGTAAAATTATGGCAAGCGATAAAGCGTTATATCACGGCATCGGTGATAAAAATGCAAAACAAAGAATACCGGAATCTCTTTTTGAAGCATTGTATGACAGTTTCAGCACTCCTGATACCATCTATGAAAACACTGAACCGAATATAAAAGAAGATGGCAGAGAGTTCCATTTTGTGAAAAATATGGATGGCGGAAAAATACTGAAAACAGTATTAAAACAATTAAGCAAAGAATTTGCATTGCAGATAAAAACAATGGGTTATATTGAATACGATTATAACAATAAAAAATATAAAAAAATTTGGTAACGGCCGGGCGGAATTTGCGTCCGCTGGATTCATCTCTGATGTCCCTCTCAATATACTCCTCAACCGTTACCTTAATCTATACCTTACTGCATCTTGCTTAAAAAATCAACCATATAAAGACTAATTTTTTCAAATAGTTTCTTTGAACTGTCGCACCGGTAAAGCGTAAAATTATCGCATAAAGAGGTTTTTACGATGATAAAAGGCGTAAAGTTTTGGAGCGATCGAGATTGCTATTTTGTACAGACAAACAATCCAACGGAAGAAATATTGCGTAAGCGATCTGACGGGATATGGCTTGTTTCGTGCGGGCCGTCGGCGGCGGTTACGTGCATAGCGGCGATGGGCTTTGATGTAGAGGTGAAAACGCCGGGAGGCTATAAACCGCAAAGCGAAGAGGTTTTGATGGACTTTTTCAATGATCCACGCAACTACCCTGCCTTGCAAAAGGTACGCCCTGAAACGCCTCCTGATGTGTGGCACGGCAACGAGATACCGCAATTTTATCCGATAGCAGTGCAGAGCGTATTCGGCGTAAAAGCACGCTTTGAATGGAAAGCGGATTTTGACAAAGTTGCGGCGGAGCTGAGTGCAGGAAAAGCGGTGCAGCTGTGCTTAAAAAAGCCGGGACATTACATTGCAGCCGTTGCCTACGATGATGAGCGGGATGAAATCATTTTTAATGATCCGTGGCCCGGACGCTTTAAGGACGGTAACGGTTTTAATCGGCGTTTAAAGCGGGTTGATTTTAGCAATGTAAAACCGTTCCGGATTGTGTATGAGGCATAACCCGAATATGCCTAAAACAGCGGCGTTTATAGGCAGTTTAGATAATGTGCCGTTCTTTCTCTTTTGATTGAATTTGAACGGTTTTTGAACGCTTTTGAATGGTAATTATAAAGGAACTAAAGATGGCGGAATTGATGATTTTTAAGGCGGGTAAATATCCGCAAGGGGATTGGCCGAAAGAGCGGGTTGAAAAAATGGTTGGCGCATACAACCCTGAAAAATTTTACGAAGCACCGGTTGTTATTGGGCATCGCTCATTTGGAACCAACGATGACTATCAGGATGCACATGGCTGGGTAAAGTCGCTCCGGATGGATAAAAGCGGTAAGGTTTTTGCCGATGTTCCATCCTTTTCCGCTGACGTGATAAAGAAGGTTGCGGAAGGAAAGCTTAAATATATGTCGATAGAAGTTTTCGAAAACGACATGATCGATAAAAGTCAGCCGCCGTATTTAAGAGCTATTGCGCTTTTAGGACGAGACACACCGGCAGTTGCAGGCGCTAAGATACCGACACTTTTTTCGCTTCCATTCGGCGGCTTTGCCGAATGTGCAAATGAAGAAACACATACCTCTACATTCACGCAGAAAATGGATGCAGGGACGATACAACTCTTTTCCGCGAATGAGGCGGAAAAAACAACACAATCTCAGGAGGAGAATATGGGTGAGCAAAACGAAACGACAGTAGCGGAAATGGCGGCGAAAGATGCACGGATAGCCGCTCTTGAAAAAGAGAATGCCAGTCTTAAACAAGACGGTGTTAAACGTGAGGCGGAGGCCTATTTTTCACGTCTGCGGGATGAGGGAAAGATTACACCGGCGTATTTTGAAAAAGCCGTTGCCCTTGATGTCAAAATGACTGATGCGGACAGAAAAGATTTCAGAGCGCTTTTTGCACAAAGCGAGCCTATTGCCGATTTGTCGGGTGAGCATACGGCGACAAAAGAAAAGAGCGGCGCCTCTTTTGCGTGTAACGCCGATGTTACGGCAAAAATAAAAGCCTTTCAAAAAGAGAAAGGCCTTGCATCCTTTACCGAAGCGGCCGAAGCATTATACTCGGCAAATCCTGAAATGTTCAGCGAGGAGGAATAAAAAATGATAAACAGACGACCGTATATCGCACAAAGTGCAATCGCACCCGGCAGCGCAGTAATACAGGGAACAGCCGATAACGCGGTAACCGCTCCAGCTGACGAAAAGGCGGATATGCTCGGCGTGTATCCGTTTGAGGCCAATGAAGCCGCCGCAGCGCAAGACCGCATCGGCATAGCGATCGGCGGAGTAGTGAAAGTTGTTGCAGGCGGGACTGCGAGTGCCGGAAAAAAAGCGGTGCTTTCAAAAGATAAGCTCGGCGCGTTTGAAGATGTTCCTGCAACCGCGGGTACCTACAAAACGTGCGGGATATTCCTTGAGTCCGGAGCTGCAGGGGAATATATCGATATGTACATTGAACGCAGTGTCCTAACCGTCGCATAGTCGGAAAAACGTATTTTAAGGAGGTTTTTTAATGCCCAGAGAACAAGGATATGTCAGTCCTCTGCTTTCCAATTTGGCAGTGGATTATTCAGCAAAAGTGCGGGAAGGAATGGTCGGCCCGCTGTTATTTCCGCGCGTTGAAGTCGGAAAACCGTCAGGCAAGTACGCCGTATTCAACGAAGAAAATGTCTACAAAGTACCCGATGTAACGCTTGCGGGGGCACGCTCTCAAGCAAATGAATTTGCAACAAGCGGCACTATGCAAAACTATGCAACAACGCCGTGCGGCCTTAAAGCATTTATCGACAAAGCGGACTTAGAGTTTGCCGACGGGCCGTTCAAATTGTGGGAGCGGCGTAAAACCGAACTTTTGATAACAAAACTTGAGCTTGCGCAAGAAAAGCGCATTGCCGACTTGGTTACCAATTTGGACGGCCGAAATACAAAGCTTTCGGGGAAAGGAACGAAAGTGGAACATAAATGGTCTGGAGCCTCCGATACGGCAGGAGGTAATCCCGTTGAAGCGATCAACGCGGCGATAAAAAAATGCTTTTTCCGGCCCAATACGATGGTGCTCAGCGAGGCTGTCTATGATGCCCTTGAATACCATCCGGTTCTTTTGAAATACCTCGGTGAAGCAAACTTGATAAAAAAAGTTGACGAGGCGAACCTTGCAAAGCTCTTTAGAATTAACAAGGTCATCATCGCACAAGGCAGGGCGGATTTCGGCAATCGAAGTGAAGATAAAAATGTTACCCCTGAAAGTATCTGGGGAGACTCGGTCGTTCTTTGCTACACCGACTCCCGGTGGGATCAACCGTGCGGGGGAAAAACCGTCGCAGTAAAATACCGCGAAGCGGGTAACGCAGGCTATGTCGTTCGAACATGGGAGGAAAAAGACGGCGGTATTCTCGGCGGCGAATACGTGCAGGTTGCTCATGATGTTGCAGAATTAATTGTCTGCAAAAATCTGATTTATACCATCAAGGAAGTCCTTTAAAGGATTTTCAAAATAACGGGAGGTTTTGTTATGAAAAGATTTTTTGTGTTGCTGTTAAGCCTTTTATACATCGGCTTAACGGCCGGCTTTGCTGAGCCGTGCAGCACACAGGAGGGATGTATGGCGTATTGTACCATGACCGATTTACAGAGCACTTATGGAGCGGAGCGTATTGCTGCATGGAGTGCAGTCGATGCAGAGCGTGCAGAAAAAGCAATAGCCGATGCAAGTGCGGAAATTGACGGATATCTTTTATCCGGCGGTTATACCGTACCGCTTGCCGGTACCCCAGCGACAATAAAAAAATACTGCGTTGATATCGCCTGTGCCTCTTTAATTATTAGCACCGGTATGCTTGAAAACGATCCCGGCGGAAAAGCGGTTGTTGAACAGGCGGATATTGCCAGACGGTATTTGGATAAGGTTGCACAAGGAAAATACAAAATACCCGGCTACGATGAAAACAGCAGTAAGCCACCTTCAGGAAACATACAAGCGGTATCGATGACTCGTATGGACTGGAAAGGATATTAACATGAGCAAGGCGGCAATAGAAGTCCGGTTTGATGATGATGCGGAATACCGGAACATCATCGATGCATTACACCGCGCTTCACACTGCGACCTGAAACGGATAGCGCAGGCTGCAGGGCTTGCGCTTGAAGCGGTAACGGCAGAAGCGTTTAAAAAACAAGAAGACCCTGTACGCGGGGATAAGTGGAAAGCTCTGCGCAAAGCACGCGGCCCGCTTGCTGCAAAGCCCGGCTCTAAGACGCCTATCCTCAATGATAGAGGAACGTTAAAAAAATCAATTACGTTTCATGCTTTTGATGACGGCTCTGTCATTATCGGCTCAAACCTTGTGTATGCCGGTATACATCAAACGGGCGGAAAAACAAAAGCACATACGATAAAGCGGGGTAATGCAGTCATACAGCATCCCGGCTCGAAAATTCCACCCCGTCCGTTTCTTGGAGTTCCGAAAGATTTTCAAGAAAGTTTTTTCTCCGACCCTGCCATTAAAAAGCTACTCGGTATTGCAATAGGAGCGGAATAAACGATGGACGGGATGATAAAGGCAGCAAAAGATTTACTTGACATGTGCATCACCACCGAGATTCCTGATGCAACCGTGGTAAGGAATCGGGGAGATGAGTCAAAGCAGGTAATGACGCGCAAATGGCCGCTTGTTTCGCTCATTACTCAAGCAGGCAGACTTGATGACCGCACGGCACGTCTTGCCCGTTATCGGGATGATGTAACGGGGGAACTGAAACAGCGGAGGATTCGGGGAACACGGATTATCCCGATTTTAATCGGAGTGTGGGCAAAGGGAGAAAATGAGGTTGATGAGGTATTCAGTAAAATCGTACCGCGCATTCCGCGCAGGTGGAGTTATGACAATTTTGTAGGGCGTATCCTCATTAACAGTGAAGAGCATTCGGATTTTGCGGATAACGTGTCAAACCTGTATTGCTCAATTTTGGAAGTAGAGTTCCAAGTTGAGGTTGCAGGGGACGCGGAAATCGTGCCGACATTCATGCAAGTTTCCGAAATCCCCGATATGCAAAATCCCTAAATGGTAGACGAGGAGAAGATATGGATAAGAACATAAAAAAAGAATCGGCAACATTTCTTGCTGTTGAAGAACATGCTGCAGCCTTACAGATTGCAGAACCTGTTTTTGCAGCGGTGATGCAGGCGCAAAACTGGGCAGCAGGAAAAAAGGTTGAAAAAAGTGAGTTTGAAAAGGCGGTCAATGCCTTTTTAAATGCTCCAATAGGAGGATAAAAAAATGGCTTTACCGAATATTAACACGACCATTAAAGACGGTGCGATGGGAGTAGCCGGAGCGGATGCGACCGGAATTTTTGCCGCGGTCGGCGTTGCAGCCATTCCGTCAAACGGCATCATTACTTTTACAGATAAAGATGATGTAGACGGCAAAATCGGCGACGGCCCCTTACGCGATCTTATCGTCAGTGCCTTATCGATTGCAAAAACAACGGTGTATGCAATCGCCGTTGAAGGGAGCACTGCAGGTACTGTTTCAGACGTGAATGCAGTAAGCGGTAATCAAGGGGACGGAAAAATAACCGTAACCGGCAAGCCGCGTAATGAATATAGCATCTGCGTTGCTATTGTCTCAAGCGGAAAGCTCAATGAAGGAACATTCCGTGTAACAATCGACGGTCTTGCCGGAAAGACTATCACCATTCCTGACGGGGACGGGAAATACGAAATACCGGGTACCGGTCTTACGCTGCAGTTTAGTCATGCTGATAAAGGCTTTGAAACAGGGGATGGATTTACGTTTACGACGACTGCTCCGCAAGCGACGAACGGCGAAATTCTTGCTGCAATCAATACGATTATCGATGCAAAAAAAGCTATCGAATGGATTGCCGTTGCAGGCGTTTCCAATGCAGCGCTTTGGGCAGCTCTTGCAACAGCGGCAAAAGGTGCTGAAAGCGTATATCAATATCTCTTTTTTATTGCGCAAGCCCGCTATAAAAAAGAAGGTGAGACAGTAGACGAGTATGTCAATGCACTTACCGGAGCGGAGCGTGGGGTTACATCCTCAACTCGCTTGCAAGTTGTTGCAGGCTGGATCGAAGAGGCTGACTCAAACGGACAGGTTGATACACGCGGAGCTATCGGGGTGTACTGCGGAATGCTTGCCGGGCGAAAAGTCCACGAGGGGCCGGATGCCGTCAAATTCGGCAGCATAACAGCCGCAACAGCGATTAAACCTGACGGAATAAATGACGGACACATTGAAGCGTTGAAAAACGCAGGCTATGTAACGGTGAGAACCATCATCGGACTGAAAGGTATTTACATCACCTCTGGACAAATGATGAGTGAACAAGGAAGTGATTATGATTTGGTGGAACGCAGGCGCGTCATGGATAAAGCATGCCGTGAGATCAGAGTAGCGCAACTGCCGTTTTTGAACGACACGGTCAAAGTCGGTGCTGACGGTTCTCCCGAAGGTTTGGAGATGTTCGTTGCACAAGGAGAAGCGCCGTTACGGACGATGAAAACGAACGAGCAAATATCCGATGGGTATATCATCATTCCTAAGGGGCAAAATATTTTATCGACAAACACCTTACGGACAAAAATCCGTATCGTTCCGCTCGGTAAATTATCCTATATCGAAAACGAAATCGCCTATCATAATCCTGCGCTTGCACAGTAAAAGGAGGGAAAAATGGTAAACGGATTAATTTATGATTTTGAGTCAATCAAACTGATGCTGCCGACGGGCTTAATCTTAGGCTGTGAAAGCGTTGAGTACTCAGATGAAAAGAATGATGAGGTCATCTGCGGCACAAACAATTTGCCGCTTGGTGTCGGACGCGGCGAATGGAAAGGAACGTGCAAGCTGGAACTGCAGCGGTTTGAGTATGACAAGCTCAATGTTTTTTCTGCAGCCTCCGGCGGATTTTACAACATGCCGCCTATTCCGGTCGTTGCAAGTTACGGCAATCTGGGACAACCGCCTGTGACGGATACGCTTTTGGTACACTTTACCAAGCGAGACTTCAAAGGCTCGAAAGGGGACACAAGCCTTAACGTCACAATTGAAGGGCCGCAAACGATGCCCATGAATAGCGATGGCATCATCGCCTTCGTTCCATTTCTATAATACGGGGGCTTCTGAAAACAATAAAAACCGTTTTTAGAAGCGCTCAACATTATTTTATTTACAAGGAGTTTTTTATGACACTGGAAAAAGCAAAAATCGAAGAATTGAAAACTAAATATCCGCAAGGGATATTTGAAGGGGCAATCGATTTTACCACAACGGAAAATACAACGGAACAAGTTGAATTTATTTACCGCAAGCCTGTCATAGCAGATATGGAGTCGTATTCAAAAGCGGCGCAAAAAAATCCGATAACAGCGAACTTAAATCTTATTCAGTCGCTGATTGTCCACCCTGAGCCGGCTCCAATCATTACACAGCTTCGGGATTATCCTGCAGCCTATAGCCGGTTTGTAGATGATGTTATCAGCCCTTTTTTTGGAGCGAACGTGGCAGTGCGAAGCCGGAAGCTGTAAACACCTTTACGAGAATCCGGCTGTTTATCAGGCGGTTTCTCGGTGAAGATGTGTCGCAAGCGGATTACCGGCTTTTGATGGAAAAATACGAAGAGGCTCGCATTATGCGGGATTTTGAAGTAGGTGTCTATCAGGAAGCGATTGTAAAAGCTCTTGGCGGAAAGTAATGGCGAATTTTGTAACATCGATAACACTCCAATTTAAAGATGCATTCTCAAGCGGATTTGCCAATGCACAGAACAGCATGGCAGGCATGAAAGATGCCATCGGAGAAATTAACCGCAACAAAGACATGTTCGATTTAGCAGGCGATTTATCGCTTATGTCAGGTAGGTTCGATGAATTGGCTGGTAAAATTACGTCGATGATGGATGCCCCATCAGAGCTTGCGGGAAGTTTTCAATCGACAATGAAAAACATCCAAACTATAACGGGGATGTCTTCAGATGAAATTGAAAAACTCGGAGGCGAGCTAAACCGCATAGGCGGGCGCAATGCAGCAGGGACGCTTGCAGTTGCTGCTGCGTATAACGATGTTGCAGGAGGCATTACGAATGTTGAAGCGCAAATGCCGGTTATGATGAATGCCATTTCTCTTGCAGAAGCCGGTCAAGCTGGCTTAGGAACGGCAACGAACGGCTTGGTAAAGATTATGAACTCCTACGGTTTTTCCGTGAGCAAAGCGGCGACTGAGGAGGAACGGAAAGCGGATATTTCGCAAAAAGCAGCATGGGCATCTGACGTAATGACGCAGGCGGTCGGTATGGGTGTTGGCAGTATGGAAGAATTTATTTCCGCCATGTCTCCCATCTCAGGGCTCGCATCGTCGGTCGGCATCGGCTTTGACGAAATCGGCTCCACGATGGCGTATATGACCGCAACAACCGACACGGCTTCTACAGCCGGAACGAAATTACAATCGTTTATGATTGCCTTACAAAAACCGAGTAAGGAACTTTCCGCAGCTCTTGCATCGGTCGGCATTTCTTCCGGTTCTGCAATGCTTGAAGAATACGGACTTGCCGAATCGGCTCGTATTGTGCAATCGGCATTTGCCGGTAATCAGGATGCAATGGTCGCTGCGATGGGACGAGCTGAAGCGATGCAGGCAGTTATCGCATTGACAGGAGACGCCTATTCTGATTTTGCAAAACAGTTTGGCTCCAGTATGAAAGGTATTACCGAAGTCTCTCAAGCAATTCAAACGGAATCGTATGAAAGTAAGACAGGAAGGCTACAGGCGATAAACGATTCACTTAAAATCAAAATAGGTGATGACATTAATGCAATCAAAGGTTTTTTTGTTGATATGCAGACGAGTTTCCTGACGGATGTTGTCTCCCCAATGATGGATTCTCCAGTAGGAGAAGTATTTCAGCGGATTGCAGCCTTTGCAGGGATTGCTGCAGGCGGTGTCTTACGGCTTGGAAGCGGTGTGCTTAATACGGCGACACAACTTGTAACCCTTACCACGACCATAAGCAATGCCGGAGGCATTACAAAACTTTTTAGTTCTACATTAGGGACGCTGAAAAATGCTGTAACGGGTATCGGATCTTCACTGATGAGCTTAATAGCACCATTATGGGCTAAAATTACCGCGACCTTTACCGCAACGGCAGCGGAATCAGGCTTTGCTGCTGCTCTTTGGGCAACAGCGGGGGCAATGTGGGCAGTCCTGTGGCCGGTACTTGCCATCGTTGCAGCAGGAGCCTTGATTGTTAAAATAATCTCGGAAGTGGTAAGCGGGTGGGATTCAGTTACGGCAGCCTTTCAAAACGGCGGCATCCTCGCAGCTTTATTACAGATAGGAAAGCTCATGCTTTCGGCGGTTATCGCACCGATACAATGGTTCATAGAACTGTTGGCAAAGATACCGGGAGTCGATTCTTATCTACAGCCAGCCGTTGATAAGCTTCAAGAATTTAGAAACAGCCTGAAAGGAAAGAGCGCCGAAGAAATGGGTTCTGAAGCAGCTGTTACGGTTAAAAGTGAAACGAGTACGGAATTTACCGGCATTGACACCGGAGAATTAAGCACAAGTATTCAAGGGTTACAAAAGCAAATCGGCAGTAAACCGATGGGAGGAGCAAAAGCGCTCGGCATAAATGATGACGGCGGAGCAGCTCTTGCTGCGGAGCACATGGCGGCCGCTGCCCGGAAAGGTGTGGCGGTTTCCTCTCTTACATCGAATGCTTCAGATGCCTTTATGGGAGCCGGAGCGGGCGGATATAGTGCATTAAGTGAAAATGCACATGAGGATATGCACGTACAGTTTAGTGAAGCGATGGTGCAAAAAAACGCGGCAACGATTCCGCTGTTTAGAGAGGAGAAAAAAGAAGCTGCGCAAACCAATCAGACGTTCAAAATAGAAAATGTCTATTTACAAGCGGATGATTGCAAAACGCTTTTTGACTTTATCAGGCAGCTTGAATTTGCCGTTGCGCAAGGAGTAGCGGTATGAGACTTCCCGATTTTTCGTTTCCCAGTGACAGCCACCCTTCCATTCTCGCTCGCGCTGCGGAGTTTAACCGGTACATCGAAAAAGTCTCTGCGGAAAATTTTATCAAAGCGGGCATCGTAGGAGACGGACAGGCGGTGTGGCTTCCTGCCATTCTGGACAGCATCGAAGTAAGCGATGCGCTTTTAGTCGATAGCATTACAACGAAAGGCGTATCAGGCAGTACGAAAATCATATCGGGCTGGGCTGACTGTGATCTTACCATCAAGCTCATCTTAATTGATATTCCAAAGTATACCGCCGATACCGTTACTCCCGATGTTACGCGCTTTGATTGCTTAAAAGAAATCAGGCAGCGGTTCAAGGCGCAAAAGAATGGAACCCCGTGCGTGTATACCTTGCAGCATCCGCATATTCAAGCATGGGGCTTAAAAGATTTTATTTTTAACGATTTAAAATCTATAGAAGAACGGGGAAAACGTATTATTCACTGTACGCTCGGCTTTGATGAGTTTGACAGCGTCAGTCGCAAAAGTCAAGACCGGCAGCTCGGCTTTCAAGGACAAAAGGGAAGTTCTGGCAGCAGTAGTGGAGCAGCGGTAAAAGCAGTTAATCCGCCGGTCTCGGATAAGACACGGGCGGGTTTAGGAAAGTTGGAGGCGCAATATGCCAAGCAATAAAATAATACATCGGCATACACTTGAAGTTGAACTGAACGGACAACTCACCGATACACGGGCGTGTCGGTTTAATCTTGTAACACAAAAAGGATTCTCTTCGGTATTTGCAACGCTTCATTTTCCGGCCGGTTCAAAGGATGGAAAGAAAGGCGACTCGATAAAAGTATACATTGCAGATAAAGAGAGCAAAGACTTATATTTTACCGGCACTGTCGATGACGTGTTTCAAAGTGGTTCCTATCGGCTCCTTTCTTTAACAGACCGCTATAGTAAATTATGCAGCACCATGTTTAGTGCCTCTTACCGGAAAGAAAAAGCATCAAGCATCATTACTGATATTCTGGATGCAGCGGGAGTGAGTGAAAAATCGGTCACGGTACCTGATGTGGAACTTGCCCGCTTTTCAACAAAAGACATACCGGCGAACCTCGTGCTGGACATCCTCATCGACGCATTAGAAGCGCATGGAGTAAAAAAACTCTGTTATTTCTTTGATGAAAAAGATTGCTTTCATTTTGGGACAACAAAGGATACTGGTAAGAACACTGGGGAAACATTTCGTTTTAATACGAAAGAGAATATTTTTTCACATGGTGCTGATTGGTTTGAAACACTCCATGCTCCCATTCGGCATAGCATGAAGGTAACTGTTGACGGTGTTTCAAAAGAAGTTATCAGAACGGACTTAACAGTATTGGAGGGTGTATCGCGCCTTATACTGCATGTTGGGGGGAGCTGCACATGAAAAGCGGACAGGAATTTCTTGCATCTCTTTTAAATGCACTGTTGCCGAATAGAGCCGCTCCCGTGCTTGCAAAAGTGATAAAAGCATACGAAGGGGCAGGTGCAAATAAATACGCTTGCGATGTACAAGTTTTAACGGCAGGAACGCTTGAGGAGACTGATCAAATTATTGCAGAAGTGCCGATTTCTCCTATCTGGGCGGGAAAGAAAAAGCGGGGCGTGTATGCCATTCCCCCCGCAGGACAAATTGTTATCGTCTCGTTTATCGGATGGAATGTTGCTTTTCCCTTTATTGCAGGGGTTTGGGCAGATGAATACGAAGCGGATGATTTTAAGGCGGGGCAATTTGTCATCACCGACGGGGACGGCTTAAAAATTATTGCAGATAGTGAAGAAAAGAAAATAACAATCGATACCGGTAAGGCGCAAGTCATCGTAAACGGCGATAAAATAGCCATTAAAAACGGTTCAAAAAGCCTTTTTACTATCCTTGACACCCATATTCAAAACCTTATCGGTATGACGACAACCGGTGCACCGGTAAAACATGTGGTAGACCCTGCAAGTATTCAAAAATTCATGCAGGATAAACAAGATTTAGCTCTTGTGATGGAAGCTTAAAAAGGAAAGCAAAGGATATGATTGAATTAAAAGAATTAACCGCACAGTTTATTGAACATTTCGGAGCGCTTGAACAGTTCTCTATTGAAAAACTAACCGATGAATCTTGTTTGCACTATTTGAAGTTGGTAAAAGGCAATCTTGAAATTGATTATCTACAGCGCATCTGGCAATTTTATAGAGCCGATCGTGAAGATAAAAAGCAGGACTTCACTCCGCCATCTTTAGCAGCATTAGTGGGACGTTTAACCCATTCGCAGAATGAAGAATGGGTGTATGATATGTGTGCAGGCAGCGGAGCTTTAACTATTCAGAAATGGGTACAAAATAAAAATGCGCATTTTGTTTGTGAAGAGCTGGATACTTCTTTAATTCCCTTTTTGCTTTTTAATTTGAAATTACGGAATATTACCGGCTTTGTCGTCAACGGTGATGTTCTTACAGGTGAGCGAAAAGCTGTATATAAATTAACCGCAGGCGCTCGCTTCTCAAGTATCGAAGCGGCTCAAGATTTTTCATATCCGGTGTTTCAAACCGGTATCAGTAATCCGCCTTTTAATTTGCGCGGCATAATACAAGAGCCGGTATGCCTCAAAAATCTGAACTATGCCTTTGTCTTCAAAATGCTTGAGCGAGTACAGGGCACGGCTGTTTTTATTTTACCGAATGGTGTTCTTGATTCAAGTGATGAAAAGGTCGCGCGTGAGTATATATTACAGCAGAAAAAAATCAGAGCTGTTATTTATAATCCTTCCGATATGTTTGAAGCAACAAACATCGGTACCGTGTGTCTGGTGTTTCAAAATGAATCAAACGATATGACATTCGTTGATGCGCGAAAGACGTGTGCTCAAGAAGAACGTAAGCAAACCGGAGAAAAACATACCAGAAATCGAACATATACAAAGATTTTTAACACCTATCAAGATACCGATATCGATGCAATCATCGCAGCGATACACCAAAAATCAAGCGTTGAGGGCTTTTCCGAAACGGTTCCGCTAGAACGTATACAAGAAGGTTCATTTAACGGCTACCTCTATATTAAAAGCAAGAAAGAAGAACATACAGCTCGTCCTTATAAAGACATTGTTCAAGATTTAATTCATGTTACAAAACGCATGAATGCTTGTAAACTTTGTATCAATGAAACATGGGCAAAGCAATACAATCTAATGGATTTAGTAGAGCTGGCAAAAAAAGGAGATGAATGTACCCAAAGCATCAATGACACTATTAAAAATATTCTACATCTTGATATGGAAATTCCAAAACAAAACTTTATTAGTACAACGAAAAGCAAGCTATGGACATTTGAAAATGCTGATAAAGAATATGTTTCGCCTATTCTTGTTTCTGTGTTGATGCAGTGGCAGGTTATGGTTCAGTTTCTTAATGAAGAATCATCGAAATATTTAGCGGAATTGCGTGATGCCCTGCTTCCGGATTTGATGTCAGGCAAAGTTCGGGTATGACAGGATTTTGAAGGTGAAACAGTGTTAGACAATAATACACTTAAAACAGAGCTGCTCACCATCTTTACCGAAATGGAAGCGGCTGCATCGGGTACGCCTAAAACAAAAGAATGGTATGCGGAAAAAATAGCACAGGCGATTACCGACCAGATAAAAAGTGCGGAAATACCACCCGGTACGGTGGTAGTAGAAGTTGCAGGAGCGGCGAAAGGGGTTCCTAATCCTGTCGGTATTAAGGTGATGTAAATGGACTGGGGGACAGATTTTTTATTGCAAGATGATGACATTGTTTTTACTGCTGACGGGGATATTCGGCTTGTATCGGGCGCTGCAATGGTGGCGCAAGATATAGCGCAATCACTGAAAGTGATAAAAGGCTCACTGTATTGGGATAAGGAAAAGGGAAGCACGATGCCGCTTTTCTTAAACGACAATAATAGCGATGCGGCAAGCGTGATAGCGGAACTTGAACGCATTGCAATGGATGATGTACGGGTTGACCCCGATAGCGTTTCTGCATACCAAAAGGCGGACGGGATATTTGTGCTTACCTTTACTCCTATCGGGGAAGCGAATGCGGAAATATTGGAATACGATTTACACAAGAAATAAAAGAGGTGATGAGCATGCAGGATAGTTGGATAGATAAAGCGGAACATGAAATACGGGATGACATTGTCGCCATAGCGAAAAAAAATACAGGACTTACTAACTTTAAATCGACCGGAGTCTTACGCGGGTTTATCGAAGTGATTGCAAGCGTTGTCTTTTTTATCTACAAGACAGCAATTAATCCGATATACACGAATGCGACGGTCGATAAAGCAACCGGCGTCTTTCTATCGTTTTGGGGGCTTGCACTCGGCGTTGTGCGCAAAAGCGATAATAAAGCAAGCGGGAATTTTACAGGCAAATCGTATGGCTCAGGAGTAGTCGCTTCCGGTACGTGGATAGTCGTGGAAGGAACCGAGCTTCGGTATAAGGTAACCGAAAAAATCACTTTCACGGCTGACAGTACTTTTGCCATTCCTGTTCAAGCGGAATTTGCAAGCAGCGATTACAATATCGGAGCAGGATTTGCCGTGCGGGCGACAAGGGTTATCCGCGGACTTGACGGAATAGAGGTAAAAGAAGATTGGCAAAAGGCTTTGGGCGAAAATAGTGAAAGCGATGACAATTACCGTGCGCGGATTAAAAACCGCTGGAGAAGCCAAACACTCGGAGACACGAAAGTTACCTATAAATATTATGCAGAAGAAGTAGCGGGGGTTCGTGAAGCGAAGATAATCCGCGCCCCGCGCGGAGCAGGCAGTACGGATATTATCATCGTGTCGGTAACAGGGCTTCCAACTGCAGAACTGATTGAAAAAGTAAAGATAAACCTTTATCTGCATGAGCTTATGGCTTTTGATGTACAGGTAAAAGCTCCGCTCGTTACCAACATTGAAATAGTTATTGAATATTCAGGCGATGCTGTAGAAGCGGATATCGAGCTTGTGGCGAAAAAATATGTTGATTCCCTCGGTATCGGCGGGCGGTTTGCCGTCAAAGACTTGTATGACCTTTATAAGCTGTTTTCATTAAAGACGCTTGAAATCATTTCTCCTGCCCGTGACGTTCAAGCCCCTGATGCAAATGTCATTATTGCTTCCGGTATTACGGTGAGAAAAACGGCATAAGGGTAATAGAAGATGAGCGATGTACACGAGCTGATTGACAAAACGATTAACCCGCCGGGCATACAAAAAAAGAACAGGCGGAGCATATTCAAGACCATAGGAGATGTGGGGACAAAAATAAAGCAAGATGCATTGATTGCGTTCAATGCGCATTTTCCCTATTTGGCGGATGAGAAAAAGCTTGAAGAACACGGGGAAGCTTTACTTATCCCACATCTGTTACATGACGGGTCGGAAGAATTTAGAAACCGTGTCGCAGCAGCATCCTTTTTTCTTTCTAAGGCAGGGGAGCGCGGTTATATCTTATCCCAGCTGGAAGCGCATTTCGGCGGCCGCTACATTCTCTCGGAAGAATTTTTGCGGGTGTATGTTAAGGTATTGGATTTATCGGATTCCGACCGGCAATGGGTGCAGCAATTCCTTGATGAGCTATTAAACCCCGTTATCACACTTACCGTTGCCGAATGGTTTAAATATGTAGAGCGTATTTCGGTAGATGAGACGCAAACGACAACGGTACGAAAGGACGGCATTGATATCTATCCTTTTGACTGTCTGCGATATGACGGCCGCTTTTTGTGCGATCAGGGAGAAGAAATTCTGTGTGACGGGAAAAGGATATGCAGCGGTTTACTGCCGTGCGTACGGTTTATCTACCGGCGTGGAACGGTGTTGGATGAGATAAAAATGAGTATCTATGTGGACGGCTCATTCCGCTGTACCGGAGAATGGGATTGCTCCGGGTATGAGTGCATCAAAGCAGAAACTACATTAGCAGAGCCTATCATGCCGCGTGGTTCTTTTGAACGGCTTTCTTACGCTCTTACAATGGCCGCTTTTAGTGATACGGCAGTAGTAAAAGAAGAAACGATAGCCTTAAAAATAAAATGGCCGCTTATCTGCAATGGTTCATACAGCCCTTCTTGCGCACTTGCCGATGGCTCGTGGGATTGTTCGGGAGTATATAGCGGATTTGACGGAAGGTATTATCGAGATGAAATAATTGAGGAGGTTTTATGAACGTCAAAATACAAGAGACAGCCGGATTACGGGGCGTATTTCGGTTAAAGGTATGGAAAAAAGGAAAACTTATTGAAACGTATGAGGATCATAACCTCATTGTTACAGGGGCAAAAGAGGCGTTGACAAAACTGCTTGCAGGGCAAGGAGCAGGAAAGAATTTGACAAGCATCGGCTTTGGCACGAACGGTAATGTACCGCTTCCTGAAGATACGGCGTTAAAAGATGCGTTTGTAAAGGATGTGACCAAGATACGTTTTCCGAGTGTCGGTGAGGTTGAATTTTCGTGGGATTTACTGACGACGGAAGCAAACGGAAAAGAGGTTATCGAGTTCGGCCTTTTACTGCAAGACGGAACACTGTTTGCCCGTAAAACGAGGACAAAACCGATTAGTAAAGATTCTGACATTGCGCTTGAGGGGCAATGGGTAATTATTTTTTAAAGGAGCTTTTATGGCAAATTTAACGATTATTAAACAGTGGCCTACCGGAATTAGACGGGTTGAAACGACCGACCCGTGGGTAGGAGGAGAAGAGGGAACGGCAAATATTCAAGCGAAGCAAATAGGCGGAGCTTTGGCGTACTTAAAAGATTTTGCCGATGAGGTACAAGCGGCGCGGGGTGCCGAAAGCTCTCTTTTAGAGCGAATTGAAAAGCGGGGCGTAGATGCGCAAAATATTCTTTCAAAGTTTGCCTACATTGAAACGGTTCCTGCAGCCGCTTCCGTCGAGCATATTGATGTGGTAAAAGGCGGACTTTTAACCGTTGACGGCGTACAAACGAAAGCCGGAGACGTGGTTTTCTTAAAAGACCAAAGCGATAAAAAGCAAAACGGCTTTTGGGAAGTACAGACCGGAGCATGGAATCGGTATGCCGGTTACACTGAAAACGATGCGGATTGCTTTACATACAAGCTCATTACCATTGATGCAGGAAATATCAATAAAGGTAAAATCTATTTTCTTGATGATGATTCTTACAAAATCGGATCCGACAATTTGGACTTTAAAGAAGCTGCTTTTTCGTATGAAGCGCATCCGGGTAAAGCGTTGATACGGGATAGAAGCGGAAAAATTAAGGATGTGGAAAGACTCGTAGAAGATTCAGGAGTAAGCGTGTCAGCTTTAGTTGATGAAAGTAAATGCCGCAATCTTTTAGATGTACTCGGTATTCGAGCCGTTCATTCAGACGAGCCTGCGACACTTGAAGAGACAAAAAAAGCGATGGACATATTGCATAAAAAAATCAATGCAGGAGGACTTGCTGATTTTTCAGGACTTAGGCTCGGCGATTATCTTGATTTACCGGAGTTGAATGACGGGACGACAACATACAAATGGAGTGGTGAGTACAAAAATTTACGGATTATGATTTCAGCTTTTAATTTGTATAAAAGTGCAGGATATCCGGAAAATGAGAAGAACCATATAGTCTTTACCTTTAGAAATTGCGTATGTCAACAAAAGATGAATGACGGCAATACAAATGCAGGCGGGTATTCGGGAAGTAAGTTAGCGGCATACCTTGACGGCGGTTTTAAAAGCGGTCTAGAGGCGGTTATTGGTAATTACCTTTATAAGGTAGCGCGAGTATTGTCGACAAAAGGTACGTGGGAGTGGAAAGAACATACAGTCTTTCTTCCGACTGAAAGGGAAGTATGGGGTACTTGTATTTGGGGTGAGCAAAGATGGGATGGTGGTAATCAGGGACAAATTCCTATCTTTCGAGAAAGTGCGCTATATAAGGTAAAACGGCATAATGGTAGTAGAATGTGGTGGTGGCATGCTTCGCCTCGCTCTGATGATGCGGCTTCTTTTTGCCATAGCGGCAGCAATGGTCGTACCAACTACCATTTTGCGAGTGGGAGTGGTGGTGTTGCGCCCGCTTTCTGTGTTGCGTAGCAACATACGATCTTCACATCTTAGCCCCTTTATGGGGCTAAAGAAAAAGAGCGTGAAAATGAGTATACTCTATGCTCAGGCGTTAGTCTAAGCTTAAAAATAAATTGTATAACTCGATTATATTACAGGATACATTTTAACGGGAGGTTAAATATGGTGTATTTAGCAAAAAAAGGGAATGAGGTTATTCATCATACCAGTAAGCAAGCAATGCTGGAGATGGACGGGATTGCAAAAGCTGATATGGAAATCAGCGATGAGGAGTTTGAAAAGGCAGGCTGTCTTGCGCGGCTTATCGACGGCAAAATCGTTGTCGGTAAAACGAAAGTCGAATTGAAAGCTGAAGCAAATGCCGACCGTATCGAATTTCTTAAAGCGCAATTAGCAGAAACCGATTATATTGCCGCTAAAATTGCCGAAGGCTCTGCGACGGCTGCCGACTATGCTGAAAAAATCGCACAGCGCAAGGCGTGGCGCAAAGAAATCAGCGAGCTTGAAAGCGCATAAAAGCGCACTTTAAATGCAATAAAAACGGTATCTTTATTTGTTAAGGATACCGTAAAAAACGGGCAAGAACCCGGTGTTACCACCACCGGGCAGGCGTCTATACCGCCTTCAGGGTTTCCCCTAATCTTAACCCGTACCCTCGTACTCGGGTACTTTGATTATCGGGTCATCATGCCGTCAGGTTTAGCTCAATCATTTTGAGGAGGCTTGAGTCTATGAAGACGCCAATTTCGTACTACGGCGGCAAGCAAACGCTTGCACCCATTATTCTGGAGCTTATTCCGGAACACAAAATATACTGTGAACCGTTCTTAGGCGGAGCTGCAGTATACTTCGCAAAAAAGCCGTCTAAGGTTGAAGTCATTAACGACACCAATAGCGAGTTGATTAACTTCTATGAAGTCGTCAAAAATGACTTTTCGGCTTTGGAAAAGGAGATTGCAATAACACTGCATAGCAGGGCAAAGCACCGGCAAGCGCAGGTTATCTATGACAACCCCGATATGTTTGATAGGGTAAAACGGGCGTGGGCTGTATGGATGCTTGCAAATATCTCATACGGCTGTAAACTGGACGCTGCTTTCGGGTATGACCGTGCCGGTTGTGCAAGTAAAAAACTTGCCAATAAACGGAAAAATTTTACCGAAGAATATGCCGTCAGACTGCAAAATACACAGATTGAGTGTTGTGATGCACTGAGGATTATCAGAAGCCGTGACACTGCAGAAGCTTTTTTCTACATTGATCCGCCGTATGTCGGTGCAGATCAAGGGCATTATGACGGCTACAGCCAAGAGGATTTTGACAATTTGCTTGCTTTATTGGAGGAAATTAAAGGTAAATTCTTGTTGAGTTCCTATCGGAACCCTGCATTAAACGGAATAAATGGCATACGGTTGAAATAGAGATGGCTTGCTCTATGACTAACCGGGCGCAAACACCCCGCCACAAGGTAGAGGTATTGACGGCCAATTATCCTATATCGGTAGACCTGAAAGGCTCACAAAAGCGGATCGTAAACAGCGATACCGACAGCCTTTAAAATCAAAAAAGCACCCTTAAAAATCCATTTTAGGGGTGCTTTTCCTGCCATTAAAAGCTGTTTTATAGGCGGGTTAATTCCTAATATTGATGTAAAATACGGCCGTTGTTTTTCCTATTCTATGTGCAAAATTTTTCCTAGTTTGCGCGCGCGGTTACAGCAGTCAAATTCAAACACCGCAACCGTCTGAGCAAAGCTCTGTGCACAAACTAAGGTGAAAATGAGGGTGAAGAAAGCAGATAAGAAATGTTTTTTCATTTGTGTAATCCTCCTAAGGAATAGTATCATATAAAAAAGTATTAAAAGGCACGGACAGCACGGACGGATCCAAAGCAGTCATAGTAGTCAAACAGTGTGAAGCCAACCCCATCAGCCTTAAATATGCATCCACGGTAAAAAGTCCAACTTCGATCAGAGTTTTTTCCCCCAAACTCTTTTTCAAGAGAGTCATCTCTTTTTGTTGAAGATGTCCAATAAGCCCCCGATACTATTTCAGCTTTAAGTCTTTTTGATTGTGTCGCTATTATTAATTTAGCTTCTGTATTGTTGGGTAAAAACCACTCACCGGCTTTTGAGGTTGCGGTTTTGTATTGCATACATCGATAAGCGGCACAATTTTTTACAGTTGGAGCTTCTCCTTCACGAATCATTATATCCACTATTTTATAAGTATTAATTTTCCCAGATCCCACATCGGAGTCATCCATTACTACATACTTACTTTCCGACCACTTACTTTCCCCTAAACTTGTTTTTGACATTTCCAAGTAGTGACACCGCGTAATACCGCCTTTTCCGTCGTATACGTCAAATCCTTCAGGTGAAACATAAAAAACAATACCGCCGCCTTCTCCTTCATCGCCTATCTTGTATTCTTTTATAGGCTCACCCGCTACTTTATTACTCAATGTTTTGCATATATAATGGATATCATCAAGCAGGGCTTCTATATCTTTTACTTTTTCCGTATAAGAAGCCAAAATAGTTGTAGTATTTACATCAATAATTTTAATTGTTGTAATAATTTGCCCTTTGAATTTTAAAAGCTGCCCCACCACTACATGGTTTGCATTTAAGGCTTTGCCCAGCTGTGCTACCTTATCGTCATTTGACCAGTCCGAAGATTGAAAACTCAGCTGTGTCTTTATTTTGTCAAAGCTGTTTCTATCTACTACGCTAGCGCTGCCGGTATTGGCATATTCCGCAGTAAAAAGCTCCGTTATAACTTCCGCCTCATCTTGTGCAACACCTTTTACGTCAAACGAAGCAACCACTACAACGGGTTTTGTTTGTGCAACCAGCACCGCCCCTATAAGCACTGCAAACACCGCCGATACAATACATTTTTTCATAATTGTATACTCCTTTACATTAGTGAGCCGGTTCCATTTCTTCGGGAAAAAATATGTTTATCTTATTATCAAAGATAACATTCAGCCAATTTTTATAGCTTTCAGCGATTACTCTTATGCGAGGATCGGCCGATGACCAGCTAATAAAAATATTTTTGCTCATATAACACTCATTTGCCGTATAGTCTTGCGATACGGCGCTTTAAAAATATATTTTCGCACGAAAAAGCCTTTACCGGCGCTGCATACGCAACGAAACCGCTGTAAAGGCTGTTTATAACTGAGGAAATAGTTTGTAAAAT
>ERZ772960.385-NODE-385-length-40875-cov-5.346668_pt1 | contig 40875 bp, 31 predicted proteins | sample MGYA00580678_ERZ772960 | MGnify/ENA primary metagenome ERZ772960 (study PRJEB29015, sample SAMEA2737930) | human oral metagenome | biome: human oral; feature: human-associated habitat; material: dental | place: China | collected 2059 ... | reverse complement strand
CCAATGGGCATCCTGTTCTATCTCCAATGGGCATCCTGTTCTATCTCCAATGGGCATCCTGTTCTATCTCCAATGGGCATCCTGTTCTATCTCCAATGGACATCCTGTTCTATCTCCAATGAAAGTCCTCCTCTATCTCCAATAGGAGGGTAATCGTATTCCCAAATAGAAGGTGTGCCAAAAATAGTTGTATCCTCTTTTATATACGCGAGTTCGGGATAAGACTATTGGGCTATAAGCCCCGAGGGGGCGAAAGACCTTAGGCAGGGTGTGAAGCTCGTAAGAGCTTAACCCCTGATAAGCATGTGTAGAAAGATGAACCCCGTAGGGGTGACGGAAGATGGAGGCGTAGTGTTCTGCCGCCCCTTGCTTCCTCTCCGTTTCAGCGAACTTCGTTTCAGGGCTTAGATAGCGAGAATCCACGACACAGGGGCTGCGCTACTGCTTACCCCTGTCTAACGTCTGTCGCCCCTTTGGGGCTATTGGATAAGATTCTCTTATCCCGAATTCGCGTAGAGTATGGAGGGGGAAGCATCTATTCGGCATCGGCCATATCCTTTTTCTTGGCCGACCGACTGACACTGAGTATCACGCCGATGTAGATGCAATTGATGATGGTGGAGGTGCCGCCCTTGCTGATGAGAGGAAGCGGCTGCCCCGTGACAGGTGCAAGCCCTACGGCCACGAGCATGTTGAACAACGCCTGACTGACAAGAAGCAAAGCGAGACCCATGACCAAGAAGGCGGGAAAGTTGTTCTCACAGCGGTTCGCAATACGCCGGACGCGAAAAAGAAGTATGATATAAAGCATCGCAACAAAGGCTGCACCTGCGATGCCTAACTCTTCGATAATGATGGCGTAGATGAAATCGGAGAAAGCCTGCGACAGAAAATCGCGTTCTACGGAATTGCCTGGGCCTACACCTACAACGTTTGACGAGACAATGGCGATATTCGAATGAGCTATCTGTGCGTCTTTGTCGAGGTCGAAATCTTCGGGAGGCACTTCCCTTTTGTCCATAAACTTCATGATGCGCGACTTCCATGTGTCAAGACGGGTGAGGATTCCTCCGTGGGAGGATGCTTCTTGTTGCTGTTCCACTCGTTCGGTAACGTTACCTCGGGTGTTCTCTCGGTTGCGGTCGGTGCCAAGCAGCATGATGCTTGCCACGAATAAAACCCCGAGAATCGTCACGACACCTAATAGCTTTCCTATCTGTTTAAGAGATACGCGTCCGATAAACATCATGCACACCACGACGAATGCCAGCAGGGCTGCCGTGGAGAAGTTTTCGCGGAAGATGAGAGCGATGTAAGGTATGGAGATCCACAAGATATAACGAAATGTTTTCCGAGCAGCACCCGTTTCAGTCTGCATAGCACCAAGAATCTGGGCAACAGTCAGGACTACTCCGCCCTTGGCAATCTCTGAAGGTTGAAACTGAATGCCCAAGATGCTAATCCATCGCTGTGCGCCATTGGTAGACACACCGACAAGCATGGCAACAAGAAGCATAACAAGTGCAGCCGGCATGAGGAAAGGCGTAACGATCTTGAAGTATTTGCAAGGAATATTGAGCACAAGCACCATCATGAAAAGGCCGACGGAGAGCAGTCCCACGTGTTTCAACACGGGTGCCCAATAGCTTCCGCTCTTGTAGGTAAGTCCCGATGATGCTGAAAATACCTCTACAATACTAATCATGCAGAGGAAGAAGAACACCATCCATACCACCTTGTCGCCCTTGAATATGTTACTGAGAGTTTTGTTCATGTCGTTTTCTTGCTCATGAGGTTGCCTGCTGTACTTCTCGTTTATAGTGCTCGCGCCAATGCTTTGAATTGGTTGCCGCGGTCTTCCATGTTTTTGAACAGATCGAAGCTGGCGCAGCAAGGACTCAACAGTACGGTATCGCCGGGACGCGCCATAGCGTAGCAGGCCTCCATACACTCTTTCATGCTGTGAGTATCGCGCACGGGAATCCCTAAATGGTCGAAGTTGTCGTGCAATTTGCTGTTGTCGGCACCGAGGTAAACCAGCCCCACACACTTTTCTTTGACCAAGGCTTTAATCGGTTCGTAGTCGTTACCCTTGTCTTTGCCGCCGATGATGAGGATGGTAGGTGTGCGCATGCTGTCCAACGCGTACCAACAGGCATCTACGTTGGTGGCTTTCGAGTCGTTGATATACTGTACACCGCCTACTTTCACCACCTTTTCCAACCGATGTTCTACGCCGGGGAAATCGCTCAGACTTTTGCGTATCACATCTTTCTTAATACCTGCAATGCTACCGGCGATGCCTGCTGCCAGCGAGTTATAGATGTTATGACGCCCCGTGAGGCTGAGTTCCTCCTGCTCCATGTTGAAAGGCGTGGGCTCTTCAAGGGTGTAGCGTCCTTCCTCGATGTAGCCGATGGAGCCATTCTCTTTGAGTTCGGAAAACGGATACTGCATGGCTTTGATGTCGTATTTCTGTAGTTCGCGTTTGATGATGGGGTCGTCGTTCCAGAAAATAAAGCTGTCTTCCTCTGTTTGATTCTGTAAGATACGCATCTTGGCGTTCACGTAGTTCTGCATGCAATGGTCGTAACGGTCGAGATGGTCGGGAGTGATATTGAGCAGAATGGCGATGTTGGCGCGGAAATCGAACATGTCGTCAAGTTGGAAAGAACTGAGTTCTATGATGTAAAAGGCATGCGGGTCTTCTGCCACCTGCAAGGCCAGACTGTTGCCGATGTTACCTGCAAGCCCGACATCATAACCTGCTTCACGGAAGATATGATAAATCAGCGATGTCGTTGTGGTCTTTCCGTTACTGCCCGTGATACAGACCATCTTGGCATGGGTGTATCTTCCTGCAAACTCTATCTCGCTGATAATAGGAATGCCTTTATCTATAATCTTCCTCACCATGGGTGCTTCTTTGGGTATTCCGGGGCTTTTTATCACCTCGGCGGCATTGAGAATCTTCTCTTCCGTATGCTTTCCTTCCTCCCAAGCGATGCCATGGTCGTTGAGTAATTTCTTATATTTATCCTTGATGGCCGACATATCGGATACGAATACGTCGAATCCCTCTTTCTTGGCGAGCACTGCCGAGCCGGCACCACTTTCTCCTGCTCCTAAAACAACTATTCTTTTCATACTGCTGTGCTTATCTTATCTTAAGTGTAATGATGGTGAGTGCTGCGAGGATAATGGTGATAATCCAGAAACGGATGGTGATTTTCGACTCGTGCACGGCACCTTTCGGCTTCTTGATGAGGTATCTGCAATCGGCTTCTAGCTGGTTTTCCTGAATGCGGAAATTATCGTGAATGGGGGTACGTTTGAAGATGCGTTGCTTTACGCCCTTGTGTTTACCCAACTTGTAATACCATACCTGCATGATAACCGACAGGCTTTCTACAAAGAAGATGCCGCAAAGGATGGGCAGCATGAGTTCTTTGTGGATAATGATAGCACAGACGGCGATGATGCCTCCGATAGTTAGCGACCCCGTGTCGCCCATAAACACCTGCGCAGGATAGGCGTTATACCACAGAAAACCGATTAATGCGCCGATAAAGGCACACATGAATACTACCAATTCCTGTGAGCCGGGAATATACATAATATTAAGGTAGGCAGCAAACTCAATATGCGAACTCACGTATGCAAGTATGCCTAATACTACGCCGATGAGTGCCGAATTGCCAGCACACATGCCATCCATGCCATCGTTAAGATTGGCTCCGTTGGACACTGCGGTCACAACAATGATGGTCATGATGACAAACAACACCCACCCTGCTGCCGTGCTGTACTTCCCAAAGATACTTGTCATGCGCGAATAATCAAGGTTATGACCTTTGACAAAAGGGATAGTCGTTTTCAACGACTTGGTAGCTTCCGTCCGGTGCTTAATCACTGTCTCATGACCTTGTCGTTGTATCGCCAGATTTTCATTCATCTTTACGTCAGGAGACGACCATAACACAAGGCCTACGATAAGTCCGATGCCTACCTGTCCGATGATTTTGTACTTTCCTTTCAGTCCCTCTTTGTTGCGACGGAATATCTTGATATAGTCGTCCATTCCGCCTAAGAAGCCCAACCACACGGTAGTGATAATCATAAGAATGAGGTAGATGTTTCTCATACGCCCCAACAGAAGCACGGGGATGAGAATGGCGGCAATAATAATGACACCGCCCATGGATGGTACGCCTACTTTATTGATACCAAAGGGGTCGATAGAAGCGTCTCGTTGTGTCTCTGTTATCTGCTTCTTTTTGAGGTATTTGATAAATCTCTCTCCGAACCATGCAGATATAACCAAAGACAGAATCATGGCAAGGAGTGCTCTGAAAGAAATATACCCCCAGATATGTGCCCCCGGTATGCCGAATTGGTCTAAAAGTCTGAACAGATAATACAGCATGTTATCTTATTTTTAGGATATTAATCATTGAAAAGGGCGCTCACGGTTTCTTTGTCGTCGAAGTGATGCTTCACGCCTTTTATTTCCTGATAGGTTTCGTGTCCCTTGCCGGCAATAAGGATAACGTCACCTCGCTCTGCCATCATGACGGCTGTCCGAATAGCTTCCTTACGGTCGACAATGCTCAGCGTTTTCTTCCTTTGCTGCATGTTGAGGCCTGCCAGCATATCGTCGATAATGCTTTGTGGGTCTTCGTCACGTGGATTGTCACTGGTGATAATCACTCGGTCACTCTGTTTTGCAGCTTCCTGTGCCATCAACGGACGTTTACCTTTGTCTCTGTTGCCACCGGCTCCGCAAACAGTGATAACCTTACCCTTGCCGTCCAGTACCTCATGAATGGCATTCAACACGTTCGCAAGAGCATCGGGCGTGTGGGCATAGTCTACTACAGCCGTTACCCCTTCTTGCGAACGGATGGGTTCGAGCCTGCCGCTCACGCTCTTCAGCGTGCTCATTGCGAGGAGAATGTCTTCGGGTTGCTTGCCTAACATCACAGCGGTTCCATATACGGCCAGCAGATTGCTGACATTGAACTTTCCGATGAACTGTACGCCCACTTCTCTTCCGTCTATTTCAAGGTACATACCCTCGAAGTGGCATTCCAGTATTTTGGCTTTGAAGTCGGCCATGTTGCGGAGAGAATAGGTTTTGATGGTAGCCTTGCAATTCTGCACCATATACATGCCATTTTTGTCATCGGCATTCGTTATGGCAAAAGATGATTTGGGAAGGCTGTCGAAGAAGGCTTTCTTGGCATTACGGTAGTTATCGAAAGTCTTGTGATAGTCTAAGTGGTCGCGAGTGAGATTGGTAAAGATACCACCGGAGAAGTGTAATCCACTGATGCGTTTCTGTGCAATGGCATGTGAGCTACATTCCATAAACACGTATTCGCAACCGCTTTCTGCCATGCGATGAAGCAATTGATTCAGTGCAATCGGGTCAGGCGTGGTATGGTCTGCCGGTACTGCTTCCTCTTCTATATAGTTACAAACGGTGGAGAGCAGTCCGCATTTATAACCAAATTTCCGGAACATATTATATAATAAGGTGGCTACTGTGGTCTTTCCATTCGTACCAGTCACACCGACTAACTTCAATCGCATGGACGGGTTGCCGTAAAAGATTGTGGCTACTTTGCCCGCAGCATCTTCGGTAGACGACACAACGATGTAGGTAACGCCCGCTTTTTGCTGTTCGGGTATGGTCTCACACAGAATGGCAGATGCCCCTTGCTCTATGGCTTTCGGTATGAATCGGTGCCCATCAACCTGTGTCCCTCTCATGGCAATGAAGAGATGTCCCTTGCCAATACGGCGCGAATCAATGTTCACGGCTGCAATCTCTATATCTTCCTCCCCAATAATGGTTGTAGGATGAATACCTTTGAGTAATTCCTTTAACTTCATATATTATCTATTGTTGTTGATTGAAGGTTCTACTTTGTTATTCGAGACGTAATTCGCAGATGCTTCCCTTGCGGATAAGCTGGCCGGCAGGCATGCTCTGTTCCACCACATGACCTCTTCCATTGAGTTTTACGCGCAGACCTCGGCTCTCCATCATGAAGACCGCATCTCTCGCTCCCATACCTTGAACGTCGGGTACGTATCGCTTATTATATATGGGTTCCTTTTTCAGTATCACATCGCTTTGTCTGCGTTCTGCTTTTCCCCAGATAGGATTCCCTGTGGCATAGGAGCCGCCCCAACCGTTTCCTGTTTTGATACCTAAATGGGTAAGCACGTAGTCGGCTGCTAATAGGTTGCCGCTTTTTACATCAGGCACCATCACCGAAGATGCATCGCGGGCATCGTGCACATCATATTTCAGACTTTCGGCCATGATTCCCTCTGCAATGCGTGAAAACACGGGGCCGCACATACCACCGCCAGAGGCAGGGAGTCCTGATTTCTGTATACAGACAATGCAACTGTATCGCGGGTTATCGGCAGGGAAATAGCCTGCAAAGCTGAGGAGATAGTTCATCGTACCGTTCTTATAACCACCGACACCTTGTGAAATCTGAGCCGTACCTGTCTTCCCTGCTACTTTGAAAAGGGGAGACCCCGCCTTCTTGCCCAGCCCCTGACTGACTACGTGTTCCAATATAACCTGTATCTTCTCTAATGTGGACGGCTTGCATATCTCTGATATAAGCACTTCGGGCGGGAAATCCATCACGGTCTCTCCGTCTTTTACAATACGTTTGACAAACCTTGGACGCATCATTTTTCCCCCGTTGGCTATGGCATTATAGAATGCTAAAGTAGAGATAGGCGGTATCTGGGTCTCATAGCCGATACTCATCCACGGCAACGCCGTCTTGCTCCAATTCACCCACTGTCCTCTATCGTTCTTACGTGGCATTCTGATACGTGGCGTTGTGGCACCCATGAGTGGTACTTTCAGGTCTTGCGCAAGGCCAAGTCGATAGATGCCGCGCACGAATCGTTCGGGATTATTTCGGTAGCAATTGTCGATAAGTCTGCTAATTCCGATGTTTGAACTATACAGCAATGTTTGCGGAAGTGACAGTGTACCGTAGCCGCCCTTGCGCCAATTGTGGTCGCGCATCTCGCGTCCGTACATCGGCCAGATGCCTGTACCGGTTTCCACATGATAGGTTGTGTCTACCATACCGTCGTCGAGTGCTACCATAACAGAGGCCGTTTTGAAAACCGAACCGGGTTCCAGCAGGTCGCTGATTGCGTGGTTTTTCCGTTCGCGATAGGCTCCGTCTTTACACTTTTCCATGTTTACGATGGCCTTGATATCACCGGTACCGACTTCCATCACGATAGCTACGCCCACATTGCCACCGACTTCCTTCAATTGGTCTATAACGGAACGTTCGGCCAAATCCTGCATACTTACGTCAATGGTCGTTACTATGTCGGCACCATCTACAGGGGGAGTGTCTGTGATATTCAGGAATTTGTTGAGTACCTTACGTCGATGGATGATGCCGTTTTTACCCCGCAGAATGCTGTCATAGGATAATTCCAGCCCAAAGCGTGCGGTATCTTTGGCTCCAAACATATCTCCGACAGTGCGTTGTGCCAAAGAGCCGTAGGGTCGACGGCGGGCATTGAACTCTTCCCAATGGAAGCCACCTTTGAACTTTGAGAGATGAAACACGGGCAATTTCCGTACCTCGGAGAATGTACTGTAGTCTACGCGTTTGTCCCATATCGGCCAGTTTTGGCTCATCTTGCGATGTCCTTCTTCCAAATGTCGTTTGAAAGCGTGTGCCGATTGTTGAGGGAAGATACGGTGAAGTCCGTCGCAGATGCTGTCTATTTTGATTCGCCAAAGTGAGTCTTTCTCTTCTCCGCCGGCTTTGAAGTCGATATACATCTTGTATTCGGGTAAGGAACTTGCCATGAGTTGACCGTCGCAGCTTAAAATATTGCCACGCAACGGCCGCACACTTACGCTGTCTTTCTTCTGCCGAGCTGCAACTTTCAACCAATAATCGCGCTTGGCCGTCATCGTGTACAGCGCTTTACCGACGACGGCGACCGCAGCCAGTGTCATCACGATGGCGATGGCGCTGTAGCGGGGTATCACTTTCTTATGGTTGAATTTGCTCATGTTATTGTGGCACTTGGATGATGTAGGGCGGTTGGGTGGCGATGTGCAGCACGCTGTCTTTCCTGTTTTTCAGCATTCGCAGGATATTGCTTTCGCGTGTTTTCTCGGTCAATTGGCTTGAGGTAGACAGTGCTTTATACTTTGCATCCTTGAGTTGTTCGGTCAGACGGTCGATTTCGAGCAGGTCTTTCTGGCAGCTGTAGCGGTTGGATACGTAAACGATGACAAATCCCACAATGAGTATGATGAGCCATATTTGATGCCGTATGGTCTGCGTAGTCAGTATGTCGCCGCCTAAAATTTCGCGTAAGGTGAAGTTAGACGACTGCGGTTGCTCGTCCTCTCGTGCTTGTTCCGCAATGGCCTCTCCTAACGATGGGTTTTCCTCAACGGCTTTTTTTGTCGTCTTTTCTGCCTTTTTCTGAGGTTGATTTGCGTCTTGCGGCTGTTGTTTTTGCGGGTCTTTTAGGGTTTCTTCCGTGCTCATTATTTCTTTTCTGCTATCCTTAGTTTTGCACTTCTGCTTCGCGGATTGCGCTGTTGCTCATCATCCGAGGGTGCGGTCGGTTTGTTACCGATGGGCTGAAGAGGAGTTTCCATGCGTCCGAAGAAGTCTTTTCTTTGTTTTCCGTCAGTGTTGCCGGTCTTCATGAGGTTTTTCACCATGCGGTCTTCGAGGCTGTGATAGGTGATGATACTCAACCGACCGCCGTCGGAGAGCAATTCGGTTGCGCTCTCCAACATCTCTTTGAGTGCTGTCATCTCTTGGTTTACTTCTATGCGGAGGGCTTGAAACAGCCGTGCCATGTCTTTTTTCTCGTGCTCTTTTCTGATGAGAGGACGCATGCAGTCGGTCAGGTCTTGTGTTGTGACGATGGGGTTTTCAGCCCGTTTTCTCATGATTGCGGCGGCCATACGACGGGCGTTTTTCAGTTCGCCGTAACGATGGAAGAGGTCGGAGAGTTGTGTTTCGGTGTAGTGATTCACGATGTCGGCGGCTGTTGTCTTTGCCCGTTTGTTCATCCTCATGTCGAGTGGTGCGTTGAAGCGGAAAGAGAAGCCGCGCGTTTCGTCATCGAAATGGTGGGATGATACGCCCAAATCGGCCAGCAGACCATCTATTTTTTCTATTCCGTAGTAGTGTATCCAGTTTTTCAGATAACGGAAGTTTGACCTCACAAAGGTGAAGCGGTCGTCGTCGGGGCAGTTTTGTTCGGCATCGGCATCTTGGTCGAATGCGTAGAGTTGCCCGCCTTTCCCGAGTCGGGCGAGTATTTCACGGCTATGACCTCCGCCTCCGAATGTCACGTCTACATACACACCATTGGGACGAATCTTCAGTCCGTCCACGCTTTCGGTAAGCAATACCGGCACATGATAGGTCTCCGCAGTTGTTACCATTGGCTGTACATGGATGATAAATCGTTGCCAAAGGTACGCAAAATCCCTCACATAATGCCATCCTTTCCCGTATTTTTCTTCTTATGAGATGTGCAGCTGACAGTGAGAATCGATGTTGAGGAGAGGCGTTCGGGCTGTTGCGCACGAGACATAAAAAAGCGGAGGACGCGTCACAACATAAAACTCGTTCTCCGTTTCTTGAGGGTTTTTAGGGAAGAGATTATCTGGAAATCTCGCCTGCAATGGCCTTGTCCATGAAGTGGCGTATGCGGTCGTTGTCTGTGTATTGAGCCTGTAGGAACATGAGTTTGGTAAGTGCACTCTCAACAGTGCTGTCATATCCGCTGATAATGCCGGTGTCTTTGAGTTGATAGCCGGTGTCGTAGCGTGCCATCTCTACCGAGCCGGCCACGCATTGGCTGATGTTTACGATGACTACGCCACGCTCCGAGGCGTGTTTGAGCATTTCGATGAGCCAAGGCTCTTGGGGGGCATTGCCGCTTCCGAAGCTGCGCATGACGATGGAACGTAGCTCGGGCACGTCGAGCATGGGCTTAACGAGGTGCTCTTGTATACCGGGAAAGAGGGAGAAGATGATGACATTGGGGTCGATAGCTGTGTGGGGTATCATGGGTTTTGCAAAGTCGGGGCAGAGAATGTTTCGCTCATGATAGTTGATATTTACGCCGGCATCGCAAAGGTGGGGATAGTTGAATGAGTCGAAAGCATCGAAACCTTCTGCATTCTGTTTCGTCGAACGGTTGCCGCGCAGAAGTCGGCCATTGAAATAGATGCAGACTTCGGGCACGATGGGCGTGCCGTCATTGTGATGGGCGGCAGCAATCTCGATGCTTGTAATAAGGTTTTCTTTGCCGTCGGTGCGCAGTTGTCCCATGGGCAGTTGGCTTCCGGTCAGAATAACGGGCTTGGTCAGATTCTCTAACAAGAACGACAGCATCGAGGCAGTGTACGACATGGTGTCGGTTCCGTGAAGGATGACGAAGCCGTCGTACAGGTCGTAACGCTCGGCAATAATCCTTACTAATTGGCTCCACAGCTTGGGCGACATGTTGCTCGAGTCGATGGGCGGGTCAAATTGGTAGACATCGATCTTTGTAGAGATGGTTTCAAATTCGGGAATCGAACTGATGAGGTGGTTGAAATCAAGGGGTTCAAGTGCTCCTGTCTTGGCATTGTGTCCCATGCCGATGGTTCCTCCGGTATAGATGAGAAGTACATTGTCTGTTCTGTGAATGCTTGTAGACATATGGTATTATTTGAGTGATAAGATATTAGGTTTTCTGAATTTAGCTGCAAATATACGGAAATTCAACGTAATCGATGCAGGGAAAGCCAAATTTTCCACTTTCTTTGAGGGCTCAGGGTAAGAATCTCTCTGTCAAATGGCCTGAAAGGACAGAGGGAAAGTGGCGTGTGCAGGAGCATAGGCCTGATGATGAATAGGCTCTTCTTAACGGGAATAAAGAAAATTAGCTAATGTGTTGAGAGACAACATATTAGCTAACGGTCTGCGAAACAGTTGTCCTAGGCGGATTCGAACCACCACAAACAGAACCAAAACCTGTTGTGCTACCATTACACCATAGGACAATTTCGGTGTGCAAAGGTAAAGGTTTTCCCGTCTATCACCAAATTTTTTGCTATGTTTTTTAAGCTCTGTTTGTCTGAAAGATGAAAAACAGCGGTTTCCTGTCTCTTTTTTCTGATACGAAACCCTGTGCTTTTATGCCAAAACAAGCGATGAAACATAGTGGGGGAGGAGGGAGAGACGGAGGTGAGAACAGGGCTTTCTGCACATGATGGCAGGCTTGTAGCCCCCTTGCTTCCGAGATGTGAATACACAATGGGTAAGTATTTGAATTTCAGAAGGATAGAAAGGACGTTGTAAAAGCATAGCTTTGAAGCTGTTAAAGCTATCCTTTGTCGGTATTGGAGCTATGCTTTCAGCGCATTGGAGCTATGCTTTTACGATTTCGCGGGCGAGCTGTTGATGGGATGCTCCCACGCTGTTCTCCGCCGCAGGGTGAAATCCCGTAGAATGACAGCTTTGTTTTAGGCGGTTATTAGTTAAATTTGTTTTAAATAGAAACCATTTACAAAGAGATTGCAACTTTATCGTTACATTTGTAGTCTCATTTATAGGAACAGATGAAAGCGCAGAAACCAACCTGCGCTTTCTCAACGCTCAACTTATGATACATCTTGAAAACATTCATAAAACCTACAACAACGGGCAACCCTTGCATGTGCTCAAAGGCATCAATCTCGACATCGGGAAGGGCGAATTCGTAAGTATCATGGGTTCATCGGGCTCGGGTAAATCCACACTTCTCAATATTTTAGGCATCCTTGACAACTATGACACGGGCGAATATCGCCTTGCCGGAACGCTGATGAAAGACTTGAGCGAGCGCAGGGCTGCCGAATACCGTAACCGTATGATAGGTTTCATCTTCCAATCGTTCAACCTCATCGGGTTTAAAACTGCGGTAGAAAACGTGGAATTGCCGCTTTTTTATCAGGGAACAAGCAGGCGCACACGCCACAAACTCGCCATGGAATACCTCGACCGCTTAGGCTTGGCGCAATGGGCGGAGCACTATCCCAATGAACTCTCCGGCGGACAAAAGCAACGGGTGGCCATTGCGCGAGCACTGATAACAAGGCCTCAAATCATATTGGCAGACGAACCGACGGGTGCTTTGGATTCAAAAACCAGCGTAGAGGTCATGGAACTGCTGAAAGAATTGCACCGCGATGACGGTATGACGATAGTAGTGGTGACCCACGAGAGCGGCGTGGCCAATGAGACAGACAAGATTGTGCACATCAAAGACGGACTGATTGGGCGGATAGAAGACAATTCCAACCATACGGCAGGCCCTTTCGGAGCAAATACCATCATGAAATAAACACGATGAAAGCCAACCTCCTATTAGTTGAAAGGCGGTTGCGCCTGCTCCGGAACATCAGTGAAAGAAGCGTAAACGACGAGGCGGAAAGGAGCGCAAGCCATCCTTTCGCCAAAAGAAAAGCAAAAAACGCATGCGAGATATTCTAACGGAAATATGGTCTACGGCCAAACGCAACAAGCTCCGCACTACGCTGACGGGGTTTGCCGTAGCATGGGGTATCTTCATGTTGATATTCCTGTTAGGTGCGGGAAACGGGCTTATCAATGCCCAGTTGGCCAATACCGATAGGTTCTTGGCCAACTCCATGATGGTGGGAGGTGGCTATACGTCGAAGTCCTACAAAGGATTGAAAGAGGGAAGATACATCCATTTGGCGGATAAAGACCTGCAGGAAACGGGCGATAGATTTGCTGCAAACGTAGACGACGTGGGTGCCGAAGTCTCAAAAAGCGGCGTAACAATTGCCCAAGGGGCCAACTACGTGAGCGGCTCGCTCAGCGGCGTATATCCCAACGAGGTTGTTATCAACAAGAAAGAAATGCTCTACGGCCGTTTCATCAATGATATCGACCTTTCGGAACAGCGGAAATCCATCGTGCTCAGCGAGGAACAAGCCAAGGAACTCTTGCCGGAAAGAGCATCGGCATTGGTGGGGCGATATGTGAAAGTGGGGGCATTTGCCTTTCGCGTGGTAGGTATCTACAAAAACGATGAGAGCCGCATGAACAACGCCGCTTATGTGGCGTTCTCCACCATCAGAGCAATGTACAACGAAGGAGACAAGTTAGACAACATCGTCTTTTCCTTTCACGGCCTCGAAACGATGGCCGACAACGATAAGTTTGAGGCCACTTATCGCGCCAATATTAACCAAAACCACGACGTTGCACCAGATGATGAGGGCGCATTGTGGATATGGAACCGCTTTACTCAAAACATGCAGATGAATCAAGGCATGGGTTTCATACGAACGGCACTTTGGATTATTGGACTGTTTACCCTGCTTAGCGGCATTGTGGGCGTATCTAATATCATGCTCATCACGGTAAAGGAGCGTACAAGAGAGTTCGGAATACGCAAAGCTATCGGAGCAAACCCCTCATCAATACTGCGCTTGATTATCATAGAAAGCGTGATTATTACCACTATTTTCGGATATATCGGCATGCTGTTGGGCATCGCCGCCAACCAATATATGGACGCAACGCTGGGTCATACGCAAGTAGACTCGGGCTTATTTAAGGCCACAATGTTCGTCAATCCTACCGTGGGCATAGACGTTTGCATAGAAGCTACGGTGGTCATGGTCATCGCCGGCACGATTGCCGGAATGGTTCCGGCGCGTCGGGCTTCACGTATCCGCCCCATCGAAGCACTCCGTGCCGACTGAAAAAGAAAGCAACAAAATGAGAATAGACATCGACCGATACCGAGAAATCTTAGACACACTGTCGAGAAACAAAAGCCGTAGTTTCCTGACAGGTTTCGGTGTGTTCTGGGGTGTCTTTATGTTGGTGGCATTGGTGGGCGGCGGAAATGGATTGAAAGAATTGCTTTCCAACACCTTTCAGGGCTTTGCCACCAACTCGGCGATGATATGGGAACGGCCTACCACAAAGTCTTATAAAGGCTTTAGGAAAGGAAGAACGTGGAGTATGGTGTACAGTGATGTGGCCAGACTGAAGGAGCAAGTACCCGAGTTGGATGTGGTAACACCCGTATTGCCCAATTGGGACAGGACGGCCGCTTTCAACGACAAGAAAGAAACCTGTAATATCAAAGGATTGCTGCCTTCTTATCAACTCGTGGAAGCTCCGCGAATGTTCTACGGAAGGTATCTGAATGACATGGATATGCAGCAGAAACGCAAGGTCTGCGTTTTGGGTAAGAAAGTCTATAAGACGCTTTTCCCGGGCGGAGGAGACCCTTGCGGACAGATGATACGGGTGGATTCCACCTATTATAATATAGTGGGCGTAGATTATAGCGAAGGCAACATGAACATCGACGGCAGCGCTCAAGAGGCCATTACCATACCGCTGCCCGTCATGCAGCAAGTCTATCATAAGGGCGATACTGTGCATTTAATCTGCGTTACGGCGAAGCCGGGCGTCGTGATGAGCAAGATTTCGCCCCATATGCGTGAGGTAATAGCCCGCGCCCACATAGTAGATCCCACCGACGAGAAAAGCATTATGGTGTTCAACACTGAGGTTCTGTTCGGTATTTTGGACAGTTTATTCGATGGAGTCAACTTTCTTATCTGGTTAGTAGGCATCGGTACGCTGTTTGCAGGTGCCATCGGCGTGTCTAATATCATGATGGTGACGGTTCGAGAACGCACTTCGGAAATCGGAATACGTCGTGCCATAGGAGCTACTCCGCGAATGATATTAAGTCAAATCATCAGCGAAAGCATGGTTCTGACTGCTGTTGCAGGTATGAGCGGCATACTTTTCGCGGTCATCATCCTGCAACTTTTAGAGATGGGAAACACGTCCGACGGCATCGTTTCGGCACATTTTCAAGTGAAATTCTGGACTGCTCTCGGCGCATTGGCTTTGCTCGGCCTACTTGGTAGCTTAGCCGGTTTAGCTCCTGCGCTTAGAGCCATGAGCATCAAACCTGTGGATGCCATGAGAGATGAGTAACCATACAACAGATACAAAGCAACGTATAAAACAAGAAAAAGATATAAACAAAAACGATATGAAGCGCTATTTGAAGTTTATAGTGGCAGGAATCATTGCCTTACTCTTTATCGGCATGTTCGTGTTTCTTTATCAGAAGTCACAGCCGCAACCAGTGATTTACGAGGAATTTGTGCCTAAAATGGGCGACATCAGCAAGACAACAGTGATTACAGGCAAAATAGAACCTCGCAACGAAGTGAATGTGAAGCCGCAGGTTTCAGGCATTATCACCGACATTTACAAAGAGGCCGGCCAATATGTGCAGCAAGGCGAGGTCATTGCAAAGGTGAAAGTAATACCCGATATGGCGCAGTTGAGTGCAGCCGAGGCCAGAGTTCGTCTGGCGGAAATCAATCTCAAACAGGCTAAAAAGGAACATGAAAGGGAGAAAGCGCTGTTCGACAAAGGGCTGGTAAGTGCCGATGAATACGAAAAAATACGGCAGACATATCGCCAAACGCTTGAAGAACACTCTGCCGCAAAAGACAATTTGCAGGTTGTCCGCGATGGAGTTTCGTCGAGCAATGCCAGCGCCAGCTCGACGTTAGTTCGTTCCACTATCTCCGGAATCATATTGGATATACCCGTGAAGGTGGGCAATTCGGTGATTTTAAGCAACACTTTCAACGACGGAACCACGATTGCGAGTGTGGCCAACATGAACGATCTCATATTCAGAGGTAATATCGATGAGACTGAAGTGGGGCAGTTGGTGCCCGGCATGCAGATGAAGATTACCATCGGAGCTTTGCAAAATCTGCATTTCGACGCAGCTTTGGAATATATATCTCCTAAAGCCGTAGAGAGCAACGGTGCCAACCAATTTGAAATAAAGGCAGCTGTAAAAGTGCTGAAAGGCAGCAACATCAGGTCGGGATATAGTGCCACTGCTCAAATTGTCTTAGCCAGCGCCCGACAGGTGCTGACCGTTCCCGAGAGCGCCATTGAGTTCAGTGGCAACGATACCTATGTATATATTATAAGAGGTACGGGCGAAAAGAAGACGTTTGACCGTCGGAAAGTGATTACAGGCTTAAGTGATGGCTTGAAAATACAGATAAAGAGCGGTCTGACGGCTAAGGACAGAGTGCGTGGTCCTAAAGTAGTGAAAGAAACCAACGACAGCAATTAATACTATACAACAACTATGAAAGCAATGAAAATCTTACTGTTGGCAACAGCATGGGCACTTGTTTCGCCTATCGCCGCTGCCGACCTGCCGGTGCGTAACTATCGTTATGCCGGTCCGTTTGTGGTGAAAACACCCGTGATGATTGACAGTCTGAACCTTGAAGGGAAACGTTTCGACCCCGAAATGCTGCTCAATGCCACGCTCGACCTTTCTCTTGCCAACAACGGGAAGACCGTTTCTGCCCCTTTGGCACCCGCCTGTGATGCGCCGTTCGCCCTGCATCTGTTGCAGTTCGACGTACAGAACACCGTCTATAGAAAGGTAGGTATCAGCGTGAAAGGCATGAAGCATTACACGCTTTACGTAGATGGAAAGGAAAGCAATGGCAACGACGTGGCTTTACTGCCTATGACCCATTGCATTACTATCAAATATCTCTCGCAACGTGGGCAGACCGATTCGCTTGATGTAAAGCTCTCCGGAACCGATGATGCCTTAACGTTGGTCAGCGGGAAGGAGCGCCTTTATACGCTTCTCGACGTGCTCAACGGGAAACAGTACTCCGCTACATCCATCTCGCCTACAGGCCGTTATCTTACCACTTGTTACTACGACCGCGATAAAAGCGGAACAGTCAACTATCTATGGCGTGTCACCGACCTGCGAACGGGCAACATCGTAAAGGAAAGCGACCAATCTCTTTCGTGGATGCCCCATAGCGACCGCTACTACACAATGCAGCGAACAGACGACGGACGACAGCTCACTGTGACCGATATTGTCAGCGGTAAGGAAACTGTTCTTGCCAAAAATATACCTGAAGGCACGGTAACGCTCTCGCCGAACGCCGACTATCTGGTTATCTCCACAATGGAAGAAGGAGCAAAAGAAGACCCGGATATCTATCAAATTGTGGAACCCGACGACCGGCAACCCGGCTGGAGAAACCGTAGCAAGCTGTCTCTCTTCGATGTAAAGACCGGCCTGCTCCAACCGCTTACTTACGGTCATCACAACGTTTGGTTGAAAGACATCTCAGAAGATGGCAGATACTTGCTGCTCATGACATCCCACAGTCGTCTCACGAAGCGACCGACCACCCTTTCGTCGCTGCTCCGTCTCGATGTGAAAACACTGCAAGCCGATACATTGGTGGCAGATGACGGCTTTTTGAGTGAGGCCTTTTTCTCGCCCGACGGCAAGCAAATCGGCATTGTAGGCTCACCCGAGGCATTCAACGGGATAGGTAAGAACGTGCCGGAAGGTATGACTCCCAGCAATTACGACCATCAGTTATTCACCCTCGATGTGGCCACCCGACGCGTGAAAGCACTCACCAAATATTTCAATCCCAGCGTCAGTTCCTGTTCATGGAGCAATGCCGACGGGCAGATATACTTCACTGCGATGGATAGAGACTATGTTCATTTGTTCCGTGCGAACCCTTCTACGGGCAAGATTCTGCAGATTCCTACGGCTGAAGAGTTCGTTTCGGGCTTCCATCTCTCATCCCGTTCGCCCATGGCAGCGTGGTTCGGCGAGAGCGTCTCTAATTCCGACCGCCTTTATTTGCTGAATATGAAGACGCAGAAGAGCAGTCTTATCGAAGACCTCAGCAAGCAACGGCTCGAAGGAGTGACATTGGGAACGTGTCGCCCGTATGACTTCGTGACCTCCAGAGGTGACACCATTTCCGCCCGTTACTATCTTCCGCCCCATTTCGATGCGAAGAAGAAGTATCCCATGATTGTCTATTATTATGGCGGTTGCTGGCCTACGAGCCGTGCATTCAAGAACGGTTATCCCGCCAACGTTTACACCGCACAGGATTATGTGATGCTGATTATCAATCCAAGTGGTGCCGCCGGCTTCGGGCAGGCATTCTCTGCACGTCATGTCAACACCGCCGGACGGGGCGTTGCCGAAGATATCATAGACGTGACGAAAGGCTTTTTGCGCGAACATGCTTACGTAGACAGCAAGAAAGTGGGCTGTATCGGGGCATCGTATGGCGGCTTTATCACGCAATACCTACAGACACAGACCGACATTTTCGCAGCAGCTATCTCTCACGCAGGTATCAGCGACCACACCAGCTATTGGGGAGAAGGCTATTGGGGCTATTCTTACAGTGAGACATCCATGGCCAACAGTTATCCGTGGGCAGACAAAGAACTCTTTGTCAATCAAAGTCCGTTGTTCAATGTAGACAAGATTCATACGCCGATACTTTTCCTTCACGGCAATGCAGACACAAATGTACCCATCGGCGAGAGCATCCAGATGTTCAATGCCTTGAAGCTCTTGGGACGCGAAACGGCCTTTGTGGTGGTGGATAAGGAAAACCATATTATCAGCGATTACCACAAACGAATCAAATGGCAGAATACTATCTTCGCTTGGTTTGCCAAATATCTGAAGGGTGATAACACGTGGTGGGATGCCCTCTACCCGTCTAAAACACTTTAATACGAGAGCTTCCGACGGCTTGTTGCACCGTGTGGAGCCCCCCTTGTCTTACCCTCGGTCATATAGAGGGTGAGACATGGTTTTCAGAAAGCTAAGCTATCAGGCTGTTGAAGCATAGCTTTGAGCGTGCAGGAGCTATGCTTTTACGCCGTCAAAGCATAGCTCTTTCATACAACCCGCTATGCGGGTGATTCTCAATAACTTATCAACGAAAAAATAATACTGTATGTTAGAAAAGCTATTGGCACAAACCAACGATGTGCTTTGGTCGTATGTATTGGTCACGTTGCTGGTGTGTTGCGCCGTTTACTTTACGTTCCGCACCCGTTTTGTGCAGTTTCACATGTTGCGGGAGATGGTTCGTTTGTTAGGCGATGCTGTTCCTTCTACCGGTAAGGCGAAAACGCATCACGTGTCATCGTTTCAAGCTTTCATGGTCTCTCTTGCTTCCCGTGTGGGTACGGGCAATCTTGCAGGCGTGGCAACGGCCATTACCGTAGGCGGACCGGGTGCTGTTTTCTGGATGTGGGTGATAGCCCTAATGGGTTCGGCCACCGCTTTTGTAGAGTCAACCCTTGCCCAATTGTATAAGCGAAAGGCAAAAGACTCGTTCATCGGAGGCCCTGCTTACTATATGCTCCACGGGCTCGGGCAGCGTTGGATGGGTGTGCTCTTTGCCGTACTCATCAGCATCACGTTCGGCATGGCTTACAATTCGGTGCAGAGCAACACCATTACAGCGGCATGGATGAAAGCTTTCGATGTGGATGCACTGTGGATGGGGATTGTGCTTACTGCCTCTACATTGGCTATTATCTTTGGAGGCATCCACCGGATAGCGAAAATCAGCGAGGCTATCGTGCCCATCATGGCACTCACTTACATCTTTTTGGCACTCGTGATGATAGTGATGAACATTACAAAGGTACCCGATGTATTGTTAGCCATTGTGGAAGACGCTTTCGGTTGGCATCAGGCTGTGGGCGGAGGATTGGGTGCCACCGTGATGCAAGGAATCAAACGAGGTCTTTTCAGCAATGAAGCGGGAGAGGGTTCGGCACCCAATGTGGCTGCCACGGCTTACGTAACCCACCCTGTAAAGCAAGGACTGATACAGGCCTTGGGCGTATTTACCGATACGTTGCTTATCTGTTCGTGTACCGCTTTCATTATTCTTGTGAGTGGCGTGCATACCCGTGGCAACTTCGATGGCATACAACTCACGCAAGAGGCCTTGTCTACGCAGATAGGCGGGCTGGGCAACGTGTTTATCGCCATTATGATTCTGATGTTTGCTTTCAGCAGTATCATCGGTAATTACTATTACGGCGAGGCCAACATACGTTTCATTACGCAGCGTCGTTGGGTGCTGGATGCTTATCGGGTGGTGGTCGGCATGATGGTGATGTGGGGTGCGATGATGTCTTTAGACTTAGCTTGGAGCTTGGCCGACCTGATGATGGCGCTCATCACATTTTGCAATCTCGTGGCCATTGTCTTGCTGTTCAGGCAAGTGTCGTTCCTCTTGAAAGACTATAGGGCACAGAAACGGGCAGGCATGAAAGACCCTACATTCTCGAAAGAACAGATGCCCGACATCAAAGACCGATTGGATGCTTGGTAAGACCGACGGGCGATGATGCCTGCATCGGTTTGTGATGAATGAAAAAAGAGCTTTCTCCGTTGTGGGGAAAGCTCTTCTGTTTATCCTAAACCGCTCATGAGAGCCTATACAGATTTTGTTGGATTGTCGTTCAGATGGTTTGCCGTCTTGTCGAAAGCGTAGCAGACTACGTCGGGAAAGGGCGGTAGGCAAGATGTCGACAAGCGAATAAAAGATGGCAGGAAGCCATGTCATCTATATAAAAATGGTCAATAAGCGGTCTAATGAACGATTGGGGATGATGGCTCGTAGTCATTGAGTTTCTTCAAGAAGAAGTCTTTGAAATCCTTCCAATGATAATAGGGAGCGATGTCGGTTTTCAGTGGCAGCGAGGCTTCATCTTCGTTGAGAAGTACTTTAAAGATAACATCTTTGTCGGCTAAGCTGCGCCGATAAAACACGAACTGAATGTTGCAGGCCATTGGAAATATCTCGTAGTTGCGCCAACCGCTTTTATCCAACTGTTCGAGGTCTTCTATTTGTTGGCCGAAACCGTTGAGGTCGAGCAGGCAGGTCAGCGGCATTACCATCGTGTCATGTCCATAACGGAGGGTTGCCCCCGGATGTTCAAGTGCCATGCAGCTATCGGCCTCGTGGATGATGCGACGCAACAGACGACGTTGGGAGTAAGGTTGCTTGGCACCGTTGAGTGGCGATGCGCCATAGTTGATATACCACCACGCGTTGCGAGGCAACCAGTTTTCGTAGATTTCCTCGTCGGTGAAGAGGTCGTAGAGCGACAATTGGTGGCGTAACTCTGTGCTCTGCACGTTGGAAGCCATCTTAAAGAGGGCGTAGTTCATGTATCTGCCGTAGCCTTTCTTTGCCCAATAAGTGTCGTCATTGAAGATTTCACGCATGACGCGCTCGTGTTTGTCGTGGCGATCGTAGAACGTATCGAAGGCCTTTCGTGCCTTTTCGGGCATACGTTGCTTAAACAGCAAGGTGTCGTTGAAGTTCATGTAATACATGTCATGCATGCTTGCATCGTGGGAAATGCGGAGGTGAGGGTTGAGCCGGCTAAGTTCTTGCAGGGCGTTCTCCATGGAGAGGATGCACCGTATCACAATGGTGCTCTTGGCATCTACGTGTACGTTGCCCTGAAAGATTTGCGGGAATCGCTTAAACATACGTCGGGCAATCTCTTGATGCTGCTGTGCACCGCGTAAAGTAAGCTCTCCGTCGCGGCTGAGTGCTTCTTCCCGAATCATCCGTACTTTGCGAAGCACCTCTTTCCCCTTAGCAGTGAGCTTGCCGAGGCTGTCGGCTTTCAGCAACTCGAAGTAAGGTTTGTCGTAGTCAGCGGTACCGATAAGGTAACGGGAGCCATGCCTTCCGTAGTGACTGAGATAGAAAGGTTGATATCCGGCAGGAGCTTTTGTGAGCATGGCCTTGTGGGGTCCCGGATACGCCACATAGTTGCTGCCTGAAAGTGTGCGGTCTCGTTTGAAGTCTTCTTTGGCTTTCTGTGCGTAGAAAGCCATGGGTAAGAGCGTGAACAAGAGTAAGAAAATCGGTCTTTTCATTCTGTTTGAGGTTATGTGAATATAGCTGCAAAGGTAGTGGAAATATAGGGAACGACAAAATAAAGACAGGAGGAATCGCAAAGGGACACGGCGGAGAAATGTCGATGACAGCGTTTTAAGCCCAATTGGTCATCAGACTGCTCATGACCGATTGTAGCTTGAAGGAAAAAATGGCTTAAAAGGAACTAAAAGCGAGATAATCTTTGGTGATATAAAAAGAAATGACTAATTTTGCACCCCAAACCATTTGAATGAATAACAAATAAAATAGATAAGTAAAATGAAAAGAACATTTCAGCCTCACAACAGAAGAAGAGTGAACAAACACGGCTTCCGCGAGAGAATGGCCACAAAGAACGGACGTCGCGTATTGGCATCTCGTCGTGCACGAGGACGTAAGAAACTTACCGTTTCCGACGAGCGCCACGGGAAATAAAAGGTGCGTCCGGCGCGTTTGAAACACAGAAACATGAGGCAGCAGGGATACGTCCTTGGCTGCTTTTGTTTTTATACGGAGGGGCAATGACTTGCCGATGATGGAAAATAAACAGGCATTTATTTGCTCATTTTTTTGTTTTATCGTATCTTTGTGGAAAGTAACCGACGCGTAGAAAGCGGTCTCACTGACCGATGTTCCACGCTTTCGGGTAGGCATCTCGGTAGCAGCAAAATGGTCGTGTGCCGGTATCTGTCGTGAAAGAGTTGCGCGAATACTCCCAAGACACTCAAAAACAGACAGGCATGAAGTCTTCGGAATTTGTGGGAAAGTTTAAGAGCAAATACCTTTGGGGCAACATCCTTGCCATGATAGGCGTAGTGTTGTTGTTAGGAGTGGGTGCGAAATATGGTCTTGACCTATATACGCATCATGGAGAAGCCATAGCCGTTCCCGCTCTGAGGAGTAAATCGTTTGCCGACGCGAAGAAGATATTGGAGACCATGGGCTTGGAGATTGTGGTGTCGGATACGGGCTACGTGAAGACATTACCACCCGACTGTATCCTCGAACAGTCGCCTATAGCCGGCCAGAAAGTAAAGTCGGGGCACATCATCTATGTGACAGTGAACGCATTGAACTCGCCGACGCTGACCTTACCCGACTTGATTGACAACAGTTCTCTTCGCGAAGCGCAGGCGAAACTCACAGCTATGGGCTTCAGATTAGGGAACCCCCAATACGTGGCCGGCGAGAAAGATTGGGTCTACGGCATTATTTGCAAGGGCAAACATCTTAATGCCGGCGACCGTGTTTCTGTAGAAGATTTGCTTGTGATACAAGTGGGGAACGGGGTAAGAGACGATGCCGACTCGGTAGATATCGTTGATCCGATATTTGAAGACAATCATGGGACGGAACAACCGGACAATGGCGATGTGGACGAATTTGAGGTCGTGACAGGACCGGAGACACCGGGCAAGAAAGAATGAGTGAGGATGAAGGCGGAAGAAAACATCTTTGAGGCGGTGGAAGACTTGGAAGACGATGGGCAACAGGCGTTGTATGAACACTTCAGAACGGTCGTAGACAGCGGTCAGATGCCCGTGCGTATTGACAAGTATCTCTTCGAGAAGATGCAGCACTCCAGCAGGAATCGCATCCAAAATGCGGCAGATGCCGGTTTTATCCATGTGAATGGCAAGCCGGTAAAGAGCAACTATAAGGTTCGCCCCTCGGATGTGGTCACATTGATGCTCGACCGTCCGCAGCACGACACTACGATAGAACCCGAAGAAATGCCGCTGGAGGTGGTATATGAAGATAATGATCTGATGGTCATCAACAAGCCGGCGGGTCTCGTTGTTCATCCGGGAGCAGGCAACTTTCATGGTACGTTGGTGAATGCGCTGGCTTGGTATCTGAAAGACCTTGACACCTATGACCCCAATGACCCTGAAGTGGGATTGGTGCATCGCATCGATAAAGATACGAGCGGTCTGCTGTTGATAGCCAAAACACCGGAAGCAAAGTCGAAATTAGGCGTACAGTTCCTCAATAAGACCACCCATCGCAGCTATGTAGCTTTGGTATGGGGCAACTTTACCGATGAGGAAGGCCGGATAGAAGGCAATATCGCTCGCGACCCCAAAGACCGATTACGCATGACGGTCTTGCCGTCTGACTCGGAAATGGGTAAACCCGCAGTGACGCATTATAAGGTGTTGGAACGTTTCGGCTATACGACATGGATAGAATGTGTGCTGGAAACGGGTAGAACCCATCAGATACGGGCGCATATGAAATATATAGGGCATCCTTTGTTTGGTGATGAGCGTTACGGCGGAACAGAGATACTGAGAGGTAATCGCAGCTCCACCTACAAGGCATTTGTACAGAATGGATTGAAAATATGTCCGCGTCAAGCCCTCCATGCACAGACGTTAGGATTTATACATCCCACCACCGGCCGACAAATGGACTTCACTTCACCTCTCCCTGAAGACCTGTCTGCACTTTTGAAACGTTGGCGGGGATTCATCAAAGGCAACGAACATAAAACAACCATATAGCACATGAAAAGTATAAAGAGAACCATTGCCATCGTTTGCGGTGGCGATTCATCCGAACACGACGTATCATTACGTTCGGCGCAAGGGCTGTATTCTTTCTTCGACAAAGAGCGTTACAATGTATATATCGTAGACATCAAAGGCCAAGACTGGCGAGTAAATCTGCCGAACGGTGACGTTGCGCCCATTGATAGAAACGACTTCTCTTTCATGGAGAACGGCAAGTTTATGCTGTTTGACTATGCCTATATCACCATACACGGTACCCCGGGGGAGAACGGGCTTCTGCAAGGCTACTTTGAACTGCTGCATATCCCTTATTCCACGAGTGGCGTTTTGGTAGAAGCGCTTACATTCAACAAGTTTGTATTGAATCAATATCTGCGCGGTTACGGTGTCAGTGTAGCTGAAAGTATATTGGTTCGTCGGGGCTTTGAAGATCAGATAGACGAAAAGACGATAGAAGAGAAGATAGGCTTGCCTTTCTTTGTGAAGCCCGCAGCAGACGGGAGTAGCTTTGGTGTCTCTAAGGTAAAGAACATCGACCAACTGGCTCCCGCGTTGCGTAATGCGTTTATGGAGAGCGATGAAGTGATGATTGAGTCGTATCTGAAAGGCACGGAGATTTCCATCGGATGCTACAAGACGCGTGAAAAGTCTGTTGTACTACCCGCTACGGAAGTGGTAACGAGCAACGAGTTCTTCGATTACGATGCAAAATACAACGGGCAGGTGCAGGAAATCACTCCGGCACGTCTGTCGGAAGAGACTGCCGAACGGGTGAAACAAATCACCCATGCCATCTACGACATACTCCATTGCAATGGAATCATCCGTATTGATTATATCATCACAAAGAACGAAGAAGGTACGGAGAAAATCAATATGTTAGAAGTGAACACCACACCGGGCATGACCGCTACCAGCTTTATACCGCAGCAGATACGTGCTGCCGGACTTAATATAACCGAGGTTCTGACAGAAATCGTAGAGAACCAATTCTAAACGATATGAGGGAAATGAGGAAACGAAACGGGCTATCCATTGGCCAAGCAGTTCGTTTGCTCGTTTCCCTCTTTACTTTACCCATCACATCCATGTCATGAAAATACCAGCAGTATTCGATACCATCCGCCCCTTTGAGCCAGAGGAACTACCCGACGTGTTCCGTCGCCTCCTGAACGATGTGCAGTTCCGTCAAGTTCTCGCTTACGTCTTCCCCGACATCCCTTTCGAGGTGTTGCAAGCCAAGATGCTGCAATGTAAGAGCAGCCTCGATTTCCAAAAGGCTTTCTGCTACGGCTTCCTTGAACATCTGTTGGGTAAGACGGCGAAGAGCTGCGATATGGATACCAAAGCCATTGATGCGCAGAAACGATATACCTTTGTGAGCAATCATCGCGACATTGTGCTTGATTCCGCCTTGCTCGATAAACTCTTGCTCGATGCCGGCTTCACCACCACCTGCGAGATAGCCATCGGCGACAACCTGCTTTCCCTGTCGTGGGTGAAAGACCTCGTGAGGGTCAATAAATCTTTTATCGTGGAGCGGAACTTACCTATGCGACAGATGCTGCTCGCCAGCAAGAGGCTGTCGGACTACATGCACTTTGCTATCGACAGCAAAAACGAAAATATATGGATAGCCCAGCGTGAAGGACGTGCCAAGGATTCCGATGACCGCACCCAGCCCGCCGTACTTAAAATGCTCGCTATGGGTGGCGAAGGTTCTCTCATCCAGCGTCTTTCAGCCCTGCATATCGTGCCGCTCACCATCTCTTATGAATACGACCCCTGCGATTTCCTGAAGGCTAAAGAGTTTCAACAGAAACGAGACGACGCCCTCTTCCGCAAGTCGCCCGCCGACGACATCGTGAGCATGCAGACCGGTATCACGGGCTACAAAGGCCACATCCACTATCATTGTGCGCCTTGTATAGACGATTTCCTGCACACACTCGACCCCGATATACCCAAGACGGAACTCTTCGATACCATCGCCGCCTACATCGACCGACAGATACACCGGCATTACCGCTTGTATCCTATTAACTACATAGCTGCCGATCGCCTGGCAAACACCGACCGACATGCCGACCGATACACGTCCGACGACATCCGACAGTTCGATGAATACATCGCGCAACGCCTCGCTCTCATCGACCTACCCCATCGAGACGACGACTTTCTGCGCAACCGTCTGCTTACCATGTATGCCAACCCCGTCATCAACCACCATCGTGTCGTAGACTGACGACCGTTTTCTGCTCATTCCCCCTCTGCCATGCGTCAATTCATTTCTATAACAACCCTGTGTCTCCTGTTCGTTGCCTGCGAGTTCAACGACTATAAGTCGGGCGACAATGCGTTGTCTTATCTGCGTGCCGACTTTGCAGAAGCCCATACATCGGCCGTCGGGCGTATAGACCATGCCGTGAATGATGCCGGCGAACACATACGTCTGTCGCCACCGTTGGTCTGCAATTGGGCATCAAAGGCCGACACTCTCTACCGCACACTGCTCTATTATCAGCGAACGGACGATGCAGCCTACAAACCCCTTGCTGCCGTTCGTGTGGCTGTGCTGGCCTTGCAACCTGCCTCGGCACTGCCCCATGTGCCCACCGACCCTGTGACACTCGAAAGCCTTTGGTTGAGCAAAAGCCGTAAATACATCAACTTAAGTCTATTGTTGAAGACCGGAAAGGGCGATGTGCCCGATGCCCGTCAGCAGTTAGGCATGGTGATAGATGGCACAGAGACCGACGCCGAGGGCAAACGTCATGACCATCTGCGCCTGTTGCACGCCCAGAACAACGTACCCGAGTATTATTCCCATCGTGTTTATATCAGCCTGCCTGCTGGTCGCTACCATGCGGGCGACCGAGTCACACTCACTGTCAATACCTATCAAGGTACGATACAACGCACCGTCTCTTTCCCGTAAAGATAAAGTTTTTTAGCGTAAGTCGGCATTCGTGCCCCGTACAGATGGCGTTTGTACGTGGAAAGGTCGGCAACCTTTCTTGGTCTCTCTGACCGATGGGCGTAAAAGGGAGGTTATTTGCGCAGTTCGATACGGAACGTCGTGCCGTGTCCGGGGGCGGAACTCTTCACGAAAATACGCCCTCGGTGATATTCCTCCACGATGCGGCGTGCCAGTGACAACCCCAATCCCCAGCCGCGGGGTTTTGTGGTAAACCCGGGACGGAATACATTGCGAAGGTCTTTCTTCCGAATGCCTCGGCCGGTATCTTCCACCTCCACCACCACGCGGTGCGCCTGTTCTTCGGCCATAAGCGTCAATCGCCCTGCGCCATTCATGGCATCAACGGCATTCTTGCATAAGTTTTCTACGACCCACTCAAACAACGACGCATTGAGCGGTACGATGATTTCCGAAGTATGAAAGTGGCACGTCACGGTGATACCCGCGGGCATCCGTCGCTCCATGTAGTCAGCTGCGTTGCGCAAGAGGCTATTTAAGTTGGTCGGTACCGGCTCGGGAATCGACCCTATCTTGGAAAATCGGTCAGCCACCAACTGCAGCCGTCTCACGTCGTGCTCCATCTCTCCGATGAGCGTATCGTCGGGGTAATTCTCTTTCAATATCTCCGTCCATGCCATCAGGCTCGATATCGGCGTGCCAAGTTGGTGCGCAGTCTCTTTCGACAGCCCCACCCATACCCGATTTTGTTCCGCACGTTTCGAGGCAAGTAACGCAAAGAGCGCCACACCAAGGAACGGTAATACCACGGCAAGTTGCACGTAAGGGTAGAGCGCCAAGCGGCGGAGCATGAGCGAATCGTCATAACACACGTCGATGAACGCATGGTCTGAGCCGTCGATGTGCAGGCGTATGTATCGCCCTTCGTCGCGCAGCCGTCGGCCACGTTCGGATAGCATACTGTTTTTTGTACGTCGGTTGTCGCCGTCGGCCTCAATGTTGCGGTAGGTGAGTACCGAGCCGTGGTTGTCGAGCACGATAACGGGTATCGTGTGGTTGCTGTTCAATACCTTTAAGACTAAGCTCAAATCGGTAGTCTCATCGGCTTTGTTCAGTGCATTCATCGCCTCCGCCCACACCTCCATCTTGCTGCGCTCCTCACGCTCCATATCGCGAATCAGGTAGTGTGACACCACTAGCGACCCCGCAGCAATAACCACTGCCACTGCCAATAGCCCTATCTTTATGCGTCTGATTCTATCTGTCCATTGCATGCTTATGCAACGCAAAATATCCTGTTATATTGTCCTCCCGCTTCTCTGAGGCTTCCCTTTCAAAGGCATCGCCCCAAAAAGGCAACCTCTGCTTGGTGTTTACAACAAAATAGAGTGCTGTAGGCGCGTAAGTCATCAGCTCGGCGCGCAACACTGAGCCTTTTCCAAGATTCGTTCGCATTTTACCCGAGTTTTCCTTACCTTTGCAACACGAAATGAAAGTATAATAATGAAGATATTTTCCAACGCAGAACTAACAACCCTCCTCGACCAAAACATTTTTCATCGGATTTCGGAAGCGGCAGACGACTTACAGTTAGAATGCTACGTTGTGGGTGGCTACGTGCGCGATTTGTTTCTCGAACGTCCCTCCAATGACATTGATGTCGTGGTGGTGGGTAGCGGCATTAAGGTGGCCGACAGGTTGAAACAACTGTTGGGGCGTAAGGCACATCTATCGGTATTCAAACGTTTCGGCACAGCACAAGTGAAATATCGCGACATAGAGATAGAGTTTGTGGGAGCGCGTCGGGAGAGTTACAGCCATGATTCGCGGAAGCCCATTGTGGAAGATGGAACTTTAGAAGACGACCAATGCCGTCGGGATTTCACTATCAATGCTTTGGCCGTGTGCCTGAACCGAGAGCGTTTCGGTCAACTCATAGACCCCTTCGACGGCATTGCCGATATGGAAGACGGCATCATCCGCACGCCACTCGACCCCGATGTGACATTCTCCGACGACCCTCTGCGCATGATGCGTTGCGTAAGATTTGCTACACAACTCCATTTCTTCATAGAAGATGAAACCTTTGAGGCACTTGTGCGCAATGCCGACCGATTGAAGATAGTGAGCGGTGAACGCATTGTCGATGAACTTCATAAAATCATGATGACACGCACGCCGAGCAAAGGCTTCGTAGACCTCCACCGCGCCGGTCTGCTTCCCCTCATCATGCCCGAGCTCTGCGCCATGGATATGGTGGAAACCCGCAATGGGAAAGCACACAAAAACAACTTTTACCATTCGCTCGAGGTGCTCGACAACATCTGCAAAACTACCGACAACCTCTGGCTTCGATGGGCTGCACTGCTACACGATATAGGTAAACCCAAGAGCAAACGGTGGGACAATACGTCAGGATGGACTTTCCACAATCACAACTACATAGGTGCGAAAATGGTGCCTCAAATATTTAGGAGGATGAAGCTGCCAATGGGTGCGAAGATGAAATATGTGCAAAAGATGGTAAACCTGCACATGCGCCCCATCGTGATAGCTGACGACATCGTGACAGACAGTGCTGTGAGACGACTTGTAAACGATGCCGGCGATGATATAGATGACCTCATGACCCTTTGCGAAGCCGATATTACGAGTAAAAATGTCATACGCAAGCAGCGGTTTTTAGAGAATTTCCGTATTGTGAGAGAGAAAATAGATATTCTCAAAAAAAATGATCACGATAGACTGTTGCAACCCGTGATAGACGGCAACGAGATTATGGAAATGTTTCATCTCAGACCATCTCGCGAAGTGGGTATATTGAAAAAAGCACTGAAGGAGGCCGTACTCGACAACACGGTGCCCAACGAACGCGAACCACTGATGCAATTGCTTCTGACAAAAGCAAAAGCGATGGGGTTGGCATAGGCCGGATAATGGGGCTTTTATGGCAAGTCAAACGCATATTGCAGTAAAAGAAGCACATTGGGATGCTACCGTGACAAGCTGTGTATTTAAAATAATTATTGTTAAAAAGATATTTGCAGAAGTACCATTTGCAGGATTATAGCGTATCTTTGCAACCTAAAACTAATGCAACTTTATTAAGTTTTCTTTATGAATATCTGAGTGAGAGCGTTATCTATGGCACTTCGGCATTAAGGATATAAACGAGTATATATTAAGAAATAAATACATTAACTATATAGGTATGAAAAGAAATCATTTTCTATTGATTGCGGCAACGGCTGCCATGGTGCTGGTCGGCTGCAACAACTCTAAACTCAACATGACGAACAATGAGTATCCTACCATGACGGTAGGTACACAAAACACGGATTTGCAAACAACCTATCCGGCTACAATCAAGGGTGTGCAAGACGTGGAAATACGTCCGAAAGTATCAGGATTTATCACAAAACTCAATGTTCATGAAGGGCAGTACGTGAAAGCAGGGCAAGTGCTCTTCGTGATTGATAACGTTACCTATCAGGCTGCTGTACGTCAGGCACGTGCTGCAGTCAATTCGGCAAAGTCACAATTGAACACAGCTAAGCTTACCTATGATAACAGTCAGAAACTATATGCTAAGAACGTGATAGGTTCTTACGAGCTGGAAAGCGCAAAAAACACCTATCAAACAGCGCAGGCAGCCGTAGCACAGGCACAGGCCAACTATTTGTCGGCTAAACAGAATTTAGACTTTTGCTATGTCGTCAGCCCAGCCAACGGCTATATAGGTAGTTTGCCTTATAAGGTGGGAGCACTTGTGAGTAGCGCCATTGCCACTCCGTTGACCACCGTTTCAAACACGAGTTCTATGGAAATCTATTTCTCAATGACGGAGAAAGACATCCTTGCACTGACAAAAGCCGACGGCGGCATTGGTACGGCAATAGAAAAATATCCGCCCGTTAAACTGCAATTGGCAGATGGAACGATATATCCACACGAGGGAAAGGTGACGAAAGCAAGTGGCGTTATTGATGCCACCACAGGTTCGGTGTCGATGATTGCACGTTTCCCCAACCCCGAACACTTGCTGAAAAGCGGTGCATCAGGCACCATTATCGTACCCCGCATCAACAACCATGCGATTGTGATTCCACAGAATGCCACCACAGAGGTACAGAACAAGATATTCGTTTATGTAGTGGGTGGCCACAACAAGGTAAAATATACCGAAATCACCGTGGATGAGCAAAACGATGGAAAGAACTACGTGGTGACAGGAGGACTGAAAGTAGGCGATAAAATCGTGACCAAGGGACTGACCACGCTGAATGATGACATGGAAATTAAGCCTATTACTGAGGCACAGTATGAGGAAAATATCAAAAAAGCGGCCAAACTTGCCGAGAAACAAGGTACAAGTAAAGGCTTTATTGATGCCATGAAGAAATAATCCCATCATTATAGAAGTTGTTTAAACGACAATAGAATATGACATTTACAAGATTTATAGAACGCCCGGTGCTATCGACGGTTATCTCCGTATTCCTCGTATTACTGGGTTTGATAGGGCTGGTGTCGCTACCTATCGAGCAGTATCCCGACATCGCTCCTCCCACTATTTCCGTATCTACCTCCTATACCGGTGCCGATGCACAGACAGTGCTTAACTCGGTGATTACCCCTTTGGAGGAGAGCATCAACGGTGTGGAGAATATGACGTATATGACTTCTTCGGCTACCAATGACGGATTTGCGCAGATTACAGTGTATTTCAAGCAGGGAACAGACCCTAATATGGCGGCTGTAAACGTGCAGAACCGCGTGTCACAGGCGACTTCGCTACTACCGTCGGAAGTAACGCAAGTAGGTGTAACCACCTCTAAACGCCAATCAAGTAATGTGATTATGTACTCGCTCACTACCGAAGACGGGCGTTACGACTCGGAATTTATTACCAACTACAATGCTATCAATATCGTACCGGCGTTGAAACGGGTACAGGGTGTGGGCAACGTACAGGTTTTCAGTATGAGTACCTATTCTATGCGTATTTGGCTGAAACCCGACAAGATGAAGCAATACGGACTTATTCCGAGCGACATCCGTGCCGCACTGGCTGACCAGAACATCGAGGCCGCTCCGGGTAAGTTCGGCGAACAGAGCGATGTGAGCTTTGAATACGTGATGCGCTATAAGGGACGTTTGAAGACTCCTAAAGAGTATGAAGACATTATCATCAGCAATTCTACCAACGGACAAACGTTACATTTGCGCGATGTAGCTAAAATAGAGTTAGGTGGACTTGGCTATTCCGTAGGGCAGAGAAACAACAACCAGCCCTCGGATATGGGCATGGTACAGCAGATAGCAGGTTCTAATGCCAACGAAATAGCCAAGGGTGTAAAGCAAGTATTGGAGGAGCAGGCCAAGTCATTCCCCCCAGGCTTAGAATATAAGATTAATTATGACGCAACCGAATTTCTATACGCTTCTATCGAAGAAGTATTGATGACATTGGCCATTACGTTTATTCTCGTATTCATCGTGGTATACATTTTCCTGCAAGACTTCCGTTCCACGTTGATACCGTTGATTGCCGTACCGGTGTCGCTGATAGGCACATTCCTCTTCTTATGGATATTCGGTTTCTCTATCAACCTACTCACACTCTCGGCATTGCTGCTGGCCATTGCCATTGTGGTGGATGACGCCATTGTCGTTGTGGAAGCAGTGCATGCCAAATTAGATTTAGGGTATAAGAGTGCTAAGCTGGCATCTACCGATGCGATGAATGAAATATCGGGTGCCATTATCTCCATTACCCTTGTGATGTCGGCCGTATTCATCCCCGTATCGTTTATCAGCGGTACCAGCGGTACATTCTATCGCGAATTCGGTATCACCATGGCCGTGTCTATTGTGATTTCGGCTATCAACGCCCTTACACTGTCGCCAGCACTCTGCGCCATCCTATTAAAACCACACGATGCGGAGGGACATGAACGGCACATGAGCTACGTTGACAGATTCCATACGGCATTCAACACCTCATTTAATAAAGTGTTGGATAAATATAAGAAAGGTGTGGAGAATATCATCGGGCATCGCATCATTACTATTGCTTGCGTGGTGGTAGGTATTGCAGTACTGGTTTTCACCATGAACACCACGAAGACGGGTCTTGTGCCTGATGAAGATACCGGTGTATTGTTCGTGACGGTTTCTCTGCCACCCGCAACCAGTCAGGAGGAGACGCAGAAAGTAACCGACCAAATAGATGCCATGCTGGCCCATAACCCTGCTATCCAAAGCAGACAACAGATTGTAGGCTACAACTTCATTGCCGGTCAGGGTTCCGACCAAGCTACGTTTATCGTGAAGTTAAAGTCCTTTGAAGAACGACCCAGCGGCTTCTTCCACAAGCTGGCCGGACTGTGGGAGGGCGACGGTATCATGCGCTTCTTCGTAGATTCAAAGAGCAACATGGCCGTACTCGGTATGATATACAAGCAGATATCTACCATCAAGGGTGCCCAGATATTGGCATTCGGACCTCCGATGATACCGGGCTTCAGCGCAGCCAACGGTCTCACTTTCTCCATGCAGGACAAGACAGGTGGTTCATTGGATAAATTCTTCCAAGTAACGCAAGACTACCTAAAAGCGCTCAACGAACGTCCGGAGATACAACGGGCGATGACCTCTTACAACCCCAACTACCCACAATACATGGTAGATGTGGATATAGCCAAATGTAAACAGAGCGGCATCGGGCCGTCTACGGTACTGTCTACCTTGCAGGGATACTATGGTGGTCTGTATGCTTCGAACTTCAACTCTTACGGTAAATTGTATCGTGTGATGATACAGGGCGATGTGGCTAGCCGCATGCGACCGGGTGACCTCACAAATATCTATGTGCGTACCAACGCCGGCATGGTGCCCATATCGGAATACTGTACGTTGAAGCGCGTCTACGGGCCTGCCAATGTGAACCGTTTCAACCTCTTTACCAGCATTAGTGTAAATGCCACGGTTGCCGACGGCTATTCATCCGGCGATGCTATTAAGGCCGTTGAGGAAGTAGCCCAACAAACATTGCCTGCCGGTTATGGTTACGATTTCTCGGGTCTTACCCGTTCGGAACAAGAATCGAGCAATACTACCAGTCTTATCTTCGCCATGTGTATTGTCTTCGTATATCTTATCCTGTCAGCACAGTATGAGAGTTACCTGCTGCCACTGTCTGTCATTCTCTCATTACCATTCGGTTTGGCCGGTGCATTCGTGTTCACTCAACTCTTCGGGCATCAGAACGACATCTACATGCAGATTGCGCTCATTATGCTTATCGGACTGTTGGCCAAGAATGCCATCCTTATCGTAGAGTTCGCTTTGGAACGTCGGCGCACAGGTATGGCCATTAAGTACAGTGCTATCCTCGGTGCTACAGCTCGTCTGCGTCCCATTCTGATGACCGGTTTGGCCATGGTTATCGGTCTGCTACCGATGATGTTTGCCAGCGGTGTGGGTAAGAATGGAAACCAAACATTAGGAGCGGCAGCTGTGGGCGGTATGCTTATCGGTATGGTATTGCAAATATTCATTGTACCGGCACTGTTTGTCATCTTCCAATACTTACAGGAGAAGATAAAGCCTATCGAATTCGACGATGAAGAGAATCCGGAAGTAACGGCCGAGTTGCAGCAATATGCACATCGTTCCACCACACATAAAACAGATGAGTAACAAAGAGATGAAAAAGATAATGATCATTGTGTGCGCAACAGTCTTGATGAGCAGTTGCGGACTCTATAACAAATACCAACGCCCCGACGTAAACACGAAGGGACTTGTGCGCGACGTACAATCGGCTACGGATACACTCGTAGTAGCCGACACCGCGAGTTTCGGCAATATGCCTTGGCGTAGCGTCTTCACCGATCCGCAGCTACAGACACTCATTGACCGAGCACTCACCAGCAACACCAACCTGCTAAATGCCGCCCTTAATGTGAAGATGGCGGAAAGTCAGTTGATGGCAGCCAAATTAGCTTTTGTTCCGTCGTTCACCTTTTCCCCACAAGGCACCATCGCATCGTGGGACGGTAACCCCGCCACAAAGACCTATTCCCTGCCCGTATCGGCGAGTTGGAGCGTAGACCTCTTCGGTAATCTGCTCTCGCAAAAGCGCAGTTCGCAGATGGCACTCATGGCTACCCGCGACTATCAATTAGTAGTAAAAACAAAAGTCATCAGCAATGTGGCTAACATGTACTATACGTTGCTTATGCTCGACCGACAGCTCGCCATCGTCACCGATATGGAAAGCCTCACCAAGGATACATGGGAGATGATGAAGTTGCAAAAGGAATTGGGCGGCGCAAGAGAAACTGCCGTAGCAAGTGCCCAAGCCAACTACTACTCCGTACAGACACAGGCGGCCGACTTGCGTCGACAAATCCGCGAAACAGAGAACGCGCTCTCCCTCTTGCTGGCACAACCCGCACAGAATATAGCCCGCGGCAAACTTGAAGAACAATCACTGCCATCGGAACTTTCTACGGGCGTAGCCATCCACATGCTCAACAACCGCCCCGACGTACACTACGCCGAGATGAGTTTGGCGCAGTGTTTCTACAACATACAAACAGCACGCAGCAGATTCTATCCCAATATCACCATCTCCGGAACAGGTGCCTTTACCAACAACAGCGGCATGGGAATCGTGAATCCGGGCAAATGGCTGCTCTCGGCAGTGGGGAGCTTGGTGCAACCCATCTTCCAACGCGGACAGATTATTGCCGGACTGAAAGTGGCCAAGGCGCAGTACGAGCAGGCCTACAACACATGGCAAAACGCGGTGCTGACGGCCGGCAGTGAAGTGAGCAACGCCCTCGTACTCTACAACACCTCGCAGGAGAAGAGCCGCATAGAAGCACAACGCGTAGTCACCCTTGAAAAAAACGTGGACTACAACAAAGACCTCTTCCAGATGGGACGCAGTACCTATTTCGAAGTCATCTCCGCCCAGCAGAACTTGCTCAACGCACGTCTCGCCAAAGTGTCCGACGACTTCACGAAGATGCAGGCAGTGGTCAACCTTTACTATGCCTTGGGCGGCGGCACGAAATGAGGCCTGCACCTACAACATATATCCCAACAACTCTAAATACCGTATCTATATGGCAAGCGAAATAAGCACAAGGGCAGAAATATCTCCCAATGCAAAGATAGGAGAGAACTGCAAAATATATCCTTTCGTCTACATCGAAGGCGACGTGGAGATAGGCGACAACTGCGTCATCTATCCCTTCGTAAGCATACTCGACGGCACACGCATGGGTGCCGACAACAAGGTGCACCAATGCTCTGTTATTGGTGCGATACCGCAAGACTTCGATTTCTGTGGCGAATATTCAGAAACCCTTATCGGCAATGGCAATACCATACGCGAGAATGTGGTTATCAACCGTGCTACCCATGCCGGAGGACAAACCGTTATCGGCAACGACAACTTCCTTATGGAGGGTGCCCACATCTCCCACGACACCAAGGTAGGCAACGGTTGCGTCTTCGGCTATGGTACCAAGATTGCCGGCGACTGTGAGATTGGCAACGGGGTTATCTTCTCCAGCAGTGTGATTGAGAATGCTCGCACACGCGTCGGCGAGCGTGCCATGATACAAGCCGGTACCACCTTCTCCAAAGATGTGCCGCCCTATGTCATCGCCGGTGGCAAGCCCATTGCCTATGGCGGCGTCAGCAGCACCCTGCTCCGCTCTTACGGCATAGCCGAAAAAACGTTAAACCACATTGCCAACGCCTACCGTTTGCTTTTCCACGGACAGAACAGTGTATTCGATTCTATCATACAGATAGAGCAACAAGTGCCGGAAAGTCCTGAAATAAGAAACATCATTGAGTTCCTAAAGCAGACCCGGCAAGGTATCATGACAAAGATGTAACACACAAAGCGGATGCAAGAAACCTAAGCTCCATAGGAGCGATGGATAGCAAACGGGGGCGAGCGGATAACGCAGCCCCCGTTTTGATGTTCACAGCAAAATAAGAATACAGGCAAGGGATGAGCTCACAGGGCTTACAGTCCAAATAGGCTTATCCCGAATGTTTGAGTTAATGATGTGTTTTTTTACTTTTGATGATGCCAAGAAAGTGACTTTCTCGGAGTAAATGAGCTCCGACAACGCAAGAAAGCGACTTTCCGGCATTTTCTTCTGCACTGCATTCATCGTCGTATGATGGTTGCTTATTTGTTTCATGGCGGCAAGGGTACATAAAGATGATGAAACAAACAAGAAAAAGGAGAAAAACTTGGCAGCAAAATGGTGTCATGATGACAAAGGGCGGGTGAGTTTAGGGATGAAATGCTGTCAGCGAAATGGGGGTGAGTTCCCGTATGATATGATGGTAAAGGTCGGCATCGATGCGTTTCCCTCGGAGAGAACGAACGACGGGAAAGGTCGAGAAATAAGGGTCTTCAGACCGATACCATGCGTGTCGAAGGCGGGGACGCGAGCGTTTCAGAAGCAGGTCGAGGTGCTGCGCATAGGCGGGATTTACGACTGAAAGGTATCGAACGTTGTCTGTGGTCTCAACAGCCAGCACAAGACGCGGCCGATTAGGCGTGGAGACGAGGGGCTGTAGAGAAGGAATGCGGGTAGCGACAGTGATTTCCCACCCGTAACGGCGATTGAGTTTGTCCATCATTCTTCGGAAGATAAGCCCATGAGGGGCAGTGTCTTGCAGAGACGAACATGCAATGTCATGGTGTATCATCTCATGGAGAAGCACGTTCTGCCATTGCCTTTCGGCCAGGTCATAGGCCGTAGAGAGGCGTATGGTATGGCCGGTGGTGCGTGAATGGCATGCTACGGATGTCCGTTTGCAGGACATGCTGCCCAGCCGAGTACGCGATTTGGAGAGAGCAAGCCGAGGTTGGGAAAGGCGGTCGTCGAAATAATCGCGGTTAAAGCGTGCAAAATTGTCGCGCATCCATTCAATGGTAGGAATCATAAAGGCAAGGGAATGATGCCGGATGTGATAGCCATGGCGGAAGACAGGCAGAGCCGGAACGTCAATAAAGTTTGAGTTTGCTCATGAATCCCAGCTCAATGCGATTTGTATGAATATCGGTGAGAGCACTTCGGCGCGTATAGTCGAGGGTCTTGCCCATATATCCGAGAAAGAGGTGGAGATTGAGTTGGGTGTCGGGTATGTATTCTACAAATCCACCGTAACTGATGGAGCGCCGGTAGTTTTTAAAGTTCTCATCGGAAGTAACGTTAGCCGTCTCATACATGCCTTTGAAAACGAGGTTCCACCGAGGTTGGAATTGATACTCCATTTTCGTAACAATGGTTTGATAATGTACGTCGGTAAAATAGGCGCGACCGCTACTTTTAAGGTAGCTCCGGCCTTCGTTGGATGCGAGCTGAAGCCTGTCGAGGCCATCGAAAGCAGCCATATAGTCTACGTACCACTGAAATTTGGGAAGACAAAGCTGTTGCCCCAAAGCGAGCATACGTGAGTGTCGGTGTCGGGCTTCAGACTGTATTCCCCACGCCCAACGTGTCTGCAGCCGGTCGGAAAAGAAGTTCCCATTCCAATTCAAGATAAAGCTGAAAGGGTGGTCGGGGCTTTCCAATGGCTGCGAAATGCCTGATTCGGCAAGGCGAGAGTATGTGTCGGCGAATTTTCCATTGTGGGAGTTGCATATCTCCAACCCTATTTCCTGCGAGGGAACAGGCTTATATCGTGCCACGACACCTGTGGTGTAAATCTCCATATGGTCTTCCATGTCGCTGTATTGGAACACGAACACAGGGCTGCTCCAATACTCAAATCCACCCCATATCTGGTAAGTCTTGCCGGCCGTGAGCGAGAATTGAGGATTAAAATCATAGGTGAGCGACATACCATCGGTAGCTCTTGCAAAGTTGTCTTGGCTCTCGGCGCTCGTCCCCTTATTGAGACGATGGATGAAATTATAGCTCAGCTTGTCGGTAAGGCTACCGGCTAGTTCCACCTTAAACACTTTTGCACCCATTGCGCTCTGCCATCTGCCATGCTCGTCGCTCGTCTGCGCATGTGCCGAATAGTGCAGGTAGACGTTGAACAACTCGCCGTTTTTCTCTAACTGTAACACCCGTTCGGTCAGCGAAGGTGTCACATCACCGTTTGCCGGATGTCGTGATGTATGGTCATCGGCAAGCATCGTAAGCGGCAATATAGAGAGCACCGCTATCAGGAAGTTTCTTTTCATCTCGTCGGTTCTTGTGCTTCTGCTTTTCATACCATTTCATACCTTTATATAAAAAGGAGTAAGCACTGCGAGCACCCACTCCTTTCTCATCTTTAATTTACAACGATATTACAACAATTTCTTACCCCACAAAGATAGTAATATTTGCAGAATATCTATCGGGAAGCGTCCTGTATTTAACATAAAATTAACGTAAAGTCGTTCTTCATGTCGTTACGGCAACCACTGCTTCATAGATTTTACCTATACAAATATAGGTATTTTCTGTTGGTAATCCGAAAGATAGTGTGTATCTTTGTGTCGTAGAAAGAAACTAAAACAGTATAACAACTTAAAATGAAAGGAGATTTAGTAATGAAAACATTAGATTATTTGAACTTAGACGAAAAGAAAGTAGCAGGCGTAGTAGAAGGTTTGAGCCAACTGTTGGCCGATTTCCAAGTATATTACACCAATCTTCGTGGTCTTCATTGGAACGTGCGCGGCAAGGGATTCTTCACCCTTCACGCCAAGTATGAACAACTTTACAACGATGCTGCCGAAAAGGTGGACGAAATAGCAGAGCGACTTTTGCAGCTCGGAGCTACTCCGGAGAGCCGTTTCAGCGAGTATTTGAAGGTTTCAGAGGTGAAAGAATCGCAAATCGTACATTGCGGATGTGGCGGTCTTACCCAAGTGCTCGACACCTTGAAAGTGCTCATCCGTAAGGAAAGAAAACTCGTTTCGTTGGCTTCCGAGGCTGGAGATGAGGTGACGGTAGCATTGATGGACGACTATCTGCAAGGCCAAGAGAAATTGGTTTGGATGCTTGTAGCCGAACTGAACAATGGAGAAAAGAATGACGCATGCTAAAGTGATGTCATAAGTAAATGCGAACAGATTTCTAAGAAGTAAGAGATGGCGGTGCTGTGAGGGCATCGCCATCTTTTGCTTGGTGGCTAATGACCAACGGGCAGACAACTTGCCTGCTTCCGTTCTCTGCACGCCGAACATACGTCCGGCATGTTTCGCAAGAGGCCGACATCACCCCTGAGAAGACGATAGTACTGATACCGTTTTTTAAAAGCTAAGCTCCAGCCCTGTCATAACATAGCTTTCACGCCCTCAAAGCATAGCTCTGACATGCTCAAAGCTATCCTTTTCTCTCTTTATTTGTATCTTTCTGTTTACCAGTATCTTACAAGTCTTTCGCGAGTTCGGGATAAGAGATTCTTATCTAATAGCCCCAAAGGGGCGAAAGACCTTAGACAGGGGTAAGCGATAGCGCAGCCCC
>ERZ772960.384-NODE-384-length-40901-cov-4.470891_pt1 | contig 40901 bp, 54 predicted proteins | sample MGYA00580678_ERZ772960 | MGnify/ENA primary metagenome ERZ772960 (study PRJEB29015, sample SAMEA2737930) | human oral metagenome | biome: human oral; feature: human-associated habitat; material: dental | place: China | collected 2059 ... | reverse complement strand
CGGATTCATCAAAAGCTCTTGAAAAAAGAAAAAACAGATAAGCGAATTAAACGAACCACTCTCTTATTTGTTCTTCTTTCTCTTTGCTTTTTAGGCGGGATTACCTTTTTCATCGTCAAACAATACCAAACAACCAAACATTGGACAAGTACCGAATTGTCTCAGCATTACAATCAGCTTCCACCTGAACTCGTGAAAAATCACATTTCTAATGATTTATTAGCCGATGTCAATACACTTGGAAAACTGAATCAAACCATTGATCAATTGAGCACCAAAGAAAAACTCAATCAGAATGATGTGAAAAAATTAAAAAAAGACCTTAAAAAAGGTCAAGAACTCCTTAAAAAGCACCAACTGAAAGCGGGTCAATACGTCTCTAAGATCACTTTTGGTCAATGGATGATAGATACCACCACCTTCCTTCAAAGTGCCTACAATGAGCCGGATACAGCTAAATTAGCAACCTTGTTAAAAGAAACTTCTAAATCTTCTTATGCACTCACAACCATCAAAACTCTTCAAAAAGTAAATGATGACTATACAGCATTGAATACCTTTTTAGAAGAATCCCTACCAACTTTTGTGACTGAAAATAAACAGGTCTTAACCTTACGCGTATTGAATGCAGACGAAACCAAGCAAATCTTAGAAAAGAGTAAAAACTTAACAGCTTTTCCAGCTCTTGAAAAATTAAGAAAAAACCTTCAATCTACAAACTGGAAAAAAGCCCAAGAACGCAAAGGCTCTTTTGAAAAGGAAGCTGCTTGGAAAGCTTTCCAAAGCCAATTTGCACAACTCTACCAACATGATTATGTACAAGTCTCTAGTATCAAAACCTTAGAAGATGCGAAAGTCTATGGAAATGCGGCCATTGAAAATGCAACCGATAAAGACGGTTATGTTTTATCCAACCAATCCAGCGTTTCCCAAATTGCTTTAGAAGACGGAACCCTTTTAAAAAATAGCCAATATATTAGAAAAGGGACTCCCATTCTTGTTACCATTAAAGCAGATTATAAAGAAGTTCCAAAACCCTCTTCATCCTCTAGTTCCTCACAATATAGCTCTTCAACATCCTCTAGCTCGGATACAAAAACATCATCCGATACAAGAGCATCTTCCAGTACATCCTCTACATCATCGTCATCCAGTAATTCATCCAGTAACTAAGCTTGTTACAAACTTGTAAAAATCTCTGATTGGAAAATCAAGAGATTTTTTGTTATCGTAGAAAGTGAAGATCATAACAGAAAGGAATTCTTTTATACATTTATATATGAAATCAAGAACAAAAACACTCACAATAACAGGTGCAACCCTTGTAGCCAGTCTCCTTTTCGGAACACAACTAGCTCATGCAGATAGTATTCCTGAATTAACCAGTCAAAAGCAAAGCCTAGAACAACAACTTGTTCAGCTAAAAGCCAATCAATCAAAAACAGAAATCATGCTTTCTTTAGAAGATTCTAAGAAAAGCGCTAGTTCTATTTCTTTACAAGCTCAAAAAATCAACACAGAAGCCAAGACTAAAGAAATCAATCAAAAGATTGCCAATCTTACAGCTCTAATTGATGCAGAAAATGCTCGAATAACTGCTGAAAAGGCTCGTCAAAAAGCAGAAGCAGAAAAACAAGCCGAAGAACAGCGTATTAATGCGCTGGCTCACCCCTCTTACACCAACACAGAAACCAATTCTTACCCACAACTTCAATGTACATGGGGTGCGAAAGTCTTAGCACCGTGGGCAGGAAACTACTGGGGCAATGCCAGTCAATGGGCGGCATCTGCTCTCAGCGAAGGCTTTACAGTAAATGATACCCCAGCTGTTGGTAGCCTAGTGGTTTGGAATGACGGTGCTTATGGACACGTGGCCTATGTAACCGGTGTTCGATCAAACACTGAAATTCAGGTCTTAGAAGCTAATTACGGTGGCTCTGCTTATGCGGCTAATCCAAAAGGAATTCAAAACTACCGTGGCTGGTTTAATCCTATTGGAATTCAAGGAAGCGTCAGCTATATTCATCCAAAATAATAAAAACACACAAAGGAGACTCCTTTATGCCAGATCCTTTTCAATTGAACCAACAATCAACAATTGCCTTTTCACCAACAGAAATCAATCAACGCTATGACTATCAAATTACAGGAGATATTCGTCAAAATCAGAGAATTTTCAATGATTTATACTTTTTATGTAATCTAGCGCAACAAAGATTATCAATTGGGTATGGTGATTTGATAACACTTGTGTACAATGAAAAACAAACTCCAACCGCTATTTGTCAAAAAGTAAAGCATACCACAAATCATAATGAAGTTATGCTTACTATTGTTCCAGGTCTTTATACACCTGAACAAACCAAACGATTGGTTCAAGAATTACTATAAAAAAAGAAGAAAGATAAACAAATATCTTTCTTCTTTTTTGCTTCATGTTAATGCAAAAACATCTTCATCTGTTTCTAACTTTCCGCTAAATAACTCATCTAGCCCTTCAAGGGTTGGTAATTGCTGCCGCGTATGCTCTACCAATTGTGCAAGGTCTACTTCTTTTTGCAAAGAAGATTCCTCTGCAAAAATAGCCACATCTCCTAAAATAGCAGGAGACAAAACAATTGTTTCAGCCTTAGCTTGTTCTAACAAATCATCGGAACACTCAAAGCCTTCTAAGAGCTTATTATCACAAGCAACAGGGTCATACGCATGCATCCGATTATCACAAATCGCATCTGCTAAGGAATAAGATTCCATTTTATAAGAAGCATCCTCTTCTTGATCCATTCCCGGTTGAACCGATAAGGCAGCAAAGGTCTCATGTTCTAAAAAGGTCAAAGCTTCAACAGAAGCACCTTTGTATTCAGAAAAGAGATTTTGAATCCCTGCTCGTTGTCTTGGCCCAAACCCTTGCTTAATAGAACGATTGAGTAAGTAGGTGGAAAGAGCAGAACCAGAAAGAATATGTTCTTGATTTCCTAATTGATACTGTACCATATGTTTTAGAAAACCATCCTTTCTAGTCTATCTTAGTCCATTTCCATTCCTTGGTCTTGTTCTTGACCAATCTTCAAGGTCAAATCATCAAACAAGGCATCCAAATCCACAGGTGCTAATTTAGATTGTAAACCGCTGGTTTCTTTAACAACAGGTTCAGCCGTCTGTTGTTCAGCCACAAAAGGTTCTCTTACGGAACGAGATTCCGCAATTGTTTCAGGTTGACTAGCAACCGCTACATCACCTACTTGTTGCGCTTCTAATTGAACTGTATAATCAGCTAAAGCCATACGATTATCTTCTTTTCGATGTTCTTGTTCCGCTAAAAGCTGTTCTCCTTGTTGCGTCAAAGCAACTGCTCGTCGCGAAATAACAGAGAAAGCTTCTACGGCTTTTGATAGGTCACTCATAGATAAAAATTCCTTTCTGATTCATTCGTTATAAATGAAAAATAGTTACTTTTTTGATACTATTAGTATAACATAAAAAGAAACCAAATGAGACAAAGCCGTTCTTAATTTAAAAAGAGCTATCTTGGTTTGCTTACGCAAACCCGCTATGAGCCTACGGCTCATACTCCTCCAGTTTTGGTTCTGAGACCTTGTATAAAAACAAATTGGTTTTCATACAAAACCAAGACAAAAAATACACTTGAAAGGAGCCTTTGTGAACTACATCATTTTAAAATCCGGTTCAGACGGCAATTGTAGTATGTTAGACAATTTCTGTCTGATTGACGTTGGAATTACCCAAAAAGAACTTAATCAACGCCACATCTACATCCCCCATATTCGTATCGCTTTTGTCAGCCACAAACATAGTGACCATGTAAATTTAGCAACCATTCACCGCTTGTTCAAAGAAGGCTGTCAGTTGTATCTGCCACAAGCCGTCATTAACCAATTACATGAACGCTACTTTATTCCTTATGGACAAGCAACCGTTCACCAACTGGAATCTTTTTCCAGAAAATCCATTTTCATCAAAGATTATAAAATTACGCCTGTTCCACAACAGCATCAGGACTTAATCAATTATGCTTTTATTGTTGAACAAGGTCACAAACGCCTTTTATATGCAACCGATTTAGATACCGTTCATCCGAGCACCTTAGGGGACGGTTTAAATCACTTAGGCTTCTTTGATATCTTAGCCTTAGAAGGCAATTATGATGAAGTCTATATTCGTGAATTTATTGAAGAAGTGCTAACAGAGTATGCCCCTAATACGGCTTGGCAAAACTGGACAACTTCTCAAATTAGTGATTGGACAAAACACCACTACCAAATCTTACCCAAAGAAACTCGTAGTCAAGTGTATCGTGCCCTTCAAAACTATCGCCATTTATCAAAACAAGAAGCTCGAAAATATGCTCAAAAACATTTAAAACCAAATGGAATTTACTATGAACTTCACAGAAGCTCCCAATTTTACAAACGCCCACAATTAGAAGAAAATGAGGAAACAACATCACCATGACCCTGACAAACCAACCCAATATGTTTGATGTAGATAATTTTGACGATTTAATCAATGAAACGATTGCCAACTTTGAAAAACATCAAGCAGCCTTTGAAAATCCAACACAACCAATTGAGTCAACATCTGTGACTCAATCACAGCCAAAAGTCCAACAACCTTTGAAAAATCTCAATCAAGCACAACAAGTTATCCTTACACCTAATTTTAAAGACCTGTTAGCCCAAGTACCTGAGAAAAACACCTACAAATACGGCAAAGCTCACCAAACGCAGAATAAACCCGTTACTCCACAAACCACACCACTCTTATCCCAAGCTGCACGTAATGAATTCTTAGAAAAGAAGACACCTGTAAATAACCAACTAGTAGATATTCCACATGAAAAAGTCATGCACGAAACCACCAATTGGTCACAAAATGCAACAGAACCTCTTCCAACTTTCCAAGAACCGACTGCTCAACCTGTTCAATTTATTCCACCAGAAACCACAGCTTCTCAACCAACAGCTAACCAAGAAGCAACCTTCTATCAACCAAAAGCCCAAGCAAAACCTGCTCAACCAACAACTGCCAATATCTGGCCAAAAGACTTAAGCATAGATGAAAAGATTGACTATTTCATTAAACACTTAACACCTAAACAAGCGCGTGAAATCTTACGCAAAGCCTTCCAAGAAAACTAAAAGCAGAAAGGAGCAAACCAATTATGGCTTTTAATAAAGAACAACAAGAACTCATTGACGCTCCTTTTAATCAACGAGTCGTAGGGATTGCAGGAGCCGGAACTGGAAAAACCACCACCATTCTAGGACGTGTTACGCGCGTCTTAGATACCTATCCGGTTGGCAAAGTCCTCTTGATTTCCTTCACCAACGCAGCCGCTAAAGAACTAAAAGATCGCTTAGATGAACAATTAACAGACGCCGATAAAAAACGAGTCATGGTTGGTACGTTTCACTCCACCATTACACGTCTCATTCGCAAACAAGCCGTTGTGGTTGGGTATAGCCCAAATGTTCAAACCTTGACAGACTCAACAGCACGCGCCATGTTACAACTCATTATTAAACGCAATGAAGAGTTATACGATAAGGTTATGCAACAATATAAAAACGGAGATGAAGAAAAACTAACCTTAAAAGTTACTAAAGATATTCAAAGCTCCGTTAGTCTCTTGATTAACCGTGCCAAACCCCAAGAAATTTTGGACGGTGTGTATTCCCAAGAAACCATTTCTTTCATTGAAGGGCGCAGCTATGGGCTTAAAGTCAATCTCTTACATGATTTATTCTATAAAAGCTTACGTCAAGGAATGAAAAATAATGTCATGACCTATGACCATATTCTTTTTGTTGGTTATCTCATGGCTAAAAATGGTTTACTGGCCCAATTTAGTGAAGGATTAGTCTATGTTTTCGTTGACGAATACCAAGACACCAATAACCTCCAAGATGAATTTGTAAAGCTGATTTGTGGTGAAAACTTGACCCTAATCGGTGACGTGGATCAAGCCATTTACGGCTTTCGTGGCGGACAAAGTAACTTTATGTTAGAACACGCTAAACAAGGACGCGTCATTAACCTACACACCAACTACCGCAGTTATCAACCAATTTTGGATCTAGCCAATCGTGTCATTGAACACAATAAAATTGGTCAAGAATACCGCAAACCCCTAATAGCTTATAAGGACATTGACAAGGACTATAAAGGAATTACCCATATCTTAGCTCAAAATGCCAACCAAGAAGCTCATTTTGTCGTCAAAAAGATTAAGACTTTACTGGAAGATTCTTATACCTCACCAGAGGATATTGCCCTCATTGTTCCAAGTCGAACCGTTGTAGCCGTTTTAAAGCAAGCCTTAGTCCAAGCTCAAATTCCCACAAAAGACTTGACGAAATTTGCAGACTTTTTATCTAGTGACGTGGTTACAGATACCCTAAACTATTTACGTATTTATATTGGCCCAAAAGATAGCTATGCCTTTTTGAGTGTCATCAACACCCCTTCTCGTAAGATTGGTGCTAAAGCCATAGACAAACTCATGAATGAAGCCCAAAAACACAATATGGGCATTATTGAATATGTACTAAGTAATCATATTAACAGCTTGTCTAAAGGCTTAAAAGAAAGCCTGCAACAAGTTCGAGAAATGTATGGACAGCTTATTCACCCACCAGAAGATATGACCCTTTGGGATTTAGTCTCTGATGTTTGGTCAGAAACTGGTTATTACTTCTGGCGCTGCAATGTCAAAGAACCCAAACTTCATATTGAAAATTTCCAATTACTAGAAAACATTATCCAAGACTTTGACAAACACTACCTACGTGATTATACAGGAACAACACTACATGACCGTGTTAGTGACTTTTTACAAAAAATGAGCGAAGATGCCGTTAACTCAACAGACACAGGCGTTACCTTAACCACAGCACATACATCAAAAGGATTAGAATGGAAACACGTCTTTATTATTGGTATCGAAGACGGAACCTTCCCCAGCTATCTATCTAAAAACCCAGATTTAACCGAAGACCGAAATTTAATGTATGTTGCCATTACTCGCGCCCAAAATAGCTTAACTCTTTGCCAAAGTCTCCATCGTCCCGGATTTAAAAATGAATTAAAACCTAGTCCTTTCCTAATAGAGGGTGGACTAACCAATCCTTTCAAATTATAAAAAGAGAAAGTGAGAATATGAAAATTGATTACCCTTTACTCTAAAAATCATTGTCAAAAATGTCGCATGACCAAGAAATTTCTAGAACAAAAAGGCATTCCTTTTATAGAAATCAACACAGAAACGGATGAAAACAAATCCTTTCAAGAATATATTCAAGAATTCAAAGAACAAGAATTTCACTCCTTTCCAATTGTCAAAACCCCAACCGAAAGTTGGTGTGACTACCGCTTAGATAAATTACGTAACTTACTTACAAAATAGAAAAGAGATTTTACAATGAAATATGAGATTAAAAAGCCCAAAAACGAATATGATCCAACAACTCTTGTCATTACAATCCCCTCTTCTTTGTTATTTGAACCTGACATTGTAACTATCTTAAAAACAAATAAAGATGAAACTGACCTACAACCATTCTTAGAGATTATAGAAAACGCTAACAATTCTACCGATTTATACGATGCTTTAGATAACCCTGAACCTTTTGACCAAGGTTGGTTTCCATTTGATGAAGATGAAATCAACACAATGCTAAGTGGAACAGATCCTATTGAAATCATCCGCCAAGTCGTTTTTGGCAATATTCAAAACTGGCACGATAACTGGATTCGCTACAATGCTTATGGAAACTTAGAAAGTACCGATCATGTTGATTACGATAATGATATTCACGAAATTCTTGAACAATTACTAGAAGAAAATACATAAAACAAGAGCTAAAAACGAACTCTTGTTTTATGCTATACTAGAAAGAAAGGAGATTTTTACCATTGAAAGCTGAATACTTAGAAAAAGCAGTCACATCTGCTGAAAATAATCAAATTTTAAAGCCTGTCCTAAAAGCTTCTTATTCGCTCATTCCTTTATCTAAATTGGAAGTCATGCAAATCGCTCAAAAAGTCAATGACCAACTGGGATATCCTTTATTTGAAGATATTTATTACCCTCGTCTAATTCTTGATTTTGTACGTGTCACTCGTGCCGCACAATACAACGCTGTACATCCAATTAATGAGAAAAAGGGGAAATAACAAATGACATCTTTAAAAGACACAATTGACGCCCAACTAAGTAATCATATCAAAACACAAAATGTTCTCTATGAGAATATAGTTGCACCCGCTCTACAAAGTAATGATATGGAACAAATCAATAAAGCTTATCAAGATTATCAAAAAGCATTAGGTGGCTTTGACAATCAAGCTTATAAAAAAACCATTCAAATCTTAACAACAACGATTAAAGAACAAAATCCTAAACGCTTTAGCCAAATAATAGATTTATATGATAGTCTACCTAATTACATTACTTATCGGAATAACTGGGATAAACAAATCAAACTTATTTTAGAAATGGACGGTTCTAATCAAGACAAACAAAACATGATTAATTCATTAGATTACAACCGAACCAAAGAACATAATAAAGTGATTCAGCTATATAACGAGTTGAATAAACTCGCAAAAGAACATCATATTGCACCACCCTATCCAACCGATCACGAATTTGACAAAACAAATAGTCAAGACCGTGAACAAGTAGCTGAAATTTTATCCAAACATGAAACTCTTTTTGAAAACAGTCATTTATTTTTAGAAGATGAAGCTAAAAAAAATCAAATAGAATCTGAAACGGATAAATTCAAAAAAATGAGTTTAACAGAATTAAAAGATTATGCTCTTTCTCATCAACAAAAAAAGAAAGAGCCACAATCAACTTCTACATTTGTACAAGCAAAAACAAATGAAAAAGGAATCATTGAATTTAACAATGAACAATCGTTTTCAAATCCCTATATTGCAGGTGTACAAAAAAAAGGAATGGCCATTATTAATAATCAAGAAAAATTCATTAAACTGGACGAATTAAGCAGCAGCATTCCAGGACATTGGGAAAACAATTTTAATGCCATGTATGCTTCTATTTCAGAAAGTATTACGTCTTGCTTTGTTCAAAACCTTCAACCCGATCCCAATTTTGATTGTGCTATATATGATTTTGCCATCTTTCAGCTAGATGATACAATAAAAAGCGGAACTGTTGCTGATAACTATTTAAAAGAAAACGAAGTAGAACACATTCTCTCTACAGGACATACCAATAATCACCATGTAGCTATTAATATTCAAAATTATACAAAAAAAGTCATAGATGTTCCTACTTCTCTACGCTTCAAAAACCTCACTCATGAACTAGAAAAACTAGGGGTTCCAACAGACAAAGCAGAACATTTCTTAGTTCAACAAGCTGCTTTTGACATTCTAACAGGAAACATTGACCGTTTGCACAACCCCTCTAACTTTGTAGTCGCTTATAATGTGAAAACCAAGACAGGTCGCCCGATTAACATGGACTTTGGTCGCACCTTAACCCTTCCAGCTTGGACAACAACCATGGAAGAAAAGTATGATTGTGCAAAATACTTATCTGAGGATTTGAATAATTTTAAAGAGAATATCCAACAAAGGAATGATTCTTTATTATCCACTCTCAATCAAACAGAAACCACAAAATTCCTCAAAGACCATGATTTTAAACCCTTTCAATTAGACAAAAAAGGCTTGTATGAAAGTTTAGACCAACTGCAAGAAAAAATCAGTCAATCTGAACTACCGCTTACTAAATTTGCCCAAGCTAAAATCATGAGCTTTAAAGCCGTTTTAGACGACCCTACTTCTCAACTCTATTATGAAGATACAAGCAAGGAACAAACTACAATTTATGAAAATGAAAAAAAGGACGAAAACATCTATGAAATTAATCTTTAACATCTCCTCCTGCCCGATTGCAACACTAGAAATCAATCCAAAGACTAAAACCATCACTCCTTTAGAACTATCGAATGACCCTTTAGCCCTTTCACCTATCATCCTTCCTAGTGACCGCTCTTGGACAGGTCTCGAAAAACGCCTACAAGAAATGACGGGAAACAAAAAATCATTAATAGAACAACTAGAAGCCATTCAAGAACACGGACTTTGTGTTCCCTTCCAAAAAAACCTCAAACTAAGCATTGAAGCAAACGAATAACTAAACAGAAAGGACACAGTTATCCTGTGACAACAACAAAATACACAGAATTACGCCCACTTATCTGGGATTTAGAAGTCTGGTCAAACTATCACGTGACAGGATTACTTGACCTTGACGGAAATATTGAATTACATTATCTGATTAACGACGACAGAGAAGAAGAAATTGCGCGTGCAGCCCGTTATTACATGAACCGCCATGAAAATACACTGGTCACACTACATAATTTGAAACATAGTACCGAACTCTTTGAAGAACATTTTCGCTATCAAATCCCTCAATCAGGAGATAGTTTACTAGGAAATCTCTTACAGATTCAAAAAGAAGTTCGAAAAGAAAATAAGAATCTTTATATTGGGTATAATACACTCGGTTATGACCTTTATATTATTCATTATCTACTAAACCAAATTTTTGCAGGTAAACTCCAAATCTCTACTGAAAAATTGAGAGAATTAAGCAACCAATTAATTGAGCGAACCTACAAAACCCATATCTCTCTAACACCTTATGAGAAATACGGACATCATGTAGACTTGACCCGAGTAAATGAACGCCAAATGCAAAATGGTGTTCCAACACTGGCCCTAAAAACCGCCGAAGGTCTTTTTGGTGGTTCTATCATTGAAAGCCGCAGTAACACCCGCGGGTATTCCATTGATATTTTTGGAGATACAATCTATCTCATGAATGACTTAACCGAAACTCGTGACCGTGCCTATAAAGAACTAAAAGGAAAAGTAGACGCTAGACTGGCTCTCTTTGACGACTTTGATTATCTTGAAGACACCGACGCTACACTTAACAGCACATCATCCGCTTTAGGAACGGCCGTGGTACAACCAACCGGCACATTAGAAGACATTCCAGTTGTGGATTATCTCTACCCAGCTAAACACATTGCGAAAGAATACAATATAGAACCTTACAATGTGCTGAACTATGCTGAAAACTGGTACATGACCAATGTCTATAACCAAGTTGTCAAGCATAACCCCGTTATGGCAAAGAAACACTTAGCTAGCTTCTTATCCATGATTGGCCAGTACAAAGAAGCCGAAGGACTCAACTTCAACGATAACCCAGAACACTTAGAAAAATTCAAAGTAGACTGCTTCCCACGGAAAGAGCGAAACAACTACTTTAAACAAATCTATGCCACTCACTTAGAATTTATTGATAAATACGGCAACCCTGTTGGTAGTGACTTTAATGCATCCATTGGGGGTGCTCACGGACAAGATTATAACCTAGACCAATTTACTCGTGATAAAGAAATGGTCACATGGTTATATCAAACCTTTGGTCAATTTTCGAAAGTCCCTAAAGAAATCAAAGATGAAATTCAAAAATACGACTCTGAACTCTGGGACATCATTCAAAAACAATCCCGTGAAACTGTTGATAACAAACATTATCCGCTTCATTTGCTTCACGAAGCCCCTGTTTGCTGGCGCGGTAGCCGCTTAAGTGATACCATAGTTGATCCAGAATATTTCAGTCCTTATTTAATTGATTCTAAAAAAGGCAATATTCTACTAGATCGTTATCGCTATACCACAGCTACCCAAGTCATTCACCAGGACTTCTCAGGCTATTACCCCATGCTTCTCATTAACACGGGAGCCTTCTATGACGGCAAAGGTCGAGATGTTTACCGGGAGGTTTATAACAAACGAATCTATGTTAAAACGGTTCTTCTTCCACAAGAAAAGTACGGTTCTGAAAAATGGATTCAACTAAACAACCTACAAGAAGCTTATAAACTAATTTTAAACTCATTAAGTGGTGACTTAGACGGTACTTTACAAGCCCGTAAAGCCATTAAAGCCAATAACAAAGCCTTTAAAATGCGGGTTATTGGTCAGCTCTTTACCTACATTCTCTGTCAAGCGTTGGCTCTTGAAGGAGCGCGTATTCCATCTACCAATACAGACGGCTTCTATATCTCAGGTATTTCAGAAGAACTAAATAATGAAATCATTACCCGCGAACTAAAACCAATGCTCATGACCATTGAACCAGAAACAATGGGCTTTGTCTCTAAAGGAACCAATGAACGGATTGAAATCACACCCGATCACATCAAAGCAGGTGGAAAAGGTGTTGAATCCTTCAACGGCCCAAATATCACCAAAAACTTAGACCACCCAGCTATTATTGATGCTGTTGCGGTTAAGTATTTACAAAAGGAAAATATTACCAATTTACCGTTTGATCGTGCATGGGCAAAAGAATGCTTAGATGAATACATTAAAGAAAACGACCTCAACCGTGTTCTCTTTATGGCAGCTTGGATCTTCCGTGCTCGTCGTGGTAATTTCTTTATGGATCAGGACAAAAATATCTATGATGGAACACAACGAATTTTCCTAACCAAAGAAGGATTGAGCTTAACCAAAGCCCAAGTGAAGAAAACCAATATTAATGACCAAACCCTCAACTGGGCTAATCAACTACAATCAGACGATCCTATCGGTAATCCTGAAATCATCCAAATTTTAAAAGAAAAAGACTGTTTAGACTTAGCGGATAAAGCAGAACGAGTTTCTAACTATACCCGATGTATGCTCCAACAAAAAGATCGCAGAGATCCAAAAATTGACGCCTTAGTAACTGTTAAAATCCCAAACTGGCCAACATGGAATCCGAAAGCCATGATTTATAATGACTACTTAGATACCATGCCACAAGAAGAAGCTCAAAAAATCTTTGATCAGCTAGACCAAGAAGCTTATTTAGATCTAATGGACGCTTTTATTTCGAACTGGCTCAATCATTACACAGATTCTCACTTAGAGGATATTAAGCAGCTATACGAAACCGTTTATAAAAACAGTACAATGATGACACAAACAGAACAAGAAAGTCTATTTTAGGCTTTCTTATTCTCTTAGAAAGGAGAATACTTCCGCATTCATACTTGAAAATTCTGAGTATTTTTGAGACAATAGATTTATTGAAACGAGACAGTTATTAGAAAGGAAATAGAACAAACTCATGAAACTAGCCTTAGACATTGGCAATAGCGCCATGAAAGGAGTCATTTTAACAGACAATAACAGCTTTGTCCGTCAAATTCATGCTCCCTCCAGCGTTGTTGAACTAGAAGAAAAATACCTCAATTACAATCATGAAGATGATTTCTATCTTCAAATTTTACAAAGTCCTCTACGGCATTTTCATACCCCTGTTGCCATTGGTCAAAAAGCCATCAATAAACCAGATTACAAAGAATTTGATGTTACGACAACCAGTTACAAAACCAACAGTGAATTAGCAACTAGCTTACTTTTTGGTACAATTGCGGAGGAAATCCACCGTACACAACGATACCAGGATACCAAAGTGAAATTAGCTGTATCCGTCCCAATTGTAGAATACAAAGCCCTACAATTAGTAGAACAATACCAACAACTCTTAACTGGAGTTCACACAATTCGATTATTTGACCGCAATGGAAAACACGACTTACACATTCATATTGAACGGGTTTCTGTCATGGGTGAAGGTCAAGCAGGTTTCTTAGGTCTATTAGATACTAGGGATACCGCTTTTCAAACCAAACTCATGAGCGTCTATCATGCACAAGGACTAGACCAATCCCCTATCAATAAAGAATTAGACGAATTTCTTATTGTAGATATTGGTGAGGGGACAACCGATGTAGCTGTCTTTAAAAATAAGAAATTCAACCCTGATTATTCTTATTCCGTTACAGAAGGCTACGGTTCTATCTTGGAACACGCCATTGAAAAAGCCAAACGAGAAGGTCTAACCATTGAAAGCCGCTTAGATCTTCAAAAGCTTTTAGAAAGTACCAGCAGCATCCGCCAAAAACAAAAAAGCAAATGGTTGCCTTATGTGGAACCTGCAAAGCACCAGTTTGTTGAAACCGTCTGCTCAACCGTGCTCAAAGCTTATGGCAAAGGCTCATTCTTTGATGCCATTCTCTTCTTAGGTGGTGGCTTTAGTGCCTTAACAGGTTATAATGTCGAACAAAACACCATCCTCATGACCGATAACCGCCTCTTTAACGAGCTAAATCGAATTCTTGTTGCCAATAACAAAGAATACGGTTTGCTCTTTGGCGTCCCTCTTCCCTATGCACAAACCATTAACGAGCGTGGACTTATGCAAGAGGTTACTCGCTTATAAAATTGAAAACAGCAATCACTCCTTTGCCGAAACTAGCAAAGGAGTGTTCTTTTATAAAGAAGTAGTTTTTGTACCTTTTTCTAACGAAAAAGGTACAATGAGCCTACGGCTCACACTCCCTTTGTTTTGGTTTTGAAGACTTGTTTGATTTGATAAAAACAGTTACTTTTTCAAACCAAACAAATCATTAAAAAAACAAATTAAAGGAGATATTTCACATGGACATACTATTGCAAAAAGACCTCAACGGTCTCAAATATACTAGTAATTTACTTTGGCAAAAATACAATGAACTAATTAACCATTACAACGTTCTCTATAACGTAGCTGAACCAATTCAATCATTTATGGAAGCCGTTCAAAACAGTGGCAACCTTGATGAACTCTATGCTTATTGTTATGACATTTACGATACAGGTTTTTACAAATTAACTATTGGAAAAAAAATACCAAAGCAACTAGCAGATGACTATTTTGAAGATAACAAACATGACATCACCTTTATTACAATTAATGAAGATAACCCAAGATATACAGTTTGTCACTGTTTATACTTTGAAATCGATGATAACGATATTGTAACAACAATTCAATACACAAACGATCTAACAACTTAAAAAAAGAACACTTTCTAATTCATAAGAAAGGAAACTTCATGACCACTAAGAAAACACCAAAACCCTTTATTGTTTTATATGAAAATGATGTAACATCAGACGAATATCTCACAGCAACACAAATTACAGAGCAATATATTGAGGAAAGTAAAAACCCTAAATATAAAGATTTGAAACTAAAAGACATTCAAAGAAAAGTAAGTGAAGCACTAACATACGAAATCAAAATAAGTTATTTATATGCCAACTATCAAACCAAAAAAATTGATCAGTATTATCCAAAAGACAGCCTTACAATCATTCGTAACCGCCTAAATAAAGTTATTCGCCGTGAACGCTTATACACCTATGAAGAATTATTACAACAAGAAAAAGACACAATTTATGATACCTTTTGGAATCAAACGAGAAAAACCCTCATACATGGCTCCAAAGTATTCACCATTGAAGATTTATATTTCTTCAACGGTGAATATTTTAAAAAGAAGTTTCCCCGACTTTATCAAGAACTCCAACCTCACTATGCATGGGTAGAAAAAACATGGACAGAACTTTATGATGAACTTATGACCTATGGCTACATGACAGTTCATAAAATCAGCCCTAACTCAAAAATGTTAACAGAAAATAATTCAGTCACACACAATGAACAAATTTACTACTTCTTAGATGATTTTCTAGACATCCTTTATAGTCTGAAAAAAATTATTCCATTACCCGATAATAAAATAGAGAAAGAAATCGAAAAAAATGACCCCACTTACAACAAATAACCAGCTCTTAACACAATTAGAGCGCTTAGTAATTGACCATTTTGGTTTTCATCCACAAGCACCAACCTTCCCTTTTCTCGTTCAAAAAGGGATTTTCTTACCAACAAAAAAATGGTTCTTTAAAACCCATTCATTTGCGATTATCTTATTATTCCATCACCACATGGCCAAAAACAAAGAAAAAGAACCAAATGGTCAAAACAACCATTCGAACTCTTTTCACTCTACAAATTGATTCTTTGTCCTTAACAATTTATAAACAAAAGGAAGATCCTTGCTATTATCAAGAAATCACCCATTTCTCAAATAAACCACAGGATTTCACCTATACCGTTGAGGATATCCCACTAGAAGAATTATTCCAAGAACTCCTTCAAAAAGTAAATCAATAAAAGAAAGGAAAAAAATGACAACACCTTCCACTGTAAATCATCAACTACTTCAACAATTAGAACAATTGATTCGGAAAACAATCGGCGTCACAACAACCAATTTAAAAGAAACAAGTGTCAGCCAATCGTTATTACTTCCAACATCTCTTTCTTATTTACAAAAAACAAATCTTGCTACAAAAGAAGTTCGTATTCAGCTATCCTCTTATAAAGAAAACTATAAAGAAAACTATTCCATTTTCTCCTTACAAATTGGAAATACTTATTTAGACATCTATAATAAAGAAAGTAATCCAACTTGGTCTCAACAAATCTACCACTTTCCAGACTCCGAACCAGAAGTCACTTATTCAGCAAAAGATATTCCACTAGAAGAACTCTTTGACAAATTAAAACAACAACTACTGGAGAAAGAATAAAAGGATCTTTTTGATACATAAATCATTGATCTAACGATTAAAAAATCATAAAAGAACAATTTACTTTTTAGCTGACAAAACGCTCAACTTTTGCTATACTAGATGTATCAATAGTTGGTGAGCTGTTGAATAGAAAAGAAATTAAACAAGTCATCCTTAACAAATTTAAAATCTAATCTATAACTAAAAAATAAAAAAGTCATCACCTAGAAAGTACACATTATGTATCCAGAACAAACACCTTCATCAACACCCACACAAGCTGTAACACTTCAAAATGTTCTCTTTAGCAGCATTCCTGCTAAATATGACCCAAAGGTAGATCAAAAAAGTAAGCACATTTACGACTTTTTGAATGTCACACCTGAACAATTTGCCATGTTACCAGACGTTATGTTTACAATTCAAATGATTACAGACACACGCAGTCCAAATGTCGGTAAATTAAAATTCAAATATTTAACCAGTCCAAAGAACAAACATGAAGCGTTTGACCTACAAACCTCACGTGACAATGTGATTCCAAACAGTCTCCTACAAGGACTAAACATTACCACACCTCTTGCCCAAGTCAAAGTCCTTTTCATGCAAGCTCTTACTCAATTCCCACAAGGGTTCTTCGGAATTCGTATCACACACTTTGGTGACTTCTTAACGATTAAAGTTGCAGGTCATGAAAAACCCTTCTTTGTCTTTAACAAGACAGCTATTCAAACCAATCCGTTTGGCGATCCAAATTACTACATTCGTAGGGGTTCTTCTGTTAACGCAACCTTTAACACAGCACCAAATAAGAGAAAACCGGGTGAATACTACATTACCTTGGAATTATCTTCAAACATGACTGCTGATGAACTCTTCCAAGAAAAAGGTTCAGCCGCTTACGGTAATACAGATTACTATGTTCCCCAAGTAGAACAAACTCCAACTACAGAAGCTACATCTCAACAACCTGCAACTATGGGTTATAACCCTGCAAATGCAGGAGCAGCAAATTACACAGCAACGTATCCGCAAAACGGCTTAGGTGCTGGAGCAGAAAATTACGCAGCAACTTATCCACAAAATGGCTTAGGCGCTGGAACAATGAATCAAGCAACTTATCCACAACAAGTTGCATACAATCCAGTCCAAGGACAAGGAATGGATATTCAACCAGAAGATTTACCATTCTAATAATATAAAAGAGATATAAACCTTATATCTCTTTTTTTCTCCTATTCACGATAAAAAAATAATAAAAATTATTTACTCATTCTTACACATACAGAAAGGAAACCCCTCACATGTTCCAAATCAAAATCAACACCCAACTTCTTAAAGAAACCGTCAACCTTGCAAAACAAGCCACAGCATCTACAAATGTACTGCCCATTCTATCTACAATCAAACTCAAAGCTACTGAAAAAGCCCTTGGTATTTCTTCTTCCAATTCTCATGTTTCTCTGGCCCAAATTGTCCCCGCAACAGACGAGTTAACGGTTTTAGACACTGGAGAAATCTGTATTGCCATTGCTCTCTTTGCCAAATTGGTAAACAATCTTCCCGGAGAAGAAACCTTACTCTCTGAAAGCGAACACAACCGCCTTGCCATTGAAAGTGGCCCCTTTAAGACCACCCTTGCAGGTAAAGCAGGTGCTGAGTATCCACGCTTTCCTGACGTAGATTCAAAGACTCAGTTTGAGCTGAACAAGCAAGATTTGCTCACTCTTATTGAATCCACAGCACCATTCACAGCTAAGGAAGAAAGCCGACCAATATTAACTGGAGTACACTTTGTCGCAAAAGACGGTAAACTCACAGCTACGGCAACAGACGCTCACACGATGAGCCGCCGCAGTTTGACGTGTGACACAACCATTCAATTAGATGTGGTTATTCCACGTGAAAACCTCTTAAAACTAGTCAACCTTTTAAAAGGTACAAAGACCGATACCATTATCATCCGCTACACCAATGTTGGTCTTCAAATTGTTGCGGATAGCCGTTTTATCTATCTCCGCTCTTTAGAAGGTGCTTATCCAGAAACCGATCGTCTCATTCCAACGGAGCATGAGGTAGAGTTAACAGCCAATACCCATCTTCTCAAACAAGCCTTTAAGCGTGCGGCTCTCATTTCTAGTACGATTGCAAATGAACCAGTTGATTTAGTGATAACAAAAGACAACTTAACCCTGTCTACCCAAACAGAACTCAACCAAACCAATGAAGCCTTGGCTCTTGGCACAGAAGATGACGAAACCGCAACGATTAAAGAAATCACCATGCCAAGTTTAAACGAATTGCGCATTTCTTTCAACTGTTCTTGGATTGGACTTCTCTTAGACCATATCCACACAGAAACCGTAAAACTCGGCTTCACCAGCCCTGTTCGTCCTGTCAAAATTGAAGGCGTTGGAGATGAGGATTATGTTCAAATTCTAACCCCAATTAAGACTATGAGATAATAAAAAAAGAGAAAGGAGTTTATTCATCTTCTTTCTCTTTGTATTTTTGTAAAAACTTTAAGTAACAACAATATTGAACATACGCATAGCCCTTGGTATAAACCTGATATAGATGTAAACAATCTAAATAGGTCAAATAATGAGCGACACTTTCAACCTTTAAACGATCTGCTTGAAAAAAGTCCTTTTTTACAGTATCGGTTTTTTTTCGATATTCCTTTATCTTATGTTCAATTAAAGAAATCAAAATAGACTTATCCTCAGCGGAGACTAAAGCATCTACTTCTCGCAAAATTTCTAATGGAAAATCCCCCTCAATTTGGGGTAAATCTTCCTTTAATTTTTCAAGTAATCGCTTTTGTTCTTTCAAATTCGCTTCTTCTTGCGCTTCATGAGATAGCATCTTTCAACTCCTTTCTTTCCTTACAAGCTTTGGTTAATTCAATACCTAGTAATCGATTCGAAATGAGCTGAACATCTTTGACATCTTGTGTTTGAAGATTCATTTGCGCTCGCACAAATAAAGGAATAGATGGATCTCCAATCATTAGGCGCTCAAAGAGAGACTGACTGGTTTCATTCTGGCCATCTGTTAAAAATGACAAATTTGGATGCTCTCCCTGATCACTTAAAATGAGCAGACGAAGTACATCTAAGACTTGTAAAATATCAGTGGTGTCTAGATGATACAAAGACTCTTTTGGAATGTATTGCAAAGCTGCTAATAACTTACCCCCGTCACTCACATGCACCGGTCGTAATTGTAAAAAAACAGGTTGATAATTATTCTTCACAATTTTTTCCTTTCAAACAATATGATGTATAATTTAAGTATAAGGAAAAAAACCTCAAAATTCAATTAAAAAGAAAGGATAAATAGTATAAATGTTAACACCTCAACAACTACACCAAAAAATCCAACAAACTTCTTTTGAAGACGCCATTTCCGAATTCAAAGAAAAGGTTCTTCACAAAGACCTTCAAAGTTATGACAGAACACTTCAAGATAACATAAAACAGTTATATGCGACCTTAGATTACAATGGTTCTTTTTCTATTGCCATAGCGCAAACCATTTTAATAAATCCAGAAAACACAGAACACTCATCTATGATTTACGACAAATTAACGAAAACAGCTCTTTTACTCTATTTAGTAGAAATCTTTGAGTCCTACACAGATATTCTGACAGACATACTTGATTACAGCAATCATAAGTGCATTACCTGTGCCACTGTTTTATCTAATCGATGGTTACAGCTACCTATGGGTCAAAAAGAATTTGAAATCATTCAGAATTTGACAATCTTCCTTATTGAAACCTATATCTCACCCCTAACAACTTCTAAAAATTTCAAAGATCTAAAAAATACAAAAACAGCCGATGAAAAACGAATCAATACCTTATTTATTACGATTCCTAAACTCTAAAAAAAAGAAAATCGTCATTCTTTAAGTATTTCAAACATTTAAAAAGGAAAGCAAATCATGTTCCCTCTACAACACACATCCTTACTCGGTTTTTATATTGTTTGGCTTCTTTTTGGAATAATAACGATAACAATCCTTTATCTACTCATTAAAGAATCCGTCAAAAATAAACAATTAGAAACGAATCTAGTTTTACTCATCATCCCATTTTTACTATTCAATGTTTTATCTGCAATTATCTTTTTCAACAAGATACCATTTACCTTACAAGAACAATATAAAATTACAGGATATAGTAATGCTAGAACCTATCAAGTCGAAAACAGTAAAACAAAAGAAAAAGACGAATGGGATATTTCCATCTTCAATAGCCCATGCATTCGTCAAATTGGTGAAACTGTCACATATCACGTAAAAGGTTACAAACTCCCTAAAACAAACTCACTTCGTCTCATTGAAAAAGAAAGCTATACGACTAAACAACCATGAAAAAAGAAACACTCACAGAACTCATTTACAATGTCTATCCAAATGCCGATTTAAAAACCTTCGGTTACACTGATAAAAAGACCAATCAATTTATCACAACAGAAACCGATTTGTTACTAGAACAAAAACTGGTTCTGATTATTCAGCACCAACACAAGCAAATCCGCATCCTTCCTAAGACAAAACCGAAATTGGAAAAACTAGCCAAGCAACTAGCAAAAGAACTCAAATTTACCCTTGTTGACTATCTCTAATAGAAAGGAATTTTTCAAACACCATGAACCGTTTAACAAATTATGCCAATGCATCAGCAGGAAAACGTGAAGAAAACATCTATAAAATCTTTGTTAAACTCCAAAGTCGTAAAGTCTTTCAACCGTTGACCTTGCAAACACTCGTCAATGTTTCAAATAAGACCATCTTATCTTACTTAGAAGCCATTCAAAAGGCTCAATTAACCACTAAAGCCTATCAAAATCGTATTTTAAACAAACAAGATCTGGCTCATCAAGGACTAAACAACAAAACCGATCCTCATATGGAGCTAACTCAAAAACTCGCTGCTAAATGGGAACAAGAAGCTAAAAAAGATAAACCTGTAAACCCACAACTCTTACAATTTGTCTTCACAGAACAAGAAACCAATACAGTTTATAACAACCTTGAACTCGCCATCTTGTTTTATACCTTACTCACAAAATAAAAGCGTAAAGAGTATCCTTTACGCTTTTATTGTTCTAATAACCAATCATTTTCAGAGGATTCCTGACTCATTTCTTTCACCATCATGGAAAAGGCTTGTTCTTGCAGTTCAGCTCGCTCTAATTGCTGCCTGCGTGCTGCTAAGGTATCATCTACTTCTAATTTTGCCACAATGTGCCGCTCTTTCGGTGCATGAACTGGTTCACTTTGTAAAGCAGCTACTAAGTCATCTAAAGAACCACCCTCTAAGCTTGTTTTTGGCTCCTCTACGGGTTTTTCTTCAATCCTAGTAGATTTACCCTCAAAAACTCTTTCAGACTCATAAGCAGGCTCCTGTGAAGACTGAGACACCTCTAACGGCAATTCAACAGCTGTCACAGAAGAATCAACTTCTTTTTCAGCTTGAAAGGCTTGTCCTGTTTTTCTAGCCACAATCTCTTCTAAAGAGGTTCCCATAGATAAGTCCATTAATTCCATTGCCGTTAGATTTTTTCGTGCTTCTTCTAATCGCTCTGCTTTAAAATCTTTTGGAGTGATGACATAATCTTTATCTACTGCAAGAAGCACCTGACCTAAATCCAGAAGATGACCTTGTTTTAAGGCAATAAACTGAATATCAAATCGGTCTTCCCTGCGGTCATTTCGTGCAAAAGCGTGCTTACGCCTACGGGCATAGTAAGAATTGACTTTAAGGGAAGATACAGCCGCAACTTGTGCTAAAGACTCAATTTCAGGATTGGTTCGAATGTGCTTTAATTTCGCAACCGACATATCTGTACTTAAGCCGTTGTCCATTTTGCACAGTTCATTTTTAGCTTCATGAATATAATGCTTGACGTTCTTTTCTACTTTTTGTAAAAAACCGTCAATTGAAAACATAGTTCCAGAAACCCGAGGATCTGCATTTCCAGATGTCTGACGATCAAAAGCTTTTTCATAAGTCTTTTGATACGTTTCTAAAATGGTATCATAAGCGGAATGATAAAGAGGCATGTAGCCACGTGGATCTTTTAACGGTTGAGGTATACCTTTTAAAGCACAAACTCGATTAAAAATCGCACACCCTTTCGCAACAGGTTGTAACGGTTCTAACTCAAAATCTTTTTGAAGATATTGTTTCAGACCTTCTACATCAATGTGTACCATATTTTTCTCATTTTGAAAAAATTGTCCTACTTCTTTACGAATCACTTTTGCTTGTTCTTTGTCCATTATCTACCTCATTCTCTCTACTTTTACTTATGTTTATTATACCACATCTTAGTCCCTATATTTCACACTTGATTCTTTCTAACTTCCGAGGTATTATTAAATGTACAATTATGAAACAAAAAAAACAATAAATAGGCTCCATACAGTCATATAAAAATTAAACTCAACTACAAAAGAGGTGATATGTTTGAAAAACAAACAGGTTAACAAAAAAGATTATTCTGAAATCATTGGTAAAAGATATGGAGAACTAACCATACTGTCTTACACCGAGCCATTAAAAAAAATGCATTTTAAAAGAATGTGCACCTGCCGATGCTCCTGTGGAAAAGAAACTACATTATACCTTCAGCATGTCCTTAGAGGAGAAACAAAATCTTGTGGACATTTAAGAAAAGAATCAGCTCGAAAGCATTCTGTTAACCTTAACCAAGAAAAAGCATATAAAGCAAGAACCAGTCACGATAAGCCGATTGTAACCAATAAAACAACAGGAATCCGAAATATCTCCTGGTCTAAAAAAGAACAAAAGTTTATCGTTAGTCTAAAAAGACATGGAAAATATTTTAAAAGACGAGCAGAAACATTAGATGAAGCCATTCGATTAAAAGAGCAAAAAGTAGCCGAAGCCGAAGAATTCTTCCAAGAAAAGATATATAAGTCTTAACACTTATCAATAAAAAAACACTATCAAAAAAACATTACCAAATTGAATTTCCCAGAAAGGAAAAATAACATGAAAAAACTCACTTCGAAATGGAAATCACTTAATAAAAAAGGTCTAAAGCTTTCACTATTTTGTGCTCTAAATTGGCTTATTGTATTTATTGCTAAAGCTCAATTTTTTATCTTCTCAGTTATGTTTTTGGGAACACTGACATATTATATACCACAAGATTATCGCACTATTATTGTTAATCTTGTAGAGCTTTTTGTCATGGCAAAAGTTATTATTGATTTTGTTCAGATGGCTTGGTCACAAGAGTTTAGACAGTTTAAATCAATGCTAAATATTTATGTGTTATTGATATTTTTCATAGTAGGAACTGAATATCCGGCACAATATGCAGTTACAAAGCAGTTGGTTACTAACTTATGTATTTTCATGATGATAAGTACCGTTTTTCAAACGCTAGTAACATTTCTTCAGTCGAGATTGTTTAAGAGATATATCTTTAAAAATATCATCAATAAAGAATACTTGGGCATTCGAAAACCAACGGATGATTTGCCACCAGAAATTAATTTTTACATGGATGCAGCTGAAGCAGATGCCAATAAGCGAATGCGACAAATTAATCAAAAAGTGATTAAACAACCCTATCAAGATATTGTCGAACTGAGCTTTTTGAACAAAGAAATGATAACCACTATTGGTTATGAAGCAGCTCCATCTGGAAAAGAAACGGAACGTACGTTTATAGACGATGATACCATCTATTATCCAATCTTCACGGTTCACCCTTTCGGAAATTTGGAAGGGAAATTAGACTTTTATCACGAACTAATTAAACTCAAACTCAGCCAAAACGCAGCTTTTACTGTGACAGGTGAAAGCGTACTGAAGAAAGATTTTTAACACGAGATGCTTCCTAATTTTAAACCAAAGGAAAATCAACCAGTTAGAAGGCATCTATAAAAGAAAGGAAAAAATAACTCTTAACAACTCAAAAACAACTAACCACCGCTCTTAGTCACTTAGGAATTCGTCTAACCAAATTAGGTATCAACCCTTACCGTTTAAACGCTTTCTGAAAAGATTTAGCAAATTTCGTCAAAGAATCCAATTTTCAAGTTGAAACAGATGATATTCTCAATTTACCTAGCTATCAGTTGATGAGTAAAGAAAGTGACGATTCAGTTCAATTCACAATTCGTAAAGTCATTACAACCTTTACAAAAGAGATACAAAGATAACAACTACAGCTCGGTTCTTTTCTAACGAAAAGAACTTCCAAGGCTCTCACGAGCCTTGGACAATGAGCCTACGGCTCATACTCCTTTAGTTTGACTTTTGACAAATTCAAATTGTTGATATATAATTAATTTATAAATAGTAAACTATTTCTTATTGAAACCTTCCTTCTTTTGCTTTTGTTTACAAACAACGAATCATCTGTAAAAACTACAAAATAAAAGAAGGCGGGTTTGAGTAAGAAATTCTTACTCAATTTCAGCATATCTTATTCCCTATTAAACCCTGCCTTTTTCTGTTCTCCTAGAGAAAAAGGTAGGATTGAGTAAGGAATTACTCAAAATTTTGTCAATAACTAACAGAACGCTGTTGTGTAGAGGACATGATACTCCTTAGCAGCGAATTAGGTGCTTTATTCGTCGCAGCTCTGATTGTCGGGAACGATGATACACGAGTGAGTCCAAAAGACGCTTGTTAACAAAAACGCAAGTGACTGCACCTGATTGCTTTTCTGTTCTATTTTCCTTAACTATCTCTTTCGGGTCGGGGGAAAAGAGAATGCCTTGCATTCCACTAGGATACTGATTGGTGTGAGACCCAAGCAATATTCTAGTCAATCTCACAGGAACCCTTTTGTCGTGATGCGTTGAAAAAACCACGCTATAAGACTTGGAAGAGGAACTAGTAGCTTAAGACAACCGCCAAAACATAATATTTACATATGGCTCTTATCAGGTGAACGTTGAAGTGTACCGATCACTGTCCGTGCATTAAAACTGCAAAGAGAATAGACTTGCCTAGCTAGCAGTCGAGAGCCTCTTTGAGCACGTGTAGGAAAAAAGGATTACGAATAGAAAAGTAGGTAGAACAAGCCCTGTTAGTTTTTTTTCTTTTTGAAAAGGTACTTGAATAAGAACTTTTAAACCAAAACATCTAAAACACACTTTTATTTATCGTACCCCCTTATTCAAGTATCCTTTTGAGAGAGAAAAAATTCCTCTCTAATAATTCCTCTCTAATAGGAACACCTCCTCGAAGTAGAATCCCCTACGAAAGGGAGAAAACTGACTAGCAATCAAAAGCGCCCGTGGGATAAGGCCAACCGATTAAACAAATGAGATCGTTCCCTCACCCTTTGGCACTAGCAGCAAAGGGATTTAAAAAAGAACCGAACGCACATGTCCAAAATCATGTTCGGAGTCCTCAATCCTCTTATTGGTTCGGGATTGATCTTTTATATAAGAAATAGAATTTCTATCTCTTATTTTGTACAGGTGGCAAAGCTAGAAACAAACACACTCTGCGTAAAAACCAGAAACTGGTAAACAACCATCATTTGGGGATCAACCCTTTCCCTGTACATCTTAGCGTGGATGGTGAAATCGGCAAACACAGGGGACTTAAAATCCCCCGGTCATTCTGACCTTGAGAGTTCAAATCTCTCTCTGCGCATTCTATCCTTATAAGGATAGAAACAAGTTTTACGTTTTTCATACCACTCCTTATAGTATTTTCAAGCCCTTTCTCTTTTGAACAATCTCCCTGTTCATCCAAAAAAAGAGAAAGGGCTTTTTTTCTTATTTTTTTAATGAAATAAAACAGCCGATTTTTTTACAAAAATCGGCCCATGAGCCTGCGGCTCACACTCGCGAGTGCTGTTTTTGAATAACCATTTATTGTTAACGTTATACCCTTAAAATTTCATATTAAAAATAAAGAAGATACTATTATGTCATTTGATGCAACCTGCTACTGCCCTAACTGTAAAACCGTCTGGTACGAATGTGCCAATGTAGGTGAAACCTATCATTGCCCAACATGCGGATACCGAGATATCGAACCAGAAGAACTAGACACCGTTGACTTAGATATAGATGAAGAAGAAAAAGAAATCATCATGGAATATATTAAAAAAGTAACGACAACCAAGCAAAAATAAAAATTAAAGAGTAAACCGCTATATCAAACCCGTTATTATTAACTTCATACCCTTAAGGAGACAACGAATATGTCAATCTACGCAACCATCCAATTTAAAATGAAAAAAACGGTCAAAAAGCTCCAGTGCTTTACGATTCACAATGTGGTGAATTCCGTGATACAACTTTAGAGCTTATCAAAATTTATGACAAAAAACATGAAATCAAAAAACTTTCACAATCAATCACTTTGTCAGGTAAAGAGCTTATTGAATTTGGAAAACTCTATGCTGACGAAGTTGAATGTGAAGAAATTAATTTTCTTATCAGAAATATTGAAGATGAAGCTGAAACAAAAAAAATTTCCATTTGCGATTATTACAAAAATGGTGAATTCCAAATTGATGACAACAAAATTGCTGGTTATAATTGTAATAAAGCTCCAGCTTTCATGCCAGTCTATAACCTCTACAAAAATTGGGCTTGGCAAGACGCTCTAGATGGTGACGTTGATATTGAAAACAACTTACCAATCTTCAAACATTACGTTCAATTAACTCTTGAAGGTAAAATGTTTTTTGGAGTTCAAATCTCCAAAATTGAGTCTGTGACTCTTGAACTTTGCTAAAATCTCAGCTTTGCTGAGATTTTTTATAAAAAATACAAATTAAGGAGTAAACCATTATGCCAATCGAAAAAACAATGCAACAAATCAAAAATGAGCAAGTAAGATTAAACAAAACACTAGAATTCAACGAATTTTTCAAAAACTTTAACATGAAAACGTTTATTGAACCTGAATACAACAAACTCATTTTATGTTCTAAAAATACAGAAACACCAATCATTAACGTACCCTATAACGTAATAGATAATACCCCATACATCCTTGAAAAATTGACAATATTCAAACCTATCTTTGAATCCATCAAAAATTTCATCAATGATATTTCATATGGCAATATTTATTTAGACTCCAACAAAGTTACATTCATTTACAAAAATACAATTTTAGTCAAAATACATCCTATCAATGAAAACACCTTAAAAATTGAATCAAATTTCAAAATTGAAAAATCATCATGCCATATTCAATTCAATAAAGGTGAAGGTAAATTAATCATTAGTGCAGGTTTTACGTCAAAAGAAGATATCTCTTACGATATTGAAAAACAAATCACACCACAAAAATTTAATGCCACTATTCTTGATGAAATGAACAAAGAAACAATCCGTATTTTCCAAGAAAATCTAAATATTGACGTTAAAACATACCCTCAATCAAAATACACATTTTGGGATTAGAAAAAAACAATACAAACAAATACATTTTATTTCATTAAAATATATAACAAACAATAAGGAAAACACACATGACAACCACTATTAAAAACCTCAACAAAAAACTTGAAGCCAATGATAACCTAAAGTTAGACCTAGATAGCCTAGAAATGCAACCTGGTCTTGACGATGGGTTTGAAAAAACACTAACAGCACACAAACGTCAACTCATTAACAAATTATTAACCTATTATGGCTATGAACCTATTTTTGACATCCCTAATCAATCAAACCAAGAAGTAATTTGTGAACACCTCTATAATTTTGCACAAAACACTATTGAAGACCTTAACCTAGACCATGGCAATTCAGAAATCGCCTTTAGAACAGATAACAACGGCGACCAACTCATCAAGGACTTAGCCAATTATAAGGGCATTGTCACAAGCATGTACGTTATTCTAGAAGCTCCTAACAATTCAACCGTAACCGCAGAAATTACAATTAATCCATTTAATGAAACAACTGAATCCCTTGCTAAGTATTTAACCCAAATGACAAATAAATTGTACCGCGAAATGGAAAATGCCCTAATTCGTTTTGATGCCGATGAAGAATTTAATGAACTTTGGTCTTCAGACTTAAAATTCAGTCCGCGTGAATTTTTAGCCATGTTGGATGAAGACCAAGAGTTCTTCATGAACCTTGTAAATAAACCATCAAAATAAAAAGTTTCTAAAAAGGACAATAATCCCGTCACATATAATGAACAAAATTAACCCATTATAAAAAAATTTGAAGTAAAACAAAATCACAATTAAAAAAACAGAAAAGAGACCTAACAATGACCAATAAAATTACTATTACATTTCACGAAATTGACGAAAAAGACAAAAGCACTATCAAAGAAATCATCAAAAAGCCTGTTGATCAAGCAACCCAAAAAGACTTATTAGCTATCACAGAGATCCTTGCTGACTGTCGTGATTCATCCTGGCAAGATAACGAACAATACCAGATGATAACCTATTGTTTAAACACGGTACTTGATTCACAATTCTATCGCCCAATGGATCAACGTTCCTTTATTGAATATGTTATAGACACAATCTATGATTGGGTGAAGGAGCATCTTGAATATGATGGGCCAACATTCGAACCCCTTAATGTCTTTGACGGGTACTTCGCTGACGGTACAATGACCTATAATACACAAAAAGCACTAAATTATATCCGAGCTTTCTGGGATGGTTTCCATGAAGGCGATCTAGAGGATACAGATGCTAAATTTGTTTTTGAAAAACCAGAAGCCTTCTTGGTTCAACAATCCTATCTAATGGCAACTCGAATCTTAGAAACTATCTTTGAAAAACAAGAAACCTACAACAAACAAGACTTTTTAAATTATGTTGATAATGAGTTCGATATTAATGAGCTTTTTAAACTCACTAATGTAATTTACTAAAATCCTGCTAAACTTAAAAAGGAACTTTCATCAAAATATCTAAAAATTGACAATTTAGGTGATATATCCGAATTAACAAAAGAAGAATTAGAACAATATTTTGACTATGAAAGATATGGAAGCGATTATGCTACCAGCTATGGTTCTTTTACATCTGAGGGCTTCATCGAAATGAACTAATCCACTTCGAATAAAAATGAAAAAAATTAGAAAAAGTAACCGTTACAAATAAAGAGAGGAGTTAAAGTATGTCAAAAACAATAGAAAATCAGTTAAAAGACCTAGAAAAAAAAGAAAAACAACTAAAAAAAGAAACAAAAGAATTAGCAAAACTTCGTCAACAATTAGAAACTGAAAAAATTCAAGAAAAAATAAATCAACAAAAACAAAAATTTTCACCCTATGTGAAACAATTTGAAGATTTAGGTTTTCACTTTCTATACAAACAAGATAAAATCACTATTAAACCGCTTAATTTTGAAAGCGATAAATATTTAGAATTTATCTATCTTAAACCATCAGAAGCAACTACAGATGTATTGAACAAATTATTACAAACGATTCGTTTGGGTCGTCTCATCGAAAAAAATACACCATTTAAACTGTTCGACATCTATAACAAAATGGAATTTAAAAATGTAGATTCTGGCTACCGATACCTCTTAACGATCAAACCGATCAATAACCATTATACCGTTACAATCATAAAAGAAAGTCTGAATGATGAATATAGTCATCGTTATAAAATCAATCAAAATTTATCAATGTTCATCGAAAGTACTGGGTATGACAGCTTCAACATTTCATGGAAATACAATATCCAAGCAAGTAAAGAAAATCTTATCCAAAAAATTAACAAAGCAATGGACACATTAACCAAATCATAAAAAGAAATTCAAATGACAAAGGAGAAATAGAATGACTATTAAAGAAATGGTTCTAGATGACTCCATTCTTGATCTAGATTCATGGCTTCCTAAAGAAGCCGTAGAACAAATCGTTCAAATTATATCAAATCAAAAAAAACATCCAAATAACAAAAAAAACGAATTACTATTAAATACCATGATACTTATTTGAAATAGAAAAAACTCAAATCACACATAGTAACCCATCTCACATCAAAAAATGAACAATTACTGAATAAATCCATAAGAAAGGAAACAAAAATGGGTCAACGCTTAATCATTAATAATATCACACCATTCACATCTGAAGTTGAACAAGAATACCATATCACCAATAACATCTACTATCATTGGTCAGCCTATACGGCTGATTCTATCCAAGAGCTAATTGAATTGAAAAATCATATGGAAGCCTATTATGATGACTATAATTCAAAAGACGTAAATCCTAAAGACTTTTTTAATTTAGCTTGTCTAACAACTATCTCCGGTATTTCATCAGATGATAATCAATCTATCCAATACATTAAACAATTAAAACCTGATTATACAAACGAATCAGTGAATAGAACAAATGGTTTGATTGCCTTTAATGATGACCAAATCAATAAACATATTAACTACGCTGATGGAACAATCGATATTAACTGGATTTTCCATAAAGACGGCAAACCGGATTTCACTAAAACAACCTTTAATTTATGGAATATGCTAAATTCTACCGAAACCCAAAATTATAAAGACTGGTACGAAAAAACAGACACCGATATTCAAAAAATTAAAAATACGAAATGTACTATCAATCTTTTCGAAATTCCACTATTGAATGTTGAAACAATTTTAGACCAATTACCAGAAGAATGGTACAATCCTGATGAAGATAGAATTTATAGTCATATTACGTAAAGAAGAAACTTACATAAAATCTAAAGAAAGGAATCATACCCTACAAGACGCTTATTGGATTGTTAAAAAAAGAAAAGGAATAAATAAACAATGATTCAACTAAATCCAGCTGTCTTTGACCTATATTATACCTTTGTGCTTATCCTATTTAACGTCATGATCCTTCTTTCTAACTTTGTCATAGCACACGCTCTAACAAATACGGAAAAAATTCTACACAATTCTAAGGAACGAATAATTTATATAGGTATTATCACCACAACTTTTATTCTTGGTTATTCTTTCCTGAGCCAAAGCGTGAAAAAATATCCTAAAGAAACCTACACTATTGAAAGCATTAAAAAAGTCATCACTCATAACGATACAGATTTCGAAATTACCTTAAAAGAAAATCATCAAAAACTTTATGCAAACCAATTTTTCCAATTATCTGACAAAACTCAAAACCAACTAAAAAATCCAAATACCAAAATTGCTATTCAAAAGATAAAGAAAAATCACTTTATCTTTACCGTAACAAAAACCGCTTATACACTTGTTCAACCTTATGAATAAGATACACCAAACTTAAAGGAGACCAAATCTCATGGCAAATATTTCCACGACTGTTGGTGAACTCACCATCACAGCACCCACCCGTTTAGACATTGAACAATCCCTAAAAAAGCTAAAGGATCTTCACTTAGGATATCCTTTTTCGTTTACGACATCCACCAAAATTGACAGCCCCATTCCAAATGACAATGATCTTTTTACAGAAACCTTCCCAGATTTTCCAAATCACGTTACCAGTCAACCAATCCTCTTTGACAAGCAAAACAGTTGGGCTTTTACCACAGCCTTAAACGAATTAAAAGAACAATTCACTACCCTTACCACACCTTGCATTTTTTCTTTTGACTATGTAGATGAAGAATGTGGTTGTGGTGTCTTAGAAAAAGGTTCTGTCTCTCTTGTTTTAAGTCCAGAATCCAAAGAAGATCAATTGATTGAGCATTCACTTCATTCTTATGACTATACGGCTCAAAATTTACGTGATTTAAGTGTCTCAGATTCTGTCATTGACTCTGAATTATTTGGTATCCTTTTAACAGACTTTGTTTATGATGACGAAAATGACCAACTAAGACAAGCTGTTCAAGACTACTTACAAGATGACCAACTTTTTCAAGCTTTTATCACCATGGACTATGCGACCACCGAGGCTCTTTGTGAACAATTAGAACAAGAAGATCAAGGAGTTTACGACAGCCTAGAAGATTACCTAGAAGAACTAGATTTTAAAGCCCTATTCACCACTGTCCTAGAAAGGAAACCAAACGCATGACAATTACCAAAGAAGAACACCGTCACTTCATCAAAGAACTAGACCAAATCGTTCTAGACTTCGAAAAAGCTTGGCTCAACGAAGCCACAAAACCACTAGAAGAACGGAATCTAGACAAATTAGAGCGACTAAAAACACAGCTTACAACCTACACAGGCAAATGCACAGACTCTCTCAAACCGTACAGCCTTCGCTTAGAACAAGATGAAGATGTTTGGAATCCTCGTCAAAATGACGCTTATGAAAGCAAATTCTACACATGGGAACGCAATTACTTTTCTCCAGATAAATGTCCTTACCCTTCTCTTGAAGACGCTATTTCCAATATCCTACCAAGAAAAACTCTGATTGCCTTTGACCTATTAGATGAAGAAGACGAAAATCAAGAGGATAAAATCAACACCTTCCTTTTTGAATCTGAAAACCGTCCAAACACTCAACTACAAAAGCTCTTTCACCATGCGGAATATGACGCACACTTTGTCACGCGCTTTGAACATGGCAATCGTACCTACAGCTTAAAGGATATTGCAACAGGCTGGGACACGGCTCTCATTGGCTTTATTTACAAACCAACAGACTGTAAAGAAGACTTTAAGCTACAACTAAAAGAGTACACAGCTTATGTCAATGGCGAATGTTATGCGCTCATTTATAAACAAGGAGACCAAGTAATAGATAGTGTATCTGGACTCTATCTTTATGACTGTGAAACACCAAAAGATGTACAAGAACACTTGATTAACCTAGCTAACGAACTCTTTGAACCAGAAATTCCCTTTCCAAAAGACTTTCCTATCTCAAAATACTGGGAGGATTATTAATCACTATGCCAACGATTAACCTTAAACAACTGACCTGTTTATTAAAAGTCAACAATTAACATAAGCTATTTTTCTCAAACTCACAGGCAAATTTGCCTGTGAGTTTGTTTTTTTGCTTTTATTTTGCGGGAACAATTGAACTCACTTATGACTTTTTGGTTTGCAAAAACGTTTAATAACCAAAATTTATAAAAAAATCCAAATCTGCTCACAATATTTAGTCTATAAAATAAAAAAATTTTTGAATCAATTTTTATAAAATGTGTTGACTTTTTAAGACTATAATGCTATTATTGTTCTACAGAAACAAGGTTCGCCCTTGGCTCGCATAATTGGGTTTATAGAAAAAGTCAGCAAGCTTAGTGTTGTTGACTTTTTCTTTTTTATTATTGAAAATAAATTCAATCCGTTTCCTAACAGAAACGGATTTATAAGCCCTTGGCTCAAACCCCTGATTGTTGTTTTTGAACTATAAAATACAAAAGAGCTTTGATGATGAATCATATTGATTATTTAGATGGTGTTTTAGAACAATATGGAAAACAAGTATTTTCCCTGAGAAATGCGCCTAAATACGCTATTTATATTGGTCGAGGGAAACATTCAATCTTTGGAAATCCGTTTCCAATGCATGGTGAATTATTTAAACAAAGAATAACGTTTCATTGACACATCAACTTTATATGAAACTTGTTCAAAACAAACATATCAAACCATTAATATAATAACTACTCACATTATCAATATTTGCACTTATCACCTGATTATTTATAAAATAGAAAGGAATAACTTATGAAAGCTTATCACTTTATTAGCCAAAAAGAATTTACCAAACTAATAGCAGGTGAGCCTATTAAACCAGAATCTAAATCTGCAAAAGATCTTCACATTTTTGATGAATACACCCAATATGTAAAAATTCCACCAATAATAGATGATGATATTAGTGTTGACATCTATTCTATTGAACTGTTTAACTTTCTTTACAAAGATAGTCAAAAAACAATTCCATTTACTGAACTAGACCACATCATCTACAGACCTGTATCTAAGAATATGTTAATTGAATTATCCCTTGATTCTGAAATAATTCAAAAAACACAAATCAGAGGTTATGCCGGCAAAAGTGTTGCTGACTATTTACTCAAAGAACACCTGATTCCTGAATATACACTAAAAGATGTAACCGCTGTCTATACATCTACTACCTCTTTTCAAGACCCTTTGTCGTTTCAAAAACATCAAATAAACGATAGCAGTAACCACTATATGGTCTCTGAAAATTTGTCACAATCATGGAGAACCGATGAAACGCTGGCCTATATAAAAACAGCTATGGAATCTAATCATCTTCTTCATTGTACAATTGAGTTAACAAATACACCTGAACAAACTTGTTACAATTTTTCGCTTTAAGAAAACAAACCTTTTGCGATTGTGGACAAAAACGAAACCGTTCGCAGGCAATCTTCTTATTCAACAATGCCATTTCTTGTTACAGATTTACCAATCTAACAAAAAGAAACTAAAAATCTTCTCATGCGATTATTAAACGTACTTAATCGTATTGAGTCAAAAGGAAATCAATAATATGAAATACTTATTACATCCGAAATATTTACAATTATTTTATTGCCATAAAGAAACAAATGAAATAAAATCTATTACCATTCAGTGGGAAAATGTTCTTATATTTGAAGTAGGGAATATCACGCAATCCATTCGTATAAAAGATAATATGTTAATCAAAATGGACATCATTAATCAATTAGAATTAATTGCTAAAAATGTAACTTGTGATACCGAACAAAAGACAAATTTACCACTTTATCATATCTTACCATTCGAATACATACTATACGAAATTACAATTGTTGACAAACAAAACCAATGTTATACCTACGGTATAAATGAGTATTATTCTTCATATCAAGCTACTCGCACTTTTGATAAATTTACAATTTCATTCATCTAATATGAGGTAAAAAATGACAGTTGAAATTAAAATGACACACGTATTTGATCATCCTTTAACAGAAGAAGATCAGAAACAGTTGAAACTATCCCAAGTCATCACGGAATACATCACGTTTATCTGTGACGATGGAAATGGTGAGCGTATCTTTGAATTACCCTTTTATTTCTCACATAGCTATATAAATGATGACCAACAAATCGAAATTGTTATCAACCAATATAGTCCTAAAAAATCGGATACGGATGAATTCGAATGGTATTGGACACCTTATATCCAAGAAGCCTATTTTGGACAAATCAATTATTACCATTGTACAGAAAAATATCGTTCTGACATTAGTGAAAAAGTACACCAATATCTAACAGAAAAATATGGTGTGCATGGCGCAGATGACCATTTCACCAATTGCCGTATTTATAATATAGAAACAAACGAAAAATTGAATTTTCCAGACGCTTATCTGCTATAACAATACTGTTTACGATTTACATAATTAGGTAATATCAAAATCCCCTAGATAAATTTTATTATCTAGGGGATTTTTTTTATTTGTTTTTATTCTTTTGATAGAGCATACAACAATTTCTTTTGTTTGAACTTCTAAATTTAGTACAATGCCGTAAAAGGAAATGCTAGATTTACGTAATATCATTCATCTTTCCTTTCTACAAACAAATATTTCCTAAACCTACAACATCTTCAATATACTCACGATTGTCCACATAATCAATCAGTTTTAGGGTGACACCTTTTTCTTTATAAATGCCCTCATTATCTATCATTATAGAGATTCTACTTTTCAAATCCTCAATATCTGATTCTAACACTCGATTCCACCATTCAATACCAGAACGTTCAACCACTCGTTTTTTTATACTCATTCAACACAGCATTTTGTCTAACGTCTGGTAGGACTATCGTATAAGGTATATATCTTATCACAACACGCCACTAAATACAAGAAAAAAAAACTCATCAAAACGACTTAACATTTTGATGAGATAAACTACATTGAAAGGCCGATCTTGTACAGTTTTCACCTGTACATTCTCAGTTTACCATATCGACATCCAACTGTCAAGAGACAAAAGAAACCAAATCTGCTATACTAAGAAAAAAAGAGAAAGGAAATCTCCTACATGTTTCATCAAACAGATCAACCATATATTGTTTTACAAGTCACGTTGAAAGAAAAATGGATTGGCACTGGCTCGAAAAACTTAGACGAATTAGAAAAAATCATCAACACCCAAGCAGCGTGTGGTTATCGTCTCCATACTTTATCCACTTCTATTGCGCATTCCAAAGGTTTTGCAGGTGGCGCCCGCATTCAAGCCACTCTCGTCTTTGAAAAAATCTAAACGAAACCACTCTGTTACCGCAGAAACTAGATTATATCAATAATAATGGTATAATAAAGAATATCCTAAATAAAAAAGCACGAATAGAATGGAAATATCGTATGAAGCCATTTACAAAATGGGTTGGTGGGAAACGTCAGTTATTACCACAAATACTTGAAATTTTACCTAATAATTTTAATCAGTACTATGAGCCGTTTGTAGGGGGGTGCTTTGTTTTTTAAACTAGCACCATCTAATGCAACGATTAACGATAACAATGAAGAACTTATTTTAGCATATAAGGTAATCAAGGAAAATGTTGAAGAACTGATTCAGCTGCTTAAGATACATAAAGAGAACAATTCAAAAGAATATTATTTAAATATTCGCTCGGCGGATAGAGATGGCAGAATAGAAGTTATGTCTGATGTAGAACGTGCTGGGCGGATTCTATATATGCTGAGAGTTGACTTTAATGGTTTGTATAGGGTGAATTCAAAGAATCAGTTTAATGTACCGTATGGGCGTTACAAGCAACCTAAGATTGTAGATGAGGATAATCTTCGCAATGTTAGTGAATACCTTAAAGACAACGATATAACCATTCTTAATACTGATTTTGAACTAGCAACAAAAGATGCAAAAAAAGGTGATCTGATTTATTTTGACCCCCCGTATGTCCCGTTATCCAAGACAGAGAGCTTTACAGGTTATACCTCTGATGGTTTTGGTTATGATGAGCAGGTTCGTCTTCGAGATTTGTTTATTGAACTAGATAGAAGAGGGGCATTTGTTGTATTGTCTAATTCGTCTGCTGATTTAGTTTATGAACTATATCAACCATTTTCAAAGGAGATTATTGAAATAGATGCTACACGGATGATCAATTCTAAGGCTAATAAGCGTGGTAAAATCAAAGAAGTCTTGATTACAAATTTCAAAATTAACCAATAGCAACCACATTCAAACCACCTTAGTTTTTGAAAAAATCTAAACGAAACCACTCTGTTACCAAATTGTAAGAAACCAAGTCTTGAAGTCTGGGTTTCTTTTTTGTTATACTAATCCCATACCTTAAAAAGAAAGGAAATGATCAACCATACATGAAAAAAAGAACTCTATTAGCCTTGTTAGGTGTCTCAACATCACTTTTTCTTGCAACTCATGCAAAAGCAGATGACTTAGACAACCAGCAAGTGAACTTACAAACACAAATCACACAGATTCAAGAACAACTAAAAGCCAATGAATCCAAACAAATCATTCTCTCTTCTCTATCCGTACCCACCCTTACCAAAATTGACTTGGTTCATCACGTGCTAGAAGCTCATAAAATCTCCTTAGAGAGCGAAAAGAAAAAGATAGACCAATTAGTCTCAGAACGTAATAAAGTGGCTGAGAAGCAAAAAGAAGAGGCTCTACGTGCCCAAAAAGCAGAAGCAGAGAAAAAAGCCCAAGAAGAAGCAATTGCTCAACAAGCTGCGAAACAAAAAGCACCCGTTTCTGTTCAAACTTCTTCTAACCCTTCCGTTCAAGAAGCCTTTAGCCAACTGGTCAACGAATACAATTTGTCTGCTGCCGAACAAAGCGCTTGGAGCTTTCTCATTGAAAAAGAATCCGGCGGGCGCGTAAACGCAACCAATGCTTCCTCTGGTGCTTACGGTCTAGGACAAGCCTTACCAGCGTCTAAAATGGCCACATTTGGTGATGATTACTTAACCAATCCCTTAACCCAGCTTAAATGGATGTATTCTTACATGGTCAACCGTTACGGTGGCATCCTCCAAGCGCAATCTTACTGGCTCTCTGTTGGCTGGTACTAAAAAAATAAAGAAAGGAAACAAACACAATTCATGAAAAAATCACTCCTCTTAGCGGGAAGTCTCCTAACCACAGGACTTTTCCTTCCACACTCAGTACGTGCTACCACCAAAACAGATAAGCCGCTTGATGTCATTGCTTCTGTTACAAAACACAACGAAGCAGCTCTTGAAAAAACAGCTAACCAACAAAAAGACGTTCTCTCAACCACACTGATTCATAAAGTGCTTCCTACGAAACAAAAATTATCTCTTTTAGAACAAGTTGCGCAAAAAAATCAAGAAGCTGAACAAAAAACCAATGAATTGATTGACGCACGCATCAAAGCAGCTAAAGAAAAACAAGCAGCCGAACAAGCGGCAAAAGAACTAGCAGAAAAAGCTGCTAAAGAAAAAGCCGCGCGTGAAGCAGCTCAAAAAGAAGCCGAGCAAGAAGCTGCTACGACAACACCACAAGCGTCCTCTATTTCACCCGACATCAATCCGAGCGCCAATTCTTATCCTTGGGGACAATGCACCTGGGGTGTCAAAGTCTTAGCACCTTGGGCAGGCGATTATTGGGGCAATGCCAATCAATGGACAGCTTCTGCCGCAGCGGCTGGTTTTGAAACAGGAACGACTCCACGCGCAGGTGCAATTGCTGTATGGTCAGGCAATCACGTTGCGTATGTAACCGATGTCAACCCATCTGGACAGATTCAAGTCCTAGAAAGTAACTATGCTGGAAACCCATCCATTGGCAACTACCGTGGTTGGTTTAACCCACAAGGTGCACAAGGCTCAGTCTCCTACATTTATCCACCAAAATGATAATTAAAAAAAAGAGTGAATTCATTCACTCTTTTTTTAGTATCTAATCACTCATAAGTACATTTCCTCAGTTTCTTCTTGTTTGATTTGTTCTAACAACTCGTCCAAAGCACCACTTGATTCTTTCTCCACAACCGAACCTTTTTCAGGATCCTCATAAATGGGCTTTCCATAATCCAACCCTTGTGGCAACGGTTTTGATTCTAAGAAATAATCTCGGTGTACATAAGACACCGGAACACCCTTATGCCAAGCAGATTCTAAGGCATTTCTCGTACCAGAACGCTGTTTCGACACCCCGTTGTAACAAGCCACTAACTCATCACAAGACGCAATCATTCCTTCATTGTGCATCTGCAATTGACTTGGGCCAAGGTATTTCGTTCCATAAAGTTTTACCGTATCCGCTTTTTTAAGCAAGGTCTTCCACAATTTCTCTGAATCCTTCGCCCAACGTCCACCCTGTTCTGGACTAGGTACATGGGCTTCAAACTGAACTTGCTTGGGATATTCCTTTTTAAGATTAGCCCCTACACAAGCCCAAACCGTATCCACTCCCAAAGCCATTCCAGACACAAGCTTAATTTGTCCATGCTCTTGTAAGCGATTTTTTGCCAAACTGTACAATTCTTGATATAAGCGTTGATAGGTTGGATCTTTCAAATTATACTGTGCCCCACGACCCCAACCTTCTACTTTGAAATCTTTTGGTCTGTGTCCTGTCAACGCTAAAGTATAAACAGAATCATCTTTCGCTTTTGTAAAGTCAAAAAACTCCCAATTAGAAGTCCCTAATTGACCGGTTATATGACTTACCATTTCATCTGAAACAACTCCGTGACGCTCTTTTTCATGAGCTTCTCGTAATTCTTCACCGATTGACTGGCTAAATTCCTTTTTACGTAAATTTGTCCGCGTCTGCATCAGCAATTCACCCAACTGGTTCTTTCCCGGAAATAATTTTGGATCTTGGGAAAAAACCAAATCATCCTTTGACTTTCCTGCACCCCATAACGAATCAGTTGAGTTTGCGTTTACCAATAGGGTTTGATGGGTCGCAAGAAGAGCTTTTTTGGCATCTAAATTTGTCGTAAACTTATCTTCTAGAATCTTTGCCATTTTCATAGGTGCTAATTTCTTCCAAATCTCTTCTTGCTGAGGTGTCATTCGTACTCGATGACCAATTTGCTTTGCAGCAGAACCATTTGCCGTATTCTCAAATAGCTTTTTAAATACAGATTCATCTGCTTGCAGAAACCTTAATTTTTCATAGACAACAGCAGCTTCTGCGGTCTGAAAAATGTACCCAGCATGCTGAAATTCCCCTTTTGACTCATTCGATAAAAGTGTATCTGTCCCATAAAAAGCAGTTACATCCTCTATATAAACCTGCGGCATTTTCTCACTCCATTTCTATACCTTGTTCCCTCACGAACACCCTTCAACTGACTACGATTAATCGCTTTAAAAGCAGATAAATGACAATCTGTTATTTATGTTTCTTTCTATAACCAAATATTTCCTAAACCTACAACATCTTCAATATACTCACGATTGTCCACATAAT
>ERZ772960.378-NODE-378-length-41366-cov-13.318245_pt1 | contig 41366 bp, 37 predicted proteins | sample MGYA00580678_ERZ772960 | MGnify/ENA primary metagenome ERZ772960 (study PRJEB29015, sample SAMEA2737930) | human oral metagenome | biome: human oral; feature: human-associated habitat; material: dental | place: China | collected 2059 ... | reverse complement strand
GTGCATTTATCAATTTCTCGACCAAGTTCATCGTTCGCGCCACGCCCGTCGCCTCGATAAACACTGGCGCCGGAGAATTCCGGCAAAAGTCCAGCAGCATCCGCGTTAGCGCGTGTTTCGACGAGCAGCAGACGCAGTCGCCAGCCAACGTCGTCACCATCTCCGCCAATCCCTCCAGCCGATAACCGTCGACATTTTCGTTAGCATACTCATTTTCAATCACTCGTGCACCCTTATAGTCACTTTGTTGCAATAAGAATTCCAGCACGCTGGTTTTACCGGCGCCCAGCGAGCCGTTCACCAAATACAGCGGCACTTTGTCAACAACTGCCCGCGCTTCGTCAAACGCCGCATTAACACTAAATTCTAAATCATCATCGCGTTTCGCCATACATCTATTATACGTCATCGCAGCCAAGGTGATATACTAAGGCTATGAAAGTCATTCTGGCCCTTGGTAATCCTGGCGAAAAGTATGCTTACACGCGGCATAATGCTGGCTTTTTAGCAATTGACCAGTTGGCAGCAGGGCAGAGTGCACATTTTAGCAATAAGCTCAAATTCTTTGCGGATATTGCCGAATTGAACATGTCTGGAGAAAAAATCCTCCTCGTCAAACCAACCACCTACTATAACGAGGTTGGCATTGCCGCGCGAGCGATTTTAGATTTCTATAAATTGGCCCTAGATGACTTACTGATTATTCACGACGACACTGACCTTGATTTTGGCAAGATCCGCGTCCGCAAGGGCGGCCGCGACGCTGGTAGCAACGGCTTAAAATCGCTTCATGCTCACATTGGTTCTGACTTCTGGCATATTCGTATCGGCACCGATAACTTACTGCGCCGGCAAATCGGCGATGTTGATTTCGTCCTCAGCAAATTTAACGCCGACGAGCAAAAAATCCTCCGCGATTGGACAATTCCCGAATCCATCAAGCTGATCGGCACATTTCTTGATGATACTATCGAACCGCTCAGTATCAAGCTATAATCCTCGGCACATCACTACACCATTGCGCCTGCGAAATTAAAAATGCTTATTGCAACAATGTCGCAATAAGCAAGCGCTCCCTCCCGAAACAAAAAGCCCAAATATCAATTACCGTCGTTTCCGCGGCACAATTTTCGCCGCGCCGTGCTTTAGTCGCTGCTCAGCGCTATGTAATTTCGCCGCAGCTGCCTCTTGCAAATTAATCGCTCGCGCCTCCAGCATACTGCTGCCAACCGCCAAGCTCACAAACAATAGCCCTAGTCCGCCCGTCGCCCACTCTGGTAGTTCCAGATGAAACAGTTTGGCAATCATCATCATACCCAGCGCCATAATCGCCCAGTGCGCGCCATTTTCCAGATATTTATATTTGCTGAGCATGCCCGTCCGCAGCAAATACACCGTCAGCGACCGCACCCAAATCGCGCCGGCACCCAGGCCCGCCACAATCAGCAGCACGCTGCTGGTGATAGCAAACGCGCCGATGACGCCGTCGAAGCTGAAACTAGCGTCCAGCACCTCCAGATAGAGCAGGCTGGCAAACGCCGCCCAGCCGGTCTTGACCTTGACCGACTTAGCGTCGTCCTCGTGAAAGAATGAGCCGAACAATTCCAGCCCGATGTGCAGTATAATTCCCAGTACCGACGAGATCAGCACCAGCGCCCGATGCGGCGGCTCAACTGTAAAATACAGCACCGCCGCCACGCTAAGCATCAAACACACCTTGAAATTCTCGAACCGCCCGGCCTTAGCCATCCACGGCTCGACATGCCGCATCCAGTGCACGCGCTTGTTATAATCAATGAAATAACTGAGGCCAATCATAATCAGAAACGCGCCGCCAAAGGCATCAATCATCGGCGAGGCCTCGTGCAAAATATGGCCATATTCCGCCGGCCTGTGCAGCGCCAAATCAACCACTTCCATAAATCCATGGCCGCTCGCCACCATCACGATGATAATCGGCAGCACGAACCGCACCACGAACACCGCCACGAAAATCCCAACCGTCAAGAACACCTTCTGCCAAACCTGGCTCATGCCAGCCAGCACCTTGCTATTAATCACCGCGTTGTCAAAGCTAAACGTCACCTCCAACACCACCAGAATCGCGAACAACCACAAGCCGCTCGCGCCGAAATGCCCGAAAATCAGCCCGCCCAAAGCTAATGTCAACAACGCCGAAAACCAAAAAATCCGAAATGGGTGATGCGAGTGCCAGAGATGTTTCATAATGATTTAGTATAGCACAAGCTTACTGCTATAATTTATAAGTATGGCAAAAAAACGTGTCAAAAGCTTCGACATAAATAAGCTAATTAACACAGCCAAGATACTTACCGGCTGGATAATTGCGCCAGTATTGATTGTCGTAATATACTTATACAGCCCCCAGCTTGGACTATGGCTAATCAGCGACAAATCAGACATTTGGTTCAACGAAACTGCAACAATGTTGCAAGACTTCCTAACCATCACGCTAAGCATAGTCATTGAAGCTTTACCTTTTGTTATCCTCGGAATTATCATTTCATCTTTGATTCGACGCTTTTTGCCGCCAGCCAAACTCACTAAAATTTTACCGCGTAACCCATTTTGGCGCCGATTTACATTATCGCTAGCCGGACTAGCATTACCAGTCTGCGAATGCGGCAACGTACCGGTCGCTCGCAGCTTACTAGCTCGCGGACTAAAACCCGCCGACGTCGTCAGTTTTCTATTCGCCGCACCGATCCTCAATCCCATCACCATTATTGCAACAATGACCGCTTTCAGTTTTCAGCCCTACATGATTTGGTGGCGAATTATTTTTGCATTGATAATCGTCCAACTGACCGCTTTGATCGTCAGCTTCATGGACGAAAATAAAATCGTTCGCCCAGCTTTCAAAGAGTATTGCCGCGCGCACGAGCACAGCTCTAAGCTCAAGGAGATGCTTGGATCCTCGCGCGACGAATTCTGGCAACTATTAACCATGCTAAGTATCGGCGCTATCATCGCTGCCGCCACTCAAGTTTTCATACCGCGCGCCATCATTAACACTGTCGGTAACGACATCATCTTATCGGTTATCGCCATGATTGGTTTGAGTTTCGTGGTCTCGATCTGTTCTAGCATCGATGCCTTTTTTGCATTAGCCTATGCACGCAATTTCACAGCAGGCTCGATTCTATCATTTCTATTAGCCGGTCCGATGATCGATATCAAGCTAATCGTATTGATGCGAACCACTTTCCGTTGGCTATTTATCGCTGTGGTGATGTTAATAATTTTCGCATTGTCGTTCGCGGCAGGCATAGGAGTAAACTTGCTTTATGCGGGCTAGTTTGGCGAAATCATTGGGCGGAATTGCTGCCTGCGGATACGTTTTGCTGCTAGCTTGCCGCGGTCAGCTCGGTTTTTACATTCATCCGCGCTACCATCTTTTTGCTGCCATTTTGAGCACGATAGGTATCGTTTTCTTAGTTATTGATATAGTGTTGCAATTAAAGAGCGGAGCATTAACTGCACGCCACCGTTTCAAATTCCACCATATCAAGTTCGCCTCGTGTCTATCTGTCCTAATTTTACTAGCGGGCTATCTGCTGCCGCCAAAACCGTTATCACCGAGTAGCGTCACTCAAAGAGAAAATTCTATCGCTACCAGCCAAACAAACTATTGCAATATTCCTAAACCTAAGGAAGGCGAGACGAATGTATCGATCAACCGCTGGCGATCTGCTTTCAACTCCTGCCAAAAACTATCGTATTTTGACAATACTAGCATAACGATAACTGGTTTCATCTCGAGTGGCACACTACAAAACTATGGCTACGATTATTTCGAACTGGCACGCTACGTTATCAGCTGCTGCGCCGCCGATAGCATACCTATGAAAATCTTAGTAGAAAAAACTCCTGCGAATAGCTACCGCGATGGCACCTGGTTAACCGTCAAAGGGAAGTTGATGCAAAAAATAATTAACGGCAAAGCTGAATACGTCATCACCGAGTCTACCGCTACCGCGATACCGCAACCAGAAGACCCTTACGAATTATTTGGTTTATAATCTTGCCACTTTTTAGTAGCGCCATCTTCCTGGTAATATTCATGCGCGCGCCAGTTAGATAAGAAGTTTTTATCGCGCTCGATTTCACTTAATAGCGGAAAAATCTCACTGAGCAGTATTTCGTCGGGGTATTGTTCGCTGTCCGTCAGGGGACGTTGCCCGTTACTGCACAAATATGCATTAAGAAATATAAAGCGCTTGGTGCAAATATAGCCTGGCTTCGAACAGTGCAAGCGAAAATCGTGCATCGTTCGAATCGGCTGCGCCTCGTTCTTATAGGCTTCAAACTTGTACATCACCCAAACTAGTGGCGTATCAAACGTCATGGTGTCAGACAGTTGCTGCTGGTGTCGTCGCAAACCGTCAAGTTTAGTTTGTACTTGTTCAACATCGCCATTCTTCAATTTTGCCAATGCCAAACGGCGCTCCGCAGCAGCAATCTTTACTGTCAAAGTCTTATACTCATCATACATATCAAGCAGTCTATCAACCGCCGCTCCCGCACTATTCGTACCTTCCATCATCCCAACTCCTTCATAATTACTGCGCGCGTAATCTCACGTGCCCGCTCGCCAATGACAACCAGCTTTAATGACTCGTCAATGGCACCGCGCGTGACCCGCATTTGCTGCGGCGTTGCCTCGATGTGAAATATCTCGCCACCATCAGCGATCGCGCCTTTCATGCGCCGCAAAGCGTATTTATCTCGCAAACTAGCCCAGATTTTCTCAATTTTTTCAGCACTAATAGCCAATTCGGCCACATCAACTACGCTATAATTTAAGACATTCTCAGCCGCGTTTTCGACAGATTCGTGCAGTAGCAAATAATCCAAAATACGCGACTCGCTAGCAAGCTGCGCCAAATCAAATTTCCCGTGATCCATATTCACAACGTTGGTTAATCCTTGTTGCAACAATGTTTCAATTAACTGTTGGCGGTCATTTTCAGCCAGTAAATCCAGCTTACTAATCAATACTATGTCCGCTGCCTGAGCCTCCGTTAGCAACGCCTTCGCCAGGCCATCAGCCCTGGCTTCAGCGCCATCCACGACATACAACGACTGCTTCAAATCATACTGCTCAAAGATATCACCAGCCAGCAATTTCTCGAGCACCCGCAAAGTATTAGCGACGCCAGTCGATTCAATAATCACCGGTGCTTTTCCGCTTATTGCAAAATTGTGCAAAATATCAATCAACTCTTCGCCACTACTGCAGCAGATACACTCACCAGCAATTGTCGCCACTTCATCGACGCGTTGTGCCAATCTGCAACTATCAATACTTTCCGACGCAAACTCGTTCTCAATCACTCGCGCGCCAGCAAACTCTAGCTGCTGCACCAAAAAATCCACTAGCGTCGTTTTGCCAGCACCCAGCGCTCCATTCACCAGATATAATGCAATCTTATCGTTCATATTAACCTTTCTTGTACACATATACTGAGTTAATGATATTGTCGTCAGGATTATACTCGACCAGCAGCTGTACGCGCTGCAAACTATTCGGGTCAAACGCTGGGTATAATAGCGTTTTCGCACCATGGGCGCCACGCACGATGATCCGCCCGCCAGGCCGGAGCGCTGGCAAAATATTATCAATAATTTGCTGTTTGACTTCAACCGAATCGCCCGCCAGCCCAGCCACATAAATCACGTCGTAAGCATTATCCGGTAAAGCCACCGCCGCTCCGTCCGCCACCAAGCACTTACCAACTGGCCAAGCAGTCGCCCGTGCCAGCTCGCGCGACTGCGCCAAAGCAGCCGGCGCCACGTCTACCAAATCAACCGCCGCACCTGTCTGATGCCACAGACACCAAGCGGTCAAAGGCAAGGGACCGCTACCAATCATCGCCGCGCGGCTGTCCTCAGACAACAGCAAACCCGACCCGGCCAGCAAGCCAACTTCACGCCGCACTAGCTCGCGGTAATTGTCAATATACCAAAACTTTTCCAGCTCTTGTTGCGGACGGGCTGAGCTGACAATTCGCTGCGACCAATACATCTCCATCTCTGATTCCGACAGAGAGCAACGGCGCTGCACTTCGCGGCACACCTCATCATTACACCAATTTGGTAACGTTGTCGCCTGCACGGCTGCCGCCACCAATCCAGAAAAAGCCGCATTGACGTCTGGCGATGGTGCAAAATCGTGCAAATTCATCACTGTTTTAATTGCCGTATCCATAGCTTTTCATAATGCCAAACCCTCCCATTTATTGCAAATTTGTTGCAATAAGTTGTATACTTGCAATATCATGACCCTCGATGATCTATTCAAGCAGCACAACCTGCGCCTAACCAAACCGCGGCAGCAAGTCTTCGACGCACTGCAAAAATCAGACGTTCCACTGACTATCAGCGATATTGCAAAAAAGTGCAAGGATATTAACCGCACCAGCGTTTATCGCGCCTTGGTGGCGTTCAACGATCTCAAAATCATTAACGTTGTTCACGTCGGCTGGAAGAACTACTACGAGCTAGCCGAGCCATTCATTCCGCATCATCATCATTTATATTGCATCCGCTGTCAAAACGCTACACCAATCCAAACCCCAGAATTAGAGCAGCTCATCAATTACCTTAGCAGAAAATACAGCTTTTTAGTCATTGATCACCATTTTGAGCTTGAGGGTGTCTGCCAAAAATGCCGGCAAAAACAGCAACTGACCAAAAGCATTAGTGCTAGCAAAAACAAGCCAAAGCCAGAACCAAAATCAACAAAGTAACACTAATCGCCAATCATCGTCAGCAGCGTCTCGCGCTCGCGAATCAGCTCGCGGTAGCGTTTGAGCAAACTCATAATATCGTTGCGCTGCTCATTACTGAGGTCAAACACCGCCAACAACACTCCGTCAATTTCTTTGGCAGCTTTTTGTGTGTCCGACAGATTAGCCAATCCCGGCACGGTAGCCAGATATTCCGCGCGAAGGTCCTCGGTCTTTTTCTCGTAGAGAGCTAGCCGCTTGGCCGGACTATTGGCTGACTTTTTACCGAGACGCGCCAACGCTTTTTCATACTCTTGCCGCGCCGCCAACACCGACACATAATCAATTTTCAGGCCAAATAACCGCGCCACCAAGCCATTTTGCGCTTGCTCAATCTCGGCAGTAGCACCGTCGATTTCGTTCAAACGCCGCCGCGCTTGGCGTGTCATCCGGCGAATCTGATGGCGCTCAACTTTCGACTGGAATAAACGCTTAATCAATCGCGCCTGCGGATCGCGTATTGTCATGCCGAATTCCTCGGCAACCGCACGGTAGAGTAAATAATCTACGTAGACTTCGACCTGCTGCGAACAAACTTCTGCCGACTGATTAACAAACTCTAGCGCCAAACGATGCAGCTTTTTTTCGCCTTCTGCATAATGTTGCATTGCAAAACGCGCTCGTTCAATACTTTGGCTCTGCTGTGCTGCGTATTGCAACAATGTTGCAGTTTGCTTATCATCTGTCAAGAAATTGTCGCTCACTGTCTTGATCAGTGTCTTCTGCTGCGGCGCACTTTCGATTTTACGCAGCCGCGGCAGGCAATCATCGCGCCAAGACAAGAAAAATTCCAGCGCCATCGGCACGCTGCGATCAAAGCGCCGCGCCATCCGCCGCAGCGAGCGCGGGCAAGCCGCATAGACGGCCGCCGCTTGCTGCCGGAACTGCAGCGGACGCACCTCTGCTAGCTTAAGCAAACGATTGTACCGCGCTGGGAATACTTTATCGATATCATTCATAGCGTACCTGAACCTTTCTAAATGAATAATTTAATAATTTCTGCCACGACGCACCGCGCTGATTGAAGCGCCGGATCTCGCCATCAACCGATGCCACTTTGACTAATGCTGGACTATATGGTACTTTACGGCTATACATCCACACATCGTCGTAGTTCCAGCGTCGCAGCGACGGATAAACCCTTTTCAAAAGCTCCACGCCATTGCGATAAAAATACTGCGGGTCGGCTTCTGGTGGCAAGAACTTCTCGGCGGTTAAACCCATATTCTTGACGATACGGCGCACATCCTCTAGTGTCTGCTCGGCACCGTTTTCAGCAATCAACAGAGCATACACGCTACCGCGACTGCGAAAAATCACTGCGTACGAATCGCGCCCCGTCTCGATATCGTCAAACAAAAATTCGTCGACTGGCATCTCGATATGAAACACCCGCGGAATCAGTTTTTGACACTCCTCGCGGCGCATCTGATCGTAGTTCAAGTCGTTAGCGGTCATACTTCCATTATACTATTTTTATGACGAAAAGTCAATATTATTAGATAACAAAAAAGCGCTAGGTAAGGGTGGGCATCACCTAGCGCCATTCTGCCCTTCGTCCCACCCTATCGGGTATACGTGATCCACCTCACACATACGGTGATCCGCTGGACAAAGGGGTTAGTATACGCTAAAAAGTTGTCTAGGCACGAAAGTGGAGGGTAGATTACTGCCGTGCGCCTTTTAGCGCAACCTAACATAAGTTAGAATAGGGGGTATAAGGTGCTTGATTCACCACCTCGGGTCAATCAATCATCCCAATATTAGCACACCTTTGACAACATGTCAATACTTTTTAACAGGAATTTGTATGAAAATCAATAAAGTATCACCAGATAGCAGCAATTATCTCAAGGTATTAGCTAATATTGACGACAAGCCGCAAGCATTATATTACTTAGGTGAAATACCTAAACAACGCCAGCCGACCATCGCTATCGTCGGCACCCGCAAGCCAACCAGCTACGGCGTCGAGGTAACAAATCAGTTTGCCAGCGGCCTGGCTAGCCGCGGTTTTATCATTGTTAGCGGACTAGCCCTAGGCACCGACGCGCTAGCGCACCGCGCCTGTTTAGACGCTGGCGGCACCACTATCGCCATCGTACCTAGCCAGTTACCGAATATTTATCCGCGTAGCAACAGCGCGCTTGCCCGGCGCATTGTCGAAAAGGGCGGGGCAATCTTGTCCGAACATTCTACTGATGACACCGAACCGTACATCCTCGGCCGCTGGAGCTTTTTGGAACGCAATCGCTTGGTGTCTGGCTTGGCTGACGCCGTACTAATTACCGAGGCTAGTGCTCGCAGCGGCACACTCAATACCGCCGCTCACGCGCTAACCCAAGGCAAAGACGTCTTCGTCGTGCCCGGCAACATCACCAGCCCGCAAAGCGCCGGCTGCAACGCGCTGATCAAACAAGGCGCCACACCCGTCACCAGCCTCGACGATATTTTGTCGGTTGTCGCACCAGAATCCATGCCAGACGCGCGAACCGACCAAACCAAGCTGCCGCTCGGCTCAACACCCGCCGAAACAGCGATCATCGAACAGCTCGCTCAAGGTATCCGCGACGGTGACCAGCTACAAAAGACTACTCAGCTGCCAGCAACCGAGTTCAATACTGCGCTAACCATGCTTGAACTGACTGGCGCTATCCGCTCGCTCGGCGCCAACCAGTGGACGCTTGTCTAATTAATATTGTTTAAGCTTTTCGCAAATTTGTCATTTTCATCGTATAATTGTAGACTTAGATATTATGCCTGGCAAGTCCCGCGAAAAGACACTGAGATTCAATCCTCGGACTGATATCCCCACCATCCCCAACGCTATGAGTATTGCTGGCGCGGTTCTAGCCTGGCGCGGCGCCAAACGCATTGATACCACTGCTGGTATCGCACAGGTTGCCGCTGGCCGGTTCATCGACGTTCTAGACGGCATCGTCGCCCGCAAAACGGGGCAGACAAGCGATTTCGGCGCGTTGCTGGATGCTGGGCTAGACAAAGCTGTCACTGCCATAATCCTTTATGAGATAAAAAGCAAAAACCTCGCACCAACGGAAATAATCGCTGCCATCACAGCTTTTAATGGAATCAACGCCGTTGCTAGCGCCAAAACGATAGTTGAAGCTGGCGATGAAACCGTACGCCCGGAAATCTCTGGCAAATTGGCGCTAGCGTTCGAAACCAGCTCATTGCTAGCCCACCTACTCGGCAGCCGTCTCGAAACCACCGGCCAGAGCCAACTCGCCAGAGTTGCTCGCGGTATCGGCAATTTAGCGTTCGCTGTATCGCTACCGCTCGCATTTAAATCAACGCTTTCGTACGTCAAACGCGCCCGGCAATCAAAACACCGAAATGATAAATAAACGGGCAAAATAAAATTGGCGATTTGTGGCTTGAAAGGTATTTTTGGCTATTTTGTTGCAAAAATAGTAAATTATTGCAAAACTATTGACACCGCCGTCCATATGTGATATATATATATCAGCTTTTTGCTCAAAGTTTCGTAAAAAAGGGCAAGAAGTGCCCTTTTACTTTGAGTGAAAACACTTCCCTAGGAGGGGAAATGAGATTCTTCGTTCGGCTCTTCATTGAGATCGCACTTATGATCTTCGTGGTCATTACGGCCACGAGAGTGCTCAGCGAGGAACACCCCGGCGTCGCCGGGATGGTCCTTGTTGCCATCTACGTGGTCATCCTGGCCCTCAGGGCGACCGTACAGAGCGAGACTATCAAGGACGACGCCCGCGAACGGCGCCGCCTTGAGAAGGCGTTCGTGACGGCCGTCAGTGAGGCTGGCTGGCCGCGCCTGGTCAAAGTAGACCGCGGCCGCAAGATCGTGTCGTACTACATTCGGGTCCCTTATCAGGGTCCTAACGACGATTTCTACTTCGAGTTTCCACTCGAGGAAGAACGGCTTGCCGAGCAGGTCCAGCTCGTTGACATCCTCCCTAAGGAGGATGTCGATGAGTTCTACGGCGTCGAGGAAGATAAGGAGGTGAATACCGACACCGCCGCCGAGGAGTGACCCTCCTCGGCAGAAAAGGGCTTTTTTAAGCCCGTCAGAAAATAGCCCGCCAGAGCTCTAAGGCTCGGCGCGAGGCCCATCTGGCGGGCTATTTTCTTTGGCTTATCACCCTAAACAGCAAGCATTAAATTTGGCATTTTCAGCAAATCGGTTTACTATTATATAAGTATGAAGAATCTGGTTATCGTCGAGTCGCCAGCCAAAGCTAAAACTATCGAGAAATATCTCGGCAATGATTTTCATGTTTTGTCAAGCGTGGGGCATATCCGCGCTATCGCCAAAAAAACCAAAGACGGCACGCCGCCAATTGATATCCAGCACGGCTTCAAGACGACTTACGAAATCGACCCGGAAAAGAAAAAGGTAATCGCTGAATTGAAGAAAGCCGTCAAATCAGTCGGCGCAGCCAACGTCTGGCTGGCTACCGATGAAGACCGCGAGGGCGAGGCGATTGCTTGGCATCTGTGCGAGGTCCTAAAGCTTGACCCCAAAACCACCAAGCGCATTACTTTTCACGAAATTACCAAATCAGCTATCGAGGAGGCGATCAAGCATCCGCGCACCGTCGATATGAAATTAGTCGAAGCTCAGCAAGCCCGGCAGATTCTCGACCGAATTGTCGGTTTCGAACTTAGCCCGGTCGTCTGGCAGAAGGTTCCTGGCGGCAAGTCGGCCGGCCGCGTCCAGAGTCCAGCCGTACGGCTGCTAGTCGAGCGCGAGCACGAAATTGACGCTTTCGCTGGCAGTTCGCAGTTCAAAGTAACCGCTATTTTCGCCGCTGGCAAACAAGAGCTCAAAGCCGAGCTAAAGCAGCGCTTCGACAGCGAGGACGCAGCCCGAGCTTTTCTCGAATCGCTGGCTAACGCCACTTTCACCGTTACCGACATCAGTACCAGCCCGTCAAGCCGCAACCCAGCCGCGCCGTTTACCACCAGCACTCTGCAACAAGAGGCCAACAGCAAGCTAGGCATGGGCTCGCGCGCTACCATGGCCAGCGCCCAAAAACTATATCAAGAGGGTCGCATTACTTACATGCGTACCGATAGCGTCAACTTGTCGAGCCAGGCCATCGCTGCTAGCGCCGATTACATCAAACGCTTATACGGCATTGAATACTCGCATGTCCGCAAGTTCAAAACTAAATCCGCTGGCGCCCAAGAAGCTCACGAAGCAATTCGCCCGACCGATATCACTCGCGAGTCAGTCAGCGGCAGCGACTATGACCAGCGCCTCTACGACCTCATCCGCCGCCGCACACTGGCCAGCCAAATGGCGCCAGCCAAGCTAGAGAATACGACAATTACAATTAGTATTAACGACGGGGGAAAGCAAAATAACTCAAGTAAAACCAACGACAAGCTCGTCTTTGAGGCCAAAGGTCAAGTCGTCCTGTTCGACGGCTTCCTGCGCGTCTATGGCGGTGGTAAAGATGACACAATTTTGCCAACCGTCAAATCTGGCGACCAGCTGCAGCGCCACAGCGTCGAGGCTCGCCAAGTTTTCGCCCGGCCGCCAGCCCGTTATACCGAAGGTACACTAGTCAAAAAGCTTGAAGAGCTCGGTATCGGCCGCCCAAGTACTTACGCTACCATCATGAACACCATCCAAACCCGCGGTTACGCCGAAAAAGGCGATTCCGAAGGCGTACCGCGCGATGTTATCTTATTGCAACTTATCGACAATAAGGTCGAGCGCGAAATTATCCAAGAAAAGACTGGCTCTAACAAAGGCAAGCTTGTGCCGACGCCGGCTGGCGAGCTAATCAGCGGCTTTTTGACTAACCATTTCGACCGCGTCGTCGATTATGGCTTTACAGCCGACGTCGAGAAAGACTTCGACGATATTGCTGGTGACCGCTTGGCGCGCAACACCATGCTCGAGAAATTCTACGCGCCATTCCACGCGCTAATTGAGCAATCTGGCAATATTGACCGCCGAACTGTCGGCGCCAACAGGGAAGTTGGTATTGATCCGAAATCTGGCAAACCAATTATTGCTCGCTTCGGCCGCTTCGGACCAATGCTGCAGCTAGGATCAAGCGACGACAAAGCCAACAAACCGCAATTCGCGCCGCTACCTAAAGGCGCCAAGATCGAAACCGTCACTCTAGAGCAAGCTTTGCACGCATTTGAGTTGCCGCGCCTAGTTGGCCAGACCGAGGACGGGCAAGATATCAAGGCTAACGTCGGCCGCTTCGGGCCATATATCCAAATCGGTAAACTCTACGTCAGCCTGAAAGATATCGACCCGCGCGAAGTCACCCAAGAGCAAGCGCGCGAACTATACGCCGCCAAGCTCAAAGCCGAGGCCGAGAAAAACATCGCCGACTTTGGCGGCGGTATCAAAGTTCTCAACGGCCGTTTCGGACCATACGTTACCGACGGCAACAAAAACGCCAAAATCCCCAAAGACACCGACCCCAAAACCATCACTCGCGACCAAGCAGTGGAATTGCTCGCTAACGCCCCGCAAAAAAGGTCGGCGCGGCGCCAAATACGGCGAAAGAAGTAAGCATGACAATCAAGCTCCAACAAGTCCGACGTGTCCGCCGCTGGATGATGATTTTGCTGCTCGTAGTAATAGTTATCGTTGTCTTCTCGCTAAATGTTCACAGGTCGTACCGCACCGATAATCATCCACGCCTGGGCAATGTCGCTAATGTCGACTCTGATATCCCGTATTGCGCCGGCCAAGACAAGCAGAAGTTTGATTTGTACACGCCGATCAACAGCCTACTCAATACTCATACAACACCGTACCCGCTAGTTATTTATATCCACGGCGGCGGCTGGCACAAAGGCGATAAGCGCAATTCGCTGCTTGATTATTACGGCTCTAGTTTGACGGCGGCTGGTTTTGCGGTCGCCTCGGTCAACTACCGCCTAGCGCCCAAATACCATTATCCGACACAAAATAACGACGTTGCCTGCGCTATCGACACCATCGCCAAACTCGCCAGCTCTTATGACATCGACACCAACAATGTAATTCTTTTTGGCGACAGCGCTGGCGGGCTCTTGGCTATCGACTACGTCTTAACTCGCCAAGACAGCCCGATTACTGTCCGCGGCGTAATCAGCTTTTATGGCACCACCGACCTGGTCAACCAATTACAGCGCACCAAGCGCAACCCAAATGCTTACAAATTCCTCGGCACCCGCAATGTCGATACTGCCCGCGTCGCCAGCCCGCTATACCAACCGATTACCAAAACGCCACCGCCGTTTTTGTTTTTCCACGGCACCAAAGACAGCATTGTGTCGATTGAGCAAGCTTACAAGTTCTACCAGCGTATCTTGGCCTACCAGCCGAGCAGCCGCTTTATTCGCGTTGCCAATGCCGGCCACGGCTTCGACGACAGTGGACGCAGCACCAAACCGACCAGCGACGAAATTCGCCGCACACTTACGCTATTCGCCCTCAAGCATATCAACAGCGACCAGCCAGAAACTCAGGCGCAAACCACGCCAGAAAAAGTCCAGATATTATTAGACAATGATTAAGCTGTTTAATCAGCTAATTATTCATTGGTGTTTTGAATAAGCTTTGCTCAATAAACAATTATATTTTGTGATAAACTGTTAAATTAACCAACATCGGTACCACCTTAACACCTTAAACTTTGACAAAAATAAGTATTATTGTTAGCCTAGACATTATTCTTTATTAAAAAAAGTAGCAAAAAAGTATTTACCATAAGCGTCTATATTGTGATACAATATAACTAGTTAGTATTTGATTTGACAATCCAACTACTATGTATTATAATCAGATACGAAATTACGATATCAAACTAAAATCACTCTCGAGGGGCGGGGAGTGGAGATAAAAGGATAAGGATCGCATGACCGAAACTACCGGTACACCTGCTGTGGAGACTATCAAGACAGCAATTGAGGATATTCTTAAGACCATAGACCAAGAACGCGAACGCGAAATCATCACGCGCCGTTTCGGCCTATATGAACGCCGGGAAACGCTTGAGCAAATCGGCGAACTACTCGGTATCACTCGCGAACGTGTCCGCCAACTTGAAAAAGCCATCTTAGCCCGCCTCAAGACCGCTGCCGCCGACGGTAAAATCCCCGCCATTAGCGACGCCGAGCGCCTAATTATCCGCGACCTTTCCGAAAACGGCCGCGTCGGCCGCGTCCAAGACGTCGCCAACCGCCTCTCGAAAGACAAAGCTTCCAATAATACCCGAGCTCACGTTGCCTTTATCGGCGAACTGTCGCCGCGCTTCGTTATAATCAACGAAACCGACAATTACCACCAGGGTATCAGTATCGCCGAAAACGGTAATGAGAAGAAAATCCGCGGCGACATCGATAGCATTGTTAAAACCATCAAAAACCACGGCCAGCCAATCGACATCGAGAGCCTGCACGGCATGTTGACTTTCGAAAGTCCGTCCCAGATCCGCGGCCTGGCCAGCTTATCCAAAAAACTAGCCAACCTCAAAGACGTTTGGGGTCTGGCCAAGTGGCCGACTGTCAATCCTAAAAACATCCGCGATAAAATCTACGTCATTTTGGCAGGCAATGGCAAGCCGATGCACTTCTCCGACATTTCTAAAGCCATCAAGGAAAGCGACTTCAAGCGCAGAAACGTTACCACTCAAGCTATCCACAACGAACTTATCAAAGACAAACGCTTTGTCTTAATCGGCCGCGGCATTTACGCCCTCGACAGCTGGGGCTATAGCAAAGGCACCGTTTCAGACATTATCGCCGACATTTTACGCAAGGCAGGCGAGCCGCTTCACCGCGACGAAATTGTCAGGCGCGTACTCAAGAGCCGCCAAGTCAAAGAAACAACTATTCTGCTCAATTTACAGAGCAAATCGATGTTCAAGCGCGTCGCCAAAGCGACTTACACCATCGCCGAACCGCAGCAATAATACACCCAGCCTCGCTACTTAACCTAGTGACTAATTTGGCTTTGCCAGTCTTAGAAAAACGCGCCCGGCTAACCCGCTAATTCTTTGTTTCAATCCGCTTAATCTTGCAAAAATAACAGAGGTATGATATAATGAAAGTATAGCTATGTCATTTATCACTTCTGTTATTGCTCTATTGTTGCAATGGTATGTCTGGGGGCCGTTGGTTATTGTGCTGTTATATCTAACTTGGCGCAATTATCGCAGTATTGATGTAATAAAGAACGTTGAGAGCGTCTTGTTAACCCTCGAGATTCCAAAAACCAACGATAAGTCTGAGCTGGCCGCCGAGCAAATGTTCGCTAGCCTCCATGGTATTTTGCGCGATGCCCGCGAGCTGAAAGCTAACAATGGCTATCAGGAGCACCTAAGCTTCGAGATTGCCTCGGTGGGCGGGCGGATTCAATTCTACGTTTGGACGCCGAAATCGCTGCAAAGCTTTGTCGAAGGGCAGATTTACGCCCAATACCCGCAAGTACAAATCCATAAGGCCGAAGAAGATTATGTCGCTCACGAACGCCACCACAGCGTAGTCTATACTTCAGAAGTTACCTTAACCGACAAGGAATTTTTACCGATCAAAACCTTTCAGAGTTTTGAAGTTGACCCACTAGCTGGTATCACTGGCACGCTCGCCAAGCTCGAAGATACCGACGAAGAAATTTGGATACAAATGCTAGTGCGCCCGGTCGCCGACAGCTGGCACAAAGAAGCCGACGCCTGGATTCAATCGGTCAAAGCAGGCGGCTTCAACCTATTCGGCACCGACGGCATAGGCAAGTGGATTGCCGGCCTATTTTCTGCCCTGTGGCAACCGCCCGAGCAAGCAGGCGCCAGCGGCGGTCCAGAATTATCAGAACGCGACAAGACTCGCATATCTGAAGCTGAAAAAAAGGCGACCAAACTTGGCTATCAGGTCAAAGTCCGCGTCGCTTACCTGGGCGAGCGTACCAGCGATGCTAAATTACGTATGCAAGGCATCATTGGCACCTTTAAGCAATTTAACTCTACCAATCTCAACGGCTTTAAGATGTCGAACGATAGCTTCGCCAAAGAGGCGCTCGCCAAATACAAGACCCGCCTCTTTGCTGACCGCGGTTATCTGATGAATATCGAGGAAGTCGCCAGCGTTTATCATTTACCGCACACTAATGTCGAAACGCCAAACATTGTCTGGGCTAGCACCAAAACCGCCGAACCGCCGCCGAAGCTGCCAGTCCTAACTGGCGACCCAGCGCATGATGAGAATATCTCGGCCTTTGGTATGACTAATTTCCGCGGCATCAATCATCAATTCGGTATGCTGCGCTACGACCGATCGCGCCACGTCTACATCATCGGCCAGACGGGAGCAGGGAAGAGCGGCTTACTGGAGTTATTCGCCCTCAGTGATATTTTCCACGGGCAGGGCTACGCCATTATCGACCCGCATGGCGACTTCGCTATCAATAATATGCGCTTTATACCAGGCTCGCGGCTGCAGGATGTTGTTTACTTTAACCCGGCCGACACGCAGTATCCGCTCGGTTTCAACCCGTTGGAGGTCACCAATCCGTCGCAAAAAACTAATATCTCATCAGAAGTTATCGGCGTGCTGAAGCGCATGTTCGGCGACTCTTGGGGTCCACGCCTCGAGTATATCTTGCGCTATACCATTTTAGCGCTACTAGACCGGCCCGAGACTACCATGCTCGATATTACTCGCATGCTCACTGACAAAAAGTTTCGCAAAGACACGCTCAGCTACTGTAAAGACACCGTGGTACTGCAATTTTGGAATGTCGAGTTTGCTAGCTGGACCGATAAATTCCAGGCTGAAGCCATCGCGCCAGTCCTCAACAAAGTCGGCGCCTTCACCGCTAATCCAGTCATCCGCAACATTATTGGTCAGCCGAAATCGACTTTTAACATCCGCCAAATTATGGACGAGGGTAAGATTCTCGTCGTCAATTTGAGCAAGGGTCTAATCGGCGAGGATAACGCTGGCATTCTCGGCTCATTTTTGGTCACCAAAATTCAGCTCGCCGCCATGAGCCGCTCCGATATCCCTGACATCAAGGACCGCCGGCCATTTTATCTATATGTCGACGAGTTTCAAAACTTTGCTACCGACTCATTCGCTACGATTCTATCCGAGGCGCGCAAATACGGTCTCAACCTGACTGTCGCCAACCAGTACATTAGCCAGATGGAAGAAACTGTTCGCGATGCTGTTTTCGGCAACGTCGGTACCGTAATTAGCTTCCGTGTTTCTGCTGATGATAGTCCGATTCTCGCCAAGCAATTTGAACCACAGTTCGAGCCAAATGACTTACTACAGATGCACAATCGTAACTTTATCATCAACATGGTCATCAACGGCGAGAAGGCTCCAGCTTTTAGTGCCAAGACGCTTAATCTGCCAGCCGCGCAAGACGACAACACCGGCCGGATTATCCAATGGACGCGCGATAATTATAGCCGCAACCGCAGCGATATTGAAGCCGATATCGCCAACCGAATCCTACCGCCAGAAAACCTAGTCGTCAAAAAACCTGGTCCTGCCTATACGCCGCCAAAAACACCCGAACAGCGAGCCGCCGATCGCGCCGCGCGCCAAGCCACCAAGCAGTCACAAGAACAGACTCAGCCAATTGCCAAACAGCCGTCGGTCAAACTTGACAAAGGAGCTGTTGGTTTGCTACAAATAGACCACGGTCAAAACAATAAAGACACGCCAAAGGCCGCAAAGGATAATGACACCGCGAAAACAAATGCAGCAGCTAAACCTGCCGCCAATGAAGAAACAGAGAAAGTAGACACAGCTACTAGCGACAAGCCAAAGCGCAAACGCACTCGCAGCCGCCGGCGCAAAACTCCAGCGGCAGCTACTTCCAATTCGTAATCAACTATTGCTATGCCTCTACCGTTAGAAATAGCCACCACGCCGCATGCTCATGACGCACAAGTTGGCGAGATTATTGATCTATTATGCAAACCCAGCATCTGCGGACCAATTTCAGACATACTAAGCCGAGATGCTTTCATGGAAGCAGCTACCGACCTAACGCAGCGTTTATACTTGGGTGAGTGCGCCGCTGCACTGGCCAGATACAGCGATGAAAACAGCAATACCATCAAACCAGTTGGTACAGTTATCTATAGCCAGGACCCAAACTATCCTAAAATAACAAATTTGGAACTAATCGTCGTACGAGAAAAATACCGCCGCCGAAAAGTTGGTACGCGATTATTACAACTAGTCGAGACTGAAACAGCATTACGCGGCGCAACGCAATTACAAACACTAGCGCCCCAGAGAATGCCAGGCCTACAGAACCTCTTGGCAAAAAACGGCTTCTATTTCAGCCGCATGGAAGAGGGCGAGGACGGGGTTTTGTTTTTGCTATATAAAAAAGATTTGAAAGAAAAAGATAACAAACAAAAAACGGGCCTACCGCCCGAATCTTTACAGAAACATCTTAGCTAATGCTTTATTTTAACCTGTAGTGTTATATTGAGGTACCGAAACGGTACAGTATAAGTATAGCCAATTAAAACAATATTGTAAACCCCAAAAATAAGCGATATACTAAAAATAATTAAAAGGGGACTTACGATGAAACAACCGTATTCTATTGGATTAGATATTGGCACAAACAGCGTCGGCTGGGCAGTTATAAATGAAGGTTTTGATCTGCGCAAATACAAGCACCAAAACATGTGGGGTGCCCATTTGTTTGATGAGGCACAAAAAGCAGCCACTCGACGGTCATTTCGCTCATCGCGCCGGCGGCTTGCTAGGCGAAAACGGCGTATTACGTTACTCCAACAAATATTTGACAATGAGATGCAGAAAGTCGACCCGCATTTCTACCTCCGCTTATCCGAATCAATGCTCCATGTTGGCGACAAAAGTTCTACTCTAGAATTAGACGCCAACATTCTATTCGCCGACCGCTCTTTTACCGACAAATCTTACCGAGAAAAATACCCAACGATTTATCATTTGCGAAGCAGCCTGTTTCACGACTCCAAAAAACAGGATATTCGCTTAGTCTATCTAGCACTTCATCACCTTATCAAGTATCGCGGCAACTTTCTAATCGAAGGTGGAGTCGATAATGTAATCTCTTCGTTTGATAACCAAAGCCTGCAAGCCTTCATGGAATTTATCGGCGCGGACGACTCTACGGCCCAAAAGATTAAGGCAATTTTGCTTGACCGCTCCCTATCACGTAGTGCCAGAAAATCAGACATCATCAATCTACTACAGCCATCTTCTGACAAGAAGAGAGCCGTCAGCGAAGCTGTCGGTGCAGCTATCGGTCTAAAATGGAACGCCAATAAACTATTCGAGGATGACTCTCTCGAAGCAAAAGGGGAGTTCTCGAATAAAAATTACGAGGAGCAACGCGATGAAATTGCAAACGCAATCGGTGACGATCGCTACGAACTCGTAGAAACTTTAGAATCAGTCTACCAATGGACAATTTTCAGTCAATTCATCAGAAAAGATAGCTGTCTATCCGACATTATGGTCGAGAAATACGATGATTACCGCCAAGATTTATCCGACCTTAAAGCGCTATTTCACGAATTTCTACCCCAAAAGTACAAGACGTTTTTTCATAGCGACGCCGCCGAATTTGAACTATATAACAACCACAAGCGAAATCTCGATGATTTATACAAATCTATCAAAAAACAGCTCGGCGAAGTTGCCAAGGATGACCCGCGCTACCAGCGATTTGAGAAGCGGGCTGAGCTAGAGGAATTTATCTCTAGGCAACGCATCCGAGATAACGGCGCTATCCCGCATCAGATTCACCAGTACGAGCTTGAGAAAATTATCGACAATCAAGCGCAGTACTATCCGTTCCTAGCCCAGAACCGTGATAAAATCATTAGCATATTTACTTTCAAGTTACCGTATTACATCGGACCGCTCAAAACTGGCGGTGATTTTGCATGGTCAGTCAAAAAGAAAGATGGTGTGATCTATCCATGGAATTTCGATGAAATAATAGACGACGAAGCTTCCGCCGAGAAATTCATTGACCGAATGCGCAATAACTGTACGTATCTGCCAGACGAAGAGGTTCTCCCTAAAAATTCGCTGCTTTATCAAGAATACGAAGTTCGCAATGAATTGAAAAATGTGACCGTCAACGGAAAAAGGCTGGGCTCTGAAATCCAGAACCGCATCGTTGACGAGTTATTCACCAAAGAGCCTTCAGTTACTTACAAAAAGCTCGTCAAATATCTCTATGACAATCAAATATACAACGCTGACTCTCTCATTATTTCCGGAACAGCCAAAGAGAAATCATTTGCTTCATCACGTAAGTCTTACCTTGATTTTACAAACAAAATCGGTATTGAGATTACGCCAAAAACTCAAAAAGCGATCGAAGAGATTATCAAGTGGATCACTTTATTTGAAGATAAAAAGATTCTAGCTAAGAAGCTACAACAGTATAGCGATATCTTTAACGAGGACCAGCTTCGTACTATCCTGAAGCTAAATTATAGCGGCTGGGGACGACTATCTCACAAGCTGCTTGACGGCATTACTGCGCACACGCCTTACGGCGAACTAACCGTCATAGAGACGATGCGTAGCTCTAAAGATAACTTTATGCAGATCATCCAAAGCGATCAATACGAGTTCAAAAAGATTATTGACGATATCTTGTCGGCAGACCAGCGCACAGACATAGCCTACGACGACATTAAAAAACTCGCCGGATCGCCGGGCATCAAACGTGCTTTGTGGCGAAGCATTAGGATTATTGACGAGATTGTCGATACGATTGGCTACGAACCAAAGTTGATTAGCATCGAGATGGCACGCAATGAAGACGAGAAAGTTAGAACCAAAAGCCGATACGGCCAGCTTGAAAAAATGTATAAGGAGCTTTACGGCAAAGAATATACTAAATCTGATATAAAATCACAATTAGCCGACCACAAAGATAAACTGGACAAGAAGAAATATTACCTATACTTCCTCCAGAACGGTAAATGTGCTTATACAGGCGAGCCGCTTGACATCGAAAACGACCTCAGAGACAGTGAGATCGACCACATCTTGCCGCGGTCACTAACCAAAGACGATTCGCTAGACAATACTGTGTTGGTGCTACGCAAAGAAAATCAGCGAAAACTTGATGATTATCCTATCTCACCCGATATCCAAAACCATATGCGCCCAATTTGGATATCTCTCAAAAATACTAAGCTTATGTCTCAGCTTAAATTTCAACGTCTAGCGAGCCAAAAGCAACTGTCTGAAGACCGCGTTGCTGGATTTGTCAATCGTCAGCTTGTTGAGACGCGGCAGATCACCAAACACCTCGCCAGAATGCTGACCGAAAAATACCACAATTCATCGACAGAAGTGTTTACTATCCGCGCTGGCATGAGCTCTGAATATCGCCGCATTCATGACTTGCCGAAATGCCGCGAAGTCAATGACCTACACCATGCCAAAGATGCTTATTTGGCTGCAGTTCTAGCTCAGTATATAAAGGTTCGTTATCCTAGATTAGATAAAGCATTTATTTACGGCGAATATATGAAGTTCAAATCTAAAAAACAAACCGATGCAGATCGCAGTAGTTTTATTCTATCCTCAATGAAGTACGATTTTACCAACACAGAGACTGGTGAAATTATCTGGCAGAACAAAACCGCTCAAGATGTTATTGATCGGACGATGAGATATAATGACTGTTTAATCACTCGAAAAACCAAAATTGGCGATGATCAATTTTACGACCAAACGATTTACGGCAAGAGTTCTGGCAAAACAATGATCGCCAGAAAAGCAAACTTGCCAGTCGGTAAATATGGCGGGTATTCAGGAGAAAAAGCAGCCTATTTCGCGGCAATAAATTATCTCAAACAGGTACGAAATAAGGATGTCTCAGTCAATGAAATCGTCAGTATCCCAGCGCAGATTTATACACTAGAAAAGACTAGGTCAGACTCAATCAATGAATATATCAGCAACAATTACAAGCAAGCTACGGTACTTCTTTCTAAAATACAAATCAATCAAAAGATTGAATATGAAGGCAACGAACAATTCATCGTTGGCAGCAGCGAAGTTACCAATGCCAAGCAATTGAAGCTACCTTATGATATCGAATACGCCGTAGCGATAGCCTTAAAACAGGGAATTCCGCGTATCACAATTTCAGAGGAACAAGCCGAGAAAGACAATAATCTACGCAATAAGCGCGCTAAACAAATCGAAAAAAGAGATAAAGTTATTAGCGGAATAGAGAGGTTCTGGGAAGTTTACACCGATAAGTTGAGCAGCCAGTACCAACAATTTGGTAGCGCCGTCGAAAAAGCGAAGGCTGCCAGTAGTAAATACCAAGCAATGTCTGTAGATGATAAGATTAAGGTTATAGGGTTAGTCTTAGTGGCTACACACGCTGGATCGGGGCGCGTAGATATGAAAAAGAACTTCCCAAAACTGGGCTTACCGGATGGCTTTGGAAGAATGAAAGACAAGAACCTCAACCCAACCAAGTTAACTTTCGTTTACGAATCTATCACTGGATTGCATTGTCGCAAATTAGACGGAAAATTACTAGAACAGGATCAATAAAGCATGTCCTGGCGAACCGTCATCGTCAAGAATCGCTGTAAGCTAAGCTATAAGAATGACTATATGCTCATCATCAGCGACGGTAAAGAAAAAGCTCTCCACATCAGCGAAATTGGTACGTTAATTATCGAAAATACCGCCGTCAACATCACTGCTTATCTGCTTTGTGAGCTGGCTCGTTACAAGGTAAAAATAATATTCTGCAACCACCAGCGCAACCCATACAGCGAAATAATACCATATTACGGCGCACACAATGCCAGCAAGCAAATGCGCCGCCAGAGTCAGTGGCTACAACCGGCAAAAGACAGTATGTGGCAAAGGATTGTCGCTCAAAAAATCATCAAGCAAGCTCAAGTGGTCTATAGAGAGACCGCCAACCAGACCTCCTGCGAAATGCTCATGAATTTCGCCGCATCGGTATTGCCCGGAGATACTACCAATCGCGAGGCACACGCCGCCAAATTCTATTTCAAGGAATTATTCGGTCCGCAGTTTTCGCGCGATAGCTCCAGCGACATAAACGCGGCACTCAACTATGGCTATGCGATTCTTCTCTCGGCGTTCAATAGGGAGATTACCGCCGCTGGCTATTCAACCACCATGGGCGTTAACCACTGCAATGAATACAATCCTTTTAACCTCACCTGCGACCTCATGGAGCCGTTTCGTCCTGTCGTCGACCGCGAAGTTTATAAGTGCCGCAGCTTTGCATTTGACGACTTCTTCAAAAGCCGGCTCATTGACATCCTTAATCACAAAGTTGTCATTCTCGACAAAGAACAATTCTTATCAAACGCGATCAATATCTACGTCAAGTTATTTTTTAGAGCAATGGAAGAGGGTAGCGACAAAGATCTGCCCGAATACGAACTAATATAAGTATGAAGGTACGATATATGAGAATGATATTATTTTTTGACTTACCAATGGTTAGCGCTCGCGAGCGCAAAATATACGCGACATTCCGCAAACAGCTTACCCGAGAAGGCTTTGTCATGATGCAACAATCCGTCTATAGCAAGCTAGTACTCAACTCCACCAATGAAAAATCAACCTACGACAGGCTAAGGAAAATTATACCCGATAACGGTGTCGTCCAGCTACTGACGATAACCGAGCGGCAATTCGCCTCAATGGAATATTTAGCAGGGGAGTATGAGGAGTTATCGATTCAAAGTACCGATAGGACAGTGGTTTTATGAATATTAGCATTTCAGGATTCGATAATACACTATTCATACCAAGCGATGGTGGTATCGCAACCTTAGTAATCTGCAATGACTTGTTCTTCAGGAGAGTTGTTGAAGACATTCTTGACGCATACACTAAGAAGGAAGGGAACAATCGTACCGTTATTTACGATAGCAACCACGACCCTCTGAATTTCGCAAAAGACATTCTGATTGCCACCGATATATATTCATACGATCTAGCAAATCGAACCATCACGGCGGCCCTATATAAAAACATCCAAGACAATAGCGACATCGACATGGCCAAACTAGCACAAATAGAAGCAGACATTTTGGATGTTCTTAGCGCTATAAATACCAATTCCTCACAAAGTATAAACTATCAAACAGAAATATCCATCAATGACCTCTTGAAAATGGCACACGTGGGACTAGAAGCCAACATAGGGAATAACTATCTTGATAAACTTTATGGTATTATAGATTCAGCGCAGCAATTATTATCAAAACGTTTAGTTATTTTGATAAACCAGCGCCAATTATTGTCGCACAGCGAGTTGCAAGCTCTTTTACAATATCTAGAAAACAATCACTTTTCAGTACTTTTTATTGAGAAAAACTGTAAAGATAAGTTAAACGAGGAGAACATTCTCGCTATTGATGACGATTTGTATGATTTTAGTACCAATTCATAATAACAACAGGGTAAGCGCTATCACGTTCACCCCTGTAAGACTTCACAATTGAGGTTTTACAGTAGTGTTATATTGAATGGTACTGAAACACGCGAACCTGAAAGCCGGCGACGTGATAAGTTTTACAGTAGTGTTATATTGAATGGTACTGAAACTGAAGCTTGCGCCGGGCGTGAGCATTCCAGGTTTTACAGTAGTGTTATATTGAATGGTACTGAAACAAAACACCGATTGCCTCGCCGGCGGCATTGGTTTTACAGTAGTGTTATATTGAATGGTACTGAAACTCGAAGCTGGCGGCACTGCGGTGCTGCCAGGTTTTACAGTAGTGTTATATTGAATGGTACTGAAACAGTTGACTTCGCCGATGGCCGCCGGAAGCTGTTTTACAGTAGTGTTATATTGAATGGTACTGAAACGCAGCCTGCGAATAGTTGCGCTCGCCCGCTGTTTTACAGTAGTGTTATATTGAATGGTACTGAAACTTACTTCGACAACCTCTGGCTCTTCGCCCTGTTTTACAGTAGTGTTATATTGAATGGTACTGAAACTATACAACCTGAAGAGCCACAGACTTGTACGTTTTACAGTAGTGTTATATTGAATGGTACTGAAACAGAGGAGGACGACACCTCCGTCTGGAAGATGTTTTACAGTAGTGTTATATTGAATGGTACTGAAACTTAGCAATATCTTGAATTTTATTAGCATATGTTTTACAGTAGTGTTATATTGAATGGTACTGAAACAGAATGCAGCCAACTTATTAATGCACTAGTTCGCCACCCCAGCTCCTTGCCCGGTTCAAATAACGCAAAAAATAGGGCAGACTTACTCTTTCGGAAACCAGAATAGAGCCACCCGCTCCCACCAACAAAGCGACAAAGACTAGCCCTACCTATCTGTATTTTGTCCAGCAATCAACAGGTTTAGAACAAATATAGAACATTTTAATGATTTGCTCAGAAAGCTCAACTGCAAAAGGTTTGGATTTTTATAGATATAAGTCTTTACGATAAATATATACATAGTAAAATCTAATAAAATAAACTTGAGAAAAACTAGCATAAAGATGGCAAAATACAAACAAATACGTACACAAAGACAAAATCTCATACATACATAAAAGGCGGGGCAAACATAAAATAGCTAAAAGTTGTAAAACAATAAATCTTCGAGATTAATCAAAAACAGTAGTAAAAGGGATGCAATCTCATTCATGTTTTACACATAGACTTAACGTCGCACAATGTCCGTTTTACGTCTTATAATCTATATTGGCGGGATGATTAATCCATACGTTAGCGAATAACGGTTTTACTTTGATATAAGCCGCAGCTTATTAATCTTGGTCTATGAATGGGGAGCTTTAGTCGCGCTGCTAGAGTTATCTTTTTTTACTTTTACATTTACATTTTATTCGCTATATAAAAAAATACCGCCAACCAGCAGCTCCATAGATATAAGTCCACGCACTCGAAACAAACTCGAAATTTATTGTAGTAATTAGCACATGTTTATAGACCTAAGTTATCCACAGAAAAAATCTCAGCGCTATGAGAATAAATTTGCATTTTTTCAAAAATATTGTCCCCTACTACTTTTCCCGCCTCGCCTGCTTTATTTGACTTTTTGCATTTTCAATATTTTAATATAGTTTTTTCACCTAGCCTATTTAGCTGTTTAATAGAACAAAAGTAGAACATAGCCCACCAGTGCAGGGGTAGCCTACTGCCTAAAGCCTCTTTCTCATTTATAAAAAGCCCGCCTACTCACCCGCACATCAATATACTCTGCAGTTATTCCTCTATTCGTTAAATAGCGGATGGCACGCACCGCGTCTTCGACCTGGCCAGCCGCTGGGCGGTCAACTGTCATTTTAATCGAGTACCCCACCCCGTCGAGACTGACTAGCACCTGGCGAGTAGTACTAGCTGGCAGAATCATTTTATTAACAGTAAGATTGTTTTCTTTGAAATGCCCCACAACCTTACCGATAAACTGCAGGAAACGGCCGCTAATTACTGAATTGCCAACGCTTGCACGAATTCCAGTTTGATCCTCGACGGCGATAACTGACGTGCCGAGGATATTACGTTCAAATACTACACCTGTGCTATCAACATAAGCTTTCATGTTACCAGACTGCCAATAAACCACTGGCGAGCGCAAATTAACCGAAAAATCGGCCGACCAGAGAGCACCTTTAGCTGGCGGCGACACGCTAGACACCTCTGGGTATCTACTTTGAATAGCTCGGCTAAGATTATTAGCATTGATATTTACAGCCAGCCGCTCGAGGGGATTAGCAGAGAGGTAATCTTGAATTGCTGCTGCATAATCGCGGGCGGCAGTTTGTACTTCTGAATCGTTACTAGTGCCGATAATTTGCACTTTCGGCTCGACAATAATCTGAGTAAGCAGCCACCCCAAACCAGCAATTAGCACTAATGCGCTAATCAACGCTAAGCGGATAGAGCGGCGTTTGCGCTTCAGATTGTGCGCCTGTACGCGCGGCGATTGCAAGCTAGCCGATTGTTCATTAGGGCTAGGCACCGAGGAAATGAGACTGCCAGTCAAGGTACGATTGCGCCGAAATAGTGTTCCCGCACTAGGCGAGCTATCATCAACCACAGCACGGCGCCGCACAGGCTGTGCGGCGCGGCGTGATTTAGATTTTTTCGATCTCATACCAAACATGCTTGTGGTATTAATTATATCATTTTGCAGCGCTATCAGGGTTTGTTCGGCGGCTATTAGCAGCATCTAGAATCATATCAGCCATATCTTTAGCAGCACCAGGGTGCGCAAACGACAGAAAAGCCTGCCCCATTCGCCGTGCTTCTGCGGGATCGTCAATAACGTTTTTTATCTCGTCGACGAGCAGCTGCGGCGTTTTTTCCATTTGCATTTCATCGATAACTTTGACAGCGCCTTTATCTTCATACACCTTAGCATTTTTAATTTGATGACCGCCGGTCAAGAAGCCGTTCGGCACCAGAATCGTTGGCTTGGCCAGCGCTGCCAGCTCGAGAATTGTAGTCGCACCAGCTCGTGCTACCACAACATCAGCCGCACCAAGCATATCAATCATACCATCGCTAACAAAGCCATAGACTTTAACTTGATCTGTATCCTCTGGCAACCGCCGCCGAATCTCGGCATATTGGCCAGTACCAGTTATTAAAATTACGCTAGTGAACTGTGTAAGTTCGCTAATAGTATCTGCCACAGCATTATTCAACCGTTCCGCACCCAAACCGCCGCCAGTAACCAGCACTAACGGTCTGTTACTTGGAAAGCCTAGTTTTTCCTTAACCACGCGGCGCTGCTGCTCGCTATACGGTTTGAATCCTTCGCGGATCGGTACGCCAACGTAACGACTAATCGCCTTAGGGTACGGATAATATTCTAGCGGAGCGCCAGTGCCAATGCGGTCAGCCCAACGTGCCAATACGCGATTAGTTAACCCTGGATGAGCGTCTGAGTCGTGAATTACCAGCGGAATGCGCAGCACATGTGCCGCCAAACCAACCGGCATGCAAACGTAGCCTCCTTTTGTGAATATCACGTCTGGACGCCAGGCGATTAGTTTCACTAGGCTCTGGACAAAGCCCACGCACACCTTGAGCGCATCAACAAAATTTGGCCACACAATCGTCCGTAAGCGTAACAGCTGACGCACAACGCTAAGATTATGATAGCGGCGTAATTTACCGCTAGCAATGACATCTACGCGCACCGAGTTATCAAAGCTAGCCATAACATTGCGCGCTTGTTTGCTAAATTTGCGGTCAACCCAAAACCGCAGTTCTGCATCTGGCTGCTGTTTTTTAACTTCTCGCAACACGGCGACGACTGGAGTAACGTGACCCCCCGAGCCGCCGCCTACGGCTAATATCCGCATCTTGGCCTCCTATATCTATTGGTTTATGTGCAGTATATCGCGATAACTGGAAAACAATCCCCAAAGCCGCGCCCGAAAACAGCATGCTACTGCCGCCAGCACTCAAGAACGGCAGCGTTATACCTGTTAACGGTGCTAAATGAATCATTGATGCAATATTCATGAAGAAGTGCGCAAATAACCAGCCAAAAATACCCGCCACTACCAATCGCCTGGTCATATCTGGCGAGTATTCAGCAACTCGCAAAACCCGCAGCAACAAAGCTGCGAACAACACTACTACCAACACCGTCCCGGCAAAACCAAAAATCTCGCCAATTACAGCAAAAATCGAATCGTTAATTGCCTCTGGTAAGTAGCCTGTCGATTGAATACTCTTGCCGATACCACGGCCAGTTAACCCGCCTGTCCCCAACGCAATCATTGCGTTTTTGATATGATAATCGTTATCGTCTTGCGAAGCTGATTTACTCGCTCCGAAAAACGTCGTAATCCGTTCCAACCGGTGCGGCGCCGTTACTGCCGTGAGTCCCAAAAACAGCACGCCCACTAATGCAATTTGCATCAGAGTTTTCATTCTTATCGTACTCACCATAAATATCGACGCCGCAGCTGCTGCTATTGCCACCCCCGAGCCCATGTCTTTCTGCAACACTACGACAATAAATAACAAAAAGCCGACCAACACAGCTGCTGGGTAGACTGTTTCTTTCAAGTCGTTTATCTTACCCTCTTGGTAGCGTTTACCTAAAAACACCGCCATATACAAAGTCATCGCTAGTTTTAGCAGCTCGGACGGCTGAAAATTAACTGGCCCCAAGTGAAACCAGCGATAAGCGCCTAGCGTGTTCTGCGCTATTGCATCAATATGCAGAATATTTCCAATCAAAAAAAGCAAAAACGATAAGCCAATTCCAATCATCATTAACTGAAAAATATACTTCTTGAGATAATCAAACGGTACTAATACTAGCAGTATAAAACCACTAACTGCCAGGCTAATACCCATAAGCTGTTTGAAAAAGAAATATGTACTAGAATAATCGCTGCCATAAGCACTATTCTGCAAATTAGCATACTGCGGCCCGACCGAATAAACAATTATCATTCCTACCAGCATTAACAACGCCGCACATAACACCAACCAATAATCAGGCCGGTGTTTACGCTGGATTTTGCCATCGGTAAATTGTACGTACCTGTCGCGGTGCCGAGCGCCAATCACGGAGCAATATGCCCCCCGGTCATCGCCATCGCCATCCCCACAAACGCCGCCACGCCAGCAATCACCCAAAAACGCATCGTCACTTTAGCCTCTGGCCAGCCTGATGCCTCCAGATGATGATGAATCGGTGCCGACAGAAATATCTTGCGATGGAATAATTTCTTGCTGGTCATCTGCAACAAACTCGACCCAGCCTCGACCACGAACAATATGCCGATAATCGGCAGCAAAAACAGCGTGTTGGTCATCATCGCTACCACGCCCAAGCTCGTCCCAAAAGCAAAGCTGCCAACGTCGCCCATAAAGAACCGCGCTGGAAAGATATTGAACCACAAATAACTCAGCAACGCGCCGACCACTGTGAAGCAGAACGCCGCTAACTTCAAATGGCCTTGCAGTAGCGCAATCACACCAAATGCCGAAAATGACGTTACCAGCAAACCGCCCGCCAAGCCGTCCAGACCGTCGCTTATATTGACCGCGTTACCCGTCGCTACCACCGCAAACACAAACAATCCGACAATCCACGCGCCCATTTGCCAATCGCCAACGTACGGGATATGCACCGACGAGTAGCCGAGCTTGCAGAAGAAAAACCAGCCCAGCACCAGTCCGACGCCGATGATCATGGCAAACTTCACCCAGCTGCGCAAGCCAGCATCCTTGCGGTTAGAGCCAAAAACGTTCAAAATATCATCAATCAGGCCAATCGCTGCGCCGCCAACCAACGCCGCCAATGGCAGCCAAGTTTGCGCTCGATCCAGATTAAAGGCCAGCGTCACCGCCACAATCGCCACTACGGCAATTATTCCCGCCATGGTCGGAATATGCCGCTCGATTTTCTTCTTATGTAATAAGCTAAAAATCTTGAGTTTTTCGCCAGTTACCGCTGCTGTACGCTGTGTTTTCCAGAATTTATATTTGTAAGCAAAATATGTATATACTGGCGTTAGCAGCATCGCCAGTAGAAACGCCATCAAGCTCATTAGAAAAACCGAGTTCAATTCGTTTCCAAAAGTTACAATCGACATATTACCCATTATACTCCCTACCCTACTCTCTCGGGGCTAATTTTAAGTATTTTATCATCCAGTTGGATATCTCGTTGAAAATAGGCTTAGCGTCCGAGCCTCCGCCCATACCGCGGCCGTCTGCCGCTATCTCTACCATGATAACGTAACGCGGGATTTTACCGTATTCGCCACCAAAACCCAGATAAGTACCAATCGTCTCATTATCATCATACTTGCCATTAACAATCACCTGCGAAGTACCAGTCTTGCCGCCGACTAGCCAGCGTTCCGAGTCGTCGTGCGGCTTATATGTCGCATAATGGGCCTGATGCACCATTTCGCGCACTGTCTGCGACGAAGCTTCGCTGATAGCACGAGCGCTAGTCTTCGCCGCCGTAGCCGCGAACTTGCCGCCATCACCTATCGTGCCGTTAATAATCGTTGGCGCGTGATATACGCCGCCATTAACTACTGAACAAAAACCACTCGCCACCTGCAGCATTGTCACATTCATACCCTGGCCAAACACCATATTACTGTAACGCACGGCATTACCTTCTTGCTGTGCTGGCGAAATAACTGTGCCGCCCGCCTCATTCGCTAGCTCGATACCAGTCAGCTGCCCTAGCCGGAAACGATTATAAAAGTAATCATAAATCGTATCGCGAGCGCCGCGAGTAATATAAGAACCGTTTCCCAGCAGCTGCGCAATCGTTACCATACCAGTATTCAGCGACCAGTTCAGCGCTGTCTGCATAGTGATGTCGCCGTTCAAGAAGCTGTTTTTCGAAGCGTTATTGATCGTGATGTCTTCAACCTTGATTTTGCCAGTATTGTTGTAAGTACTCTGCGGCGAGATAACGCCTTTGTCGATTCCGGTCGCTACCGTGAAAGTCTTGACATCAGAGCCCGCTTCGTACGGATGCGAAATCGTATCGTTGTTAAATACCGACACATCAGAAGTATTGATATTCGATGGATCGTATGTCGGCATGTTAGCCATTGCCAGCACTTTACCAGTACTTGGCTCCATGACGATAGCGCTTGCCCTGGTGGCTTTACTACGCTTAGCACCAGCCTCTAGAGCCGACTCGACTTGCGCCTGAATATTACGATCAATCGTCAAAACAATACTCTGGCCATTTACTGCCGGCTGGCGGACATTCTTATCACCAATTGTCAGCGGTACGTCGCGAGCGTCCGTCACCGTTTTGAGCATACCGTCGCGCCCAGACAGAGTTTGGTTATTAGCTTGCTCGAAGCCATATACTCCTTTACCCTCGTGATTAACAAAACCCAAAACCTGGCTAGCCAATCGTCCTTCAGGATAGACCCGGCGCGTTCCAACTTCGAAACCGATACCCGCTAGCTTTTTCTTCTTGATTAATTCAGCCTGCGTCCGTGTAATATATTTCGTCAAAATTTGGTAGCGGCTAGGTCTTTTGTCAATCAGCGCCGAAAAATTATCGACAACATTACCGCCAGCGACGCTATTCAGCGTATCAACCACCGCCTGCTTATCAGATACTTGTGTTGGATCAGCCCAAACTTTATAGACTGTCTCGTTCATCACCAGCGGCTTCGGGTCGCTGCCGTCCATAGCGTAAATCTCGCCGCGCTGCGCTTTGAGCGTGAACTTCTTAATCTGCTCATTATCAGCCTGTGTTACATAGTAATCATGCCGCAATACCTGCACCACGAAAAGTTGCACTACAAAAATGGCCGAGACGACCAACACTATACTAAACAAAAAGCCAACTCTCGAGCGTCGAATAAAACGAGTTGGCGATACGCTCATGATCTTAGAACTCCTATTTGCTTACATACTGAGTATCAGCCGGGGTAGCCATCCTTTGAGCAACGCTGCTGTCTTTAACTGATTGCAGAGCTGTTAGGCGAGCATTCTCAACCGCCAAATCGCTCTTCTGTTCGGTCAACGTCGAAATTTTATTACTGACGTCATTTGACTCATAATCATAGCCCGAAACACTCCCCGCTTGTGTTAAGTATAACAGACCCAGTAGCGTCAAGAGAAGTGCAATAATAATCGCATTAGAAATCGGGCCGAGTTTGATAGCCGATGCAAAAGCAACTGTATTGCGGTTGCGCCCATAATTACCTTGGCGCCGGCTATTAAATTGTGTAGTTCGTGAATATGACATGTGGTGGATTCGTTTTTGTTATTTATTTTGACACTCAAAAGCCAGAGGAACGTTAGGAGAAAAACGAAAATTACGCTCCTCTGCCCTATGAGTTGTGTTATTTTTACCTAAGCGGCGCGGCGCACGACAGTGATGTCATGCTGAACGTCGGCTTGGACTTGTACTTGGATGCGGCGAGTCATGCTACATCTTCCTTTCTGTTTTTATATTTTCACAGCGACACGAAGCTTAGCACTTCGCGAGCGCGGATTGTGAACATCTTTAGTGGCTCCATCGACAGGATGCTTCGTAATGATACGAAGCTCTGCCTCGTAGCCGTTTTCGGCCTGTTCGGCAAAGTATCGCTTAACGATACGATCCTCCAGGCTATGAAAGCTAATTACACCGACTCGCCCGCCCTGCGACAACAGCTCGGGTAATAATAGCATAATCGCTCGTACTTGCTCAAGCTCATCGTTTACAAAAATCCGAATCGCCTGAAAAGTACGTGTCGCCGGATGCGTTCGCTGGCGCCGTCCGACATGTGCCCTCAAGACAGCCGATGCTAGGTCTTCAGTTGTCGCCAGTGGTCTAGCCTTAATAATCGCAGCAGCATAACGCCGCGCAATATTTGGCCGCTCTTCGCCGTAATCGCGAATAATCCGCTCCAGCTCGCCCTGCGAATAGGTGTTAACCACCTGCTCTGCAGCTAAAGCTTGCCGCCGATCCATCCGCATATCCAGCGGACCGCTATGCGAAAATGAAAATCCTCGCTCAGCCCTATCAAGCTGTGGTGACGACACCCCCAAATCAATCAATATCATATCAAACTGTTTACCTGCAGCAATCAACTGCCGGGCAGCGCTGACAAAATCAGCGTGTATTAGCTCTGCCCCTTTGCCGACAAATGCCGCTAGATTTGCTTGTGCAAATTCATCGCGGTCAACCAAAGTCATTCCGCGATAATTATGCGTTCGTTCGACAATGGCGCGCGCGTGTCCGCCGTATCCAGCCGTCAGGTCGAGATAACTCTCGCCATCTTTAGGATTAAGCAGCCGCACAACGTCATTAAGTAATACTGGAACATGAAGTGGTGGATGTTCTTTAATACTCATTCCCCCATCATACCATAAGGTCTGGCGAGGGACTCGAGATCACCAATCTGATAGCGAGCTGTTTGTTTTCGCATAGGTGTGTTTGTTTTAGTTTAGTCAAGTATGCTTAAAATCAAGAGCTGTCAAACAACTCATATCGTATTTAGCATACCTTTGAGAGACTTGTGTGTGAGGTGGAGTTTTTGGGAGGTGTTGTGTTAGAGGAAAGAACTTTCGACAATTTTAGCGTGGGTCGATATTCCACTGCTCACTATCAGGTTGTTGATCTCGAGGATGTCCAACTTCAAATTGTAAAAGTACCACAAACTATACGGCTACGCGCCCAAAGACAGCGTCGCCCGCGATACGTAAGCATCAGGTACGCAAACCAAGACGCCCGCCCTACCGTACATAGATTGGCTAATAGCTGCGTCAGTCATGACTACCCTACTTTCTTTTGTTATTTTACGCGGTGGTGTTTGTTTTGACTCGAGATTCTTATCTCTTGCCTTGCCACTGGCTTTATCATACAACGTTTCATCATGCTTGTGCAATACCTTTTTTACTAAAAATGATAACTTCTTTACTTTTCCACAAAAACGTGGAAAACTATAGCGTTTATATAAGCAAATAGACGCTATATCTAGCGTCTATAGAGGTCAGCCATGACAGAAAACGCTGCTTATGCAAAATATATCCGCATCAGCTGGCGTGCTACTGCGTCAGGGTCGTGCCGGATAAAACTGCGTACTGCCGCAATCGGATCACTCGACTGGGCACCCGACCAAACTTTCTTTGCTAGGATACTCGCGCCGCGGAATTCGTAGTGCTGGCGTTTTAGCTCGCTGATATCATATTGAACCACATGCTCACCGTCATGAGCATACTTATCCATTAGTTCTGCCGATGGCTGATCAGTATTAAAAACGACATAATCAAGGAATTCGCTACCTGCCAAACGCTCAATCTCGCTGGCAAAATCCGCTACGCTCAAACCATCAGTCGGGCCGGGTTTGGTTACTAGATTACAAACAAAAACACATTTCGCCCGCGTTGCTGCCAATGCTTCCTGAATTTCGCCAATTACCAGCGCCGGCGCCAAACTACCGTAGAGATTACCCGGCGCAATCACCACCATATCTGCTTCCAAAATTGCTTGAACGGCTGCTGGGTGCGCTACTGCCTCTGGCTCTAGCCATACCTTCGGCTGCTTAGCGATATCGGCATGCGCAATCTTGAATTGCCCTTTGATAGGTTCGCCCGAAGCACTCTCGACGCACAGTGTAATATCGGTTAGAGTTGTCGGGATTACTCTACCTTGAATATTGAGAACTTGGCTAGCCAGCTGCACCGCCTCGCCAAAGCTGCCAGTCATTTTCTCGAGTGCTGTCAAAAACAGATTACCGAAAGCATGCCCCTTCAAACTACCATCGTCAAAACGATAATTAAACAAATCGCGCACCCGCGGGCTATCGCTCAGCGCTACTAAGCACTGCCGCACATCGCCCGGCGGCAGCACGCCAAGTTCGTCGCGCAGCTGTCCCGTTGATCCGCCATCATCTGCCATATTAACTAGCGCTGTTAAATCAGATACATACTTTCTCAAACCAGATAACAGCGTGAAACTACCCGTCCCACCGCCGATAACTACAACCTTTGCTCCACCGTATTCTTCGCTCATTTTTACCCTTCTGGAACAGTCGCTTCGCTATTGCTACGCAGTTCCTTCTTGCCCTTTAATTCGTATTTGATACCAGTCATATCGCTAGTCATGTAGTCATCATTTAGCAAGTTAACGAATTTAGCCGCATCCTTGGCATCCATAATGATAATCTCGCCAGTGGCATCGTCAGTCATCAGTTCTAGGCCCATTTCGTCGGCCTGCTCAACAACCTGATCCTGCGTCACCAGACCGACGTCGACTTTTTGCAGCTTAGTTACTAACGATTTAGTATCGCGCACCAACGCATCGAAAGTCATGCCTTCAGGGAACTTTAACTTGAAATTTTTCTCGATCTCAGCAATTTTTTCTTCGGCAACAGCAAACTGCTTAGCGTCGTAGCCAAACAAACGGATGAATTTCGACTCATTAAAGGCAAAGATATCACCGCCGGCAATCAGCACTTGATTATCTGGCGTAATTTTTAGGCCGACATCAGCACTGAACGGTTGAAACGAATCGCCGTTATACATCCAAGCGGTTGCGCCTTTAAGCACTTGCGACTGCGGTAAAATCTTAGCCACGAAAAACGGCTCGGCCCCCTGGCGGCTGAAACGCGCTACGATCCCCTTGACCTTCTTGAACTCATGGTCGCCTTCGCGGAACACCTCTAGCGTTTCCTCGCCGTAACGAATCTGCTCAATCACCTCTTGCGCGTGGTCTACCCGGTCCAAGGTAGTACACTCCAACACATTATCCTCAGCAGCGGCCGCTTCAAAGTCGCGCACTGCCATACCAGTAGCAGCACCAGTTTGCACCTGGCTAATCATGTCGTAAAGGAATAATACCTTGAGCTGTGCCTTGAGCTCCTTGGCGTAATTAGTGGCGTAGACAGTGTAGCCCTTCGTAAATAGAAATAGGTCGATTTCGAGCTCGTCCTTATGCGCATCAGCTTGGTTCGCCCAGAGGAAAATATCAGTTGGCTCTGGCGGCTGGTCATCAGCCGGTGTTGATTGGTCATTATTCATGATATATATTCTACTACAATTATTAGACGCTATTCTACTATTGCACGGCATCCTCGCCAAAATGTTTTTGCAAGCGCATTTTGATCGAACCGTGATGGCGGCCGAGTTTCTGGCTCATCGCAGCAATACTTTCGCCGTTAATGAACATTTGGCGCAATTCATCGTCATCAGCCTTAATCCATGGTTTATAAGCATTAGGATAAGTCTGGCGCATTTTAGCAATTTTAGCCGACCAGCTAGAATTGGCGCTGTTCGCTTTTTTGGTGGGTTTAAGTTCGCCGGCCGCGCGTTTGTCGGCTTTTGGTTGTAAGTGCGCGAACTTTTTAGCATCATTCGCCGCCCGCGCGCGCAACTGCTTGTCAATAGCATAAGCCTCGTCGCTCATCTGCAAAGCCATACGATTAATACCCGTCAAATACAGGTTATCGATATCGCGCACTCGGCTAAGCGCTACATAGCCCATGCCCGGCACAAAGGCTTTGCGCAGGTCAATTCGCGCGCTATCCAGCGTCATACCTTGGCTTTTGTGGACAGTAATCGCCCACGCCAAACGCAGCGGAATTTGGCTAATGCTAGCTCGTTTGCGCGTACCGTCGCGCAACTCCCAAGTGTCAGGCTGCATAGTCACCGTCCGGCCATTACGAAACTCCACTACCGGATAATCCGTCGCTGGCTCGAAATCAACCACCATGCCGATACTGCCATTAGCATAACGTCGGGCCTGATCGTTCTTGACCGCCATCACTAATGCGCCTATTTTGAGCGTCAGCACCTCTGGCGCTAGTACGCTGCGCTGCAAATTATCAACGTAATTGCTACTACCAGTAGTGTGGCGCTGATACAACACCTCGTCGCCTGGCAATTCAGCCAGCCTAGCTTGATTAATTCTATCGACATCAACGTTCACGGTATGCAGCTCTGTCAAATCTGCCCCGGCTGGCGGCTGAAATTCGGTCCGCTCTAACAGCTGTTCGGCATGGCGGCGACGCAAATCGCCAGCCCGCATCGCCGTCAAGATTTCTAACAGCGTATCGCCGTCGCGCTGGCGAAACTGCTCACTCAGATACAATACCGTCGGATCAAGCTCGCGCCACGCCGATGAATTCACTACAAAACCACCCTCGCGGCCTTGCGCTCGATTAACTGGCGGCAGCTGAAAGAAGTCGCCAGAAAGCACCACTTGGATGCCGCCGAACGGCTCGTCGACTCGTTTTCGCACCAAACGGCAAACTTCGTCAACCATATCCAAGCGGTAATCGTGCAACATGCTAATCTCATCAATAATCAAGACATCGGTTTTTTCGATAATTTCGCGCCGGCTTTTGCTAACATGTTCAGCAAAACCATTTGGCAGGCGGTCGCTGACGCCAATCCCCGACCAAGCATGAATCGTCGCGCCGCCCAGATACGTCGCCGCTAGCCCGGTCGTCGCCGTCACCGAGACGTACTTACCGCTAGCCTTGCTCAAGCTAATGAATTGATTCAGCACGAAAGTCTTGCCCGTTCCTGCCGGGCCGGTCAGCAGTGCGCTTTCGCCGCTCAATAATATTTCTAAGGCTAAATCTTGCTTCACTACCCTTATTATACAACTTAAGACGCGAGACTACTTATCCCAAGCAAAACCGTTACCAAAATGACCGTAGCGCGCTGTTGGTTCGTATTGCGGACGAGCCAGCTGCAACTTATCAATAATACCCGCTGGACTGAGATCATAGCCGGCGATTGGCTGCTCAACGCCGTCAACTACCGCTGTAGCCTCAACCGGCTGGTCGTGGCCAATTGCGTACGCCAAGCGCACCAACACTTCCTGAGCTGCAAACTTTTTAAGATAATCAACTGCGACCCGCCGCGCCATATAGGCACCGCTGCGATCGACCTTAGTGGCGTCCTTGCCGCTAAACGCCCCGCCGCCTAGCGGAATCCGCGGGCCATAATTATCAACTGCTAATTTACGCCCGGTCAAACCAGCGTCCGCCGCGAAACCGCCAGTTTGCCAATCGCCTGCCGGATTTATATGCAGAGAAATGCCATCAAAATCACCTGCCACATATTTTTGCTGCGCAAACCACTGCCGCACTGCAGCCGCCAGCTCGTCGTGCGGCGCATTCTGGAAGCTAGCGACAATCGCCGCAATCTGGCCGCCATAGGTCGTCACCTGCGTTTTGCCGTCATACGGCCATTTCTCATACAAAAAGCGGTTCAAGGCCCGCGCCAAAGCATACTCTAGCGGCAATAATTCTGGCGTCTCAGCACAAGCATAACCAATCATTACCCCTTGATCGCCAGCACCGCCCGCGTCCACACCCTGAGCAATCTCTGAGCTCTGGCGTGCAATCCGCTCAATAATTTCCACGTCGTCGCCAGCCAGCCGCCGCGCAATCTGCTTGACGTCAACTAGCTCGCTCGACGATACTTCGCCAGTTAGAAACAGTGCGCCATGGCCGCCGCAAGCTTCAATCGCCACTCGGGCTTGCGGGTCTTTGGCAAGATACGCGTCCAGGATAGCATCGCTGATTTGGTCGCAAATCTTGTCCGGATGTTTCGGCGAAACGCTCTCGGCCGTACGATATACTGCTTGATTATTAGGTTCTACAGACATAAAAACTCCTTTCTATCTGCCCCGCTTGAGGCCAAGAAAGGAGCCGCAAAGACAATATCTCTCCTGGTCAAGCAGGCTGGAATTAGCACCTTGCTGCAAAAGCAGGTTGCCGGCGAGTCATCAGGCCAGTCCCTCGTCGCACTCTGGATATTAAATTATTAACAAGTTCATTATAACACGCCCCACCCCGCCGAATCTAGATTGACAGCAAAAACAGCCAAGGCTGTAGCTATAGACGAACGCCAGCCCGCGCTTTGTTCGCCCACTCATCCGCTAGCTCGTTCTGCTCGTGGCCGACGTGGCCGCGCACCCAGACCAGCTTCGGTTGCGTCGATTGGTAAAGCGCGTACGCTTGCTGCACGAGATCAAGATTCTTAATTTCGCCGCCTTTTTTACGCCAACCTTTAGCAGCCCAGCCTGGTGCCCACTTGGTCAATACATTAATCCAAAACTCGCTATCGCTATGAATTTCGCACGGCTCATCGCCAGCTAGCTCCATCGCTGCGATCAGCGCCATGCCCTCCATACGAATATTCGTCGTCTGTCCGTCTTCGCTACCCAAAGCTACCGGCTGGCCGTTTTCAATCACCGCGTAGCCGCCTGGGCCCGGATTTGGGCTAGCGCTGCCATCTGTAAAAAATACTCTCACTTCTTCCCTGCCTTCTAAATATCGCGGACTGGCCGCAACAGCTTCAGCTCATCTGGCATATACCACTTGTTGCCACGATTATCTTGTTCATATTTATACTCTATCATGTGATCAGCCTGAAAATAGTCGCCCGTACCAACAATCTTGTACTGAATATACATTTTACGTACTGAATCGCTCTGCGGCATCGGCCCGCGATACAAACGCAGCTCAAAAATCTCGCCTGGCTTGAGAAATTTATTCAAGTCGCCTCGCTGCCCTAATATCTCATATTTATCAAGCTCCACGTCAAAGCTCGCGTGGTTGCGAATATGCGCCCACACCTCTAGGTACTTATTATCGCCCGACGGATGCGCCTCGGTGCGCTCAACCTCTATCTCGGGAATCACTTTTTGCCCGTTAGCCGAGTGATATTGATCGGGCTGAGGCTTACTGTCTGACTTCCTAGTATCTGCAGCAACCCCTGAAGTGTCTTTATCGAAGTTATCTTCGCCACTACTGCCGCGATTATCTTGCGGCGAGACCATATCATTATTATTAAGACGCGCCAAATATTCGTCATCACCATCCGGCTCGCCAAAAATTAAATCACGCAACCATCCCATACATCTATTGTACCGTATTTAGACAAAGCTACACATACGCTATATATAGTGCCACTATATATAGCGTATGTACTGCCGTGGAAAAATCAGGGAAATCTTCGAGACACACTAGACTACCGTTATTTTGCTTATGTTTGGCACTCTTGACACGCGAGTGCCAACCAATTACAATA
>ERZ772960.377-NODE-377-length-41398-cov-7.500447_pt1 | contig 41398 bp, 33 predicted proteins | sample MGYA00580678_ERZ772960 | MGnify/ENA primary metagenome ERZ772960 (study PRJEB29015, sample SAMEA2737930) | human oral metagenome | biome: human oral; feature: human-associated habitat; material: dental | place: China | collected 2059 ... | reverse complement strand
TGCGTGCCGGCAAATCCGATTGAATCTTAATTGGCATAGTGATTAAGTATAGCGGAAAATGCTTTATACTGCTAGCCTACGCATTTTTAATAAACTTTTTGATTTTTTTCTTGACAAGTCGGCAGGATGAGGTATAATCGAATTCAGATGTATGCATCTGTTATTGAATATGCATAACACAAAAATGGAATATATCGTGTATGAAATATTTAAAAGATACTGCCTATGAAATAATCAAAAAAAATATTCTCGATTGTAAATACGAACCCGGAACCGTGTTAAATGAAACCTTACTCATTAAAGATATCGGCGTGAGCAGAACACCCGTCCACAATGCTTTGGCTAAGCTGCAAAGTGAAAATCTTGTTACTCTTATTCCGAAAAAAGGGGCGATTGTCTGCGGGATAACGCTCAAAGATATGCTTGAAGTGTTGGATATACGGCTTCTTTTGGAACCGGAATTGGTACGGCGATACGGCGATATGCTTGATAAATCAAAACTGGAGAAATTTATCAAAAAATGCGAGCGCGTTTCATCTTTAGGACAAAAACTTCATTTGCATATGGAATTCCATTCGATTTTGTATAATTCGTGTCCGAATCGGCGTTTGCGTGAAATATTGCTCAATCTTGAAAGTCAAAATATCAGAAATCGAACGTATCATCCGAATGAAATACGTTTAAACAAAAGCTTTAGTGAAGATATTACTATAGCGAAATACGTACTGCGCGGCGATTTTGAAAGAGCGGCTCAAGCGGTTCGAACGCATCTTGAAGAAGCGCGAAAATTTGCAATGATAAAATATGTTTGAATATAAACGCTAATGCGGAGGATTCATATATGAGCGTGAATATAACGATCAAAGATGCTGTAAAAAAATACGGCGATAAGACAATTATTAAGAATCTGAATCTGAAAATCAACAAAGGTGAATTTTTTACTCTGTTGGGACCTTCCGGATGCGGAAAAACAACGCTGCTGAGAATGATCGCTGGTTTTAATACGATCGAAGGGGGTGATTTTCTTTTTAATGATACTCGCGTAAACGATTTGAATCCTGCAAAACGGAATACGGGAATGGTTTTCCAAAACTACGCTATTTTCCCGAATATGACTGTCAGAAAGAATGTTGAGTACGGTCTCAAAGCGAGACATCTGGATCAGAAAACGATACGCGAAGAAGCTGTGAAATTTCTCAACCTTATGCAGATCGCGGAATATGCGGATCGTATGCCCGAGCGGCTTTCGGGAGGTCAGCAGCAGCGGGTTGCTCTTGCACGTGCTCTTGTCATAAAGCCCGATGTGTTGCTTATGGACGAACCGCTGTCGAATCTTGATGCAAAACTGAGAGTTGAAATGCGAGCTGTCATCAAGAACATACAACATACTATCGGGATTACAACGGTTTATGTGACGCATGATCAGGAAGAAGCGATGGCTATTTCGGATCGCATAGCGGTCATGAAAGACGGGGTAATTCATCAAATCGGAGTTCCGAAAGATATTTATCAACGACCGGTAGATTTAATTGTCGCCTCGTTTATCGGAAAATCGAATCTTTTAGATGCGAAGCTGCAAAGCGGCGGTGATATTTTATTTGACGATACTTATAAAGTCGGCATGGAAAACGCGGAAAAAGAAGCGCTTGGAGAACGGAACGTCGTCGTTTGTGTCAGACCGGAAGACTTTATGATAAATAAAACCGGCAGCCGGGGACTCAAAGGTATTATACAAGACAGTGTATTTCTCGGCTTGAATACGCATTATTTCGTAAATCTGGATTGCGGACAAAGCGTTGAAATAATTCAAGAATCGACGACCGATGAAATCCTTCCCGTCGGCTCTTCCGTTGTGCTTACCGTCAAGGCATCGAAGATCAATATTTTCGACAAAGAAACCGAAAAAAATATTTTCATGTGTGTAAAAAAAAATAAAGAGGAAACCGGTATATGAACAGATATAAAACGTTCGCGGAACGGATAAAAAATATTGATATCTGGACTTTTGTGAGTATCGGGCTTTTACTGTTGTTCGGATTATTTCTTTGTTACCCTTTGTTAAAAATTGTTCGGCAGGCTTTTTTTTCAAGCGAAGGAAATTTTACGTTTGCAAATTTTATTCAATTTTTCAGTCAAAAATATTATTTTGCGACACTCGTCAACAGTTTTAAAGTCGGTATCTTCGTTACGTTTTTTTCCTTACTGATTGGGATACCGTTGGCATATTTTTATTGTTTTTTCCCGCTTCAAGGCAAAAAAATTTTATACATTCTATGTATTCTTTGCTCTATGAGCGCTCCTTTTATCGGTGCATATTCTTGGATCCTTCTGTTGGGAAGGAACGGCATGATAACCAAACTTTTTTCGACGTTCGGGATGACGTTGGGAAGCATCTACGGCTTTCACGGTATTGTTCTGGTTCAGTCTTTAAAGTTGTTTCCCCTCGTATTCATATACATGATAGGCGCATTTAAAAATATCGATAATTCCTTATTGGAAGCATCTGAAAATCTCGGCATATCGGGGATTCGATGTTTTTTCAAACTCACGCTCATGCTCACCATGCCGACTATTCTTGCCGCATCTCTCTTGGTTTTTATGCGATCGTTTTCCGATTTCGGAGTACCGCTTTTAATCGGGGAGGGTTACAGAACCTTTACCGTTGAAATATACAATCAATATTTGAATGAAATGGGAGGAAATAATAATTTTGCCGCTGCGATAAGTGTAATTGCAATTCTCATAACGGCAGCGGTATTTCTTTTTCAAAAGACTATAGCGCGAAAATTCGGATTTACAATCAATTCCATGCATTCGATCGTTGCAAAAAAACCGGTTTGCAGCGTAAATGTTTTTGCGCATATATTTTCCTATGCAGTCGTTGCTCTTGCTTTTTTGCCGCAAATCTATGTGATCGCGGCTTCGTTTCGAAATATGAAAAATCAAGTGATGCTGCCCGGATATTCTTTGAATAATTACAAGGGAGCCGTAAGTAAGGGCGCGTTTCGATATATGGGCAATACTCTGAAAGTCGGCGGCTTGGCATTGTTTTTAATTTTGTTGTTCGCAATTCTGATAGCATATCTTGTCGTGCGAAGAAAGCGAACGGTAAACAATATGATCGATACGCTTTCAATGATTCCGTATATTATCCCCGGTTCCGTTGTGGGCATAGCGATGATAATGGCGTTTAATACGAAGCCTATTATATTGACGGGAACGGTGACGATAATGATCGTTTCCGTCGTCATTAGAAGAATGCCGTATACGATTCGTTCTTCTGTCGCCATCTTACAGCAGATACCTATGAGCATTGAAGAAGCTTCGATAAACCTCGGTGCGAGCAAGATGAAAACATTTTGGGGAATCACGGTTCCTATGATGTCGGGCGGGGTCATTTCAGGTGCAATTATGAGCTGGGTAGCGATCATAACCGAATTGTCCTCTGCGATAATTCTGTACAGTAATAAGACCATGACACTCACCCTTGCCGTGTATACGAATATTGTTCGTGGTACGGAAGGGATAGCTACTGCGTATGCAACCATGTTAATGCTGCTGACAATGATTTCGATAGCAGTCTATATGTTTGTATCGAAAGACGGTGAAATATCCGTTTGATTTGATATCGTTCGTCTTGTGACGACATATATAGGGAAATCATCTGTGATGATTTTAGAAAAGGAGGTTTTTTATGAAAAAAGCTTTGCTTATTGCGGTTGTTTCAGCGATTACAACGGGTTTTGTCTTTGCACGAGGAGGCGAAGATGCGGGAAAGGTAAATAACAAATTTGTTCTTTACACGACTTGTAACGATGCTCAGCTGGAAGCGGTTATTCCTCCCTTTAAGGAAAAGCATCCCGATTTGGATATTGAAATCGTTACCGGTTCCGCCGGTGAATTGATTGCGAAATTAAAAGCGGAAAAAGACAATCCTCAAGCGGATGCGGTTCTCGGCGCATTGACATATGAAGGCGTTAGAGGATTTCAATCGTTTATCGAACCGTATCAATGCCCGAGTACGAAAGAATATCCCTCGTATGCTATCGATCCGACGGGATATTTGAATCCCTATGCTATGCAGATCAGCGTTTTTGTCGTCAATAAAGATCTGGAGAAAAAATTGGGCTTTGAGATTACCGGATACGATTCGTTGCTCGATCCGAGACTTAAGGGAAAAATCATCAATGCCAATCCGACTTCCTCTTCCAGCGCGTGGGGACATCTTGTGAATATGGAAGAAATTTACGGCGGACTCGGAAGTACCCGTTTTACCGATTATCTGAAAGCGTTTATTACAAATTTGAAAGGCGTTACGACAAACTCTTCATCTACAGTTTACAAGCAGGTTATGAACGGAGAATATGTTGTCGGGCTTTCGTATGAAAGCGCAATTACGCAGCAGCTTCTCGATGGAGCAAATAATATCCGCATCGTATACCCCAAAGAGGGATCGATTGTCGGAATGTTTGCAACAGCCGTTGTCGCAAATGCAAAGAATATGGAGATCGCCAAAGATTTTGTGGAATGGATTGTCAGCAAAAAAGGACAGCAAATATATGCCGAAAAATACGGCGGTCGTCCCGTTCACCCGAAAGTTCCGATTAATCCTATCCTTGCCCCGCTCGATACGATTCATTTGCTTGATTACAACAAGGCTTTTGTCGGTGAAAATACTGCAAAGATCAAAGACGCATGGACAAAAATCTGGGCGAGTTTGAATTGATTATGCTTTCAGCTTTCTTATCGGATTTTTTTCGATAAGAAAGCGGTTTGAAAATTTGATTAATTAACGGATGTGAGGCTGGAACTATGTCGTATAATAATGTCGCGAATCAAGTTGCCAAGGATATTCAAGTGAATCGAAATCAAATCGAAGTAAGGGCGACATGGCTTGCTTTGATATATGACGAAATGCTGAGAGCGGGAATTAAAAATACGGAAGAAATACTGAGGAAAGCTATAACCCGCTACGGCACTATCAAGGGAGAAAAGATAAAGAATGCATGCGCAGATCCGCAAGATATGAGACAGTTTGCGGATAAGACACCGAGTAAAACCGGTCAGGCGACATTCAATATGGATCCTGTCAGTTCCGGTTACGACGATGTGCATCTTTCCTTTAAATATTGCCCGCTGTGTGAAGCGTGGGATAAATTGGGGTTGGATGAACAAACTCGTGCGACCTTATGTGATATTGCAATGGACGGTGATAGAGGAATCGCAAAAGCTATGGGCTTTGAGCTCGATATCGCAGATACGATTGCCGACGGAGCGGCTGCGTGTAAATTACATTATCGTAAAAACAAGTAAAATAGCCGTAAAAATGATAGCCTAATTCCGTGCAAAATGCTATACTGCTCCAATGGCAGTACAGCAGGACAGGCGGGCGGCGCTCAAACGGCTCAAGCTTCTCGTCTACGCTCCGAAATTAAATGTCGACTCTTTCCGAAGCAAAATCGAAGAAACATTTGCGTGTCCCGTTTTGCCTAATCATGTCGACTGCACGGATTACAATTACGGCGGGGTTTCCTGTGACGTCCTTTCGCCCGAAATATATTCTTCGAGGCGTATCGTCATCTATATTCACGGCGGCTCCTTTGTCGCAGGCTCCCGCGCTTCGTGGCGAGGCTTTTGCGCCCGCCTTGCGGCAAAATCTTTCAGCCGCGTCGTCGTGCCCGAATTCCGCCTCGCGCCCGCGCATCCCTATCCCGCAGCGCTTGAAGACGTGCAGGCGGTGTTCCGTACGGTGTACACGGAATTGCAGGTCGCCTGTTCGCTCGACGCTTCTGCGGAAAAAGCTGCCGCGCATCCCGAGATCATCATCGCCTCCGACGGCTCGGGCGCTTCGATCGCCTGTGCGCTCCTGTTCAGCCTCCGCGAAAAATACCGTGCAGGCGTTTCCCGTCTCGTTTTTTTCTCTCCGTGGCTCGATTTTTCCGAAGAAGCCGCCGCTGCAAAGGGCAAAAAAGCTTCCGACGAATTGATAAACGGAGAAACGCTTTTGCGCAGCGGAGAGATATATACCTTCGTTTCCAATTTAACGAATCCGCTCGTTTCTCCTTTATACGCGGCAAAAGAACAGCTTTCGGATTTTCCGCCGGTGTATATACAGTGCGGCGAAAAGGAGCTTTTGCTCGGCGATATCGAACGGTTTTCGGAGCTGCTCGCATCGAACGGCTCGCAATGCGAACTCGGCATATGGCCGAAGATGATGCCGTTTTTTCAGTTTGCCGACGATTACCTGTGGGAAACGCACCTCGCGATCGGAAAGGCGGGCAGCGTCATATCCGGAGAAGGCGATACGGATGCGGGTACATCCTTTCACAATAAGCCGCGTCTCGAAAACTCTTTGCAGTCGGACGCGTAGCGCGCAGTTTTGCGATGGAACTTCTTTCGCCTGCAGGCAATGTAAAAAAATTATACTGTGCATACGCGTACGGAGCGGACGCCGCGTACATCGGTCTCAAGCATTTTTCGCTCCGCGTCAAAGCCGACAATTTTTACGACGACGAATACGAGCGAGTATGTGAGCTCAAAAAACGCTTTCCCGGAAAAAAACTCTACTGCGCACTCAACATCGCCTTTCACAATGACGATATCGCTTCTTTTCAAAACAATATCGATTATTTTAAGCGCTATCCGATCGATGCGTTTATCGTGCAGGATTTGGGCATCGTGCCGATTTTGCAAAAAGAGTTCCCCGACGCGGCGCTTCACTTGAGCACGCAGGCGAGCTGCATCAACGCTTCCGCCGCTTTGTTTTATAAGCGGCTCGGGTTTAAACGCATCGTGCTCGGACGGGAAGCTTCGCTAAAAGAGATCCGAGAAATTAAAGACGCCGTTCCCGATATGGAGCTCGAAGCCTTTTGTCACGGCGCCATGTGCATCGCCTATTCCGGTCGCTGCCTCATGAGCGCCTATCTTACGGGACGGAGCGCTCAGAGCGGTTTTTGCTCTCATACGTGCCGCTGGAATTTCAGCGTGAGCGCGGACGAAAATCGGTTTTTCGATGCGGATGCTGCGAAGCGTCTCGCCTCATCGGGTGTATTGCGGCTTTCGGAAGAAAAAAGAGCAGGTGAATATTTTCCGATTTTTGAAGGCGATAATTTTACCGCAGTCCTTTCGAGTAAAGATCTCAATATGATCGATAAGCTTTCGGATATGAAAAACGCGGGTATCGACGCGATAAAAATCGAAGGACGGATGAAAAGCGTGTATTACGTTGCGCTCGTAACGAGGGCGTACCGTAAAGCGCTCGACGCGCTCGACGGCAAAATTTCTTCCGAAGAGGCTGCTCCTTTTATCGCGGAGCTCGACAATGTGCCGCATCGGGAATCGACGACGGGATTTTACTACAGCCGCGAAGACGCCGACGTGACGACAAGCGGCGCATCCGACAGTCCCTATGCGCTTGCGGCGGAAATCGGAAACGAAGTGAGCGAAGCGGAGCAAAGCGCGATCTTTTTGCGCGGAAAAAAAACGGTGTGCGATTTTCAAAAATCGCTTGCGGCTTTGTGTAACGAAGCGCGCTTTGCGCGCGAACGCGATTTAAAAAATCATCCTGAAAAAATACCCGCCGCAGCCGAAAAAAAAGACGGCTGGCGTATGTATGAGTTTACGCCTTTTAATAAAATCGATACGGCCGATACGCTTGAAATCATTTCGCCCGGATGCGCGCTTCGAAAAGCGGAAGCGGGTGAGTGGCTCCTCATCGATCCCGAAACGGGCACGCTTCGTTCATGGGCATTCGACGGACATCCGTGTGTGCTCTACAGTTCGACGGCGCTTGAAAGCTCTTCTCTCGTTCGTATCCGCGACGAAGCGTACCTGCCTGAGCGGGTGAAAGCATCGAAACGGTAGACGGATTGTTCGGCGGGCTGTCGAGCAATTTAAATTGCCGCTATCTGTTTTGCTGTCCGTAGTACGCGGCGGGACCGTGCTTTCGCATATAGTGCTTGTTGACGATGTAGTCGGGAAGCTGCATCGCGCCCGGATTGACGAGTATCGTATTGAGCGCCATCTTGCACACTTCTTCGAGGACGACACCGTTGTACACCGCTTTTGCCGCATCGCTTCCCCACGCAAAGGGGCCGTGTCCGCCGACGAGTACCATATTCGTTTCGGCCGGATTGTAGCCGTGCTGTTTAAAATGCTCGACGATCAGCGTACCCGTCTCTTTTTCGTAATCGCGTTCGACGGCTTCTTTTGAAAGATAGGGCGTACACGGGATTTCCGTTTGGATGTGATCGGCGTGCGTCGTACCGAAGAGCGGAACGGCGCGCATCGCCTGTGCCCAACCGACTGCAGCCGGCGAATGCGTGTGGATGATTCCGCCGACTTTGCATCCGCCTTTTACAGCGAATTCTTTATACAAAACGATGTGCGTCTGCGTATCCGAAGACGGGCGCAGTTTCCCTTCGACGATTTTTCCGTCCAAATCGACGACGACCATAGCGTCGCTCGCCAATTCGGAATAAGGGACGCCCGACGGCTTTATCGCAAACACGCCTTTTCCCGCATCGAATGCGGAAACGTTGCCCCACGTGTACACGGCGAGATCGTGTTTGGGGATTTCCATATTCGCTTCGTATGCTTCTTCTTTTAAACTTTGATATGCACCTGCCATATTTGTCTCCCGTAAAAAATTGCCGTTTTTACCAATCGATGTACTCCGTCGCGGCTTTTACGACGGGCAATCCCTTCGTATAGCGCGCAAAGAATATATTGAATCCTTCGACGTCGGCGGGATCGGGTACGACGGTTTTCGATTCGCTCGATGCAAATACGTCTTCGTTTAAAAATTGCGCGAGGCTGCGTCCGTTTTTATGTACCGTATATGAAGCGAGGAGGGCGATTCCCCACGGGCCGCCTTCGCCCGCCGTCTCGAGAGCGGCGACTTTGGTGTGCATTGCCGCCGCCATAACGCGAAGACCGGTTTCCGCCGTTTTGAAAAATCCTCCGTGGCAGACGAGGGTATCGAGGGCGACGTGCTCTTTGTCGAACAGAATGTCCATGCCGGTACGCAGCGCGCCGAGTGCGGTAAAGAGTTGGGCGCGCATAAAATTGGCAAGGCTAAAGCCGGCATTTTGCGTTCGCACAAAAAGCGGTCGACCGGATTCGAGACCCGTCATCGATTCGCCTGAAATATAGTTGTACGGCATGAGGCCGCCGCAGTCTTTGTCCCCTTTCAACGCGAGGCCGAGCAGCGTATCGTACAGCGTTCCTTTGTCGAAGCGAGCGCCGAGGGCTGCAGCCGCTTCGCCGAAAACGCCGATCCAGCTGTCGTATTCTCCGGTACAGTTGTTCGCGTGTGCCATCGCCGTAAGCGAACCGTCGGGCGTCGTCACCAAATCGATTTTGCGGCTGTACGTTTTTGAAAGCTCTTTTTCGAGCACGACCATCGCAAATACGGATGTGCCTGCCGAAACGTTGCCCGTGCGCTTTGCGACCGAATTCGTTGCGACCATGCCGGTGCCCGCGTCTCCTTCGGGCGGGCAGAGCGGAATGCCGCTTTCGAGCGTACCGTCTTTGTCGAGCAGAGCGGCGCCTTCTTTCGTAAGAGAACCCGCGTCGTTTCCTGCAACGAGCACTTCGGGCAAAACGCTTTCGATATTCCAGCCGTACTTTTTTTCCGCGACGAGTGATGAAAACTGTGCGAGCATTTTTTTATTGTAATTTTTTGTTGCGATGTCGATCGGGAACATACCCGACGCATCTCCCACACCGAGCACTTTTTTCCCTGTCAGCTTCCAATGCACGTAGCCTGAGAGCGTCGTCATAAACGCGACGTCTCCGACATGCTTTTCGCCGTTTAAAACGGCCTGATACAGATGGGATATGCTCCATCGTTCGGGAACGGGGTAATCGAAGAGCGCCGAAAGCTTTGCCGCCGCTTCCGTCGTGATCGTATTGCGCCAAGTACGGAACGGGACGAGCAGATTGCCGGACTTGTCGAAGGCGAGGTAGCCGTGCATCATCGCGCTGATGCCGAGCGCTCGCAGCTTTGTGAGCTCTACGCCGTACTTTTGCATGACGTCTTCTTTCATTCGAGCGTAACTTTCCGCGATGCCTTCGTACACTTTATCGAGCGGATAGGTCCAGATGCCGTCGATAAAGGAGTTTTCCCAATCGAAAGCACCCTGTGCGACGGGGACGTTTTTCGTATCGATGAGCACCGATTTTATCCTCGTCGAACCGAGTTCGATGCCGAGGATCGCTTTGCCCGATCGTATTTCTTCTGCGATGAGTTTTGCTTCCATAAAGTATTGCCGCTCCTGATGTACCCGTATAATTTATCCGTGATTACGGTATAATCTTTCGGTACTTATTGTCAAGAGATGAGAAAACAAGAGCTTTTTCGTTTGTCTGCTGCCGGATAAAATATGGGACAAACGAAAAGCTCATACGTGGATTTTTTCACGATATTGTGTTATGGTTATGGTATGAAGCGTCCGCTCCTTTTTTTTGCGTTCGGTATCCTTTTTTTTGCCGCATCGTGTTCGGACAATCAAGCCGTCTTCGTCTCCGATCCGGGGGAAACGCTCCGCGCGAAAGCCGCCGTAAAAGATGCGGATACGCTGTGGACGCGCGAAATCGAAAAAGAAAGGCTTACGCAAACGATTGCCGAAAAGAACGGCATCCTCTCTTCGGTAAAGCTTGAAGCCGAATCGATGATCGCTTCGCTTGCTCAGCCGGCAGAGCTCTATCCCTTTGTGAGCGGATTAGGAAGTCTCGATACTTCCCTCGTATCGCGCGAATTGCAAAACGCGCTCGACGCTTTTATTTCCGCACTTTCCCGCAACGAGAGCGCGGACGCATCTTTTGCCCCTGAAAATTTATTTTCGTACGTTTTTTTTCTGTCGGATTTGAAAAGCGGATGGAAAACGCATTTCGGACGGGATTTTCCGGATGCGCAAACGCCGCTTTTTAATTCATCTCTTTGCGCTTCTCCGTTTATCGACGATGCGGGAGCGGAAGTTCCCGTGCGTTTCGCTTTTTCCGGCGGCAGCGTCGACGTGCTGCTCTATTTTGAAAAAGACGGAGAAACGTATAAAATTAATAATATCGAAATACGGAAATGGGAGCGGTTCGATGGAAAATAATACTTTAACCGGCATAGAGCGCGAGCTTGTACTCCGGTATTTGATCGACGGGAATGTTCCCGTTACCGTAACGCCGATTGAAAAAGAAGACGGATCGGGAGAGACCGTGAAACCGCCTTCGTCCGCCGTGTTTCCCGTCGCGCTTAAATCGGAACAATTCGCTTCGGGCGGCGGCGATATAATTTTATTAAAAAATCCGCCGCAGTCGGTAATCGGCTTTGCAGGAAAGCGGGTGCGAATAGAATTCTATTTTAACAGTGTCGGGCTTTTTTTTATCACGGAAATGCGATCGGTAAAATCGGGACTTGCCTTTGCCGCCCCCGAAGCGATTTGCCGCATAAAAAATACCGAAGTGAAACACGATTACGATTTTTCGGCGACGATCTACTATTCGTGCAGCAATAAGGCGACCGTCAATTTCGACTGCGTGCCCTGCGAAGGCTGCGAACTTTTTGTGCGTCCCGTGTGGGCATCGATCGCGCTTGAAAATCAAAAGGCTGCAAAAGCATATCTCGAACGATTTGTCGCCGAAGCGAAAAAAGAAAAAAACGCGGGCAACGGCTTGCAGCTCATTCCGATATGCCGCTATCTTACGGAACGGGAGACGAAAATAAAATCGTTTTCGGGAAGCGTAAAACCGCTCGACATCCTGTATGTCGATCACGAACGCATCGTATTCGGCAGCACCGATGAAAATTTTCAGCTTTCTCGAGGTGCGGAATACGCGCTCAAATTGTCGTTTTCGCTGAAAAAAGGACCCGTAGCCAAGCGCGACGTTTTTGCGACCTGCGTGCCTGCAAAGATATACCGCGCGGACGGAGGAAGCCGAACCTGTGCGGATTGCGTCTATACATCGCTGCAGGAAGAAGACTTGCGATTTATATACGAAAAAGCGACGAAAAATTTATGCGTGTGAAAGGGATCGTTTAACGTCGCTCGTTTTTCGACGGTCTGCAGCACCGGCAAATACCGGCAAAGACCTTTACAACGCCGCATCTTTTTCTTATAATGTCGTTATAATATCGCATGAGGTAGTATATGGTATTTCCGCTTGAAGAACTTGTAAAATACAGCGACAATATTTATGAAATCACCGTTGCGGCGAGCCGCCGTGCGTTTCAGCTGGCAAAAGTCGAAGATCCGGAAATCGAAGAAAACGACGGTAAAGTCGTCTCTCTTGCCGCGCGTCAGCTTTTTGACGACGAAGTGACGTTTAAAATCGAACGACAATAAGGCTGTGCGTCGACCGCCGATTCTTTTTGCACTTACGGTTCTTAAAAAAACTGTTTTGCTGCATAATGTTCCGTCGCGCTCTTGACGTACTGCGTGAATTTTGCGATACTGGAAAACACTATTCGATGTAAGGAGTATGTCGTGCCCTGTGGGAAAAAAAGAAAACGTCAAAAGATGGCGACACATAAGCGAAAAAAGATGCTCAGAAAAAACAGACACAAGAGTAAATGATTTTTGCTTAAACTTTGTGAACAGGCCGCGTGTGTTCGTGTAACCGCTGCGGTCTTTTTTGTTTGTAATACGGAGGTTTTTTACGATCCTTTCCGGCATACGTTCCCCTGCAGATATTAAAAAACTTCCGACATCCGAACTTCCTTTTCTTGCCCGTGAAATCAGAAAAACGATTATCGAAGTCGTCGGTAAAAACGGCGGTCATCTCGCAAGCAATCTCGGCGTCGTCGAACTTACGATTGCGCTGCACCGTGTGTTTTCGAGTCCCGAAGACGCGATAGTGTGGGACGTGAGTCATCAATGCTACGCGCACAAATTGCTGACCGGGCGCTACGCTTCGTTTCCGACGCTCCGCCTTTCGGGTGGTATTTCGGGTTTTACGCGGCGCGGCGAAAGCGAGCACGATTTTTTCAGCGTCGGTCACGCGTCGACGTCGATTTCTTCGGCGCTCGGTCTCCTCGTCTCCCGCGATATTCAAAACAAAGGCGGAAAGGTCGTCGCCGTTATCGGCGACGGAGCGCTTACGGGGGGTATGGCTTTCGAAGCGCTGTCGCACGCGGGTCAGCTTGCAAAAAATCTCATCGTCGTGCTCAACGACAATCAGATGTCGATCGATCACAATACGGGATCCATTTCGCGCTATCTTTCGCGGATGACGATGTCCGCTCAGTATCAAACCCTCCGTTATAAAATCGACCGCTTTATCGACCGCGTTCCGTATTTTAACAAAAAACTTGAAAAACTCGCGTTCCGCTTTAAGCGTGCCCTCAAGGGTATGTTTTTGACGAACAATTTGTTTGTCGATTTGGGATTCGAATACGTAGGCCCCTTGAACGGTCACGACGAACAAACGCTTGAAAAGGTGTTCCGCCGCGTGGAAAAACTTCCGCGTCCGGTCGTCGTCCACGTCGTAACGAAAAAGGGCAAGGGCTACAGTCCCGCCGAAGACAATCCCGAACGTTTCCACGGCATCGGTCCCTTTCTCATATCCGACGGCACGGTCGAAAAATTCGATGCATTGAGTTTTACCGAATCGTTCAGCGATACCCTCATTTCGCTTGCCGAAAAGGATGAAAAGATCGTCGCCGTGACGGCCGCCATGGCGAAGGGTACGGGCTTGAACGCTTTTGCACGTCGTTATCCGAATCGCTTTTTCGACGTCGGCATCGCCGAAGAACACGCCGTCACTTTTGCGGGCGCTCTCGCGCGGGGCGGTCTCGTGCCGGTCGTGTGCATCTATTCGACCTTTATGCAGCGGGCGATCGATCAGATGATTCACGATATCGCGCTGCAGGACGTTCATGTCGTTTTTATGCTCGACCGAGCGGGCGTCGTTCCGGGTGACGGTGAGACGCATCAGGGCTTGTTCGATATCGCTCTTTTGCGTCCGGTGCCGCAGCTTCGTATTCTGTGTCCCGCGACTGCCGAAGATTTAAAGCGCTGCCTTTCTTTTGCCGTCGAATCCGATGGTGCGACGGTGATCCGTTATCCGAAGCTCACGTGCCCGTCGGAGCAGGCTTCTTTTTCATCTCCGATCGAAGAGGGCAGGGGTGTCATCGTTTCGGCATCGGATATCGCGCCTTTGCAGGAAGCGTACTTCGAAGAAAAAAAAGCGGGAACTTTTTTCCGCATGCTCTTTGTGTGTACGGGCGGAATGTACGCGGAAACGCTCGTCGCTTGTCGATCGCTTTTGATGAAAGGTATCTATGCCGATATCTACGCGCTTCGTTTTATTAAGCCGATAGACGAAGAATATTTTGTGCACACCGCCTCTTCATACGACGGAGCGGTCATCGTCGAAGACGGGGTTTTGACCGGCGGCATCGCTTCGTATCTCGAAGCGGTTTTGGTAAAGCGAGACATTCGAAACGTTGCGGTAAAAGCGTTTGCAGATCGATTTTATCCGCAGGGAACGCGATCCGAAATCTGCCGGGATGCGCACATGTCGAGCGAAGACATCGCGGCGGCGGCGCTACGTCTTGCCGAAAGTCGAAACGCCTAAAGGGGTGCGGCCGGTGAAAACGCTTTTTCTGAAAGACGGAATTATTAAAACGGAAATGTCCGCCTTTGTCATGGGCATCGTAAATGTAACGCCCGATTCGTTTTGGGAAGGGAGCAGGGGCGGCGAAGATCTTGCGTTAAAACTCATCGATGAAGGAGCCGACATCATCGACATAGGCGGGGAATCGACGAGGCCGGGAGCGGCGTACGTGTCGGCGGAAGAAGAGATACGGCGCATCATTCCGGTGATCAAAAAGATTCGAGCCGCATCGTCCGCAGCGATTTCGGTCGATACGCGGAAAAAGGAAGTGATCGAAGCTGCAGTTTCGGAAGGCGCGGATATCTTAAACGACGTTTCCGCTCTCGAAGACGATGAGGACATCGCATCCTTTGCCGCCGAAAAAGGGATCCCCGTCATACTGATGCATAAACGCGGAATTCCTGCTATAATGCAAGATAATACGTCGTACGGCGATGTATTTCGGGAAGTGGACGCATATCTCGCCTCTCGCGTTTCGTATGCCCTTTCACGAGGCATCGCGCCGAATAAAATCATTGTCGATCCGGGTATCGGTTTCGGCAAAGATTTTGAAGCGAACCGCATTCTTATTAAAAATTGCGGAAAGCTCTGCGGCGGCTCTTATCCCGTGCTCATGGCGCTGTCGCGGAAAACCTGCATCGGCGAGATGACGGGACGTCGTGCCGAAGATCGGCTCTGCGGTACGGTTGCGGCGGATATGATCGCCGTTATGAGAGGTGTGTCCCTCGTCCGCGTGCACGATGTGGCGGCGGCCGTCGATTCGCTTCGCGTCATGAAAGCATTAGGTTGAATGATGAGTTTTGAGAGTATGTGTGAATAAAGCTATGCTTTCAGCGAGACCTGCTGCGGTACAATCGTTCGGAATTGTGAACAAGTGCGGCTCTCACAGCGGACGCTGCGTGTAAAAGTACAACCGTTCCGTAGATACAGCGAGTTTGCGACGCAAACTCGGTAGTGAGGCGAAGCCGAACGTCGCTTCCGCAAGCTGAACGCACAAAGTCGCACGCGGGTCTCCCGCTGTTGCGCCGCATCGTGTACACTTCCGGCCGTTTTGTCACGCAACCGGAAGGTTGCCGCCGCAAACTGTTATTTGCGTTCAAAACTCGCCATTCAGTTGGTGCACGAAACGGATGGAAAAGGGACTGTCTCAAAAGTCGATTACTTTTTCGACAGTCCATTGAACCGATTGACCGTTTGCGGTCTGCAAAAGTTTTTATGGAGGATTACATTGAAAGCGTTGGACAGTTTGCGTGCAGCCTACGATTATATCCGGCTCATCCTCGACATCGGTATCCTCACCTTTATCCTGTATAAAGCGTACGAGCTCATCGTCAAAACGAACGGTATGCAGATCATCCGTGCCGCCGTCATCGTCGGCTTGGCCTATGCCGCTTCCATTTTTCTGCATCTGGAAACGCTGCAGTGGATATTGACCGTCATGGGGCCGGGTCTTCTCATCGCCTTTGCGATCGTGTTTCAGCCCGAAATGCGAAAGCTCTTTTTAAAGCTCGGACAGAGCAGATGGTTCGCTTTCGGCAGCCGTTCAAAGCATACCTACGTCGATTCGGTTTTGATCGCGGCGGAGATATTGTCAAAGCAAAAGCGCGGCATGCTCGTCGTATTCGAGCGGCACACGAAGATGGACGATATCCTCAATACCGGCACAAAGCTCAACGCCGATCTTTCGTCGAGCCTGCTCGTGACGATCTTCGGCATGGACACCCCTCTGCACGACGGCGCGTGTTTTGTGCTCGGCGGAAAGCTCCTCGCTGCAGGCTGTTTTTTGCCGTTGAGCGAACAGTACGATATTAAAAAAACCTTCGGTACGCGACACCGCGCGGCACTCGGGCTTTCCGAAGTTTCCGACGCCGTCGTGCTCGTCGTGTCGGAAGAGACGGGAGCGATAAGCCTCGCATACGATTCGAAGCTGCACTACGATTTGACGATGACGGAGCTTACGAAGATTCTCGAAAACCTTCTCGAAATTACGCCCGATGCATATCAGGTAGAGGATACGATAGATGAAAATAAAGCGGCTGTTTGAAAAGATTATGGAAAATTGGCCGGCAAAAGTGATCTGCTTCGGCATCGCACTCGTGCTGTATCTCGTGCACATCACATCGCTCCTCGACCGGAAAACGTACACCGTTCCGTTAAAAATCGTTGCAGACGGCGGTATGTATCCGATGAGCGATTATCCCGAATACGTGCGCATAACGGTACGCTCGACGGCGGAAAACATCGCCGAAACGCTGCAGAGCGATTTTACGGCAACGATCGATTTGACAAAATATGAAAAGGAAGGGAGCTTTTCGATTCCCGTATCGGTGCACTTGTCGCCGAAACTTTTGCTCATGGATCCCTTTGAAATAAAATTGAATCCCGAATCGGTGTCGATGCGCCTCGAAGAAAAGACGCTGAAGTACGTGTCGGTTACGCCGGCTCTTTCCGGCGAAGTGCGGCACGGCTATACCGTTACGAAAACGACGGTGGAACCGGCGACGGTCGAAATCACAGGTCCTCGCAGATCGGTAGACGAAACAAAGCAAGTGTATACGTCCGCGATCGACGTGACCTCTCTTTCCGAGTCGAAAACGGTCGAAGCGTCGCTGCAAAACATCAATTCGCTCCTCGCGATAAACCCTGCAAAATCCTATACCGTACGGATCGAAGTCGCGGAAGAACCGCTCGTAAAAAAGTTTACCGATGTACCGGTACGTCTTTTGTTTTTGCCGGAGTGGTTCGAAGCGGAAGGAGAGGCTCCGAAGATAAGTTTCGATGTAGCGGGGACGGTACCGATGCTCGAAGATTATGATTTGAGTGAAGGCGCCGTATACGCCGACTGCAGCGCGATCGATAAAGCAGGCACCTACGATTTGCCCGTACACATTACGCTTCCGTCGTATTTTCAAATAGAAAATCAAAGCGCGGAAACGGTAAGCGTTTCGGTACGCGCACGGCGCGAAGACAACGCCGATCTCGGAGCGGAGAACCGATGATCTACGGCATCGGAACCGACATTGCCGACGTACGCCGCTTTGCGAAGTGGGTCGAAAACCCCGATTTAATCGAGCGCTTTTTTAATAAACGAGAGATAAAAACTTCCGGTTCACGCCAAACGTTGCAGGAACACTATGCATCGCGCTTTGCCGTTAAAGAAGCCTTTTCAAAAGCGCTCGGAACCGGCGTTGCGGGCTTTCAGCTCGGAGACATCTATGTCGGACACAATGAAGACGGTAAGCCCGAACTGTACCTCGAAGGGCGCGCAGCCGGTCTCGTCGAAAGGCGGTGCGGAAAGGGTGCGCGCATATTCGTATCGCTCAGTCATGAAAAAGAATATACCGTTGCATTTGTCGTCATTGAAGTGTAGAATTATCGTATGATGCGTGCAAAGGTTGGGATATGACAATACAAGGTGTAAAAAAGGAATCCGATAAAAAGAAAACCGCGCTTTCGTATTGGTCGAAAGATAAATGCCTGTGCCCCGTGTGCAATAAAGAGTTCGACCGCGAAATTATGCTTTCGGGGCAGGGCAGAATGATAGCCGGAAAACTCACCGATGAACTGCACCGCATCTTCGAGCCGTCGAAGCGATACGGCCGCATCTATCCCCTCATCTACGATATCGGCGCGTGCCCGAACTGTTTTACGGCGATGCTGTGGTCGGATTTTAAAGACATCAAAAACAAAGACGCAGCGGAAAAAATGTATTCCGATTCGGAAAAACGGAGAAAAGCGGTAAACACCGTATTCCCGTATTTCGACCTGCACCGCCGACGCACACTTTTCGACGGCTGTGCGGTGTATTATCTTGCGCTGCTCACCTACGAGGATGCGAACGTCGAAATGCTTCCGACGATGAAGCGCGCGATCCTTGCGCTGCGTCTCGCGTGGCTTACCGGAGAATTGAACGAGCGGTGTCCGGGTCACAATTACGATTATATTTCGAAAGTGTTTTATCAAAAAGCGACGTTTTTTTATGAACAGGCGGTTGTAAATGAAATGAACCGCGTTGAAAAAAGTTCCATGCTCGTAAACTGCGGCCCCGATATGGATAAAAATTACGGCTGGGACGGAGTCATCTATCTGTGCGGATTGCTCGAATACAAATACGGACAGACGGACGACCAGCAGCTCAGGCTCAAAAAATTGAGCCGGGCGAAAACGGCGATCGCGCGCATTTTCGGTCTCGGAAAATCGTCGAAGGCGAAGCCCGGCCCCCTGCTCGAAAAATCGCGCGACCTCTACGATAAACTTTCGGCCGAAGTACGCGACGACAATATTTAGGGAAGCTCGTGCGCAATATTTTATTGACCCTTTCTTATGACGGTACCGACTTTTGCGGATGGCAGCGGCAGGACGGAAGCGATGCGGGAAAGAGCGTTCGCACGGTGCAGGCTGTCCTCGAAGAATCGCTTGCAAAACTGCACGGCTCGCATATCACGCTTTACGGCTCGGGGCGCACCGACAGCGGAGTGCACGCGCTTTCTCAAGCGGCGAATTTTTTTTCTCCGATCGATTCGATCCCGATCGAAAAGTATCCTTTAATAATCAACAATATGCTGCCGCTCGACGTGCGCGTTATGAGTGCCGCTTCGGTCGATGAAAAGTTCAACGCGCGCTACAGCGCGACGAGCAGGGTGTACCGTTATTGCATGTTCGCATCGGACACCCCTCCGGCGCACCTTGCGCGTTACGTGTGGCCGCTTTTCAGAATGCCCGATGTACAAAAGCTCAATACGCTCGCCGCATGCCTTTCGGGTGAACTCGACTGTGCGTCTTTCGCCGCTTCGGGGGATGCAAGCCTTTCGACAAATCGCTATATAGAGCGCGCGCGATTTTTTTCCGCACAGGTCTTTCCGTACGGCACTCTCGTCGTATTCGAAATAGAAGCGAACGCGTTTTTGTGGAAGATGGTGCGCACGATTTGCGGCACGCTTTTGCAGCTCGAAAAAAAAGGGGCACCCGACGATGCGCTTAAAAAAATCATCGAAGAGAAGGATCGGAGAAAAGCCGGCATAACCGCTCCGCCTCAGGGATTGTTTTTACACGAAGTCAAATTCGACGGAAAGAGGCGGCACGCCTAGCGGGAAGCGCGCTTGTTCCGTTCGTATACTCGCCGTCTTATAACAGCGAAACGGGATCGACGTCGCATTCGATGTACACCGACTGCGCATGGCTGTAGCCGAAGAGGAGTGTTTTTGCGGCTTTTTGCAGCGGGCGGATATCGCTTCCTCGAAGCAGCAAGTGATAGCGATAGTTTTGCGATATTTTTAAAATCGGGCATTCGGCGGGACCGAGTATTTCCGCAGCATTTGCGCTCCGCATTTTTTTTATTTCGTCCGAAAGGAGTTTCGCACCCGCCGCTGCGGTTTCTTCGGCGGCATTTTTATCGGCGGATCGGAAGACGAGGCGGATGAGGCGGCTGAACGGCGGAAAACCGAGGAGCTTTCGCTCGCCGAGTTCATACGCGTAAAATTTCTCCGTATCGTGAGTGCACGCGAGCGCGACGGGCTCTTTCGACGGATTGTAGGTTTGCACGAGCACTTTTCCGTCTGGGAAAAAACGCCCCGCGCGGCCCGCAACCTGCGTGATAAGCGAAAAGGTGCGCTCGGAAGCGCGGAAGTCCGGCATGTGGAGCCCCGTATCCGCGAGCACGATGCCGACGAGACGCAGGTTCGGAAAGTTGAGTCCCTTGGCGACCATCTGCGTGCCGAGCATGATGTCGTAATCTCCGCGTCCGAACGCCGCAAGTTTTTCTTCGAGTTCGCCGCGCTTTGTCAAAGCGTCCGTATCGATTCTGACGATCTTCGCATTCGGAAATTTCGCCTTCGTTTCCGCTTCGATGTATTCGGTGCCGAATCCGGAATAGCCGATATTGAGCGAACCGCAGACGGGGCACGATTCGGGCGGTTCGACCGACCATCCGCAGTAATGACAGCGAAGCCGCCGCTCGCTTTTGTGGTAAGTCATCGGCACGGAACAGTTTTTACACGTCATCTCGTAACCGCAGTCGCCGCATCGGAAAAAGTGGGTAAAACCTCTCCGATTTAAAAAGAGTATCGTCTGCTTTTTGAGATTGAGCGTCGTCCTGATTTCATTCGCGAGTGAACGAGAAAGGCAGCCGTCAGTCTTTTCCTTCGTCAAATCAATGCGAACGATTTCAGGCATCGTTCCCCCTGCAAGGCGCTTTGTGAGCGTGTGGCGGACGAGGCTTCCTTCGTTCATGAGGTACCACGATTCGACCGACGGCGTCGCGCTTCCCATGACGAGCGGAATTGCACTGCGCGATGCGCGGTACATCGCGACTTGGCGCGCGTGATAGCGGGGCGTCGTTCCGCTTTTATAAGAAGCGTCGTGCTCTTCGTCGATGATGATGAGTCCCAAATCCGGTACCGGAGCGAACACCGCGCTCCGCGCTCCGATGACGACGCGTGCTTCTTTTCGGAGAATGCGTTTCCACTCGGAAAACTTTCGGCTTTGCGTGAGACCGGAATGGAGGACTGCGGCGGTGTTTCCGAAACGGGCGCGCACTGCGCGTATCACTTGCGGTGTAAGCCCGATTTCGGGGACGAGGTAGATGACGCCTTTGTTTTGAGCGAGTACGGCTTCTGCGACGCGCAAAAATACTTCCGTTTTGCCGCTTCCCGTCGGCCCGTATACATAGTGGAATCGTGTGCTTTTTGTCTTTGCGGACAGGATATCCGATACCGCTTGTCTCTGTTCGTCCGAAAGATCGTGCACTTCGCTTGAGGGAATGTCGTCGGCAAACGAAAACCCTCCCGAACCTGTTTCGCGTCTTCCCGACGGAATCATCGCCGAAACGATTTCGCCGAGCGGGCAGAGATAGTAATCGGCCATCCATTTTGCGAGGGAAAAAAGTTCGCTCGTCAAAAGCGGCTCTTCGTCTACGATGCGCCGTACGGCACGGATTTTTTCTTTCGGCACGTCATCGGGCGCCGTATCGCCGATGCCCGTGATAAAGCCCGTAAGCTTTCTGTTTCCGAAAGGCACTTCGACCCGCATTCCGATTTCAGCTTTTTCTTTTTCGTCGGGTGTATACGAATACGTAAACGATCGGTTTACCGGCACGTTTAAAACGATGTCGAGATATATCATTTTTTAATAAAATCTTTTGCGTAGTCCGGAACGAGGCGCAAAAGCTCCGCGCGGAAAAGTTTTAAATCCTCCCACGCCGGCCGCTTGAGCGACACATCCCGAAGCAGGGCGCTCGGGTGATAAGTGACGAGGAGCGGTATGCCGTTGTAATCGCGGAAAGTGCCGCGAAGTCGTCCGAGCGCTTCCGTCGTTTTTAATAAATTTTGAGCGGCCGTTCTGCCCGCTGCGAGGATGAGCTTCGGTTTCAGTATGTGAATCTGCGCTTCGAGAAAGGAAATGCATGCATCCGCTTCTTCGGGAAGCGGCGTCCTGTTGTTCGGCGGACGGCATTTTACGATATTTGCGATGTAGCAGTTCGTATCGCGGGAGAGGGAAATCGCTTCGAGCATTTTGTCGAGGAGCTTTCCCGCAGGCCCGACAAAGGGAAGCCCCTGAGCGTCTTCTTCCGCTCCCGGTCCTTCGCCGACGACGAGAACGGCAGGATGGGGAACGCCCATGCCCGGTACGGTGTGCGTCCTCTTTTTTGAAAGCGCACAGCGCGAACACGAGGCGACTTTTTGTGCGACTTCTTCGAGCGTGATGCCGCTCCGCCCCGATTCGGCGCTCGCATGATCGGCTTGCCCCGCGTCTGTAAACTCGCCGGCGCGTCCGAAGGATGCGGAAACGTACGCTGCCCGATCGGAGGCTTCTGCGCTTGCCGCAGATTCGGCGTCGTCGGAAAAAGCGGGTGTTTCCGCAAAAGCGCGCGGTAGGTAAGCGCACAGCGACGACGATGCCGTTTTGAGGAGATCCCATACTGCTTGTTTTTCCGCGGCGAGCATAAGGCAAGCATAACACATTGCTTGTGTTTTACGCAAGAATAGAGTATAGTAAAAAACGAGTGTATGAAAAAATTATTCGCGTTGTTTTTTTTAGCGGCGCTGCTTTTTTCGGCTGCCTCGGCGCAGGCAGGTGTTGATCCGACGGATGACTTTTACGAAGCCGCACTGCGCTGGTATATTGCCGGTGTCATTTCCGAACTGCCGCAGCTCAAACCCTATCCTCACGATACCGTCCGCCGTCTTCTTTTTACGGTTATGGAAAAAGGAAATCGCGAACAGGAGGCCGAAGCGCGTGAATATTACGAGTTGCTGTTCGCAAAAGTGTGGCACATATCGGCGGAAATGGAAGGTGCGGGTATCGTAAGACAGAACGGAACGACGAAAGAAAACGGAGCCGACGGTTCTCTTTCACTTTCCCTCGAGGGAGGAGCCGATGTTCTTTTCGAAAAAGGTATCGGTGCCGGCGTGCGCGCATGCCTTTCATCAAGTCTTTTCAGCGATGAAAATAACACGGTGCGCGAACTGTGGAGTATACCTTCATACGACAATAGTATCGATCCGGTGAGTCAGGGACGGACCCGAATCGATTTCAGCGCCGATGCCGTCGTTTCATACGCGAACGAAAAAATCGGCGTGAGCGCGGGATATAACCGCACCGGCTATACGAATTATATCGACGGCGGTAATGTTTTAAGTCCGTATGCATATCATGCGCCCGAATTTTCATTTTCCTATGACGGGGAACGCTTCGATTTCGTACAATATTTTGCCGCGCTTCGCGCATCGGATATGCTCGGAAAAAACGGCCCCTACGGCAAATTCATTTCGTTTCATGCGCTGCGTTTTTCGCCGAATCGGAAAATACATCTGTCGTATTATGATTCGGTCGTATACGGAAAACGATTCGATCCGTCGTATTTGATTCCCGTTCCCTCAGCGCTCATCGCATCGGCAAACGGATACGGCGACAACGTGATCGCGGGTTTTCTGTTCGAATATAATTTTTTCCCGGACGTTTCATGGCTTACCGATGTGAGTATAGACCGCCTCGATGTAGCGCAGCTTGCGCGCTTTCATCTCAATTCCGATAACCGCCTTGCATTGAAAACGGGGCTTTCCTATGCGCCGAAGGGTTCTCCGTGCAAACTGCTCACTTTCAGTTATACGATCATCTCTCCGTATATGTATACTTCCGAAGACACGAACGGCGAATCGTACAATTATCATTCGTATACGAATTGGGGACGGAGCATCGGGCAGAACCTTCCGCCGAATTCCGACAGGCTTTCTTTGAAAATCAAACTCGAACCGATAAAGCGTTTTTCGGTATCGACGTTCGCTTCCATTACCCGTCATGCGAACGTGTATCAGTCGTATTCCGGCGATGAACTGCGGGAGATGCTTTCCAAAGGTGGACGCGCGACGGACGGCGGCATCAATTCACAGCGCTACAGTTCGACGCCGTTTTTATCTCAGGAACATATTATGTATGCCGCGCGCGGAGGGGCGGAAGTTTCATATCGTTTTCCTCGTGTCAAAGCGGGACTCTTCGAGCTGAACGGCATCTTCGCATACACGTATATCGGGAACGCGGGCATGGACACACCGATGTATCCCGATGCAACCAAAGACACCACAGATGCGCAATTCGGCGTTATGCATACCGCTTGGAAAAATCAACTGCACGAAGAATACGATATATTTTTGTCACTCGGCATAAAGTGGACATACTGACGGAGATACGATGAAACGGAAATTTCTTTTTTTATACCTCAACACCGGTGCGGGTCACATTTCCGCAGCGAAGGTGCTCGCCGCGGCTTTAAAAGAAAAAGATCCCGACGTCGAAATCGAAATGCTCAACGGTTTCGATAAGTATAATTTTTTCGGACACTTGATGTTCGAAAAGGGATACAATTACGCGACGAATTACGTTCACGGCGCTTTTCCTCTCATCTACGATATGGCGCAGCACCGCTGGGGTCAGACGATGTTCGTGCTGCCGCTGCGCTTTCACACGACGCGCTATCTCCGCCGCGTCATCCGCGAAAAGCAGCCGACCGATATCGTATCCTTTCACTTTGCCCTCACGCCCTTTGTTAAATCGGCGCTCCGGCAAATTTCCGAAAAGATCAATTTTACGGTCATGGTTACCGATCCGTTTACGCTGCCGAACGCGTGGTTTTACGAAAACGATCAAAAGTTTTTCGTGTTTTCCGAACAGGCAAAGCGGCAGGCCGTCGAAGTCTGCGGTGTGCCCGAACAAAACGTCACCGTCGTTCCGTTTTTGATGAACGAAAAGTATCTTATGCCGCTGCCGTCGAAAGACGAAATTGCAGCGATGAAAGCGAAGCACGGTTTTACTGATGACAAAAAAATCGTACTGCTCGTCGGCGGCGGAGAAGGGCTGCCCGGCGCGGTCGAAATCATTAAAGAGTGCGTGCTGCACCGTGCGCAGTTTTCGGTCGCAATCGTATGCGGGCGCGACAGAGCGTTTAAAGATGCGCTCGAACTCCTCAGGCGCACGTACCCCAAGCTCGATCTGCACGTGTTCGGCTTTATCGATTACCTCGACGAACTCATTAAAATATGCGACTGCGCTGTCATCAAAGCGGGGCCTGCGACGCTTATGGAAGTGATTTCGTGCCGGAAGCCCGTCATCATCATCAAATACATTCACAATCAGGAGCTCGGTAATATGCGCTTTGCAGTCGATCATAAAGTCGGCTGGTATATCACAAAGCCGCGCGACGTGTACCGAAAAATCAACGAATTGCTTGTCGATAAAAATTTCGACGAAGAGATGAAAAAGAATTTCGACAGCGTGCACCTCGACACCGACGCCGGAAAAGTCGCACAGCTTTTACTCGAAAAATAGCAATGCGCGTTCAAACCGAAAAGCGTTTTATCTCCCGTTTTTCGAATGCTTCTTGTATCAATGCATCGGCGTCGAGGGACGCGTAAATCGCTTCGGCTTCTTCGGTTGATGCGCGGAGAACCGGATGCTTGGGCGAAAAGAGCACGCAGCAGTCTTCATAGGGCAGGATCGACGTTTCGTATGTGCCGATTTCCCTTGCCGTATCGATGATCTCTTCTTTGTCGAGTCCGACGAGGGGACGCAAAAGCGGGCGGGACGCGAAGTGTTCGGTAACGTTCAAATTGGCGATCGTCTGGCTTGCAACCTGTCCGAGACTTTCGCCGGTGACGATGCAGTCCGCGTGTGTCCGCTCTGCGATGAGGTTTGCCGTTTTCATCATGCACACGCGGAGCATAAGCGTCGTCCACGCTTGAGGCGCTTTTTCTTTAATGCGCATCTGCACGTCGGTAAAGGGAACGATATTCAAATACGTATCGAGTCCGTAATTTGCAAGGGATGCGGCGAGACTTTCAACTTTTTTTTGCGCTTCTTCCGACGTGTACGGATACGAGTGAAAATACGCGCAGTCGATTTTCATACCGCGCCGCATCATGCGGTAGCCCGCGACGGGCGAATCGATGCCGCCTGAAAGGAGGAGGAGACCTTTGCCGCTCGATCCGACGGGAAGGCCGCGCCGTCCTTTTTCCGCATCGGAAAAGACAAAGCAGCGGTCGCGTACTTCGACATAGATGCGTACGTCGGGGGAGTGTACGTCGACTGCGAGCACGCCTTCGCGAGATGCGCGGTCGGCCGCTTTGCAGCAGATTTCATAGGAAGTGAGCGGAAAGTCTTTGTCCTGCCGCCTCGCTTCGATTTTAAACGATTTTGCACCTTTTTCCTTTGCGCGCACGGCTTCTTCGTAGACTGCCAGACTTATGGAATCGATGTTTTTTTCGACGACCGCCGTTTTCGCCCAGCCCGTGATCCCGATGAGGTGCTCGAGCGCGAATCGGGATGCTTCTTCATCGTCGCAGTCGATATAGAGCCTTCCCGCGTTGCCGCTCACTTTCGCGCTTGCGTTTTTGAGCAGCCGCCGCGCGTTTGCCGCAAGGCGGTTTTTAAATTCGTCGATATTCGAACCTTTGAGAGAAAGCTCTCCGACCTTTGCAAGATACGTCATACGCGCCAGTATAAATAATCGTACCGGCTCGTGCAAGGGCGAGCGATGTCGTGTGTAGTATTCGTTTACGATACACGATGATATTAATTTCTTGCCATATCGACGACAACCCGCACGAGCAGCACGATGAGTAAAAGGGCGGCAAGGCACAGCGCTCCGAAGAGGATTTTATAATTCGCCGGAACGGTTTTAAATTGCAGCACTTCTTTTTGGAGCGTATTCCGCATCGCATCTACGGCGTTTTTATCCGCATCGTTTTGCGCCGCGCTTTTGCCTGCGCTCTCTTTTTTATTTTGCGCCTCCTCTTTTTCGGTCTCGCTGTTTTTTTGCGCGGTGCTGTTTTTCGAATCGATTTTTACGCTTTGCTTTTCGCCGTCTTTTGCCGCCGCCTGTGTATCCTTTATTTTTTCAAAAGGGATGACGATGCGCGCGTGCCCCGCCCAGTTTTTGTACGAATCGGCAAGGCCTATGACCGCCGTTTCATCTGAAAAAGATTCGAGTATGCGCGCATTAAAGTGCTTTGTAAAATAATTTCGATCGTCGTAATGATTCGTGTTCCACCAGCACACTTTTTGCGCTACGGTATCCGCTTCGTTTAGGGGTAAGCCGTATGCAGCTTCGATGTAGCCCGACACGATAAAGGTAAGCGCTTTTATCGTGCCGACTTTTGCGTTCGGCGCGATATAGATGATGTCGGCTCCCGGAAGCGAGTCGGACGAAGGTACGCGGCGCGCACGGTATTTTTTTGAAGGGGCGCCCGATGCGTAAAGTTCGTCGCTCTTATGCTGCGCGTCCTGCCGTTTGATACTCCCGCCGAGCCTGCGGCCCATATCGCGTATCTGTTTTGCGGTGTTGAATTCGTTTTTCGGCACGGGGGACGTATCTTCAATATAATCCGGACGCGTTGCCGTATCGAGGAGCGCCGTATCGATTTGTACGGCAAAAAGAGAGCCTGCGGAAATCAGCACCGAAACGATGACGGATAATTTTTTTAGCATAACGCACTCCCGTAGAAAGTCGACGAACAAGTCGACTTTGCCTGTGAATTTGCGATTCGTACTCATACAGTATACAAATCATTGTAAAAAAAAACAATGTATTGTATACTCTTATAGCTATGGATATACACGGTACGATTACCGGAGACAATCACGCCGCTCTGTGGCACGGCCGTTTTTCCGAAGGGCCGGACGCAGCGGCGGTCGCGTTTGAAACTTCAATTCACGTCGATGAGCGCATGGCTCGCGATGATATTTTCGGAAGCAAAGCGCACGCGGAAATGCTCGCGCGTACGGGCATCATTTCGCGCCGAGAAGCCGATGCGATCATCGGAGCGCTCGACTCTATCGATGCCGATATGGCGTCGGGTAAGCTTTCCGTCGACGCTTCCGCCGAAGACATTCATTCGTTTATAGAAGCCGCGCTCACCGACAGGATCGGAGACGCGGGCAAAAAAGTGCATACGGGCAGAAGCCGAAACGACCAGATCGCCCTCGACGAAAGGCTCTATCTCAGGCGGACGATTCCCGAACTGCAAAACGGTATCGCACATCTCATCGAAACGCTTGTCCTCCTCGCCGAGCGCCACACGCAATCGATTATGCCGGGTTTTACGCATATGCAGCACGCTCAGCCGGTGACGCTCGCTCATCATCTGTGTGCGTGGGCGTGGAGCTTTACGCGCGATTGGGAACGGCTTTCCGATGCGCTTAAACGTATTTCACTTTCTCCGATAGGAGCCGGAGCCCTCGCCGGAACGACCCTTCCGCTCGACAGAAAACTCGAAGCGGAACTGCTCGGCTTTGACGGCGTGACGCCCAATTCGCTCGACACCGTTTCCGACCGCGACTACTGCATCGAATTCGCATCGTGCTTTGCGCTTTTGCAAATGCACCTTTCGCGCGCCGCCGAAGAAGTCGTGCTGTGGTCTACGTCGGAATTTTCGTTTATCGAATTGAGCGAAACGTGGTCGACCGGCAGTTCGATCATGCCGCAGAAAAAAAATCCCGACTTTGCCGAACTCATCCGCGGGCGGACGGGCAGGGTATACGGCGATCTCGTAGCTCTTTTGACGATGATGAAAGCACTGCCGCTTGCGTATAACCGCGATATGCAGGAAGATAAAGAAAGCCTTTTCGATGCGTTCGATACGGTGAGCGCCTGCGTGTCGGTTTTTACGGATATGATCGCCTCCGCATCGTGGAATACTCAGCGCATGGAAAGCTCCTGCGAAGACGGTTATCTCAATGCGACCGATGTCGCCGACTACCTCGTGCGCAAAGGCATTCCGTTCCGTACGGCGCACGGTATTGCGGCAAAAGCGGTGCGCATCGCAATCGAAAAAAAATGCAGGCTCGAAGAACTTCCGATCGAAGATTTTAAAGCCTGTTCGGATCGCATCGAAGACGATATTTATTCGCTCATCGATTCGAAATCCTGCGTCGCCTCGCGAAAAACCGAGGGAGGACCTGCCGCCGAGCGGGTCGCGGAGCAGATACGGGCACTGAAGGATTTCGCTGAAGAACGGCTTTGACGCATATCGTTGAGTCGGCGGGGCAGCGTACGGAGCGCGGATATAAAATCGCGTGCCTTTTTTACGCAGCGTTGATTGAGAGGTATATTATTAATTGTTAATTTATTTGCGGAAGTTGCAGTAAAAGGCGATACATGAAATATCGTCGCGGTGCAAGCTCCTGCAAAAGGTTTATGGGAGATGATACATGAAAAAAACGGTAAAAGTATTTTCGGCTTTATTTTTTACGCTCGTTATCGCTTTCGGAAGCGTAAGCTGCAAAAAACGGGATGCGGCTTCCGCTCGTGATACGTCGCTTGACGATCTCGTCTCGCGCGGCGTATTTGTGCTCGGACTCGACGATTCGTTTCCGCCGCTCGGCTTTCGCAATGCGGACGGAGAAATCGTCGGCTACGATATCGATTTGGCAAAAGAAGTTGCGAAGCGGCTCGGCGTCGAATTTAAAGCGCAGCCCATCGATTGGGATGCGAAAGAGATGGAGCTGAACACGGGTAAAATCGACTGCATTTGGAACGGCTTTACGATGACGAAAGAGCGCGAAGAAGCGCTTACGTTTACAAAGCCGTATTTGAAAAACGCGCAAGTGCTCGTCGTGCGAAACGACAGCGGCATTTCATCGCTGAAGGATATGGCGGGGAAAACGATCGCGCTGCAAAGCGGCTCAAGCGCGCAGGAAGCCGTCGACGGAAACAAGGAATTTTCGCGCACACTCAAAGAACAGGTACTCTTAAAAGACAATGTTACCGCGCTTAACGATCTTGAGATCCGCGGCGTCGACGGAGTCGTCATGGACAGCGTCGTCGCAAATTACAGCATAACAGCGACGGGAAAGCCTTTTACCGTCATCGATGAAGCGCTCTCTTACGAAAATTACGGTATCGCGTTCCGCAAGGGAAACGCTGCGCTGCGCGATAAAGTGCAGAGTATTTTGGAAGATATGCAGAGAGACGGAACGGTTACCGCCGTTTCGGAAAAGTGGTTCGGGCGCGATATTTCGGTGATCGGAAAATAAATGGAGAAGATGCTGCAGGCGATGCTGCGCGGAAGCGTAACGTCGCTCGAAGTGTTTTTTTTGACGCTGCTCTTTGCGCTCCCGCTCGCGCTTCCGTTTTGTGCGGGGCGTATGGCGAAAAATAAAATACTTTCAAACATACTAAAAGCGTTTTTGCTCGTCATACGCGGCACTCCGCTCATGTTGCAGCTGCTCGTCGTGTACTTCGGTCCGAGTCTTTTGTGTCTTTGGTTCAACAATAATTTCGGTACCGATTTTCGAGTTGCGTGGCCGCGCTTTTTCGCAGCGATAGTCGCGCTCATCGTCAACTATGCGGCGTACTTTGCTGAGATCTACCGCGGCGGAATCGAGTCGATTCCCCAAGGGCAATACGAAGCGGCGAAAGTGCTCGGCTATACGAAACGGCAAACTTTTTTCTATATCGTCCTGCCGCAAGTCGTCAAACGAATTATGCCCGCTATGGGCAATGAAACGATAACACTTGTCAAAGATACCGCTCTCGTGCAAGTTATCGGTGTGTCCGAACTTTTGCGCGTCGCACAGGAAACGCAGAGCCGCCTCTTTTCGTTTATGCCGCTCTTCGTCGCGGGCGTCTTTTACCTTGCGATGAATTGGGGCGTTGAGATCGCATTTGCCGGAATCGAAGCGAAACTCGCTTATTATCGTTAGCAGGAGCTGTCAAAAAAAATAGGAAGCTGTCCAAAAACTTCAGTTTTTGGACAGCTTCCTTGATTTTATGTGCGACGTTTAAAATTAAGTCATTATAATATAAAGACTTAATTTTAAACTCGACAGGCTGTCGAGAAAGTAACCGACTTTTGAGACAGCCCCATTTTTTGTATTTGACAATTTTTTGTTTGACTATTACTATGGAAGTGAAATCCTGCGCGAAGAGATATATTTCTTTTGCAGGACTTCAGGAGTACACTATGAAAAAAACAATTGCAGCAAGCGCCGTTCTGGCGGCGGTTATCTGCGCCGCGTTTATAGGATGCGGCAAACAGGCGGCGAAGGTTCAAAACAAAGACAAGCCGCTCGTGTTTTTCAATCGGCAGCCGTCGGATCCGACGACCGGAAACATCGATATGGATTCGATGAATTGGAATGCCCAAACGTACTACGTCGGCTTCGACGCAGCCGGCGGCGGAGCGGTACAGGGAAAACTCATTACCGATTACCTTGCAAGTGCGGACGCGGCAAAACTCGACCGAAACGGCGACGGAGTGATCGGCTATGTGCTCTGCATCGGAGACGTCGGTCACAACGATTCGAAAGCGCGCACGGAAGGTATCCGCAAAGCGCTCGGAACGTGGAACGGTTCGACCGATCCGGGTGCGGCACAAGAAGGTTCCGCAACGGTCGGCGGCAAAACGATGCGCGTCGTCGAGCTTGAAGGAAAGGCGATGACGGGAACGGACGGTTCGACGTGGAATGCGAATGCGGCGACGGAAGCCATGGGCGGCTGGGCGACGAAGTTCGGATCGCAGATCGACTTGGTCGTTTCGAATAACGACGGTATGGCTATGGGATGCCTTCAGGCGTCGAACTATCCTGCAGGCGTTCCGATTTTCGGTTACGATGCGAACGCGGACGCGATCGAAGCGATCGGTGCCGGTAAGCTTACGGGAACCGTTTCGCAAAACGTCGATGCTCAGGCGACGGCGACGCTGCAAGTGCTGCGCAATCTGCTTGACGGTCTTACCGGCAGCGACGTTTATACGAAGGGTATTTCGGAAGCCGATCAGTACGGCAATAAAATTTCCGCGGACATCGATTATGTCTCCGATACGCGCGCGCTGCTCGCACAGAACTCCGGCGTTACTTCTTCCAATTGGGAACAGTACAAAGCGGGCAACCGCGATGCGGGGATCAAACAGACGACCGCCGCGAAGAAAAAAGTGCTGCTCACCATTTACAATTCCGCCGACAATTTCCTCTCTTCGTCTTATCTGCCGGCGCTCAATTATTATGCGCCGCTCATCGGAATCGATTTGACGGTCGTTCAGGGCGACGGTCAAAACGAATCGAGCTGTCTCGATAAATTTACCAATCTCGGAAACTACGATGCGTTTGCGATCAACATGGTCAAAACGAATTCCGGCCGCGATTATACCGATAAGTTGAAATATTGATAATTGAAAACCTCTGAAAATCGCGGTTTTCGGAGGTTTTTCTTTGATTGTTTTCGATTTGATCGGAAAGGGCTGTATTCTTAAAAAAGGATGCGGCCTTTTTTGAAACCGCGCCAATTAATAAAATACGGTAAGGTAATGTATGGATGATATTGTCCTCGAGATAAAAAACCTTTCAAAGTCTTTTGCAAAAAACAAAGTTTTGGACGGCATACATCTTCAGGTAAAAAAAAGCTCCGTGCTCGGTTTGATGGGTGAAAACGGCGCGGGCAAATCTACGATGATGAAGTGCCTGTTCGGGATCTATGCGAAAGACGAGGGACAGTTTATGCTCGACGGAAAGCCCGTCGATTTTAAGAGTCCGAAAGAGGCGCTTGAAAACGGCGTTGCGATGGTGCATCAGGAGTTGAACCAATGCCTCGACCGTTCCGTCATGGACAACCTTTATCTCGGAAGATATCCGAAACGCTTCGGCGTAATCGATGAAGCGAAGATGTTGAAAGACAGCGTCAAGCTGTTCAACTCTTTGGATATGAACGTCGATCCGCGCACGATCATGAGATCGATGTCCGTGTCGCAGCGGCAGATGGTCGAAATCGCAAAAGCGGTTTCCTACAACGCGAAGATAATCGTGCTCGACGAACCGACTTCTTCGCTGTCCGAAAACGAAGTCGCCAAGCTTTTTTCGATCGTAAAAAATCTTAAAGAAAAAGGCGTATCGTTTATCTATATTTCCCATAAAATGGATGAAGTGTTTCTCGTCTGCGACGACGTCGCAGTTCTCCGCGACGGCAAAATGATTTTGATAAAAGATACGAAAACGACGGGAATGAACGAACTCATTTCGGCTATGGTCGGACGTTCTCTTGAAAAACGCTATCCCGACGTCGATAATGTTCCGGGGGATTACATTTTTGAAGTGAAAGGGCTGACGACGAAATACGAGCCGGTGCTCGAAGATATTTCATTCCGCGTCCGCAAGGGAGAGATCTTCGGCATCTACGGACTCGTCGGGGCGGGGCGGTCGGAATTGCTCGAAGCGCTCTTCGGTGTGCGGACGATCGCATCCGGCGAAATGATCTACGACGGAAAACGCCTTTATTTTGCGGACAGCCGCGACGCTATGGATCACGGTTTTGCGCTTGTCACTGAGGAACGGAAATTCAACGGCATGTTCGGAAAGGCTTCGATAGAATTCAATACGACGATCACGAACCTCGCAAGCTATAAATCGAACGGCATTTTGTCGAGCCGCAAATTATTTGAAGCGGCGACCCGCGAAGTAGAGCAGATGAAAACGAAATGCGTTTCCGTCGACGAAATCATCACTTCTCTTTCCGGCGGCAACCAGCAAAAAGTCATCATCGGCAAATGGATCGAGCGCGCTCCCGAAGTCTTCCTCATGGACGAGCCGACACGCGGTATCGATGTCGGAGCGAAGTATGAGATCTATCAGCTCATCATCAGAATGGCGAAAGAAGGGAAAACGATCATCGTCGTTTCGAGCGAAATGCCGGAAATCCTCGGTATTACGAATCGTATAGCCGTCATGTCGAATCATCGGCTCGCGGGTATTGTCGATACGAACGATACCGATCAGGAAGCGCTTTTGCGCCTTTCGGCGAAATATCTGTAATGCGGAGGACGTATGGAAAACGAATATGGCAATTATCTTGACGACGACAAAAAACTGAAAGAATACGGCGATAAACTCGCTGAGCTGCGTCGCAACGGTGTAAATAAAATTTCCGAGCTCAAGCAGGACATCGCATCTCTTAAGCGCAATAAGCTTATCGATTCGGCAGCTCGCAATGCGCGGATCGCCGAAGACCTGCGGCAGATCGCCGAAGCCCGCGTCGTCGCCGCGAAAAATAAAAACGAAATTTCGATTTTGCAAAAGGAAGCGGTTGCGTATGCAAATGAAATTGCCGGAATCCATATACGAAGCGTGCACGATGCGCAAAATAAAAAGATCGCTTCTCTTGCGGAAAAATATAAAAACGATATCGCTGCGATCAATACGGATTTTGCCCGACGGCGCGAAGCGATCGTCAAATCGTACCGCGGAAAAACCGCGCTTGCGGACAGAACGGCAAAAAAAGAAGCCCTTTCGATAAACGGCTACGAGCATAAGGCGGCTCTCTTCGACGCGCACAGCAAATACGTATCCGACGTCGACCGCGCGAAAGCGGCAAAAAATCAGGCGTATGTCGATCGTGTGCAAAAAAATCGCAGTCTCAGAAACGGCGCGTCGCGCTTTTCGGAAAACCTGTCGCTCGGCTGGCAAAATTACGTGTACCGGTTTAAGCCGTCGAAATTCTTTTTGAATAACGGTTTGTACTTGGCGATCCTCGTGTTCTTTGTCGTGTGCATTATAGTCGCACCCGTTTCGGGAAACGGACAGCTTTTGACGCTGCCGAATATCTTTACGATACTCGAACAGGCTTCGGTTCGCATGTTCTATGCGCTCGGCGTCGCAGGCCTCATCCTCATAGCCGGTACCGATTTGAGCATCGGACGCATGGTCGCCCTCGGTTCCGTCATCACCGGTCTTATTTTGCATCCGGGAAAAAATATCGTAACGTTTTTTCATCTCGGCCCGTGGGATTTTACGCCGCTTCCCGTTCCGGCGCGGCTCGCCCTTGCCCTCGTCATATCGATCGTGCTTTGCGTTTTATTCAGCTGCTTTGCGGGCGTGTTTACCGCAAAGCTCCGAATCCATCCGTTTATTTCGACGCTTGCGACGCAGCTCATCATCTACGGTCTTCTCTTTTTCGGCACGAGCGGTACCCCTGTCGGTTCGATCGATGCGGGCATTAAAGATATGCTCGGCGGCAGATGGGAACTCGGATTCGTTAACGGAGAGTTCGTCACTTTTCCGAAATTAATAATTCCTGCGGTTATTGCGATCGCCGTCGCATGGTTTATATGGAACAAGACGACCTTCGGTAAAAATATGTATGCGGTCGGCGGCAATTCGGAAGCGGCGAGCGTTAGCGGCATCAGCGTATTTTGGGTGACGATGAGCATATTCGCTATGGCCGGCGTGTTCTACGGTTTCGGTTCGTTTTTCGAAGCGTTCAAAGCGAACGCGAGTGCCGGTACGGGTCAGGGCTACGAACTCGATGCGATAGCAGCCTGCGTCGTCGGAGGCATTTCATTCAACGGCGGTATCGGAAAAATCGGAGGAGCTGTCATCGGCGTTATCATATTTACCGGTTTGACTTACTGCCTGACGTTCCTCGGTATCGACACGAACCTGCAGTTTGTATTTAAAGGATTGATTTTGATCGCGGCGGTCGCCCTCGATTCGATCAAATACTTAAAACGCAAATAAAACATACAATCGTCTACAGGAACCGACATCTCCGATGTTTCGCGTCGGGGATGTCGATTGATCGGAAAATACGATCTTTCTTGCTATTTGAAATTTTTTACGCCGTCCAAATCGAGCGTCGCAAAATAGTCGGCAATCGTTTCGCGCCGTCTGATTTCTTTAAACGAACCGTCGCTCCTCATAAGCACTTCGCCCGCTCGGAGCTTTCCGTTGTAGTTGAATCCCATCGCTCTTCCGTGCGCGCCCGCATCGTGAATTATTAAGATATCGCCGATATCGATTTTCGGCAGGCTTCGCCGGACTGCGAATTTGTCGCAGTTTTCACACAGAGAGCCGACGACGTCGTATACCCTGTCTTTTACCGCGTTTTCTTTTCCGCTGACGGTCACTTCGTGATAGGCGCCGTACATACCGGGCCGCATCAAGTCGGCCATGCACGCGTCGACTCCGATATAATCGCGGTAAATGTGTTTTTCGTGGATCGCCGTCGCGATAAGCCAGCCGTAGGGGCCGGTGACGGGTCTGCCGCATTCCCAATAGATACCCATGGGATCGAGATCGTTTTTAATAATTTTTTCGTCGTAGAGCTTTTTGATGCCGCGCGCTACATAACCGAGATCGACCGCTTTTTGTTCCGGCTTATACGGGATACCGACACCGCCGCCCAAATCGACGAATTCGATTTTTATGCCGAGCCTTTGTTTTATTTCGACGCAGAGATCGAAGAGGATATCCGCCGTGTCGATAAAAAAATCGGGATTGAGTTCGTTCGAAGCGACCATCGTATGGAGTCCGAAACGTTCAACGCCTTCTTTTTTGCAGCGCGCATAGGCTTCGAAAAGTTGTTCGCGCGTCAGGCCGTATTTCGCTTCTTCGGGTTTTCCGATAATCGCGTTGCCGCCTTGCTTGAGCGGGCCGGGATTGTAGCGGAAACAGAGCAGCTTCGGTAATTTGCCGCCGAGCGCGTTTTTTAAAAAATCGATGTGCGTGATGTCGTCCAAATTGATGAGGTTTCCGTGTTCGTATGCGTATTGAAATTCGGACGCGGGCGTTTCGTTCGACGTAAATATGACTCGCTCTCCCTTGATCTCCGCCAAATCGGAGAGCATGAGTTCGGGTAAGCTCGAACAGTCGGCGCCGCATCCTTCTTCCGCGAGGATCTTAAGCATGTAGGGGTTCGGCATCGCTTTTACAGCAAAGTGTTCGCGAAACTTCGGAAAGACGGAAAAAGACTCGGTAAAGCGGCGCATGTTTTCGCGGATCGCTCTTTCATCGTAAAGGTAAAAAGGGGTCGGAAATTCTTTTATTAATTTTAAAAGTTCATCGTGTTTGAGCGGAAAATCGGAACTCATATATAACCCCGTATCGCAGTGTATCTGCTGCGCTTGTGTATCGCAGTTTGTCATGTCGACTATAGCATGAGCCTTAAATGAAATCAACGGTGTGAAAATATGTGAAAATATGAGTTATCGAATTTGCAAGCCGGTTTCGTTCGAACGTTTTCCGGGTCTGCTGCCTATTGCAGCGAAAATTCCGTTGTCATAAAACGCGGCTGCCGTTGTGTATAACAGATGCTGCAGAGCCGCGCTGTGCTCGCGGTTGTGCGGTACAATGTACATGCGCTGTCTGCCGAATGGGGAACAGCTGTCCTGTCGGGGGACGGAAACTGAGGAAAAAAACTCTGACAAACGTTTGCAAAGTTTTGGGGTGAAGTACTTGACAGGGGAGGGAGAAAAGTAGTAAATTATTAGCTACCCGCTCAAACCGCGGGTATGCTGTTTGACAGGCAAAGGGAAGGAAAGAAAGCAAGACGCATGCGGAGATACAAAAGTCTCCCGAATTAAGCGAGAGCAAGCGGGGACAAACGAACGGAATTAGACCCGGAGCAATCCGGGAAAAATAATGATGGAGAGTTTGATCCTGGCTCAGAACGAACGCTGGCGGCGCGTCTTAACCATGCAAGTCGAGCGGCAGGCAGCAATGCCGAGAGCGGCGGACTGGTGAGTAACACGTGGATAACGTACCCCGATGCCCGGGACAGCCTGTAGAAATAGAGGGTGATACCGGATAGATCACTGTTTACGGAAGGTAGACAGCGGGAAAGGAGCTTCGGCTCCGCGCCGGGAACGGTCTGCGGCCCATCAGCTGGACGGCGGGGTAACGGCCCGCCGTGGCGAGGACGGGTATCCGGCCTGAGAGGGCGGACGGACACATTGGGACTGAGATACGGCCCAGACTCCTACGGGAGGCAGCAGGTAAGAATATTCCGCAATGGGGGGAACCCTGACGGAGCGACGCCGCGTGAACGAAGAAGGCCGGAAGGTTGTAAAGTTCTTTTCTGTCCGAGGAATAAGTGTAGGAGGAAATGCCTGCATGGTGACGGTAGGGCAGGAATAAGCACCGGCTAATTACGTGCCAGCAGCCGCGGTAACACGTAAGGTGCGAGCGTTGTTCGGAATTATTGGGCGTAAAGGGCATGCAGGCGGGTCGCCAAGCTTGGTAAGAAATACCGGGGCTCAACTCCGGAGCTATATTGAGAACTGGCGAGCTGGAGTTGCCGAAGGGTATCCGGAATTCCGCGTGAAGGGGTGAAATCTGTAGATATGCGGAAGAACACCGATGGCGAAGGCAGGATACCGGCGGACGACTGACGCTGAGGTGCGAAGGTGCGGGGAGCAAACAGGATTAGATACCCTGGTAGTCCGCACAGTCAACGATGTACACTGGGCGTGTGCGCAAGAGCGTGCGTGCCGAAGCAAACGCGATAAGTGTACCGCCTGGGGAGTATGCCCGCAAGGGTGAAACTCAAAGGAATTGACGGGGGCCCGCACAAGCGGTGGAGCATGTGGTTTAATTCGATGGTACGCGAGGAACCTTACCTGGGTTTGACATCAAGAGGGATCATATAGAGATATGTGAGCGTAGCAATACGGCTCTTGACAGGTGCTGCATGGCTGTCGTCAGCTCGTGCCGTGAGGTGTTGGGTTAAGTCCCGCAACGAGCGCAACCCCTACTGCCGGTTACTAACAGGTAGAGCTGAGGACTCAGGCGGAACTGCCTGCGACAAGCAGGAGGAAGGCGGGGACGACGTCAAGTCATCATGGCCCTTATGTCCAGGGCTACACACGTGCTACAATGGCCGCCACAGAGCGGGGCGAAGCCGAGAGGCGGAGCAGAACGCAGAAAAGCGGTCGTAGTCCGGATTGAAGTCTGAAACTCGACTTCATGAAGCTGGAATCGCTAGTAACCGCACATCAGCACGGCGCGGTGAATACGTTCCCGGGCCTTGTACACACCGCCCGTCACACCATCCGAGCAGGGGGTACCCGAAGCCGGCAGTCCAACCGCAAGGGGGACGCTGTCGAAGGTACGCTTTGTGAGGGGGGTGAAGTCGTAACAAGGTAGTCGTACCGGAAGGTGCGGCTGGATCACCTCCTTTTCCAAGGGAAGAGGGACGCGCAGTGTACGCGCGCAACCCGCATGTGTCGGAGGATGCTGTCCGCACGAGAGTGTTTTCAGACAGCATTCGCTTTCTTTCTTTCCCTGTGCCCCTTGAGCAGCAAGCACGTGCGGCTATTATCAAATACGGGACAGTAGCTCAGTTGGTTAGAGCACCGCTCTGATAAGGCGGGGGTCAATAGTTCAACTCTATTCTGTCCCAGATTCAAAAAAAGGACAGAAGTGAGGGGGCTGTTTCAAAAGTCGATTACTTTTTGGACAGCCTTATGCTCTTTGAAAATACAGGGAAGGGAAGAAGGTTTGAGCGTATGAGCGGTTGGAAGCTTAGAGCGCGGGAAAGAGAATATGGTCAAGCAAGAAGAGGTTTGCGGCGGATGCCTGGGAGCTGTCCGGCGAAGAAGGCCGCGGTAAGCTGCGAAAAGCTGCGGGGAGGAGCACACATCCTGAGATCCGCAGATAGCCGAATGGGGTAACCCGTATGCCGCAAGGCATACACCGCGCGCGGGAAGAAGATACTGCGGCGGAGCGATACTGCGTGAAGTGAACCATCTAAGTAACGCGGGAAGAGAAATCAAAAGAGATTGCGCAAGTAGCGGCGAGCGAACGCGCAGGAGCCTAAACCCTTATGTAGGGTGTTGCAGGGCCGCACGGGGATGACCCGTGGAGTTGGTGAGAAAACCGATATGTAGCGGAAGCGTCTGGAAAGGCGCGCGAGACAGCGTGAAAGCCGCGTATGCGAAAGATATCGGACTCCATGGTGCGGTACCTAAGTAGGGCGGGGCACGAGAAACCCTGTTTGAATCCGGGTCGACCACGATCCAAGGCTAAATACGAGACAGCTACCGACAGCGAAGAGTACCGTGAGGGAACGGCGAAAAGAACCCCGGTGAGGGGAGTGAAAGAGAACCTGAAACCGCAAACCGACAAGATGTCACGGCGCGCGAGCGTTGTGGCGTGTCTTTTGTAGAATAAACCTGCGAGTTGCGTTGCGCGGCGAGGCTAAGGGTTGGGAGATCCGGAGCCGGAGCGAAAGCGAGTGTGAAAAGTGCGAAAAGTCGCGTGACGCAGACCCGAAGCCAAGGTGATCTAATTATGGGCAGGCTGAAGGCAGGGTGAAACCTGTTGGAGGGCCGAACAGTAATCTGTTAAAAAAGGTAGTGATGACCTGTGATTAGGAGTGAAAGGCTAAACAAACCTGGAAATAGCTGGCTCTCCCCGAAATGCCTTTAGGGACAGCCTCATGCAAAGCGGAAGGAGGTAAAGCACCGGATGGGATAGGGGGCGTCACAGTCTACCGACACCAATCGAACTCAGAATGCCATCCGCCAACGCATGGGAGTGAGACTGTGTGCTCCAAGGTTCATAGTCGAGAGGGAAACAGCCCGGACCGACGGCAAAGGTCCCAAAATAACGCTCAGTGTGAAATGAGGTGCGTCTGCACAGACAGCCAGGAGGTTGGCTCAGAAGCAGCCATTCCTTAAAAGAGTGCGTAACAGCTCACTGGTCGAGCAGGCGTGCGCAGACAATGTAACGGGGCTAAGCGTTATACCGAAGCCGCGGGTCCGCATCGTAAGAGATGCGGGCGGTAGGGGAGCATTGCGCTAACCGGAGAAGGCGTACCTGTGAGGGGCGCTGGAGGAAGCGGAAGAGAGAATGCAGGCACAAGTAACGAAAAGACGGGTGAGATTCCCGTCCGCCGAAAGCCTGAGGATTCCCGGGTAAAGGCAATCTGCCCGGGGTAAGTCGGCCCCTAAGGCGAGGACGAAAGTCGTAGTCGATGGGAAATCGGTTCAAAATCCGATACCCGGCTCAGTTTTGAAGGCAGGACGCATGAGGTGAAATCCGGCAGAAGAACGGTAGTTTCTGTCCAAGCGGTAAGGTGTTGAGAGGGCGGTTAAAAGAGCCCTTGAGCTGAGCCGTTACGGGGAGCGGAGCGCAGGCGAAGCGAAGCGGATGTAATCAAGGTGCCGGGAAATACTGTCTAAAGATAGGCTGAGTCGGACCGTACCGGAAACGGACACACGCAGGCAGGATGAGTAATCTAAGGCGCACGAGCGACCCCGCGTTAAGGAACTCGGCAAAAAGCACACGTAACTTCGGAAGAAGTGTGGCTCACGCTGATAAGGATGTGAGCGGCAGAAAGCAGGCCCAGGCGACTGTTTACCAAAAACACAGCCATCTGCGAACCGGCAACGGGACGTATAGGTGGTGACACCTGCCCGGTACCGGAAGGTTAAGGGGAGGGGTTAGCAGAAATGCGAAGCTCCGAACCGAAGCCCCGGCAAACGGCGGCCGTAACTATAACGGTCCTAAGGTAGCGAAATTCCTTGTCGGGTAA
>ERZ772960.376-NODE-376-length-41416-cov-4.801721_pt1 | contig 41416 bp, 43 predicted proteins | sample MGYA00580678_ERZ772960 | MGnify/ENA primary metagenome ERZ772960 (study PRJEB29015, sample SAMEA2737930) | human oral metagenome | biome: human oral; feature: human-associated habitat; material: dental | place: China | collected 2059 ... | reverse complement strand
TCTTAGCACTCCCATACAGAGCAATTGCACATTTTACACGGTCAGGTTGGGAAAAGTTTTGCGTCGTACATATTGGGAAACTCCCATCATGTCATTTGCGGAAATGGCTGTATCAAGGTCTTGGTGCCACTTGTGGGTCTCACGTTGTTTTCAGATACGGTACAGAGATATGGTGTTCCCATTGGTTAAAGGTTGGGCAAGGTTCTATAGGCGGTTATAATATGTTACTTGATGCACGCAATGGAATAGAGATTGGACGATATGTGAATTTCTCAGCGAATGTATCCGTATATACAGAACAGCATGATCATCGTGCAGCTGATTTTAGTTGCAATACCGGTATCAAAAAGAAAGTAACAATAGGTGATCGTGTATGGATTGGTCCCAATGCTATTTTGCTCCCGGGTATCACCATTGGTGAGGGAGCTGTTGTTGCAGCAGGAAGTGTTGTGACACATGATGTAGCTCCTTATACAGTAGTCGGAGGAATCCCTGCTAAGAAAATAAACGACCGTCCTCGCGGGCTTACTTATGTATTTGAAGGGAAAGAAAGCCGAATTTATTAGGTCGGATAAGATGTTTAAACAGAATAATGTCCTCATAGACATTGATAAGAGGGTACGATAGCTATAAAACGGTGCTTCAAGCATGAATAAAATTAAAAGAAAGATTATACTGATAAGTTTATCCACTCCTACCTATAATAATGTAAGGGCGGCTTCTGCACTTCCTTATCATCTGATAGAGGGGTATCAAAAGAATGATGTGGATTTTGAAGTCTATTCTTTTAATATTAATGCAATTGAGACTGAAGAGATAAAGAAGATCGAAGATAAGTTACATATTAGAGTAAATGTGTTGAAAAGGCCATGGTGGATTCGGATAATAATGGCACTTCACTTGCTTCCGTTACGTGTTTTTCTACGTTATCCCTTGACTTACTATCATTATTTACCCACAACTGTTGTACAACGTATTAGGAAAAGCCGTCCCGATGTCGTGTGGATTTATGGAGAAGAGATTGCTTGGTTAGCCAAATTCTTCCAAGATTGCAGGTGTATCGTGACGATGCCCGACTGTGAGTCACTGTTTTATCATCGGCTATTAAGCAAACGTTTTGCAGTGAGATCTCTTTTCCATGTGATGAAATCGGCTTTTGCTTATTATCAGTATTTGGCTATGGAACGCAATATGTTGGTGCAAGGAACACTTTATCATTTTGTAGGAAGAGAGGATACTCAATTTTTCCATACGATGCAACCAAGAGCTGAGGTCTTATTCCTGCATCATCCGCTGTATGACTATCGTGATAAGCACGTCCAGTTCCACCAGCCAAAGATCAAGTTATTGGTAGCTGGGCGAAATGATTTCTATATGGCAGAAGCAGTAGAAGACCTTTTCATTACCATTTTAAAAACAGATAGTAGGACAGATAAACAATTCTTACAAGAACATTTCCAATGGACTTTCTTGGGAAAAGGCTGGGAGCTGATTGCTGAAAGGCTGCAACAAGCAGGTTTTGAGGTTCGTCATATTGTGTTTGCACCTGATTATATTGCGGAATTACAGCAACATGACATTCAGATAACACCGATCAGTGTGGGAACGGGAACGAAGGGTAAAGTGTTGGATGCAATTGCTAATGGACTATTGGAAATTGGAACGCCCGGTGCTTTGGAGAATATTGCTGTCGAGAATGGTACATCTTGCATCATTTATCAGGAGGCCAAGGAATTAATTGGTATACTGAAAGACATTGCCAATCAACCGGAACGGTATGAGAAAATGGCTCGTTCAGGAATGGAAAGGGTTCGACAATATCATAGCGCTTCGGATATTGCAGAAAAGTTGTTTTCATGATATATTCAAAAAAGATTTGAAGTAGGATATGTTTTTATATATATTCGTTTTTATAATTCTTATTGGCATCTATCTACTCACGGCCCGCATCGGGGGCTGTAGCGATAAGTGGTTCTTTGCTATCGTCATGTGCGTGGCCTTGTTTGTGGGGCTTTCGGACATGCTTGGCGGATATGACCGTTATATCTATGCAGAGTTTTTTGACCAAGTGGCTGATGTCAGTATGACTGTTTCGCCGGATTATTTGCACGAGTGCGGGATTTTCCGACAGTGGCCCGGTGAAAAGGGGTTCGGATGGTTGAATGTCTTAATTTCTTTTCTCACGAGTAACCGATATATTTTTATTCTGATTCTCACGGTAATTATTTACGTTCTGTTGTATATTTCCATTCGTCAGTATGCAAAAAACAATATATTGGCTCTCATTGTCTTTATGGGAATCATGTTCTTCTTTACATTCACTTATCTTAGACAGATGTTGGGAATCAGTATAGCGTGGTTGGGCATTAGATATATCTACGACAGAAGTTTCTGGAAGTTTGCATTGATCATATTGATAGCTTTTTCCATGCACAATTCTGCCTTGGTTTTATTCCCCATCTACTTTATCCCACCCAAAAGATATACGATTAATTCCGTGCTGGTCATTCTTTCCGTATGTCTGTTTCTGGGGATTTTAGGTGTTTCCTCTTTCCTTTATGATTCATATGGCGATGCGTTCGACACCGAACGTATAGATATTTTGACCGGTAGTGACGGAGGTATTCGCTTCGGCTATTTCATAGAGGCTGCCTTTTTTGCTTATATTATTCTTCAGAATTACGAGGTGGTGCCTGATACCAAGAAAGACAACGTACTGTTAAACGTAAGTCTGCTCTTCTGCGCTATCTTGTTACTGTTCATCCGCTCTGAAAATGGAGGCCGCTTGAGTTGGTATTATGCGATAGGTGTAGTTGCAACGTTAAGCAATATAGCTGTTTACAGGTCTCAGACAGGACAAGGTTTTACCATGCGTATGAATACTTTTATGAGCTATCATGCCTTTCTTATCTTGTTGAGCTTCTTCCTCTATTTCCGTATCCTGCGCGGATGGGGTGAAGGCGGCTATCAAATTCTGTATCCTTATAAGACATTTCTAACCAATGGGCATCGGGTTCCGGACAGAACCTTTGATGAATATGAATATGATTACAAGTACGACAGGGACAAACTCTATAGATAATGGCGGGGCTAAGTTGCGGCGTCGTCTATCGAATATAGAACTATTACGAATCACCGCCATGGTGATGGTGATGCTGTATCATGTTTTCCCGGGTACCATAGGCTTCAGTTATGAGCGAATTCACGACTATCCCGTTGACAGTGTCATCGGTTTTGGAATCGAATCCTTGTCGGTTGTCTGCGTAGACGTCTTTGTTTTCATCTCAGGTTGGTTTGGTATACGGGTGAACACGCGGAAGTTGCTCGAGCTTTGCTTTCAAACGCTATTCTTTGCGGTCCTTGTTTATGCGGTATTGCTGGCGATTGCCCCCGAGAAATACCTTCATTGGGATGCTGCTTCGACTTTGTTGTGCCTGCATGCAGATGATTATTGGTTTGTCAAGGCCTATATAGGGCTGATGATTTTTGCTCCCGTGCTCAATACTTTTCTTGAGCATACCACCGAAAAGTCGTTGCGTTGGGTGTTGATTGCATTCTATTGCTTCCAGACGTTGTATGGTTGGCTCAGCATCAATGGCGTTTCATGGATTGCCGGCGGTTATTCGTGTTTTTCGTTTATCGGTTTTTATCTGCTGGCCCATTATGTTCGGCATTTCATGCCTGTCATACAGCATACGAATAAATATGTTTGGTTGGCTTTATATCTGTTGATTGCCTTTGGGCAAATGCTTCTTGCCTCACTATTGACATGGTGGAACATTCCCGTTGCCGGTCGTTTGTTCACCTATACCAACCCTTTGGTCATCTTACAGACCGTGGCATTGTTCCTATTCTTCCGTCAGTTGAAGTTTGAAAGTAATTTGATAAACCATATCGCCAAGGGCTGTCTGGCGGTCTATCTGCTGCATGTACACCCTTTGGTCTTGCATGATTATTACGGAAGATGGGTGTTTGATTTGTATCAGTCAGAACATCGTTTGACTTTTACAGCCGCTTTCGTTACGCTGATGATAGGTATCTTTGCCCTTGCTGTCTTGTTGGATGGGATAAGAAGACGACTTTCAAGTCTTCTCATAGGCCGCTTTGCACCCAAGACATAAGTCGGAACTGTCGTTTTATGATTGCTTGCTCAAGGTACAATTCTCAATATGGAAAACAATCCCGCCTTTCTTGGCGCGCAATATGGCTCATCTTGGCGTGTAAAATGACCCATATTGCGAGGTAAAATGGCTGATGTTACAGGGTAAAATGACTGATATTGTAACGCATTGGCAATCAGTTCGATATTCAGAGAAGATAACATTGTGTCATCATCTTGTTTCGGCCATGAATGATATGAGCCACGTAGAAGAAGAAAATATTTGTTTAGTTTAAGAGATGCAGTTCGAATCTTTATTGTTTTTGGTGTGTCTCGTAGGACTTTGCGCCCTGTTTTGGAGCTTTCCTTCAAGGTGGCAGACGCTTCGGAAGGTTGTGTTGTTGTTGGCAAGCTATGGTTTCTATGGCTTGCTTGATTGGCGTTTCCCTGTGTTTCTGTTGTTGGCCACGGTCAGTGCATACGTATGTGGGGCGTATCTCTTGAAGTTCGAGGGAGAACGCCCGCGACGCGGCAAACCGATTGTGATAGGTTATGTGGCAGTGTGCATCGTTCTTCTCTTCATTTTCAAGTATCTGACATTCTTTGCCGGCAGTTTTGCCTCTGTTTTCGGGCAACAGGGGCCTACATTCCGGTTGTTACTGCCAATTGGACTCAGTTTCTATCTTTTCATGTCGGTCAGTTATGTGATTGACTGTTATAGGAAAACGATCACGAAAACGCCGACATTGCTCGACTTTTCGGTCTATGTCGGTTTCTTTCCCCATTTGGTAGCAGGACCGATAGACCGCGCCCGAAACTTCATACCACAGTTGTCATCAATCGGTATCTTCGACTCAGGCCTCTTCACAGAGGGCTTACGGCAGATGCTCTACGGCTATTTCAAGAAATTAGTGATAGCCGACAACCTGAATGTCATTGTAGGAGCAGTGTGGAGCAGCTACGATCAGCAGAATTCACTTGTTATATTGGTGGGTGCGATAGCCTATTCAATACAGATTTATACGGACTTCTCGGGCTATTCTGACATTGCTATCGGTACGGGTAAGCTTTTTGGTATTCGCATGATGCGCAACTTTAGCTTCCCATATTTCAGCCGTACGGTGTCAGAGTTCTGGCGAGGCTGGCATATCTCGCTGACATCGTGGTTCACGGAGTACTTGTATATCCCTTTGGGAGGCAACCGTAAGGGCACACGTCGCACGATTTTCAACACGCTTATTGTCTTTACGCTCTGCGGACTTTGGCACGGTGCCAACTGGACTTTCGTTGTTTGGGGCTTTCTGTGCGGCGTATTGTTCATTCCGTTGTTACTGAATGCCGGCAGTAAAGCCCGTTGGAAGAGCACTCCTTTACAGTTGAATGTCGTCAATATAGGCCATATGATGTTGGTATTTGGCGGAATTACGCTTTGTTGGATATTCTTTCGTTCCGATTCTCTTGCCCAAGCTTTCGATATTCTGCGCTGTCTTGTAGCCAATGTGGGCCGTCCTGTCAGCTTCGGCTTCATATCCATTACGATGGCCCCTGTGTTTTTCCTGCTTCTCTTGATGTTTGTCTGCATGGAATGGGCTGGGCATAGTCGTGACTTTGGCCTGCTTTTCGTGCAAGGAAAGCCCAGATTGTATCGTTGGTCGGTATATGTCGTGCTGTTGTTTGCCATTTTCTTTTATTTTCATTCGGGCGATGGACAGTTTATCTATCAGAACTTTTAGGGCTTAGGCAATGAAAACACTCCTCGGCAACATACTTTCATTCGCGGTATTCTTCTCATGTGCCTTCGGATTGTTGGTTTGGTTGAATGCTTCTTTCTTGGCAACCGACCACTACAACAATGAATTTACGGTGAAAGGAAACTTAATCCGACAGACACCTTCGCCCAAGGTGGTGTTCGTCGGAGGGAGTAATGTTGCTTTCGGTATCGACTCTCAGACGATTTCCGACAGCATCGGACTGCCCGTCATCAATGCCGGGCTGCTTGCCGGCATGGGATTACGTTACACGATGGACCGTTATGAGAGCTATTTCAAGCGCGGAGATGTTTTGATATTGATGCCGGAATATGACCATTTCTATGGTGATGTGACCTATGGAAACCCCGAAACGGCCGGCTACTTGCCTTATTTGTCTGATTTTGATCCCTCTTTGTTGAACCTCAAGCAGTGGAATGTTGTCGTGACAGGCTTTTTCAAGACCACTTTACAAATTAGTGTGAAAGGCCTTTATTATAAGTTGTTGCATTCATTTCGCAAGGAGGGCAACGTGTTTGAATACAAGATGAGTGGCTTTAATAGGTTAGGTGATGAGGTTTCCCACCGTTCGTTGCCCCCGAACATCAACAATACGGGTGCTTATACGGTGTCGGGAAAGTTCAATGCAGGCTATGCCCGACATCTGTTCAATCAGGTTCACCGCTTACAGCATCATGGGGTACAGGTGATATGGCTGCCGCCTGTTACGAGTAGGGCGAATGTTGCGCTCAATCGCAAGCAGATTACGTTGATTATTGAGCGAATGAAGACCGCCGGTTTCACCTATGCGGCGTGTCCCGATAGCCTTGCTTATCCCGATAGTCTACTGTATAATACGGTGTATCATTTGAACAAGCAGGGAGTCGAGGTGAACACGCAACGTGTGGTGTGTATATTGCGGCATTGTTTGGGTGTAAACAGGAAAAGGATAGCGAACAGATGAAGATATTACAAATCATAACGTCTTTGGAGCAGGGTGGGGCAGAGGTTATTGTCGTTAATCTTGCGACCAGACTCCGTCGAATGGGCCACGAGGTTGATATCTGTGTGTTCAATGGCAAGGAGACTCCTTTGATGAAGCAGTTGCGAAGTAATGTCCCGGAGGCGAAGATTTATAAGTTGGGAACGGGATATTATCAGCCATGCTATGTTTTCAAGTTGGCAAAACTAATGCGTGGGTATGATATTGTCCATACGCATAACTCCTCTCCTCAGCTCTTTGTGGCCATAGCTGGTTTGACAAACCATGTGAAACTCGTGACAACGGAGCATAACACTTCTAACCGTAAGCGTCAATGGAAATGGTATCGCTTCATTGAAAGTTGGATGTATCGTCGCTACGACCATATTATTTGTATCAGTAAGGTTGCAGAAGACAAACTAAGGGAATACATGGGAGGGGATTGGCTCAATCAAAAGACGGCAGTGTATCATCGCATGACGACCATCAATAATGGAGTTGATGTGGAAACAATCCATCAGGCACGACCCGCTTCTGACTTGATCGAGCTGAAACAAGGGCGAAAGGCAATCTTGATGGTGGCTGCTTTTCGCAAGCAGAAAGACCAAGACACATTGGTCAAAGCTATGACTTTGTTGGATAAAAGCAAGTTCGAGATTTGGTTTGCCGGTACGGGAGAGCGACTCGATAGTGTCAGGCAGTTGGCCGTTTCGTTGGACATAGAAAAGAATATCCGCTTTTTAGGCCTGCGGACAGATGTTCCTCAAGTGCTCAAGGCTGCGGATATGATTGTGATGTCCTCTCATTGGGAAGGTTTAAGTCTTAGCAATGTTGAAGGTATGAGTGCTGGCAAACCTTTCATCGCCAGCAATGTGAATGGACTGAAGGAAGTGACTGAAGGCTACGGTATCCTGTTTCCCCATGAAGATGCCGGAGCTTTGGCAAAAGTAATCATGCACTTGGAGCAGGAAGCTACGTATTCCGATCAGATAGCTCGGCGTTGCTATGAACGGGCCTTAGCATTTGACATCAATAAAATGATGAATGCGTATGAGAAGGTCTATCAAAACAGTTTTGACAGTAAACAACCCACAATATAAAACGCACTAAATGAGAATGAATAATATACTAATTACTTCTGCCGGCCAGCGTGTTACATTGGTGGAAATCTTTAAGAACACGCTGAAGGAGCTACGTTTGGACGGTAAGGTTTATACAACAGACATGAATCCTCGGCTCTCTCCAGCGGGATATGTCTCGGAAAAGTGTTTTAAAGTGTGTCGTTGTACGGCTCCCGAATATATAGATACCTTGTTGGAGATTTGCGAAAAGAACGGAATAAGGATTATTATTCCGACGATAGATACCGAACTGATGGTGTTGGCAAGGGATAAAAGGCGTTTCAAGGAGGCCGGAATAGATGTCATTGTCTCTGATGAAGCCTTTATAAAGGCTTGTCGTGACAAGCGCAATACAATGGAACTGTTTGACAAGATGAACATTGCCTATCCGAAGCCCATAGATAAGTTTCGCCCTGTTTTCCCCTTATTTGCCAAGCCTTACGATGGTTCGCTGAGCACAAATCTGCACGTTATCCGTTCACAAGAGGAAATGACGGAAGAGATTATGAACGACCCGAAGCTGTTGTTCATGCAATATGTGGACCCGAAAGTATACAAAGAGTTCACCGTAGACCTTTATTATGGTAAGGATTATCGATTGAAGTGCATTGTTCCGCGTGAGCGGATTAAGATTCGTGCCGGCGAAATCAACAAAGGAATTACGCGCAAGAATGCGATAGTTCCTTATTTATATGAAAGAATGGCTACGATTCCTGGGGCTATCGGCACGATGTGCATTCAATTGTTTTACCGAGAAGCGGACGGCGAAGTCTTGGGTATCGAAATCAATCCGCGGTTCGGAGGTGGTTATCCTTTGACCTATTATGCCAAAGCCAATTATGCTGAATACATCATTCGCGAGTATTTGTTGGGCGAAACGATTGCTTATTCGGAAGATTGGATTGATAAAACCTTGATGTTGAGGTATGACAAAGATATCATTGTCTACGAAAAATAAGGTTATTGTCTTTGATTTAGATGACACGCTTTATAAAGAGATTGACTTTGTAAAGTCGGGATTTCGTGCGATTGCCTCTGCAATAGGAATAGAAGGGGCGCAAGACGAGTTGCTGAACTGGCTGCAGCACGGAGAGAATGCCTTTGAAAAGCTGACGGCAAAATATTCTATTGGTTACAGCATATCCGAACTCTTGCAGATTTATCGCAGTCACATTCCGGACATATACTTGGACAACGATGCCGAAGAATGCCTGAATACGCTGAAGGAAAAGGCTCGTCTCGGCCTGATTACTGATGGAAGAACGCTGACACAATGGAACAAAATCCAAGCCTTGGGACTGACCGCTTTCATACAACAGGAAGATATTCTTGTTTCCGAAGCATTCGGTTACGGTAAGCCTGCTCCGCAAGTGTATCGGTTCTTTGAAGTAAAATATCCCGATTGTGCGTATTATTACATTGGCGACAACGTCACAAAAGACTTCGTTACGGCCAACGAAAGAGGCTGGACGACTGTTTGCCTGCTTGATGACGGGCGGAATATCCACCGGCAGGACATGGAAGTCGCTAAAGAATTCCAACCTCGATACCGTGTGCAAAAGCTATCTCAAGTATGCAGCATCATAGACTAAAGATTATCAGGTTGACCACGGTCGATATTTCTTTGCTCAATCTTTTGAAAGGGCAATTGCAATATCTGAACCAAATCTTCGAAGTGGTCGGTGTCGCTTCTGATACGGGTGTATTGGAAGAGGTTAGCCGGCGCGAAGGTATTCGCACGATAAACGTTCCCATGCAACGCGAGATAGCACTGCGCGACGATGTGAAATCCTTGTGGGTGCTATACCGTTTGTTTCGCAAAGAGCGTCCCGATATCCTGCACGCTAATACCCCGAAAGGCAGCTTACTGGCGATGATTGCCGGCAAATTGGCCGGTGTTCCTCACCGTATCTATACCGTCACCGGCTTGCGCTATCAGGGAGCGTCCGGTCTGTTGCGCTTTGTCTTGAAAACCATGGAGCGTATCACCTGTCTGTGTGCCACGAAAGTTATTCCCGAGGGCAATGGTGTTCTACATTGCCTGCAGGCAGACTATATCACAGGCAAACCGTTACGCGTTATCCATAACGGGAACATCAACGGAATAGACACCGACTTCTTTAAGACGGCGACGCGCACACCACACGACGCTTACACCTTTGTCTTCATCGGCCGCATCGTGCGCGATAAGGGCATTCGCGAACTCGTCTCTGCCATGAGGCGACTTCCCGACGCACGCTTGTTGCTCGTGGGTTCCTTTGAAGACGGCGACCCGGTGGACGAGGCCGATAAAGAATTCCTGATACATTCAACGCAGGTGGAGTTCGTCGGCTGGCAACAAGACGTGCGCCCCTATCTGTCGCAAGCCGACTGTCTGGTCTTTCCAAGCTATCGCGAGGGCTTTCCCAACGTCCCCATGCAGGCCGGAAGTATGGAACTGCCGAGCATCGTGACCGATATCAACGGTTGTAACGAAATCATCGAAGACGGATTAAACGGTAAGATAATCCGGCCACGCGATGCCGAAGCCCTCTATCAGACGATGAAGTGGATGCTGGAGCACCCCGACGAAGGTCGCCGCATGGGCCTCAATGCCCGCGAGCGCATTAGGGCGAAGTTCGAGCAGCGCGATGTGTGGCGCGAGTTGGCGAAGATGTATCAATCATTAAACAAATAAACTATGCTCTATCGTGGTTTCATCAAACGCCTGTTGGATATCATCATATCTTTTACGGCACTCCTATGTCTGAGCCCCTTCCTGTTTTTGGTCAGCCTCCTGCTCTATGTCGCGAACAAGCGGGCTGGTGTGTTCTTCTTGCAAGAGCGGCCGGGGAAAGATGGAAAGATATTCCGAGTCGTCAAGTTCAAGACGATGACCGATGCGAGAGACGCCGACGGCAATCTGTTGCCCGATGAAAAACGCCTCACTCCCGTGGGGCGTTTCGTTCGTTCCGCCTCCATTGACGAACTCCTACAGTTCGTCAACGTGCTCAAGGGCGACATGAGTCTCATAGGTCCCCGCCCTCTGCTCGTGCGCTATCTGCCGCTTTATTCCCCCGAACAGGCCCGCCGTCACGAAGTGCGCCCCGGTATATCGGGTTGGGCGCAGTGCCACGGCCGCAACGCACTCACATGGCGCGAGAAGTTCGCCTACGACGTGTGGTATGTCGACCATGTCTCGTTCCTGACAGACTGCAAAGTCGTCTGGCTGACACTCCGCAGCGTGTTGAAGCGCGAGGGCATCTCCCACGAAGGCTCTGCCACGATGGAAGCCTTCGACGGCACAAACTAAAATAACAATCCTGTCACTATGTTGATAACAATCCTGACGCCCACTTTCAACAGGGCACGCTTCCTTCCTCAAATCTACCGGAGTCTCTGCCGGCAACACTGTCGCGACTTCGAGTGGCTGGTGATAGACGACGGCTCGACGGACGACACGGAAGCCACATGCGCAGCCCTACCCGCAGCCGACTTCCCCATTCGCTACATCAGAAAGGAGAATGGCGGAAAGCACACGGCAATCAACGCAGGCGTGAAGGTCGCGCACGGGGAACTGACGCTGATACTCGACTCCGACGACGAACTCCCCGCCGACGCCTTAGCCATCATCGCCAGCCAGTGGAGCGAAACCAAGGATAAGGACGAGCTCGGCGGCCTTTGCGGCTATATGGCCCACCGCGACGGCAGCGTGATAGGCCGGCCCCGCATAGAAGCGCGGTGCACGTCTATCGACCTGCGCTACAGATACGGCGTGACGGGCGACATGTGCGAAATCTACAAGACCTCGGTCCTACGCGAGTTCCCGTTCCCCGAATACCCCGGCGAGCGGTTCGTGCCCGAAGCGCTGGTGTGGAACCGCATCGCCCGCAAGTACAAGCTCAAGGTGTTCGGCCAAGTCGTCTATCTGCGCGACTATCTGGACGGTGGCCTCACCTCGAAGATCGTCGAAATCAGGCACAACAGTCCCAAGGCCACCTGCCAGTGCTACCTCGAAATGATGCAGCTCGACATTCCACTCAAATACCGGCTGCGGGCATTGCTGAACTATATCCGCTTCAAACAACGTATCATCAAAATATGACAACCGACACGCTCCCTTTCGACTTCAATTCCGTCCCGTACACATGGGCGCTCTGTTTCAACGACACCTGCCCGATGCACGACACCTGCATGCGACATTTCGCCGCCCGTCACATACCGACCGACAGGGCGGAAGGCCCCGCCGTCTACCCCGCAGCCTTGCAGAAAGGCAAGTGCAAGCTGTTCGTGGAAAAGCGCGTCATACGCTCGGCGTGGGGCTTCAGCAAACTCTTCCTCGACGTGAAACGCGTGGACGACACGCCAATACGTCGCGAAATACAAGAATATCTCGGCAGTCGGACAACTTACTACCGCTACATGAACGGCGTACTCACGCTCACGCCCGAGCAGCAAAATGATATCTTCGACATCTTCCGTGCCTATGGTTACACCGCGAAACGGGACTTCGACGGCTATATCGACCGTTATGCGTACGAGTGAAGTTGTGTTCCAAGAAAGTTCCATGCTTTGGAACACACAGTTCCAGTATATGGAACGCACAGTTCCAGTATATGGAACTCACAGTTCCAATAGGAGGAACGCTCGGTTCCAGACCGAGAAACACACCGTCCCGGTATTTGGGAATGTATAGGCTGCTGCGATGTGGGGCGTTGTCCCGTATCTATCGGACGAAAGGAAGCGCCGTTTTGGTCGTCCTTTTCTGCGATTTCCTTGGTGGTGATGAATAAATATCGTACTTTTGCAACGCAAATGGCTGTGCACCGGAAATGGGATGTGCATGGCACGAAGAGTTATATAAAAAACGAGTAAACAATGGATTATGCACTTGTAACAGGTGGCTCACGTGGCATCGGACGGGCCGTGGCCCTGCGGTTGGCCGCCCGAGGATATACGGTTGTCATCAATTATAAATCGAACGAAGACGCTGCGCGCGAGACGCTGCAGGCCATTGAGGTGGCGGGCGGACGGGCCGAGCTGTTGCCGTTCGACGTTGCCCGTCCCGAGGCCATCGAGGCGGCATTGGCCGACTGGGTGACGCGGCATCCCGAAGATTATATCTCGGTTTTGGTGAACAATGCAGGTGTGCGGCGCGACAACCTGATGGTGTTCATGCAGAATGATGAGTGGCATGAGGTGACGGACACGACACTGAACGGCTTCTTCTACGTGACGCGGCGGCTGCTGAAGGATATGCTGACGCGGCGGCACGGACGCATCGTCAATATCACGTCGTTGTCGGGGCTTCGCGGCATGGCCGGCCAGACGAACTATTCGGCAGCCCGGGCGGCGCTGATCGGGGCCACGAAGGCGTTGGCCAAGGAGGTGGCGGCGCGCAAGGTGACGGTGAACGCGGTGGCCCCGGGGTTTATCCTGACGGACATGACGGCCGACCTTGACGGGCAGCAGATAAAGACGCTGATTCCGGCCGGCCGCTTCGGTAGGCCCGAGGAGGTGGCTGCGGTGGTTGACTTTCTCGTCGGCGACGAGGCCGCGTATGTAACGGGGCAAGTGATCGAAGTAGACGGGGGTATGTGAAGATAGCTTCCCCGGCCCCTCAAAGGAGGGGAGATGGAGTTAATAATACTTTATGATGATGAACAGCAGAAGAGTGGTTGTGACGGGCATGGGCATATGGTCGTGCTTGGGAACGGATAAGGAGCAGGTGACGGAGGCCCTGAGGTTGGGGCGTTCGGGCATCGGCATGGAGAAAGAGCGGCTGGAGTATGGCTATCAGAGCGGACTGACGGGCGTCGTTGAACGGCCCCGGCTCAAAGGGTTGCTGCACCGGCGGTATCGCGTGGGACTGCCCGAGGAGGCGGAGTATGCTTATATGGCGTCGCTCGAGGCGTTCGGGCAGGCCCATATCGATGAGGATTACCTGCGGTCGCACGAGGTGGGCATCATCTTCGGTAACGACTCTTCGGCACGTCCCGTGATCGAGGCTGCCAATATCATGGCCGAGAAGCACGACACGCAGCTCTTGGGTTCGGGATATATCTTTCAGGCGATGAACTCGACGGTAAACATGAACCTCAGTAGCATCTTCGGGCTGCGCGGCGTGAACTTCAGTGTGAGTGCGGCGTGTGCCAGCGGCAGTCATTCCATTGGACTGGGCTGCATGATGATAAGGCAGGGGCTGCAGGACTGTGTGCTCTGCGGCGGTGCGCAGGAAGTGAATTTCTACAGCATGGCGACGTTCGATGCGCTCGGGGCCTTCTCCAAGCGCATGGAGGAGCCGCAGAAGGCCTCGCGCCCGTTCGACCGTGACCGCGACGGACTCGTGCCAAGTGGCGGTGCGGCCGCCTTGGTGCTCGAAGACTATGAGCATGCCGTGAAGCGCGGGGCGACGATATTGGCCGAGGTGTGCGGTTATGGCTTTTCTTCCAACGGCGGGGGCATCTCGCAGCCTTCCGACGACGGCAGCGTGACGGCCATGACACGTGCCCTGCAAGATGCCGGCATCGCGGCCGACGACGTGGACTACGTCAATGCCCATGCCACCGGTACGCATCAGGGCGACATGTTCGAGGCCATTGCGCTCGACCGCATGTTCCGCGGTCGGCATGCACTCATCTCTTCGACCAAGGGCATGACGGGGCACGAGTGCTGGATGGCGGGTGCGAGCGAGGCGGTATATTCCATTCTGATGATGCAGCATCATTTCGTGGCGCCCAACATCAACTTCGAGCATGCTGATGAATATAGCGCGCCTTTGAACCTCGCCACGCGGACGATAGAGACCGACATGGATATCGTGCTCTCCAATTCCTTCGGCTTCGGGGGAACGAACTCGGCATTGGTATTGAAACGAACGAACGATGATGCACTTGTCTGAACCTTTACGGCAGTACGCCGACGAACAGTGCTCGGCACGTGAGGCACAGCGGCAGGCGGAGTTCATAGCCTTCGGCCCGATTGTCTTTCAGGTGTCGCGCCTGATGGTGAAGTGGGGGATACTCGAGCTTCTGCGCGACGAGGCCCTCACCTCCGATGAGATTGCGCAGCGCGTGGGCATCTCTCCTTATGCGGCCAAGTGCCTGTTGGAGGCCTCGCTGACGATAGGGAGCGTGCTCGTGGAGCCGGAGACCGGGCGGTATGGCATTTCGAAGACCGGCTGGTTCCTGCTGAACGACCCGGCCACACGCGTGAACCTTGATTTCAATCACGACGTGAATTATTTGGGTATGTACGACCTTGAGGCGGCATTGAAAGAGGGTCGCCCTGCCGGTCTGAGGCGATTGGGCGACTGGCCGACGGTCTATGAAGGGTTGTCCCGACTTCCTGAAGATGCCCGTCGCAGTTGGTTTGCCTTTGACCATTTCTATAGTGACAGCTCGTTCGACGATGCTTTGCGGCTCGTCTTCGCGAACCGTCCGCGCACGCTGATGGATGTCGGCGGAAACACAGGACGTTGGGCCATGCAGTGCGTGGCGCATGACAAGGAGGTAGAGGTAACGATTGTTGACTTGCCGCAACAGTTGGAGTTGATGCGCCGGCAGTCTTCGGGCAAGGAAGGGGCCGACCGTATTCGCGGTCATGCAGCCAATCTGCTTGACGAAGCCTGTCTGTTGCCCGCCGACCGACATTGGGACGCTATCTGGATGAGTCAGTTTCTGGATTGCTTCAGTGAGGAGCAAATAACGAGTATACTGCGTCGGGCTGCGCGTGTGATGGACAATGACAGTCGACTTTACATCATGGAGACCCTTTGGGACCGTCAGCGCTTCGAGCCGGCTGCGTTCTGTCTGACGCAGGTCAGCCTTTATTTCACGGCTATTGCCAACGGAAACAGTAAGATGTATCACTCTGACGACCTGATAGCCTTGATAGAGAAGGCTGGCTTGGAGGTGGAGGAAATCGTCGATGGACTGGGGCAGGGACATAGTATTATAAAGGTGAAGAGGAGTTGACGAGTAAACGGATAGACGCCTTGACAGGTTGTTTGATAAATAATGACATATAATTATAAGAAAATGGAAAGAACAGAAATTGAAGAGAAAGTAAGGGAGTTCTTGATTGACGACCTTGAAGTGGAAGAGGAAAAGATTGCTCCGGAGGCGTTGTTGAAGGACGACCTCGGGATAGACAGTCTTGACTTCGTGGATATCGTTGTTATTGTAGAGAAGAAGTTCGGCTTCAAGATCAAGCCCGAGGAAATGGCAGGCGTGAAGACGCTCAAGGACTTCTGTGACTATATTGAGACGAAGGTAAACGCTTAGTTGTCACGGTAGAGACAATGACGGAAGGACGGAAGTGGAAAGGAACGACATGGGGTGCACGTTGGATGCATCATAGTCTGGTGGGGCTTATGCGATATCTCCCGTTGTCGGGTGCATATCTCTTTGCTGCAGTCTTTGTTATTCCTTTCTGCATGCTGTTCTCCCATCGGGGTTATTTGGCGCAGTATCATTTCTTCCGACGGATAAGAAAGGAACGCTGGCCGACTGCCTTTTGGCACACTTACGTGAACCATTGCCGGTTTGCGCAGATTATCCTCGACCGTTTCTATGTCTATGCAGGAGGGCGGTTTGAGTTTGATATTTCCAATCAGCAGTTCTATCAGCAGCTTGCCGAAGGTGATGGCGGCTTTGTTGTCTTGAGTGCCCATGTCGGTAACTATGAGGTGGCAGGCTATGCGCTACAAGCACGCGACAAGCGTTTTAATACATTGGTGTATGGCAAAGAGGCCGAGACGGTGATGGCTAACCGGGAAAGGATTTTCGAAGCAAACAATCTCCACATGATTGTGGTGCGTGAGGATATGGGCCATCTCTTTGAGATGAACAACGTCCTTGCCGATGGCGAAAGTCTCAGCATACCTGCCGATAGGATATTCGGAAGCAATAGGCATTATGACTTGTCTTTCCTTGGTCACAAGGCTGTCTTCCCCATGGGGCCTTTCGTTTTGGCTGCCCAACATGAGGTTCCCGTACTGACCATTCATGTGATGAAGACTTCGGTCAAGCATTACCGCATCTATATCAAACGATTGGAGGGTGGCGAAGGGAGTGTCAGAGAGCGTGCCCGAAACCTTGCCTTACAGTATGCAGAACAGTTAGAAGAGACAGTGATGCAATATCCCACCCAATGGTTCAACTACTTTGAATTTTGGAAAGATGAAGCTTGAAACGATAGATATTCACGAACTGCTGCCACAGCGTGAGCCTTTTATCATGGTGGACAGACTGACCTTCTTCGATGAGCAGCGCACATCGACCCGCTTCGTCGTTCGGACAGACAACTTGTTTGTGGAAGACGGCGTGATGGATGCTTGCGCTTTGGCAGAGAACATGGCTCAGACGTGTGCAGCTCGCTTGGGTTATGTCAATAAGTATATCCTTAAGCGTGGAATTCAGATTGGGTTCATCGGAGCGGTCAAGAACATGATAGTAACTGCTTGCCCACGGGTGGGAGACGTGCTTGATACCACAATAGAAGTGATAGAGCAGGTGTTGGACCTGACGCTTGTCAAGGCAACGGTGCGCAGTGGGAGTCAGACGCTGGCAACGGCAGAGATGAAGATTGCGCTGGCTAATGAAATAGAGGAAGCATGAAAGAACTGAGAGTATCCAAACTATTTGATATCCGTTTCAGTGAGGTTGATTCCATGCAATTTGTTTGGCATGGTTCTTATTCACTTTATTTCGAAGATGCCCGTGAGGCTTTCGGCAAGCAATTCGACCTTGGCTACATGACGATTTTCAATAACGGTTGTTATGCCCCATTGGTTGATTTGAGTTTCCATTATAACAAGCCGATGCGTTATGGAACTCAACCACGTATAGACATTATCTACCGTCCGACAGAAGCAGCCAAAATCGTTTTCGACTATGAGATTCATGACGCTGTCTCAGATGAACTATTGGTTACGGGGCACAGCGTGCAGGTGTTCTTGGACAGAGACTATCAGTTGATGTGGGAGAGTCCTGCTTTCTACGAAGCATGGAAGCAAAAGTGGTTGGCCGATGATAAAGATAATTGCTGATAACATCTATTCGCCGTTAGGCTCGGGCACGGCCGAGAACTACGATGCCGTGCTTCAAGGGCGCAGTCGGTTGCGACTCCATGAAGGAAAGTGGGGATTGCCCGAAGCTTTCATGGCCTCGCTGTTTGAGGAAGGCGAGATTGAAGGCCGGTTCGCTTCGGCCTATCCGCAGGCCGAGGACTACAGCCGTTTCGAACAGATGATGTTGCTATCGGCTACACAAGCTGTTGCCGAAAGCGGTATCGATGCTTCGTCCCCTCGTACACTCTTGGTGCTGTCCACGACAAAGGGGAATGTCTCATTACTTGAAAATAACAGCTGCGCCGTTACGGATTCTGCAACTCATTTAAGCATAGCTGCTGAGAGAATAGCACGTTTCTTCGGTAATCCCAATCAGCCATTAGTTGTATCCAACGCCTGTATATCGGGTGTTTGTGCGATAATTATAGCCCAACGTAATCTGCAAAGCGGAGCCTACGATAACGCAGTCGTGATAGGGGGCGACGAGCAGAGTGCATTTATCGTGAGTGGTTTCCAGTCGTTTAAGGCACTTTCGTCGGTTCCCTGTAGACCCTTCAGCGTCAATCGGCATGGGTTGAATTTAGGAGAAGCTGCTGCCACGGTCGTCATGGCGCGCGACACAGCTCGGGAAGGCTGGACCTTACAGGCCGGAGCTATCAGGAATGACGCCTATCATCTCTCGAGTCCGTCGCGACAGGCTGAGGGAAGCTACCGGGCCTTGCGGGCTGTGATGAAAGGTTTTGATGCCGAAGCGTTGGCCGTCATCAACACGCATGGCACAGCTACGCTCTATAACGACGAGATGGAGAGTGTGGCCATTCAGCGTGCAGGTCTTGATGCTGTTCCTGTCAATGGTTACAAAGGAATCTATGGCCATACGATGGGAGCTGCCGGTGTGCTTGAAACCATCTTGACGATGCATGCGCTCGACAAGGGGACACTTTTGCCCACGCGCGGCTTTGATGAGCTGGGAGTGTCATGCAAACTGGTTGTTGTCACGGCGCCCACGCCCACGCGCAAGCACGCTTTCATCAAGATGATGTCGGGTTTTGGAGGCTGCAATGCTGCAATATTGATGAACAAACGATGATGAAAAGGTTACACACGGTGCATATCACCCACAATCAAGTCGTGATAGACGGAGTGGAACGGCGAGTTAAAAGTTGTGCCAAAGCACTGCTGACAGAACTCTACAACGATGAAGTCGGTGACTATCCCCGCTTCTTTAAGATGGATATGCTCTGTCGACTGGGCTTCGTGGCCACGGAACTGCTGCTCAAGGCCGAGGGAAAGCCACGCTTCGAGGAAGGTGACGACCGTGCCGTGGTGCTGTTCAGTTGTTCGGGCTCTTCTCTGTCCGACATGCTCTTCGAAGAGACAATCCGCCACCGCGAGGCCTGTTTCCCCAGTCCTGCAGCTTTTGTCTACACGTTGCCGAACATCGTCACGGGCGAAATCGCTATGCGCAACCGCTATCACGGCGAGACCAACCTGATGCTGTTGACTCGGCGCAACGACGAACTGATGGAGCGGCAGATTGAGGGTGTGCTTGCCGACGGTGCTTGCCGAAGCGTGATTACGGGCTGGATTGATGCGGAAAGCGAGGATAGATTTGAGGTGGAAGTGTGGATTGCAAACGGAACCTGAGGCCCACCCCCTACCCCTCCCGAGGGGAGGGGGGAGCCTCCCTCAACCCATCCAAAGGAGGGGAAAGCTAATGCTCGCAAATAAAGGTGTAGCGTACCTCCAACCAAAGGTGTAGCGTACCTCCAACCAAAGGTGTAGTGTACCTCCAACCAAAGGTATAGCGTACCTCCAATTAAAGGTGTAGTGTACCTCCAACCGAAGGTGTAGCGTACCTCCAATTAAAGGTGTAATACACCTTTGCACGTGAGTGTTCCGTACCCACAATGGTGAGTGTTCCGTACTCATGATGGTGAGTGTTCCGTACTCACAGTGATGAGTGTTCCGTACTCATGATGGTGAGTGTTTAACACCCTTGGGAGTGGCATCGCGTAAATGAATGGTAAACGACAAAGAAATGTATGATATAATTATGGAACTGAAAGAAGAATTGAAGAAGAAGGTGATCGAGGCACTCAACCTCGACGATGTGAAGCCGGAAGAACTGGCCGACGATGCACCCTTGTTCAGTGACGAGGGGCTCGGACTTGACTCGATCGACGCCTTGGAACTTATCGTGTTGCTCGAAAAGAACTACGGCATCAGGATCAAAGACCCGAAGGCCGGTAAGGATGTTTTCAAGTCGATTGACACGATGGCCGACTTCGTGGCGAAGAACCGACTGAAATGAAACGGCGGATAGCGATAACTGGGGTCGGTGTGGTGTCGGCTATCGGCGTCGGTCAGCAGCAGACGTGCGAGGCCTTGCGCCGGGGACGTTCCGGCGTGGGCCGCGTCACTCATCTTTCCACCGTCCACAAGGAGTTTCCTGTGGGCGAGGTCAAGTTGAGCAACGAAGAAATGTGCCGCCTGCTCGATATTCCTTATACCGACCGTGTGAGCAGGACTGAACTGATAGGTATTCTTGCATTGCGCGAAGCCTTGCAGGAAGCGGGCCTTACAGAACGGCACGGCATAGCGCTTGTCTCCGGAACCACTGTGGGAGGAATGGACCGTACCGAATGCTTTTATCCGGACAATCTCAATGCCGAGGTGCTCATGCGGCATGATTGCGGGGCCTGCAGCGATGCCATAGCCGATTATTTCGGCCTATTCGACTTTGTTTCGACACCGTCGACGGCCTGCTCTTCGGCTATGAACGCCGTTATCTTCGGTGCCCGACTGATAGAGAGTGGGCTTCGCGACATCGTTGTCGTGGGTGGGAGCGAGAGCTTGAGTCGCTTCCATCTCAACGGTTTCAAGTCGCTGATGATACTTGACGAGGCCGTCTGTCGCCCTTTCGATGCGCGTCGGGCGGGACTGAACCTCGGCGAGGGCGCAGCCTATCTCGTGCTCGAGTCCGAAGAGAGCCGGTGCAGGCGCGGTGCGGAGGCTTTGGGCGTACTTAGCGGTACGGGCAACGCCTGCGATGCTTTCCACCAGACGGCATCTTCAGAGAATGGTGAGGGAGCCGTGCTGGCTATGCGTCAAGCATTGCGTGAAGCAGGGCTCGAACCGAGAGAAATCGACTATGTGAATGCGCACGGTACGGGTACGCCCAACAATGATGCCAGTGAGAGCATGGCACTCCGCGAAGTATTCGGCGATGCTGTTCCGCCGGTCTCGTCTACCAAGATGTACACCGGCCACACGACGAGTGCTTCGGGCAGCATCGAGGCCGTGTTCTCCTTGCTTGCCTTGCGACACGGGTTCATTCCGCGCAATCTCGGTTGGGAGGTGCCCGACGAGGCGTGCATTTGTCCTTACGTGGGTGGTGAGTCTGGATCGCTCCGCCACGTGCTTTGTAATGCTTTCGGTTTCGGGGGTAATGATTCTTCTCTAATCTTGTCAAATGATGCAGAATAAAGTCTATATACTTGCCGACATACGTGAGGTTTCGGCTGAAGACTATGGCCTATATCTTGATCCGAGGCGTACTCGTCGCTATGGTCCATTGTTCAAGCGTGCGCTTGTCACGGCCCTCAAGGCCATGAAAGAGAGTGGCATTGAACAACCCGACGCTATCATCAACGGTACGGCATTGGGTTGTGTGGCTGATTCGGAGGCCCTGCTGCGTGGGTTGGCCGAGGAGGGAGAAAGCGTGAGCATGCCTACCCACTTCATGCAGTCTACGCATAATACGGTGGCCTCGCTGATAGCCCTCTACACGCACAACCATGGTTACAACTGCACGTACTCGCAAGGGAACGTGTCATTTGAGTGTGCGCTGATGGACGCTTTCTTGCAACTCAAGATGGGCCATATTAGGACGTCATATGTGTCATATAACGACGTAATAACAGCTGAATTGCAGCACAATATGGCTGAAACTGGAGCGCAACTTGGCGTGAGTGACGAAAGCCGGGGACTCATCCTGTCGGTAGAGAACAACGGGCGGGCCTTGCAAGAGCTTGTCGATGTGCGCGTGTGGCACGACAGCAAAGGCGACCATGCCGAAATAAAAACTGTGCCGATATGCGACTGATACTTCTTTCTATCGTTCAAAGTGTGCTGCTGTGCAGTGGGCAAGTGTTGTTGAAATTAGCTTTGCAGAAGATGGGCGATTTTGCATGGACATGGCAATTCTTAGGTCATCAGCTTACAAACTGGTGGTGGCTTGGCTGCGGAATATGTTATGGTATGGCCACGGTGATGTGGATGTATATCGTTCGCACATTTCCTTTTTCTATGGCTTATCCAATGGTCAGTCTTAGTTATGTGTTTGGAATGTTTGCCGCAATGTATTTCTTCCACGAAACAATTCCTTTGACGAGATGGGCCGGCGTGTTGCTGATTATGGCAGGTTGCTTTCTTGTTGTTAAATAAAACTTTTGAAATAATGAAAAGAATAATATTCGCTGTTCTGTTGCTGTCGTCGTGCCTCGGACTTGGGGCACAGCAGTTGCAGAGTGTCCCAGCCCGGCAGCAGGCGCAGATGTTCCAGACAATCAATGCTGCCGCTTCGAAAATAACAAGCATCACAAGCAGTTTCACCCAAGTGAAGACTATCTCTTTCTTGAACGATAAAGTGAGGTCGACGGGCAATCTGTATTTCACCAATCAGCAGCAGTTGCGGTGGGAATATATTTCTCCCTATCAATATACTTTCATTATCAATGGTGAGAAGGTGCATATTAAGAACGGTAAGCGCAGTCAGACAATCGACGTCAAGAGCAGTCAAATGTTCAAGAGCATCGCGCGCATGATGATGAACAGCATCACAGGACGGAACCTGATGGACAATCGTGACTTCACGTCCCGACTTTATTTGCGAGGTCGTGAATGGGTTGCCATCATGACGCCGCGGCGTTCGCAGATTAAAAAGATGTTCAAGAGCGTGACGCTCTATTTCAACGAACAGCATAGCATGGTGTCACGCGTCGTCATGACCGAGCCGTCGGGCGATACGACTGTGATAACACTCTCAAACGTGAAGATTAATGCAACAATACCTGAACAGATTTTTGTTGGTCGTTAGTCTGTTGCTGGCTTTCTTATGGGGGCATGCGCAGAACGATTATGTGGTAGCCTTGCCCGACGGCTGGTCTCGTTGTGAATACAAGATGACAATCGGAGTGAAAGCAGGCGAGGTGGACGGCGTGTTGATTGTCAGGCGTGACAGCATCGAAGGTTTCCGGGCGGCCTTGATGAATGAGTTTGGCATTAGTGCGCTTACTTTCCGGTTGACAGCCGACCGCAGTCGGGTCGTATTGGTTGATGTCGTGTCGTTTCTCGACAAATGGTATATCCGGAAAGTGCTGACGGCAGACCTACAATATCTGTTTGCAGCCCGCGAAACCGACTTGACGCATGAGCACGATAAGCGGGTTGTTAGTCGGGAAGCAGATAGTATCGTTATGAATAATTGGAAGTTTGGGCTTTGCTATAAGCTTACTCCCATCAAAGAGCATAAAGATGAGACTGATTGATAGCTTTTTCAGTGTGGTGGAACGAGCAGATGAGGCTTGTGTGACGGTGCGCTTTCATGCCGAACATCCCATATATCGCGCCCATTTTCCTGGCAATCCTATCACGCCCGGTGTTTGCATTCTGAAAATGATAGCTGAACTGCTGGAGTTACAAGGGCAAAAGAGGTTGCGACTTACAGTGGTGAAGAACCTGAAGTTTGCGGCTCCGATCATTCCGACAGATGTTCCGACCGTGACAATTCGTTTTGATAAGAGAACTGAGATAGAGACCGGTATTTATGTAAAAGGGATGGTTGTTCAGGGCGAGCAAGTCTATACAAAGTTTTCGCTTGTCTATCAATACGTATAAATGGAAAAGTCTGAGACAGTCATCAATCATACTTGCGTCATCATTCCGACATATAATAATGGTGGAACGGTGGCCGATGTCGTTGCACGTGCCCTGCAACAGACTCCTCATGTGATTGTCGTGAACGACGGGAGCGATGACGACACGCTTTCCGCATTGCAGCCTTTTGACATTATCCTTGTCAGCTACGACCGCAATCGGGGGAAGGGCCATGCCTTGAAGCAGGGTTTCAGGAAAGCACGCGAGCTTGGTTTCCGTTATGCCGTAACGCTTGATGCCGACGGACAGCATTTCCCGGAGGACATTCCGTTGTTGCTTGAGGTCTGCCTGAAATATCCGCAGGCGCTGATCATTGGAGTGCGTAATCTGACGGAAGACAACATGCCGCGGGGCAACACGTTTGCCAACCGTTTCTCAAACTTCTGGTTCTGCATACAGACTCTGCAGCGGGTTGCCGACACGCAGAGTGGTTTCCGCCTCTATCCTTTGAGCCGCATGAAGGATTGGTGGATTGTTTCGTCTCGTTATGAGGCCGAGCTCGGACTGCTGGTGTTTGCAGCTTGGCTCGATGTTGAAATCTGCCAGACAGATGTGCGAGTGCATTATCCTCCACAGCACGAACGAGTGACGCATTTCAGACCGGGCTTAGACTTTGCCCGTATCAGTGTGCTCAACACGTTGTTGTGCGTCGGGGCCTTGTTTTTCTATCTTCCCAAGTTGTTGGTTTATAATCTTCCACGGTCGTTGTGGTTTCGCTTGAAAGAATGACAACGTTGTTCCTTGTCCGCCCCAGGGCGGAAGCCGTCAAACTGAAAGGAAAATTCGTTCCTCTATGGAGGAAGAAGGTTAAATGAAAATGAAATTAATTCCTCCATGGAGGAAGAAGGCTAAATATAAAATGAAGTTAATTCCTCCATGGAGGAAGATGCTAAAATTAAAAGGAAGTTAATTCCCCCATGGAGGAAAATGCCAAACCGAGAGAGGGATATTAAAATCCTTTCCATCTTATCGAACGCATGTTATATATCTATCAATATCTCAATAGGCATCGCTTGACGGCCGGCACTTTGCTCTTCGGTTTGTGTGCGGTTTTTGTTTTCTTGGCAACACGCATTCATTATGAAGAAGATATTGCCAAGTTTCTGCCACATGATGACAAGATGCAACAATATCAGGAGGTCTACGAACAGTTTGCACAGCAAGACCGCATTGCAGTGCTGTTTACTTCGCGGGATACAAACCGCCAAGTGAGCGCCGAACGCTTGGAAGAGGCCATGGAGACCATGGGAGGATATTTGGCTTCGTCGGCTCTTATTACACGGTTGCAGGTGGAGGTGGACGAGGCGGGCATGATGAATATCGTGGACTTTGTCAGCAGGAATCTGCCTCGTTTCTTGACGCCGCAGGATTATCGGCATGCCGATTCTCTGTTGAAGCAACCCGGGTATGTGGCACAACAGATGCTGGAAAATAAAAAACTGATGATGCTACCCACTGCGGGAGTAACCATGCAGACCATGCGTCACGACCCGTTGCATCTCTTTACACCTGCATTAAAGCGTATGCAGCAATTTCAGTTGAGTTCGTCTTTTCAGATAACGGACGGCTATTTGTTCACGGCTGACGGTCGGACGGGCCTGATAACGATGAACAGTAGGTTTGGCCCCAGCGAAACGCAACGGAATGCCGAGATAGCAGAACTGTTGCAAGACGCAATCCAAAAGACCGAAAAGCAGTATCGTGATATCCGTGTCAGTGCCATCGGAGCGCCTTTGATAGCAGTCACCAATGCGCAGCAAATCAAAACAGACGCTCTCATTGCCTTGGCCATAGCGAGTGTTCTGATTTTGGCTATACTCATTTGGCATTATCGACGGTTAAGCTATATTCTATGGATTGGTGCTTCAGTAGGCTTCGGTTGCCTGTTTGCAATTGCCGGTATGGCTCTGTTTCAAGATGAAGTCTCAATTATAGTCTTGGGTATAGGTTCGGTTATCATTGGTATTGCGGTGAATTATCCCTTGCATTTTTTGGACCATATACGTGAAGTCTCCGACCGGAAGACCGCCTTGAAAGAAATGGTGTCGCCACTTCTCATTGGGAATATTACGACGGTTGCAGCCTTCTTGTGTTTGGTATGGCTGGAGGCCAAAGCCATGCGCGATCTGGGTGTCTTTGGCTCGCTGGTATTGGTTGGTACGCTACTGTTCGTGTTCGTGTTTCTTCCACTTTATGCTCGAAGTTATAAAAAGGCGGCGAAGTCAACCGCCTTACCGGTCTCTTTAAGTAGTCGACTGCATTTCCCGCGTGCGCTTACCCGTTGCGCATTTCCCGTTGTGGCAATACTGACGCTTGTTTTGGGATACTTTTCTTTGCAGACCTCTTTTGACAGCGACCTTTCCCATATCAACTATATGACGCCCGAGCAACGTTCGGATATGCAGTTGTTGACATCTTCGATGCCAGCGTCTCCGGTATATGCAGTTGCTACAGGGAAGGATTTGGAAGCGGCACTGCGGAACAATGAAGAATTGTTGAAACAACTCCCCGTTGCCGATTCAACGGTAAAGGGCATAGGTTCTTTTGCACCTACACCGGAAAAGCAGCGTGCGGCTTTGCAACGGTGGCGGTATTTTTGGCAGTCAACCCATCCCGATGTTGTTTCCGAGGTGCGTCATGCGGCAATGTCGCAAGGATTTACAAAAGACACCTTTACTCCTTTCTATGCTAATGTGCAAGGTGATTCATTAACCGTACAACCAGTATCCTATTTCAAACCGATATTGCAGTTGTTGGAAGGAACCTATATTCGTCATCAATCCGAGAAAGTAACTATTGTCAACTATCTACCATCTACGGCCAATGAGTCTCAGCTCCGACAGGTTATAGGAGAGCATAAGGATAACTATTTTGTGTTTTCAGCAAAAGATGTCAGTAGTCAATTAGTTCGGGTCCTGAATGATTCGTTTAATTATATTGGTTTTGTTTGTGGCTTTGTTGTCTTTTTCTTCTTGTGGCTCTCGTTTGGTAAAATAGAACTATCTTTGTTGTCTTTTCTGCCTTTGGCCGTCAGTTGGTTGTGGATATTGGGTTTGATGCATATTTTTGATATTCATTTCAATATTGTCAATATCATTCTTGCCACCTTCATCTTCGGACAGGGCGACGACTATACCATTTTTATGACCGAGGGATTGCTGTATGAACATGCTACGGGGAAAAAGCGATTGGCTTCCTATCGTCATAGCATAGCAATTTCGGCTATACTGATGTTTATTGGTATAGGGAGTTTAATCGTGGCTCGTCATCCGGCTTTGCGTTCTTTGGCACTTGTCACTATTCTTGGAATGACGACAGTCGTTCTGATGGCTTATTATCTTCCGCCTCTTGTCTTTAATTGGTTGACGATGAAGAAAGGTGTGCCCCGTGAAGTTCCGCTAACATTGAAGCGATTAGTCCGTTCTGTCTGGGCTCTGCTGTTCTATCTCTTCATGATGTTTATTTTTGTGTTACCTTTCACGTGGCTTTATTTCCATATAGGTAGTACGACAGAGAGGAAACGGCTGAGATATCACCGTCTGCTTTATGCCATGGCTCGTTTCATTGTGAATAAAATACCCGGCGTGAAGTTTAGATTAGAGAATACGGCCGGGGAGCAATTCGACCGTCCGGCTATCATTACATGCAATCATCAGAGCCATTTCGACACATTATGTTTGATGGCCTTGCACCCCAAGATTATCTTTTTGACGAATCAATGGGCATGGAACAATCCTTTGTATCGGTCGGTTATTCATCATGCCGAGTTTATTCCGGCTTCAGATGGAATGGAGGCCCATCTTGACGAGCTGCGTTCTTTGTTTCAACGAGGCTATTCCATTTGTATTTTTCCGGAAGGTACACGTACGGTTGATCATCGTATTCATCGTTTTCACAAAGGAGCTTTCTATTTGGCAGAACAGCTTGATGCCGATATTGTGCCGGTCGTTATCCATGGTATGGACCACGTATTGCCTAAGAATGACTTTATGTTGCGTGAGGGAATCATGACGATGCGCATTCTCAAGCGTATCATGTCAACCGACACGGTGACCATGGGTAATGGTTACCGGGAACGTACGCGTAATATTCATCAGCTTTATCTTGAAACTTACAAAAAGATGAGAGCGCAATACGAAGATGCCCATTATTATGCTGCTTATTTGAAGTATCAGTATCTTTATAAGGGAGCCGGCGTCGAACGTCGTTGTCATCAGTTGTTGCAGCGGAACAATTGCTATTCGGACTTCATTGATGCGCCTGAGGAACGTGGTCTGAAAACCCGTCTGTTCAGGCATGCCGGTCAGTGCGAACTACCCTATCTCTATGCACTGGTTCATACGGAGACGCAAGTGATGGTCACAATTGACGATCCTGACGACGAGGCCTTGGTAGCGCATATGGCTTACTTGCCGAATAACTTTCAAATCATCAAGGAGGAGGAGCAATGAAGAAGTGTGTCATCATAGGCAGTGGATTGGGCGGACTCGCTTGCGGAGCCATTCTGGCCAAGAACGGTCACAGGGTGACGGTACTCGAAAAAGAACATCAGCCGGGAGGTTGTCTGCAATGCTTTCATAGAGGAGGGGTGAAGTTTGAGACCGGAATGCATTTCGTAGGCAGTGCGGCTCCGGGACAAACCTTGGACCGTTTGCTTCGTTATCTTGAAATCAAGGACCGCGTGCAGTTGAGCCCCTTGGATAAGGAAGGTTATGAAGTTGTTTCTTTGGAAGGTCGCCATTATCGGTTAGCAAATGGGCGTGAGGCTTTTATCAAACAGCTATCTGCCTCTTTCCCATCGTCGGTTGATGAATTGAATCGGTATTACGATCTGATAGAACGTGTGGCGCATGCTTCCTCGCTTCATCATCTGTCGACACTACCAATTGATGATGTCTTGACGGCTTCTTATCTGCTGCGGAGCATTGACGAGGTGATGAACGAGATTGTTCGCGACGAGCAGTTGCGCAATGTGCTTATGGGAACGCTCCCGCTTTATGCGGCCGAATGGGGGAAGACACCTTTTTCAGTCCACGCTTTCGTAACCGACTTTTACCAGCAAAGTGCCTATCGCATTGTGGGAGGCAGTGATCATATCGCCCGAAGTCTTATCGAAACGATAGAGAAATATGGCGGCAAGGTCGTCACGCGTCAGTCGGTTTCTGCTATCGTGTGTGACGACACGCACGCCATAGGGGTGACGACTGCCGACGAAAAACTGTGGGAGGCCGATTTCGTGATTTCGGATTTGCACCCGAAACGCACGATGGAACTGACGGCCTCGTCCCTCTTGCGCCCGGCCTATCGCCGAAGAATTGCCACACTACCCAACACGGTGGGCTGCTTCACGGTCTATCTGAAGTTCAAACCCCACACGGTGCCTTATATGAACAGCAATTTCTTCGGTTATCGGCAAGCTTCGCCTTGGAATTGCGAGCAATACACCGAGGCAAACTGGCCCATGGGTTATCTTTACATGCATTTTTGCAATGAAGACGGTCAACGCTATGCCGAGAGCGGACAGATTATTTCCTATATGCGTTATGAGGAAGTGGAAAAGTGGGAAAATACGCGCGTGGGGCATCGTGGAACCGACTATGAAGCTTTCAAAAAAGAGCATGCCGAGCGACTGATTGCCGCTGTGGAAGAAGAATTTCCCGGACTCGCTTCGCAGATTGAAAGCTACTACACCAGCACGCCGTTGACCTATCGCGACTACACCGGTGCGGAGCGTGGAGGCATGTATGGCATTGCCAAGGACATCTCGTTGGGGCCGGCCTCGCGTGTGCATCATCGCACGAAGATACCTAACCTGTTGCTCACGGGGCAGAACATCAATAGCCATGGCGTTTTGGGCGTGCTGGTAGGAACGCTGGTCACCTGCGGTGAAATCATCGGAGCGGAAGCGCTCGGGCAAATCGGGCGTTAGCCTTGCCCGCGTGCGTAAATGTCAAACGGAAGGAAAAGTGGCTTCCGTAGGGGTACGAAGATGCCAAATGATGGGAAAAGTGACTTGCGCCCCGGGGCGCAAGTTCCGCTTGTTAACCTGCGTTAACATCGCCTTAGGGCGCAAGGCTCACCCGTTAACCTGCGTTAACATCGCCCCGGGGCGCAAGCTTCCCCTGTTAAGCTGTGTTAACGTCGCCCTAGGGCGCAAGTTTCGCCTGTTAATCTGTGTTAACATCGTAGGGGTACGAAAGTCTCGCCTGTAAACCTATGTTAATTGTGCAACGTGCAGAAGCCGCTCCGGCCACCGTTTGGGGTGAAAGCAGCAGAAAGATGAACAGAAACATGGAAGAAAATCGTAATTGCAGGACCGTTGTCGTGATCGGTGGCGGAATGGGAGGACTTTTTACGGCGGCTTTCCTGAGTAGGGAGGGCTATCGCGTCACTGTGCTCGAGAAGAACAGCGTCATCGGCGGCGGCCTACAGACTTTCCGTCGTTATGGGCTTGGATTTGAAACGGGTATGCATATTTTAGGAGGCATTCGCCCCGGAGGCCCGATGCATAAGGTGTGTCATTATCTGGGGCTGCTGGATAAGCTGGCTATCCGCGATGTCGACCACGATTGTATGGATCAGGTGATGTATGCGTCTGACGGTATGGTCTACCGTGTGCCCGAAGGCAAAGAGGCTTTTATTTCCTATTTCTCAAAGTTGTTTCCTGAAGAGGCGGCCGGCATAAGGGCTTACGTGGAGGCTTTGCATGACATGGTTGATGAGATAGATTTCTTTCATCTCCGTCCGACCAACGAGCATGTCTATACACATTCAGAAAGCTTTATGTGGGCGGCCAATCGTTTTGTGGCCCATTATGTAAGTCATCCGAAACTGCGCGACGTGCTCAGCTATATGAATCCCATGTTCGGAGGAGTGGGGGGTAAGACGCCGACTTATATCCATGCGCTCATCAACGTTCTTTGCATCAGTGGGCCGGGCAGATTTGCCGGTGATAGTCAGCAGATGGCCGAAGCCTTGCGGAAGATAATCGAAGACGCAGGGGGAAAGGTTGTCGCCGGTGACCGAGTGAATGCCATGCAGATAGACGACCGTCGGGTCTCATTTGTAAAAACGGAAGAAGGCCGTAGCTATGTTGCCGACCATTATATTTCCGCCATTCATCCGGCCGAGATGTTGAAACTCACGGATAGCAGGGCTTTCTCTAAAGCCTATCGACGCCGCATAGCCGAGGCACCCAACAGTTATTCTTCCTATTGTGCCTATTTTGTTTTCAAACCCCGACGTTTCCCTTATATCAACCATACTTGTTATTTTCAGAAAGACTATGGATACATCTGGAACTATAGGGAATACAATGCCGAGGACTGGCCCCGCGGTTTCATGTATATGACGCCCGCAGAGCTTCATCAAGGCAAGTTTGCCACTAAACTCATCGTCACGGCTATCATGCCTTATGACATTACAAAGTGTTGGGCCGAAACGCAGACGGGACATCGTGGCGCAGCCTATGAAGAATGGAAAGAGAATCATCTGGAGCGGATTGCCCAACTGATGGAGCAAATTTATCCGGGCTTCAACGGCATGGTGGCTCACCGTTTCGCTTCCTCTCCCCTGACCATTCGCGATTATTACGGCGAACCGGAGGGAGCCCTCTACGGACTTTTCCGCGATTGTAACAATATTGCTCAATCGCAGGTGCCGGTGTTCACCAAGGTGAGCAATCTGTGGATGACCGGCCAGAATGTCAATCTCCACGGCTTTTGCGGCGTACCCTTGACGGCCATTCAGACGGCAGAGGCCATCGTGGGGAGAAACGTAATCGTGAATAAAATCAATGAAGCCTATGCGCAGCGTTAAACGTCTTCTTTTCTTGCTGCTACTGCCGGTGTCGGTCATGGCACAACAGGCTGTCCCCACGTGCAAGCGTCTTTATGAATACTTACCCGGTGGTGACGGGCAAACTGCCGTTATTGTCTGCCCTGGCGGCAGTTACTGCTGGTTGAGCAAGAAATATGAGGGCAGCGAGGTTGCCCGATGGCTCGTTTCGCACGGCATGGCGGCTTATGTGCTTCATTATCCCACGGCGGGGTGGGCCGGCTATGCGTGGCATACGCGTCTGCTCTTTCGTGGCAGTCAATATCCCGACCAGCTTCGTGCGCTCGCTTGCGCCATGCAGGCCGTTCGGGCGAAAGGCTATGAAAGGGTAGGGGTGATGGGCTTCTCTGCGGGCGGGCATCTGGCTTTGTGCGGTGCAGCTTATCTGCCAAAGTCGCTGCAGCCCGACTTCGTTGCTGCACTTTATCCCGTCGTTTCCCTTTCGGCTCCTTGCACGCATCGGCGCAGTAGGCGTGGGCTGCTGGGCGAACGTCGGTGGCGAAACAAGATAATCTGCGATTCATTGTCGATGGAGCTGCATGCTGACAGAATATCCTGCCCCGTTTTTCTTATGAACTGCAAAGACGACCCCATTGTCGACCATCGCAACGCCGAGCTCATGGACAGCGCACTGACAGCACATCGCAAACCGCATCTCTACCTGCAATATGCCACGGGTGGACATGGCTTCGGCACAACTGCGACTAAGACGAGCCGCGAGGCCATCGGTTGGAAAAATCGCTTCTTGGAGTGGCTTAAACATTTATTCCGGAACTAAAACTCTTTTATCATGAACAATGAATTCGACGACATTCGGCCCTATTATGATGACGAAATCCCTGAGGCCATGCAGCGTATCGCCTACAGCGAGGCCTTTCCGTTGTTGTCTTCGTGGATATTTCCCGGGCAAGACTTGGAGAAGGTGCGGCAGCGCGTGCTCTCTTTCAAGACCACGCGGGCATTTCAATTGGGCATCATGGTGCCGGTCAACGAGCAGGTGGTGAAGCGGTCCATCACCGAACTCTCCTTCCATGGTTTCGAGAAACTGTCGCCCGATAAGCAATATCTCTTCGTGAGCAACCATCGCGACATCATGCTCGACGCCTCGCTGCTGCAATATCTCTTTGTCGAACGGGGACGCGACACCACGGAGATTACTTTCGGAGCCAACCTAATGACGCCCGGACTGGTGACCGACATCGGAAAGAGCAACAAGATGTTCCGCGTTGAGCGGGGCGGCCGACTCAAAGACTTCTACATGTCGTCCCGCCATTTGAGCGACTATATCCGCTATACCATCGGGAAGAAAGGGCAGAGCGTATGGATAGCCCAGCGCAATGGGCGGACGAAAGACGGCAACGACCGTACCGACCAAGGCATTATAAAAATGTTCTGCATGAGCCGGCCCGAAGACAAAATCGAAGCTTTAAGCAGTCTGCACATCGTTCCCGTCAGCATCAGCTACGAATGGGAAAGCTGCGATATCCTGAAAGCTATCGAATGCTACGGAAGTCGTTCGGAACGTTATATCAAGAAGCCGGGCGAGGACCTCACGAGCATTCTCACGGGCATCGTGCAGCGCAAAGGTCGTGTCGACATCTCACTCTGCGACGAACTGACCGAGGCCGACCTGCGTCAGTTCGACAGCACCACGAACAACGAATACCATCGGCTCGTGGCCCGTTTGATAGACCGCCGCATTCTGCGTGCCTATCAACTCCGGCCCAATAACTACATCGCCCACGACCTGCGCCACGGACAGACGCGCTATCGCGATTGCTACACCGAGGTGGAGCGTGACGCCTTTCTGCGCCACATGAACCGGCTGAACGAGTATGACGTTGACGAGCCCGATGTATTGAAAGACATCTTCTTGGGCATCTACTCCAATCCCGTGGATAACAAAAATGATTTTTCAGTCTAAACATTTGGTCGTTACAGAAATTAGCCTTACCTTTGCCGGCAAGATGATATTTTCAATCAACAATAATAAGATGTGTACGGTGATGCAAAGAAACTTTGATTTCTCTGCATCTTTTAACGCTTATTATTTGGTTAATCCAAATAATTTGCTAACACACACACACACTTAGCGCACCTGGCGTTTAAACGTCTTCACGTACGCGCGCGCGAAGAGCGCGTAACCCCAATAAACAAAGGGCTTCTCGGAGTTCCCTTTGTTCGAATATTCGTGTCCCTTTACGACCAAAAAATGAACGAAATAACGTCGCAAAATATGCGGACGCACGAGCCGTGCGTCCCTACATGCAAACAACGTATATTCACCCTTAAAACGATTGAGACATGATTAGAAAACGGTTTTATGTAACGCCGCAAATCGCGGTCTTCCGACTGGCAGAAGAGCCTCGGCTGTTGCACTCCTCTTTCGGCGGCAACGGTAACGACGGTAACGGCCACAATGCTGCCGACGACGACAACACGCCCATCGGGGCCGCCAAACAAGGCTGGTTCGATGATTTCGAAGAAGAAGAAGAGGAAGACAATCGCCCATACTGGGGCATTTAACAAAAAAGCGTATTCACCCTTAAAACGGAAAAAGATGAAGACAAAGATTTTATACCTCCCGGCCCTGCTGCTCGTGCTGCTCGCAACAGCCTGCGCGGGTGAAGACACGGGGAAGAACGCCCCGACAACCGACCCCGACCTGAAAGGACTCACCGCGTTTGCCATTGCCGACAACGCCACCCGCACCGCCGGCGCTTACACCGGCACGCGCCTCGACTTCTACTGGACGGCCGAAGACAAGATATGGGTCACCGACGACGACGGCCAACTCAAACAGAGCCAGGGCGACGACATACAACAGCGGCTCGACGAGACGCACACCACCATCACGCCCAAGGCCAAATTCCTGATGCCCGGCAAATACGGCGCAGCCGCTGCAGGCTACAAAGTGCGCTACACGGGCAAGAACGGACTCAAAGACAAGGTGACCATTGCCGCCACGCAAACCCAAACCACACCCAAAGACGCCTCGCACATCGGCGAGAGCGGCGACTGCGGCATCGCCACCGCCACCTACAATTCCTCCGACGGCAGCTACCGCTTCTCGCTCACCCATGCCGCCGCCTACCTCACGTTCATGCCCTTCTCTTCGCAAGAACCCGTTTCGACGAGCTGCAAGGTAGAGAAGATAAAAGTATCGGCCGACCAAGCCCTCTGCAGCCAATTCGACTTCAACGACACCGGCATCGACATAGGCACGCGCCCTACTCCTGCGGCAACCAATCAAAGCATTGAGCTCAACCTCAACCGCTTTGCCATTCAGACCCAGGCAGCCGCCACAACCGACCCCAAGGCCAACGCCGCCACGATGGTGATAGCCCCCGGACAATACACCAACTTCAAGATAGAATACACGCTGATTTCGTCTACAAACAACAGAGTGACCATAACGAAGAACTACCCCAACGCCAAATTCCTCGCCGGCAAAAACAAGCCCATCAAGGAAGACCTGACGCTGGGAAGTGGTACGAGCAGTTCGCCGTATGGTGTTCATGTGGGGGAATCCGGTATTAATTGGCATCATAGTAACGCCAATGTCTTGTTCTGGTATGCCCAGAGGGGCGATGCCTGGTGGGACGCAGATGCAGAGTGGGCCGTAGTAGACGCTACCCCGCAAAAGAAAATTTATTTCGGTAAGGGCGGCGTATGGATAAAGGGCGAGGGGGTCATCGCCCAGGAAAATTCAAAATCAGTCTTGGACCTGCGCGCCGCCGCTCCCGACGGTGTGGACAATACAAGTTCCAATCCTTACGCTACGCATAATACCGGTTATTATCCCATACCCCATCAAGGCCGTCCGCCTGTTGCCGTCCGTGGTAAATACTTCTTCCTGCCCGCTTGGGGACATAATTATAATTCCTCCGGTGGTAACTACCAATATCTTAATGACCTTGGAAGAAAGGCTCAGTACTGGGGAACCACTACTTATTTTTATAATCCGGCGCATGGTGAACAGCACTTTCGGACTTACTATCTCGAAGTAGATGCTGTGAATATATGGGTACAAACAATATATGGTAGCGCGGGTACAAGTTACGAAAACCCATATCCTGCCAATTATTTCGGTACGGAATACCCCGTTATTTGGATGGGCCATTACCAACCCCTCAACCTCTAACCCCGAAACGACAGCAAGATGGACTACCGAAACAAGCTGCACGCATGGTTTTTCGCACGGAGAGAAGGCGGCCCTCGCAAGGCTGCTCGCTCCCCGCGTGTAGGCCCCTGTTTCAGGGCATTCCGCATGGCACGGAATTTATATACGTATGCCCGTAAATTTTAATACGTATCCCCGTAAATTTATATACGTATTAAAATAAATTTATATACGTATTAAAATTTACGGGCATACGGGAAGAAATTTCAGGGCTTCCGTAAGCCTGAAAAACGGGAGGCGGAAACGACGAGAAAAAAAGACTGCGCCGAGCGCAGAATAATCAATAATCAATAACATTAAAACATTAAAAACATGAAAATCAAACTGGTGAAGCGGCCAAACCCGCAAAAGAAAACGGAAAAGAAGTTTTATGCCAACCCCGTGAACGCGGGACGGAAGACGCTGCGCGACATCTCGCGCGACATCGCCGGCCGGTCGTCGCTGACGCGGGGCGACATCGACAACGTGTTGCTGAACTTCGTAGAGTGCCTGCCGGCCTACCTGCGCGACGGTTTCAGCATTCAGCTGGGCGAGTTCTGCACGCTCCGCGCCTCGCTCGCGTGCAAGGGTGCGGCAACGGAAAAGGAGTTCAAGACGGAGACCATCAAGCCCCGCATCGTCTTCACGCCGGGCATGGAACTGAAACGCGCGCTGCAGGAAACGACGTATGAGACCGTGAAGGGAGAAATGGAGATTAAGGGGGGCTGATAGTTGACACCCACCCCCAACCCCTGACACCCACCCCCGGCCCCTCCCGAAGGGAGGGGAGCGCGAACAGCGTGCAAACTAATTTGGTGCAAGCTCGGTCTCCCCTCCTTCGGAGGGGGCGGGGGAGGTTATTGGGGAGGGTGCACGACTTACCTGTATTTAGTCAAAATCAAAATTCACCTTATGATTAACTCGCTTGTCTGTGTGCCCTCCCCGTTTATAAAGGTAAAAAAATAGGCCTTGCGGACTGATGTATCCGTAAGGTCTTTTTAATTTATAATGGGCTGACAAGGCGTCTGTGATAGGTTTCTGCAACTTTTTCCGTGTGTCTCTTGTGCGTTTCCTTTTTTTTATTTACCTTTGCAGCCGGTATGGAAAGTTCGACAACCTGTCAGATTGACCTCAAAGCATTGGAACAGGGACGAAGCATCTTTGAATTCGACCTTGATGATGCATTTTTCCGGTCGTTAGAGACCGCAGAAGTGCAGCATGGGCAGTTGAAGACGACGGTGACAGTGAACCGCACCGGCGATTGTTTCGACATAGACTTTCATACCGTTGGCAGCGTTGCTGTTCCCTGCGACCTTTGTCTGGACGACATGGAGCAGCCCATAACTGCCGACGGCCGATTGGCTGCCCGGTTCGGAGATAGCTACGCCGAGGAGGACGACCTTGTGACAGTGGCCGAGGACGAAGGAATACTCGATGTCGCATGGTTTGTCTATGAATCCATAGCGCTCAGTATTCCCATCAGGCACGTGCATGCACCCGGTAAATGCAATCCTGCCATGATTGGCATGCTCGAAGCACATGCCGCTGCCCGAAGCAGCGAGGACAAAGCAGAGCGACCTGTGGATCCACGATGGACGGCACTGTCCGACCTGAAACTTGAAGATTAAAAAACAAAAGATTAAAATTAAAAGATTATGGCACATCCTAAAAGAAGACAGTCAAAGACTCGTACACTCAAAAGAAGAACGCATGACAAGGCAGTAGCCCCGACGTTGGCCGTATGCCCGAATTGCAGCGCCTATTACGTTTATCACACCGTATGCCCCACGTGCGGTTACTACAGAGGCAAGGTAGCCATTGTTAAGGAAGTCGCTGAATAATGGGAAATATCAACGCTATCATCACGGGTGTCGCCGGCTATGTGCCTGATTACGTCCTCAACAACGAGGAACTGTCGCGCATGGTAGACACCAACGATGAGTGGATAGTCACGCGTACCGGCATCAAGGAGCGTCGGCTGTTGACCGAAGAAGGTCTGGGCACATCGTATATGGCCCGCAAAGCTGCCAAACTCTTGATGAAGAAGACCGGTGCCGACCCCGATAGCATTGATGCGCTTCTTGTAGCAACCACTACACCTGATTATATTCATCCATCGACAGCATCTATCGTGCTGGGCAAGCTGGGACTGAAGAATGCCTTTGCATTCGACTTCGCCGCTGCCTGCTGCGGCTTCATGTATGCACTCGACGTAGCTTGCAATATGATTCAGAGCGGTCGCCACAAGCGTATCATCGTGATTGGTGCCGACAAGATGTCGGCTATCACCGACTATCAAGACCGTGCCACTTGCCCGCTCTTCGGCGATGGTGCCGGAGCTGTCATGGTGGAAGCGACAGAGGAAGAGAACATCGGCTTGATCGACTCTTTCCATCGTACGGACGGCAAGGGACTCCCGTTCTTGCATGTCAAGGCGGGCGGCTCGGTTTGCCCCTCATCGCATTATTCCGTTGACCACCGCATGCACTACACCTATCAGGAGGGGCGTTTCGTCTTCCGTTATGCCGTCACTGCAATGGGTGACGACTGCGAAGAGTTGCTGAAGCGCAACAACCTGACGATAGACGACATCGACCATATCATTCCTCATCAAGCCAATCTGCGCATCATCGAGGCCGTGGCCAAGCGCATTGGGGCACCGATGGAGAAAGTTCTGGTGAACATTCAGCACTACGGGAACACCAGCGCAGCCTGCATGCCGCTCGTGCTTTGGGACTTTGAAAAGGACCTCAAGAAAGGCGACAAAATCATCTTCACCGGCTTCGGAGCTGGCTTCGTCAACGGCGCTTCCTATCTGAAGTGGGCCTACGACGGTGCTTCTGCAGCCATAGTGAAGTAGTCTCAACAGAACATAATACAACAAAGAAACGCATCTTTCTTATTGGTATGATAAGAGACGATGCGTTTTTTGTTTCAATGCTAAATATCGATAGTAAAATAATGACGCATAAAGCAGGATTTGTGAACATAGTGGGCAACCCGAACGTGGGGAAAAGTACGCTGATGAACCAACTCGTCGGCGAGCGCATCAGCATCGCCACATTCAAGGCACAAACAACGCGCCATCGCATCATGGGCATCGTCAACACGGACGACTGCCAAATCGTCTTCTCCGACACGCCCGGTGTCCTGAAGCCCAACTACAAGATGCAGGAAATGATGCTGGCTTTTTCGGAGTCAGCGCTTAAGGACGCCGATATTCTGCTGTATGTGACCGACGTCGTAGAGAATCCCGAGAAAAACTTGGACTTTTTGGACAAAGTCAGGAAGATGGCGATTCCCGTATTGCTTCTAATCAACAAAATTGACGAGAGCGACCAAAAAACACTCGGCGACATCGTCGCACGATGGCACGCGCTGCTTCCCAACGCCGAAATATTGCCGCTTTCGGCCAAAAACAAGTTCGGCGTCGACATACTCCTGAAGCGCATCAAGGAGCTCCTTCCCGAGTCGCCGGCTTATTTCGACAAGGAGCAGCTGACCGACAAGCCGGCCCGGTTTTTCGTCAGCGAAATCATTCGCGAGAAAATCCTACTCTACTACGACAAGGAAATCCCCTACAGCGTGGAAGTCCGCGTGGAGCGATTCAAGGAAGACGACACAAAAATCCACGTCAACGCCGTTATCTACGTAGAACGCGACAGCCAGAAGGGCATCATCATCGGCCATCAGGGCGTAGCATTGAAGAAAGTGAACACCGAGTCGCGAAAAACCTTGGAACGCTTCTTCGGCAAGAAAATCTTCCTCGAAACCTTCGTCAAAGTAGACAAAGACTGGCGATCGTCGCAGCGCGAACTCGACAACTTCGGGTACAACCCCACGTAAACCTCCCCCGAAACCCACCCACAAACCAAGGCAGACAAAACACCCCCGGCCCTGAATAGAAAGAGGGCACACTCTCCGCAAAAAGGAGGGCCGAAGAACGCATAACTTCAGAAATCAAACAAAATATGGCAAATTTAGTAGCAATCGTAGGCCGACCCAACGTCGGAAAGTCAACGCTTTTCAACCGACTCACGCAGTCGCGCCGCGCCATCGTCAGCGACACGGCAGGCACCACCCGAGACCGCCAATACGGCAAATGCACATGGAACGCAAAGGAGTTTTCCGTCGTCGACACCGGCGGATGGGTCGTAAACTCCGACGATATCTTCGAAGACGCAATACGACGACAGGTCATCGTCGCCACCCAAGAAGCCGACCTCGTACTTTTCCTCGTCGACGTCACCACCGGCGTAACCGACTGGGACGAAGACGTCGCAACGATACTGCGCCGCGCGAAACTCCCAACGATACTCGTAGCCAACAAAGTGGACAACAGCAGCGCCTATTACGAAGCAGCCGAGTTCTACAAACTGGGGCTCGGAGAGCCGCGATGCATCAGCGCAGCCACCGGCGGGGGAACCGGCGACCTACTCGACACCCTCGTAGACATGCTTCCGCAAGAAAATCCCGAAATCATCGAAGAAGAGATACCCCGTTTCGCCGTCGTCGGGCGACCAAACGCAGGCAAAAGCAGCATCATCAACGCGTTCATCGGCGAAGACCGCAACATCGTCACCGAGATAGCCGGAACCACCCGCGACAGCATCTACACACGCTTCAGCAAGTTCGGGTTCGACTTTTATCTCGTCGACACAGCCGGAATCCGACGAAAAAACAAAGTCACCGAAGACCTCGAGTTTTACAGCGTCATGCGCTCCATACGGGCCATCGAAAACAGCGACGTTTGCCTCCTCATGCTCGACGCGACGCGCGGCATCGAAGCACAGGACATGAACATCTTCCAACTCATACAGAAAAACAACAAAAGTCTCGTCGTCGTCGTCAACAAATGGGACCTCGTCGAAGACAAATCACAAAAAGTCATCAACACCTTCGAAGCCGCCATACGCAGCCGCATGGCGCCCTTCGTAGATTTCCCCATCATCTTCGCCTCCGCCCTCACCAAGCAGCGCATTTTCCGCGTGCTCGAAACGGCCAAGCAAGTCTACCTCAATCGGAAGGCACGCGTCGGTACGGCCAAGCTCAACGAGGTCATGCTGCCCATCATCGAGGCCTTTCCCCCACCAAGCATCAAAGGGAAATACATCAAAATCAAGTATTGCACACAGCTACCCAACACGCAGATACCTTCCTTCGTCTTCTACGCCAATCTGCCGCAGTATGTGAAAGAAAACTACCGTCGGTTCCTCGAAAACAAGATACGAGAGAACTGGTCCATGCACGGCTGCCCAATCAACGTGTTCATCAGGCAGAAATAGCCCCATTTGCCCACGGCAACCCTTGCCGAAAGGCAGCCACAAACGCACTGCCCCCTACCCTTCTCCTCGGAGTGTAGGGGGCATTTATCATGCACCTTTCCGACAATATTTTTTATCAAAATTCATCGGTCTGCGACCTTTCCAACCCCTTGGAAAGCAAAAAATCATCGGACGATGCACTTTCCAACCCCT
>ERZ772960.374-NODE-374-length-41454-cov-4.794512_pt1 | contig 41454 bp, 31 predicted proteins | sample MGYA00580678_ERZ772960 | MGnify/ENA primary metagenome ERZ772960 (study PRJEB29015, sample SAMEA2737930) | human oral metagenome | biome: human oral; feature: human-associated habitat; material: dental | place: China | collected 2059 ... | reverse complement strand
TCGCAAACACAAAAACAAAACCTGCCGGCGACGGCCAAAGTCATCATCAGAGGCGTAGTTTTCCTCTTCGATAAACTCAAATTCACACTCGGCGGAAAAAACGAACCTGTCGAATCATCACTCCGCTCTATCGCACTGATGGAGCCAGTCATCAATGCACCGACCATCAACCAATTACTGTCATTTATGAACACGCAGTACAAATGGGTCGGACACGAAAAACAAACAGAAGTCTCACGTGAAGAATATGAAAACGCCGGACCCGACAAAGAACGCACCTTCAACGTCATATATCCGCCAACGCCCGCTCCCGAATACGTCGGAATTCCCTACGCCAAACAAACATCCATCACATCACAGAAAACCCGACACGCCACACTCTTCAGACACTCCAAATGGAAATACACAAAGACAGAGGTCTGGCTCGAATGCGTGCCCAAATAAAGCGTCCACCACCCTGCATTGTCCTTTAAAAACATACAGATTATAACTACATTTGCCCTAAATCAATACAAACATGGATATTCTCTTAACCCCCGACCAGCTCTCACTCTCTGGAGCATTAAAACGATTCGTTATCCACACCAACGAGGAAACAACGTTCTCCCTCAAGGACGAAAGAGACAGCAAAGTCATCGTACAACACACCTACACGCCCAATAAAAACGGACACATAGAAATCGAACTCGAAAACATCATCACACCCCTGCTCAGCTTCCAACTACTCGACAAAACACAACCCTATAAACAACCCAACATCCTAAAACAGTTCAATGCTTCGATCACCGAACATAACACCAACGAAAACAAAACATTCAGCTTCGAAGTAATAAGAGCAGGAATCGACCAATTCGCAGATTCGGCGAAAAACTTCCTCAAAACGAACTTCCTCACGTGGCAGCCAAACATCAAACCCGTGACATACCACACGCCGGAGTTCCTCACATACTACGCCGCTCATGACGTCGCAGTACAGGGAGTCGCATACATCCCCCAAGAAGAAACAGACAACTATACACAACTGCCCTTCCAGCTCGCCCTACTATCTGCCGGAAACGTCTGGACAATTCCTGTATCATACGCCATCATCGCCGGAAAAATCAAGAAAATGCCGGCATACTACGACATCTTTATCGAAGACCAGCAGGGAAACAGACTCACATACATACAACGATATTATGCCACCGACATCAAAAGCGAAGAAGAACAGTGGATCCTCTTTGAAAACTCACTCGGAGGAATCGACACCTTCAGAGCCTACGGGGAGACCGAAAACAACGCAAAACATACACACAACATCGTCGAAATAGAAAACAATACACAGGAATATAGAGTCGACACGCTCCGAGAATTCAAAAAAAATACGGGATTCCTCACAAAAAACGAACGAAAATGGGTACTCGACTTCTTCCCGTCACTCGGAAAATATATCTATACCGGCGACGCAATACGCAAAATCGTCGTCACCGACAGCGATGTCTCGTGGAAAACGAAAGAACTGCCGTCAACATACAACTTTACCTATAGGTTCGCCGATGCAAAACCATTCCTGAACCTGCCAAGAACGGAACTGCCGACGGAGATGCTGCACATCAAAATACCCGATGCTACGTCTTTTACGCTCGCCCCGCGCTTGGTTGAACTGCCAAGACTCACACTCACAAAAGGGGCACTCTTCCCAGTTCAAAATCCGTATGCCTCGCAATGGAACGTCACAACACTCGAGGCCATCATAGACTTCCTCAAGAAAACCATTACCAATTCCTACCAAGGGGATGGCTCACTCGGACATACACACGATAACATCTCTGTCCTCAATGCACTCGAACGCCTCGGAAAGTATCTCACCATCGACGCCGAGAAAATCTACGCCGGACACGCCGATACGGCTACAGTCGCCGACGAGCTCGACCAAAAATCCAAAGACTGGGACAAAATACTGCAATCCGACAAGGCTTCAACGGCGAAAGAAATCATATCCTTCCTCAAAGGCATAACCATCGGGGCGGGATTCCATATCAATGAGCAAGGAGAAGCACTGCTCAAAGCACTCACCGTCGATGCCATCAAAAGCAAAGATTTTACACAAGGAGCAGACACCCTCGACGGAAAAGGATTCGCAATATATCAAGACAACAATGGAAGAACACACGCCGTGGCCGACATCATCGAGGCACGCGTCAAATCCATATCGGCCGAAGTAGAAATCAAAAAATTCTCTTTCGCATCAGGAGACACAGGATATACATTTGCCGGAGCAAAAATCACCAAAGTCAAAAAATTGTCCAGCGGTGACTTCAGATGCTATTTCCCCGCACAAGACGGAGACATCGAATCTATCAACGATTTCCAACTCGGCGATCAGGCCATGGCCAGAACGGATACCTTCCTCAACCATCAAAAACAACGGTCAGACAGAAGATACTACTGGAGACTCGTTGTCAACATCGGACAGGAAACGCTCGAAGACGGACGCTCCTACCACTTCGTCGACCTCTCATCCGTCAAAGGAACGGTCGCACTCATGGAACATACCTGTATCGGATGCGACACCACCGTCGATAACGACGAACCAGAACCGCTCGACAACATCGTACAACTCGGAAATCAAATCAACCCCGACAGACAATATGCATACATCATCTACGTCTCAGAAGGAAGACGCGTCGACTATGCCGGTATCAATGACTTCAACCTCGATACACACATCGTCGAAGAACATTCCAGAGAAAAAACAATCCTCAGAAGCGACCGAGTGGAAATCGTTTCCGCAGCAGGAACAGCGCAAAACACACCGCTCGTCTGCGAACGTGGAGAATGGAGAAACGGAGAAAAATACGGCAGATACGACCGAGTATCACACAACAACGCTACATGGCTCTGTAACGTACCAAAAGGAACAACCACCACCACAGAACCAAAAGACAACAACACGGAATGGATCAAACAAACATACGGCATGAAGGGCGAGGCATCCTATACCTATATACGGTACTCCAACGATAAAAAAACGTTCACACAACCCAAGGAATGGAAGGAAACAGGGAACTATGCCGACGGAAGAAACCTCATGCCCGAAAGCTATAAAAAATTTAACCGACCCGAGGAAATCTTCACAATCCCCTACCTGCAAACCTGCAAACAAGGACAGAAAATCGACCTCACAGTCAGCTTCGACTACCACATCCCAGACAACTTCGAGCAAGGAAGAATCGGTATCGAATTCTATTTCCAACTACACGGAAAAGACTACTACTACGGACATTGGGCAAACAAAAAAGGAGACGGACGAACATCCAAAACACTGCAAATACTCTACGGGAAAAACAATGCCGCAGGCGTCTTCAACCAACTCTTCGACAAAGCACAGCAAAGAATCAACGAAGCCTATATCACCAATATCAAAATAGAACTCGGAAACAGTACTACAACATGGACACCGGCACCCGAAGACCAAGAAAGAGGAACGACTACAGGAAAATTCCTCGGCACCCTCGTATGGAACAAACCATACCCCTCACCCTTCCTTGAAGACTACACGTGGACAGAGGTCGAGCCACGAGGCATCAACTCCGTCAAACGAATGTTCGGAGTCTCAGCAACACCCAACACACCGCCCACCGAGTACACCGAAACAACGCCGAAACTCACCAATAACAATAAATACCTCTGGGCATACGACATCATCACATATACCGATGGAACGACCACCGAAACAATACATGCCATCATCAGCGTCTACGGAACAGACGGACACGATGGAACAGATGCCGTCAATATACAACTGTCCACCGAATACATCATCATCGATACCGCAGACAATGGAACCGTCACGCCGGCACAACTCGCACAGGCCTATACCGACGTCAGAGCTTTCAGAGGAACAACGCCACTGCCGATAACCATCCCTGCAGAATCGCTCACCACATCACAAGGAATCAGCGCCACCGCACAAGGAGAAAGAGTCAAAATCGTGGCCGTAGATAATGACCCCGAAACAGGATATGCCTACGCTTCAGGATGGGTAGACATCCCCGTAAAAGTAGAAGGAAGAACGTTCCCGCTAAGAGTCTTCGTCGGTACTAATCTACACCGGCAAGTCGCAAAATGGGTGCAGAACAGCCGACAGTTCCGAAGCGAATTCTCCACACTCAAAAACGACTACAACGCCAACAGAAAGACATGGAATACGCAGATCCAGCAAAATGCACAGGCCATCGCACAAAAAGTAGAACAAACCGTCTATCAGGCCGACAACGCCGAGACCAGCAGAAAAATGGCAAAGCTCGAAACACAGGCCGACAGAATCTCTGCCAAACTGTCCGAAACAAAAGAAAAACAATACAACCTGCTCCGAAACACAAAAACACTTCGAGGAGACAACATCATCCGGCAGGGCATAACACTACAGGAACGAGCCATCAGCGACTTCTCCGTAGCAACGGCACTCAATTCAGAGGAACAACAACGAGACATCCTCAAGTGGAACAACATCCCAATCAAGCCCAATACTTATTACTCCCTCTCTTTCTATGCGAAGGGGAGCGGAACGTGTGCTTGCGCGCTCTCGCCTGACACCTGCGCAGAAGTCATCAACGCGCAGGACTTCCGAAACAGTGCATCCGATGGACACAACAGATTCACGCTCACCGACCGATGGACGCGCTGCTGGGCAACATTCAAAACTAAAGACAATTGCCCCAGCACAACAGAAGTGATACCCCTGCGGTTGAATAGCGTTGCCACAGCAAGCATCTACGGCATCTGCCTCGTCGAGTCCGCTGCACCAACCGATTGGCTGCCTTATCACCATGACCCGCAAAAAAATCTCGTCCAAAAACCACTCGCCATCTCCGCGCAGAAAGTCAATCTTGAAGAAGATACAACCACAGAAAACGAAAAATACGGAAAAATCAGAAAAATTACAAACAATAGCTACTGGTACCAACTACAATGGAACCTCGAAGAACCCACAGACAATACAAACCAACAGTTCACCCTCTTCATCGTAGCAAAAGACCTCACCGGAAACTCACTATGGAGACTCGGTACGTGGATGCCCGGAGATAAAGGCTCCTTCAGCTACCTAACTGAGAAAAGCCAGTATATAGAACTCGGAAACGGATGGAAAAAATACTACACGACATTCTATGGCAAGGAACAGCTCAAAGGCACAGGAGAAATCTTCGGCATCAACGGACTGCATGGCTCACTTGAGGTCTATGCTGTCGGAGTTGTACAAGGTGATGAATGCCCGGAATGGAATGTTTTCCCCATCGAAAAAGCACTCCTCGATACGGGTATCGACATCACCAACGGACAAATAAGACAGATCGCAGACCACTTTGAATGGATCGACAATCAAGGAAACCCTATCGCACAGTTCAAAAACGGAAAAGCATACTTCTACGGAGACATCTCCGCCAGGACATTCTCCACACCCAACGGCACTTTCCAAGTCGACGAACAGGGAAACATCACGGCAATAAACATGGAAGCCGTTGGAGGCACGTTCTCCAACGTCATCATCAAAGGCTCCTTCTCATCTCCCTATGCCACCGTAGAAGAACACTACAATATCTCGCTTCACGACAACGCATGGCTCGATGGAGAAAACACCCAATGGAACCACTTCGACCTCCAATGGGACGTATCACAACGGGGAAGAACGCTCCATATCACCAATTACCCACTGAGAGGAGCATATACGGGCTATGGAGTCATTATCGCACCACAGGGAAAATACTTCTTCGACCAAGGACGCAGGTTCTCTAAAATCGCCATCTACACCGGTACGTCGGTCGTACTTCACGGAATAGGAAGCGAAGACACCTTCTACGGGTGGCTCGTCGAACAAAGAAACCTCATAGGAAATTACATGGCGGGCGTCCCCTTCCGAGTGCTGGCATGGGGATTTGTTACCTGCAACCCCACAGAAACAACCATCAATGCACAAACCTGCAACGGATATGCACTCGCCATAGAACGCATCGGTCAAGGACATTGTAGAATCCTTTTGCCCGTCCCATGGGCACAAGCTCTCCTCAAATACGGACCCCAACTGCACAAAACCATCGGCGTATCACTCACAGGATTCGGACACAGCTACGACGATAGTACACAATCCATGCCTGTCAAAGCCACCATCAAAAGCATCGGAATGATAGGACAGAGAATCGCCATCGACATCTGGCTCTCCGACGACGACCGCGTCCACGACGGAGCGTTCCAATTCATCATCTACAACATGGCATTCAACAACATGTTCCAAACATCCGAAAATATATAATGACAACAACTAAACAAAATAAAATGAACATTACATCAAAAAACAGAACCTTTGTCCTCACAGAGGAACAGGGACACTACGCATTCAACGGAGAACTCGTCCTCGATGCTGACAATCATCCCGAATTTCGTGGAAGCGTAAACCCGAAACAGGGAGGACACCTCGCATCGGTCTATTACAAAGAAACAGACCAAAACGATGTCTCCATCAGCTTCAGCGGAGCACAAAAAGACGCTATGTCAGTACTGCTGGAACTCGTAAACCTCATAACAAAGGCAAAAACGGCCATTATCGAAGAAGACAACACATCAAACACCTCTCCGCCCGAAAAAGAACCCGAGGAAAAAGAGCCCGAGACGGAAGCAACATCCCCAAAAAATGAAATATAAGAATAAAAATGGTAAAAACAGAAAGAAATAGGTGTCTTCACCATCTTTTTGTAGGAATATAGGACGATAGGAAGCAAAAAAACTTCCTATCTCCTTTTTTATAACACACCCTTATAATTCAGCAACAACGCATTCGCACTTTGAATATCCTTCGGAGTATAGATATCGGTAATCAAAATCGAAGAATGCCGTGCCTGGTCACGAACCGTTAGAATATCCGTGTTCGCACGCAGCATATTTGTGATACCCGTATCCTTCAGAGAGTAAAATTTATACCGTGTAGTCAGTTTCAGGTGCTTACGTACATGATGGTGCCAGTAATCACGGAAAGACTTTTCGCTCCGACGTTCCGCACCGGGAGCAAAATCCTCGCTGAAAAGATAATAATCGCTCGGGCATTTAAAAACATCCAATGCTATCATCAACTTCATCACATGGTCAGGAACCGTCAGCAGAGCATCGCGATGATTCTTCGTGTGGTCACCATGTAGCAACACCGTCTTTCGTTTGATATTGAAATCTCCCACCTTCAGATAGCTCATCTCTCTCGGCCGTATGAAAAGATAATGGAGAATGTAGCAGGCAAGCAGATAGTGTTTGTTGTTCGCCTCCAGCCAATTCTTGAGTTCCTGTAGCACAGGATCCGGAATCACATCGCGATTCTTCAGCACCCCTCGCTTCTGTACAAGTGAATAACCCGCCGTCGGGTCAGAAGGGATGTAACCACGCTCCAGCAGATATTTGCAGAAAGTCTTGACCCATGCAAGATAATTATTACGAGTCTGCAACGTATTGTTACGATCGATAAACACATAGTCAAGGAATTGTCCTAAAAGGACGCGGTTAAATTGATACGTATAGAAAAGATTCACTCGTTCTTTTTCTTTCCATTGTTGTAAGACCCTCACCCGGCTTGTATAGGACACCACCGTTTCCTCTCTCATATTGTGTTCTCTCACCAGCTTCAGCAGATACGCTTTATAGCGGCTGCAAGCTTCATCGAAAGAAGTATATTCAAGAGGTTGCACCGTCTCTATCCACGGATTCCATCCCTGCATCAATTTCTCCGTCAGTCGTTTGATAAGAGCTTCTCCATAGACACGTTGTGCCCGTTTCCCCTTGATATGTCCTAACATAAACTTTTTGATACACATCTTCCCGCGTGACGGATCAAAGGCAGAGAGCGACACGTAGCATTCCGAAGCCTGATGAAACTTTGGAGTTTTCCAAGCGACAATTTCCTCGATTGTCGTCTTTTGATTCTGAGTAGCAAAATTTTTTTTTGGCATTTCTATTTTTTTTGACTGCGGAGCCATCTTTCTTGGCTGGAGCAATCATTCTTTTGAGAGAAATGCCCAATTGATAATACTGTAAATTTCCTCGCCGACTTTTCGCCGACCACTTCACCCCCGACAATACAGAAGGGACTGATTCTCAATCCCTTCTGCTTCTTTCTGTCGGGATTACTGGACTCGAACCAGCGACCTCGCGCCCCCCAGACGTGTGCGCTACCAACTGCGCCAAATCCCGATCTTTTACATTGTTTGGTAAACTGCACGCTGTTCTTTTTCCCTTTAAGGAAAGAAACTAATGCCCTTTACCTATATAACTTTCATTCACTTATATAGTGTTTGAAAGTGAGTGCAAAGATACACACTTCTACTGATATACGCAAATTTATGCGATTCTTTTTGCGTAAAAATGTCCTGCATAAGTTCCACCATAAGGAAATATAAGTTTAAAGGTTGAAAAATGTGAGCTCCGTGAGTATAAAAGGATAGCTTTCACGCGTTAAAACCTAAGTGATTACGCTGTGAAAGCTATCCTTTTATAAGTGGGTATGCGAATGATACCGAACGGTGTCTTACTTGTTTACGAATTTCACCTTTTTGTTAAACTCGTTGAGACGAGCTTGTATTTTATTCATTTTCTTTTCCAAATGGTTCAGTTTCTTCTGGCTTTTGAGCAATTTCTTGTTGATTTTCTGTGCTTCCTTCAGCGTTTTAACGGTTTCTTTTGCATCTTTTACCGTAGTGGACGCATCTGACGACGTAAAGTCGGTTGTTGCCACATTGGCTGTTGCATTGACAGTTGCAGCTTTTTCATTCAGCTCTCCAAAATTCTCTTTCTCTTTCTGATACTCTAATTTCAAGTTGTTGAGCTTAGTATTCAAAGCTAATACCTTTTTCTGGGTTTTCAGATTTTCAACGTCGAAAGCATAGTTCTGACCGAACGAAATGGCAGTAGAAAACGCCAGCATACAAATCAATAATACCTTTTTCATTTGTTCGTTTTGTTTGGTTATCGCCGGCAAAGGTAATTATAATTCTCTGAAAAACAAATGGTGGAAGTATTTTTTTTGATAAAAAACGGATGCGGAGAAGGATTGGGGTTGCTGGCGAACGGTAAAACGCGGTTGTTCGAGATAAGTGGAAGGGAGGAGAAGAGGGGAGAGGACTACAAGCGGCCTTCCTCGCAGTAGCTGTAGTATCGGCCGTCGACAATGATGATGTGGTCAAGGAAGTGGAGGCGCATGGTGTCGCAGGCGGCTTTGATTTGGCGGGTGATACTGTCGTCTTGCTGACTGGGCTGGGGGTGGTTGCTGGGGTGGTTGTGGACGAGTGCAAGGGTGGTGGCGTTGCAAAGCAGTGCTTCGCGTATAACGATGCGCACGTCGATGGACGTATCGCTCAACCCACCGTGGGAAATACGGAATGGACGGATGAGGCGGTAGTTTTGATTCATCAGCAAGACCCACGCTTCCTCTACGTCGAGGTCTTGCATGATGGGGTGCATATAGTTGTAGATGGCAGTGGCACTGCCGAGGTCTGGTCGCTCGCCCACTTTCTCTCGCTGGCGTCGTTTACCGAGTTCACAGGCGGCGAGCAGGCTGATGGCCTTAGCTTCGCCGATGCCGTTGTAGCGGCAGAGGTCGCTGATGCGTAGCTTGCCAAGATGGGAAAGGCTGTTATTGTTGTCGGAAAGGATGCGCTTCATGAGTTCAACGGCACTTTCGTGTGGTGTACCCGAGCCGATGATGATGGCAAGGAGTTCAGCATTGGAAAGGCTCTCTGCCCCTTGGTCTCTGAGCTTTTCGCGCGGCCTATCTTCTTCCGCCCATTGTGTGATGGAGAGTTTGGTGGGTGTGGTTTTCATTGTATGAGAAAGTAAGTGAGGTTATTGGTAGAAGGTGTTTTGAAACGCTTGGAACTCGTCTTTACCCAAAATGATGCGTTTCCACCATGCTTCGAGGAATCCAAGCCCGTAGCCGGTGAGCTGGGTAAAGGCGGCGGCAATGGCGAGCAGACCTATCCGCAAGCTCCGATTCACAATAGTGGCAGAGAGGGCTATCAGCAGGGCATAGGCTGAGATGAGCATCCACGGCACGAGAAATACCCATAACCAGAGAGGCGAACTGCCGTAGTGCATCATCGCTCTGCCTACGGCGGAAGTAAAGATGAGGAGCATCAATCCCACGGTAAAGAAAGCAGGCAACATGTGTACGGGTTTCAACGAATCGGGATATTTGCGATAGAGGTTGATGCGTGCGATGCCGCTGTTATAAACCTGACGATAGAACTTGCGGAAATCTGTGCGTCGCTTGTGCCATACCCATGCTTCGGGAAAGAGCCGACAGTGGTAACCGGCACGGAAAATGCGGATGCTGAAGTCGATATCTTCACCGAAACGCATACGGGAGAAACCTCCGAGGTGGGTGTAGACATCACGGCGGATACCCATGTTGAATGACCTTGGATAGAATTTGTCGAGTTTTTTCTTGCCGCCTCGGATGCCTCCGGTGGTGAAAAAACTCGTCATGCTATAGGAGATGGCTTTCTGTGTGGGAGTAAACGACGTGTGGGCGCAGTCGGGACCGCCGAAAGCGTCGACTGGGTCAGCGGCAAGAGCATCGTCTACGGCTTTTAAATAGTGAGGCGGCAATACGACGTCGGAATCGAGTATGATGAGATAAATGCCGTCGGCACGTTGAGCGCCGTAGTTGCGCGTATCGCCCGGACCGGTATTAGACTTCACGAAATAACGTATCTTCATCCGGTCTTCATATCGTGCGCAGATGTCTTGAGAGGTGATCGTTGAACCATCCTCAACGATGATAACTTCGAAGTCTTGTAGGGTTTGTGTGCAGAGACTTTCGAGAAGTTCGTCCACTTCATTGGGGCGATTATAGACGGGAACGATGATGCTGTAAGTCATGAGAGAATCTGTAGGTGAGAGAATGATAAAAACGGAACGCACCTTCGGCTAAAAAAGGAACAATGGCCATGATGCAGTCGCCATTTGTTCTCTACCGAAGGTGCGTATGGTTTTATTCTTTGATGCGTTGTAGATAAGAACCGTCGCGGGTATCGACCTGTATGAGTTCGCCCTCATTGATGAAGAGAGGTACACGCACTTCAACACCTGTTTCCAATGTAGCAGGTTTAGTGGCATTGGTGGCCGTATCGCCTTTGATGCCCGGTTCGGAATGGGTAATGCGAAGCACTGTCTTTACAGGCATCTCGGCAAAGAGAACAGTACCATCAGTCGTGTCTGTTACAACTTCCACGATGTCGCTTTCCTTCATGAATGCCACGCCGGTGATGGCCTCCTTTGCGATAGGTGCTTGTTCAAAGGTCTCTTGATTCATGAAGATATAGTCTTCTCCGTCTTGATACAGATACTGGTAAGGTCTGCGCTCAATGCGAACGTCTTCGAGTTTGAAGCCTATCTGAAAAGTACGGTCGAGCACTCTTCCCGTGGTTACGTTCTTTAGTTTGGTACGCATCACCGTGTTGCCTTTTCCGGGTTTCACGTGTTGGAAATCGATGCAGGTGTAAATCTGATTGTCGAGACGGATACATGTCCCGATTTTGATTTCTTGAGAGTTAATCATTTCGTTATTTTCTTACGTTATTAATATATATATTGGATATGCAAAGGGGATGTACAACAAAGTTATTTCGTTTTCTTTACTGCTACTTTGAGACCGTTGACGGCAATGTCTTCCTTGATGCGTGCCTCTATTTCTTCGCATAGTTCGGGATTATCGCTGAGTAAGGTTTTAGTGGCATCACGTCCCTGCCCAAGTTTGGAACTACCATAGGAGTACCATGAGCCACTTTTCTGTATGATATCTTGTGCTACGCCAAGGTCTATCAGTTCACCTATCTTGCTGATTCCTTCGCCAAAGGTTATTTCAAATTCTGCTTTTCGGAAAGGTGGGGCAACCTTGTTTTTTACCACTTTTACGCGTACTAAATTGCCGGTGACGGTGTCTCCGTCTTTGATACTCGTCACTTTGCGTATATCCATTCGCACGCTGGCATAGAATTTCAATGCTAATCCGCCTGTAGTTGTTTCGGGATTGCCAAACGAAATACCTATTTTCTCTCGCATTTGGTTGATGAAGATACAGGTGGTTTTCGTCTTGCTGATGTTGCTGGTGAGCTTGCGCAACGCTTGACTCATGAGGCGTGCGTGTAATCCCACATTGCTTTCGCCCATATCTCCTTCTATTTCTTTCTTGGGAGTGAGGGCAGCCACGGAGTCGATAACGATGATATCAATAGCAGCCGAACGTATCAGCTGTTCGGCAATGTCGAGAGCTTGTTCTCCGTTGTCGGGCTGTGAAATCCACAGGTTATCCACGTCTACGCCTAATTTCTGGGCATAGAATCTGTCGAAAGCATGCTCCGCATCTATAAAAGCAGCAATGCCTCCTGCCTTTTGCGTTTCGGCAATGGCATGGAGAGCAAGTGTTGTCTTTCCTGAAGATTCGGGACCATATATTTCAATGATGCGACCGCGGGGATAACCGCCTACGCCCAAAGCATAATCAAGCGCAATGCTACCTGTAGGAATGGTTTCAACATTTTCTATCTGCTTGTCGCCGAGTTTCATGATAGCACCTTTGCCGAAATCTTTCTCTATCTTCGACATCGCTGCCTGAAGGGCTTTCAACTTGCCTTCTTGTACATTGTTTGTTTCTTCTTTCTCTTTTGTCATGGCTGTATCGTTAGAGGGGTTAGATAATCATTATTATAATTCCAAGTCTCCGCCGAAGACCTCGTGCCAAGGCAGACCTTGTTTATTCAATTCTTTCATAAAGGGATCTGGGTCGAAATCTTCCACATTCCACACACCGGGCTTACGCCATAGTCCTTTAAAGAACATCATAGCACCAATCATGGCCGGAACACCCGTTGTATAGCTTACTCCCTGCATACCCGTTTCTTTGTATGCTTCCTGATGTTTGCAGTTGTTGTACACGTAATAGGTTTGTTCCTCTCCGTTTTTCACACCGCGAATGCGACAGCCAATGCTTGTTTCGCCTTCGTAGTTCTCTCCGAGTTCTTGTGGATTGGGTAACACAGCCTTGAGAAACTGCAACGGAACAATCTTCTGACCATTGTAGTCGATGGGGTCGATACGTGCCATACCGATATTTTGTATCACGCGGAGATGGGTGAGATACTCTTCGCCAAAGGTCATCCAAAAGCGTGCCTGCCTGATAGTAGGATAGTTCTTTACTAAACTCTCGAGTTCTTCATGGTGCAGGAGGTAACTCTCGCGCTGCCCGATGTTGGGATAAGTAAGCGTTCGATGTATTTCCAGAGGCTCTGTTTCTATCCACTGTCCGTCTTTGTAGTAGAGACCTTTCTGCGTAATCTCCCGTATGTTGATTTCAGGATTGAAGTTTGTGGCAAAAGCCTTGTGATGGTCTCCGGCATTGCAATCTACGATATCCAATTCATGAATCTCATCGAAATGATGTTTAGCAGCGTATGCGGTAAAGATGCCACTCACTCCCGGGTCGAAGCCACATCCCAAAATGGCAGTCAGTCCAGCCTCTTCGAAGCGTTGCTTGTACGCCCACTGCCACGAGTACTCAAAGTGTGCTTCGTCTCTCGGCTCATAGTTGGCCGTGTCTAAATAGTGACAGCCGCATGCCAAGCATGCCTCCATGATAGTGAGGTCTTGGTAGGGTAGGGCTAAGTTTATCACCATTTCGGGTTTGTAGTCACGCATGAGGGCTTTGAGTTGTTCCACATCATCGGCATCTACTTGTGCCGTCTTGATGTTCGGATTGCCTATCGCTTTGACAATCTCATCGCATTTTTCCTTGCGCCGCGATGCAATCATAAAGTCGGTAAATACGTCGGCATTCTTATTGATTTTGAATGCAGCTACGGTGGCCACACCACCGGCACCAATCATCAGTACTTTTCCCATTTTATCTATTCTGTCTTTATTTTTTATTTTATCTCGTCTGCTCTGATACCTAAGGCACTCATGAGCGAATAGCCCAGTATTTCCTGACGGAAATTTCCTCCTTGCATAGGCTGCATTGCAAGCACAGTGATACGTTTTTTATCATCATCGAGGAAGTGGAGTGTCTGCCGTATGTTGTCATATAAGGTTGCATTTTCAGCATTCGGTATAACAACCACACGGTGTACGTCGGGTTGCGACACCACGGTTTGCAGCACATGGACGAAGAAATCATCGGCAGCCACCATGTCTTCTACGGGATACGAACTGATGGTAAACTCGCCCAGTGTGCTTTTGAAAGCCTGTGCATTGAGTTCCTTGTCGTAGTTTGCGGGCACAAAGTTCTCCATTTTGTGTCGTCGCTTGTCGTGGATGAGTACCACTTGTGTATCGTTCTCGCCCTCTTTCAGTCCGCCGTCGAGTGCCACACACTCTATCCACCGTGCCATATCGGCCTTGGGGATGCGCCGTCCAATCATGCGTTCAAAGTTCACGATGAGGTCAAATGCCACCTTATCTATATAATCGGCATCGGCAATGATGACGTTATTGCTCCATTTCGTTTGCTTATCCATCTTGTATCCGTATCACGGCGAGGCAGATGAAACCCCTCGTCCAGACCGTGCAAAGGTAGCAAAAAAAAATGGCTTTCATACTTTTGATTCTTAATTATTTTCACGATGTGGCAGCTCTTCACTATCAAGGGAAACCTACGTACTTTGCTTTAACTCCAAGCGACCATGAGACTGCTCATGAACGATTGTAGTTTAATTATACTAAAAAATAAAGTGCGGCTTGTGCTATTTGGTGGGAATAACATAACTTTGTAGCGATGGAAATCATTCATCACAACAAAAAAATGAAAGGAATATCAAATATGAAGAAAATTAAAGCTGCCGTCGTAGGTTACGGAAACATCGGACAATATACCATAGAAGCATTGGAAGCGGCCGAAGACTTCGAGATTGCAGGGGTAGTACGCCGTAACGGAGCGGCTGACAAGCCAGCTGCTCTCGCACCTTACCATGTGGTGAAAGACATTCGAGACCTCGGTGCTGTGGATGTGGCCATACTTTGCGCTCCCACAAGGTTGTGTCCCGATTATGCTAAGACCTACATTGCATTAGGTATCAACACAGTAGATAGTTACGATATCCACACGGGCATCGCTGAGTATCGTGCCACACTGATGCCGCTATGTCAGCAACATGATGCTGTTTCCGTAATTGCTGCAGGCTGGGACCCAGGCTCTGATTCCGTGGTACGTACTCTCATGCAGGGACTGACGCCAAAGGGGTTGACCTATACGAACTTTGGTCCGGGCATGAGCATGGGGCATTCAGTGTGTGTGCGTTCTAAAGCCGGTGTTCGCAATGCTCTCTCCGTTACCATTCCCAAGGGTGAAGGATTGCACCGCCGCATGGTCTACGTGGAGTTGGAAGCGGGTGCCGACCTTGCCGCCGTTACCCAAGCGATCAAAGAAGACCCCTATTTCGCCCACGACGAGACACACGTGTTTGCCGTAGACTCTATAGACGATGTGCGCGATATGGGACATGGCGTGCATCTCGTGCGGAAAGGTGTCAGTGGCAAGACACAGAACCAGCGTTTGGAATTCAGTATGAGTATCAACAATCCTGCCCTTACTGCCCAGACGCTTGTAAACGTGGCACGTGCTTCTACGCGGCTCTCTCCTGCTTGCTATACGATGGTCGAAATTCCCGTTATCGACCTTCTGCCGGGCGACCGCTCTGAATGGATTGGTAAATTGGTGTAGAACCCTTACGATAAAACGCATGGCTGAGGCCATTTTTTCGCTTTCTGATTCTATGCAAATACTACGCGAGTTCGGGATAGGGGAATCTTACCCAATAGCCCCAAAGGGGTGACAGATTCACAGGCAGGCGATGAAGTCCGTAAGAACGCAACCCCTATATGAATGTACCTCACCCATCATAACTCCGGAGGACGGAAGATAAAAGGTCTTTCGCGTTGCGGATGCTCGGTACATGAAACGCTTGCAACTTTCGCATCTACAGCGCACCTTGGGTAAAAAGATACCACAAAAAGGAACGAATAATTTGGGGTAAAGAGGAAAAAACACTAAATTTGCATCTACCTAAAAAAATAATGCCATATGAGACAACTGAAAATCACGAAATCCATTACAAATCGCGAGACTGCTTCATTAGAGAAATACCTGCAAGAGATAGGACATGAGGAGTTGCTGACCGTAGAAGAGGAAGTGGAATTAGCACAGCGTATCAGACGCGGCGACCGGCAGGCGCTGGAAAAACTGACAAAGGCCAACCTAAGATTCGTGGTTTCAGTGGCTAAGCAGTATCAGAACCAAGGACTGAGTCTGCCCGACCTCATCAACGAGGGGAATTTAGGTTTGATAAAAGCGGCAGAGAAATTTGACGAGACACGCGGATTTAAGTTCATTTCATACGCCGTGTGGTGGATTCGCCAAAGTATTTTGCAGGCGATTGCCGAGCAAAGCCGTATCGTTAGGCTTCCACTCAATCAGATAGGGTCAGTCAATCGAATCAATAAGATGTTGAATCGATTTGAGCAGGAAAACGAGCGACGTCCGAGTATGGAGGAAATTGCCGATAAGGTGAACTTGTCACAAGAGAAAGTGGCAGACGTATTGAAAGTGAATAGCCGGCAGGTCTCTGTGGACGCACCCTTTACCGAAGGTGACGAAACCAGCCTGCTTGACGTACTGTGCAACAATGATTCGCCCATGGCCGACCGCGAATTGGTGAGGGAGTCGCTACGGGAAGAAATCAACCGCACACTACAAGTACTCAACGAGCGAGAACGCAACATCGTAGAAGCGTTCTTCGGTATCAACCAAGGGGAGAAGACTCTTGAGGAGATTGGCAACAAATTTGGTCTTACCCGTGAACGCGTGAGACAGATAAAGGAAAAGGCCATCCGTCGGCTTCGACAGAACACGAAGAGCCGTCTGCTGAAGGCTTACCTCGGACAATAACACATACAAACAAGTATTATATATACGACTTATACAACATTTTATGAGAATCATCAACGTTTCCATAGTCGTTCTGTTGCTGACGGTGCTCGCTGCAGGCGGCATACAGGCACGCGAAAAACAGGTGCCGCGGCTCTATGCTTTCGGCTTTGCATCGTCTTTTAACGATTCCACGGTGTACATCACACCCATACAGGAACTTGACGGGGCATGGATCAGCTCCGGTTGGGGATTCCTCTTCGGGCGCGACAGCTATGCATATCAGCTACGTGACTATCTGACCGGACAAGGTGTGGAGCATAGCACTTGCATCATTTCATATGCCCGAAAACGCGAGCAAGTAGAAAAGAAATATGCCAAGCTGCGGAAACGTTACGCCGAGAAGTTGAAATACATCGTAAAAGAACTGCCGGCAGAGGCATTCCGCTTCACCGTCGTACAACCCGAACACCCCGTGGAATGACCACAGAAACCCATTATTTCCGCATCGCTGAGCTAAATCTCACCATCACTTTCCACCAGCCCCACACCGAGAATATGGGACTCATTCCATCATTGGAACCCTTTCGCACAGATGCCGCTCCCGATATGCTGTTTCATCTTTCGGTAGACGCAAATACGACTCCCGTAGCTGCAGACGACTGCGAACGGATACGTGTCTTTGACACAGGCAACGGCGATACCGTAGTAGACCGTCTGTGCAACGGCGGTTATCAGTATTTGGTGAAAGATACCAACGGCTCTGACTGCTGCCTGCTCCGCACAGACAAGCATTTCAAAGACTGTCGCTGCGCCCTTTTCGGCAGCTACGACATGCGTAGTTTCGGTCTCAACAATGCCCTCATGCTCGTTTTCGCTTTCGCTGCCAGTCACCATGAAACGTTGCTTCTCCATGCATCGTTGGTCAGATGTACGGGACGTGGCTATGCTTTCATTGCCAAGAGCGGCACGGGAAAGAGCACACAAGTGAGCAACTGGTTACGATATATTCCCAACTGCGACCTGATGAACGACGATAACCCCGTGGTACGTATCATCAACGGACAGGCCTATATCTATGGCAGTCCGTGGAGTGGAAAGACTCCATGTTACCGAAACGTGAAAGCCCCTTTGGGAGCCATCACACGAATAGACCGCGCGCCACAGAACAGCATCGACCACCTATCCCCCACTGAAGCCTTTGCCTCACTGCTCCCCTCATGTTCTTCGATGAAATGGGATGCCGACATCTTCAACTCTATTTGCACAACCATCGGACATCTCATTGAGATTATCCCTACCTACGTACTACACTGTTTACCCGACAAAGCCTCTGCCACACTATGTTACAACACCATCTCAAAGTAGAAGGAAGACTGTTTGCCAACGCACAGTTCCTGCCCGAAGTGGTGAAGTTACTCAATGAGGGGCACACCGTGACACTGAAACTCAAAGGTTTCAGTATGCGTCCCTTTCTCGAAGATGGGCGAGACAAGGCCTTGCTCACACGTGCTATCAGTCCCCGCAAGGGCGATGCCGTGTTAGCCGAAGTACGCCCCGGGGTCTACGTGTTGCACCGTATCATCAGGATAGAAGGCGACCGCGTGACGTTGCGTGGTGATGGCAACCTTTCTTCCGAGGAATGCCGACTGACCGATGTCAAGGCTTTTGCCATGGGCTTTTATAGGAAAGGGCGTACGAAAATCGACAAGACCAACGGTATGAAATGGCTTGTTTACTCGTTTTTGTGGACACGCCTCTTCCCGCTCCGCCGGTTCTTGCTGGCCTTTTATCGCCGTATTTGGCTAAAAACATTTAAACCGATATAAGAATGAGAGCAAAGAAAGGATTCAACCTCCGCACAATTTGCGGCGAGCAAATCATAGTTGCTGAGGGTAAGGAGAATATAGACTTCAGTAATATCATCAGTATGAACGACACGTCTGCCTTTCTGTGGGAGGCGATAGCAGGACGTGACTTCACTGCCGATGTGTTGGCAGACCTGCTGACCGAGCATTACAGCATCGACCGTTCTACCGCAATGGCTGATGCGGAGCAACTCATCACGCAGTGGATTGAGGCAGGCATTGTGGAAGAATCAATAAATGAGGGAAGCCCACACGGAATTTAGAGGTATAGCCCTCTCCCGAAAGGATGGCAGAAAGGCCATAAGAAGAGACCTCCGATGGTGTATTTAGATACCGTCGGAGGTCTTATTCTTATTTTCTTCTATCTCATGCGACCACCTCTCCTTACCAAGGTTGTCGCCCGAAAAACGAGAAAGGATGTACGGCAGTAGGCCGTCGTATCCATTATTTCGCCTCTTCCATCACGCCTTCAATATAAAGACGCGTCATTTCCGTTGCAGCATTGGCACGCACGGTAATCGTTTTCTTGAAGTGTCCGGGGAATTTTCCCTGCCCGTTATACGTCACTTTCAGCTGACCTTGTTGCCCGGGAGCGATAGGCGACTTCGTGTATGAAGGTACAGCGCAACCGCAGCTGGCTACAGCCTGATTGATGACCAAGGGGGCATTTCCCACGTTCGTAAATGTGAACACGCACTCTTGTATGGGGTTCTTTTCCGAGAATGTGCCGAAGTTATGCAACAACTTATCGAACTTTATCTCTGCTTGCTGTGCCCTTACGACCCCAAAGGTGCCCATAAGCAACAGCATCATTACTAACATCTTCTTCATCTTCTTTCGTCTTTTGTTTAGTTGCGGGCAAAGATAACCATTTCTTTTTAATACGTAGGATACCCCCTTTGTTTTTTTATTTATTTAACCCAAATCGTTCGTGAGGCGGCTCAATGCCCCCGACGCTATGCGCTGCGTATAGGGCATTCTCCCCCAATGGAGTGCTGCAAGTGCGAAAGAACTTTTCCAAAGATACCGTTTGCCGCGAGAAAGGTCGGCAATCTTTCCCTGTACAAACCGTATCTGTACCACGTACAAACGCCATCTGTACAGGGTACAAATAGGGACTTATCATTCGTAACTTTCCAATCTTAAGACTTTGCAATCTCAAACTCTTGAGCATCAAATACCGAGAAACGATTACAGAAGGGGGCGAAAAGTTGCGAATGATAACTACCTTTCTGTGCGAATCGGGAATATGAATAATAGACTTTCCCCACTTGCCATTCCGGAAGATGAAGGAGAGTCACTGATTCTTCCCGATAAAAAAGTGCCGATTGCTGATAAACAGGCAATCGGCACTTGCATCGTATGCTCGCCATTAGTGGTGGAGCAAAGTTTTATTCGTGGTCTAAACTGTCGTTGAAGTCGCGCGGCTCATGCTCTGCCAACGGGTCGTGGTATTCGCGAGACGACAAGTCTTTATGCTCAAAGCGACGCGGTTCATGAGATTCATGACCACCGAAGTCGCGTCGTTCGCCACGGTCGGGGCGCGGCCTGCGCTCTCCTCTGTCTTGACGAGGGCGACGCTCCCGCTCTACATATCCCTCCGGTTTGTCCATCAATACGCGTCGAGAGAGCTTGTATTTGCCGGTCTTTGGGTCGATATCCATGAGTTTCACGCGAATTTTGTCACCCTCTTTGATGCCTGCATCCTCAACGGTTTCGAGCCGGCGCCAATCTATTTCGGAGATATGGAGCAATCCGTCTTTGCCCGGCATGATTTCCACGAAGCATCCGTAGGGCATGATGGAGCGTACTGTCCCCTCGTAGATTTCGCCTATTTCGGGAATGGCAACAATCGCTTTTATCTTCTCTAAAGCAGCATCGATGCTCTCTTTGTCGGGCGCACTTACTTGCACCTTGCCTTTGCCGTCTATCTCATCGATGGTAATGGTGGTGCCGGTGTCTTCCTGCATCTGTTGGATAATCTTTCCACCCGGACCTATCACGGCTCCGATAAACTCTTTCGGTATGTCGAAAGCTACAATGCGGGGTACCTGAGGCTTCAATTCGGCACGTGGCTCTGCGATGGTTTCGGTTATCTTTCCGAGAATATGCTCGCGTCCGGCCTTAGCCTGCATGAGTGCTTCCTCAAGGATTTCAAACGACAGTCCGTCGCATTTGATGTCCATCTGTGTGGCTGTTAATCCGTCTTTCGTACCTGTCGTTTTGAAGTCCATGTCGCCGAGGTGGTCTTCATCGCCAAGGATGTCGCTTAAGACGGCATATTTATCTTCGCCCGGATTCTTAATGAGTCCCATCGCAATACCGCTCACGGGTTTTTTCATCGGCACGCCGGCATCCATCAGTGCCAATGTCCCAGCACATACGGTGGCCATTGATGACGAGCCGTTACTCTCAAGAATCTGGCTGACGAGGCGCACTGTATAGGGATAATCTGCGGGGATTTGACCTTTCAGACCGCGCCATGCAAGATGTCCGTGACCGATTTCACGACGGCCGACGCTACGCTGCGGACGTGCTTCACCTGTACAGAACGGTGGGAAGTTGTAGTGGAGAATGAAGCGTTGGTAGCTCTTGTCGAGCACGTCGTCTATCATCTTCTCATCGAGTTTCGTACCCAACGTACATGTGGTGAGCGACTGTGTCTCGCCACGAGTGAAGATGGCACTGCCATGGGGCATAGGAAGCGGAGATACCTCGCACCATATCGGGCGTATCTCATCCGTACGGCGACCGTCCAAGCGCTTACCTTCATCGAGTATGCAACGGCGCATAGAGTCGCGCATCACGTCGTCGTAATAGCGGTCTACCATAGCATGTTTCTCTTCCAATTCTTCTTCGGACAGCTCTGTATGGGCTGCGTCGTAGGTTTCGAGGAAGTCTGCCTTTATCTTATCAAAGGCTTCTCCGCGGCTCTTTTTATCATGATCGCCCGCCAAAGCGATGGCATAACACTTGTCGTAGGTATCTTTGTGTAGCTGGGCACGCAGTTCCTCATCGTTCGTTTCATGGTCATATTCGCGCTTTACGTCGGTTCCGAGCTCTTTGGAAAGCTCTTCCTGCACGTCGCACATGGGGATGATGGCCTGATGAGCAACCTTGAGTGCCTCAATGAGGTCTTGTTCGCTCACCTCTTTCATCTCACCTTCCACCATCATGATATTATCTTTGGTGGCACCCACCATGATATCCATGTCGGCCTCTTTCATCTGTTCGGAGGTAGGGTTCACCACATATTTTCCATTTACACGGGCAACGCGCACTTCACTGATATGAAAATCAAAGGGAATGTCCGAGCAAGCCATGGCAGCTGAAGCCGCAAATCCTGCTAATGCATCGGGCTGGTCTATGCCATCGGCGGAGAGAAGCATCACGTTTACAAAAACTTCTGCATGATAGTTTGAGGGGAATAGCGGACGAAGAACACGATCTACAAGACGCGAAGTTAATATCTCATTGTCGCTCGGCTTGCCTTCTCGTTTGGTAAAGCCACCGGGGAAACGACCCGCAGAGGCATATTGTTCTCTGTAATCTACCTGTAAAGGCATGAAATCTGTTCCGGGAACAGCATCTTTAGCAGCGCAAACAGTAGCCAGCAAAACGGTGTTACCCATACGAACTACTACCGAACCATCGGTCTGTTTGGCCAATCTGCCTGTCTCGACACTGATGGATCTCCCATCAGGCAGCGAGACTGTTTTCGTTATTACGTTCATCTAAAATAATTAAAAAGACTTATTGTTTCACTTACATCATATTATATAATTGCGCAAAGGTAACGAAATAAATATGAACAGACGAATAAAAGAGAAATTATTTTCTACCGGCCTTTCCGCTATTCTCTCAATCTGTCACGAATGGGTGGGTTATAAATCGTAACTTTTTATTCCGTTTTTGTGAGAGTCTCTCGGTATTTGATGCTCAAAAGTTTGAAATCGTAAGTTCTTAAGGTCGTAAAGTCACGAATGATAACTCCCTATTTGTACCCTGTACAGATGCCGTTTGTACATGGCGCAGATAGGGTTTGTGTGTAGTGCGAACGACATTGGGCAGACCCATGGATTTTATTGAATCGCATGGCAAATGCTTCATGGTTTACTGATTTTTATATACCTTTGCATCAGTCGTTTCCCGTTTCGGCTAAAGCAAAAAGAGAAAGAAAAATGAAGTTTCTAACCTTTCTGCGAGATTGGACGCTACCGGTTTCTATCAGTTTTGGTGCCGTGGTCTACCTCGTTTTCGGACTTACCCCGCAACTTTCCGGCGTGGCGGAAGCCTGCGCTCCCGTGTTTGATGCCATTCTTCCGCTGTTTATGTTCTTGATTCTGTTCGTCACATTCTGCAAGGTTGACTTCCGGAAACTGTTGCCTGTGGGATGGCATCTGTGGACGGGTATTTTTCAAATACTCTTCGTGCTGATCATCGTAGGCGTGATACTCGTGTTCCACATTACAGGGAGCAACCTCGTATTGCTCGAAGCCCTCCTTACGTGTATCATCTGTCCGTGTGCTACGGCAGCAGCAGTCGTGACGCAGAAGTTAGGAGGTAACCTCGAAGAGATGACCACCTACACCTTTCTCTCCAACTTTGTAACTGCTCTTCTCATACCCATCTGTTTCCCGCTCATCGACAAGGCTGTGGATATGGATTTCCTTTCTGCCTTTCTCCTTATATTATATAAGGTGTGTTTGGTACTCGTTCTGCCCATGGTGTTGAGCTATTTCGTGAAGCATTATTTGCGTTCGTTGAACCGATGGATTGTCGGTGTGAAAGACTTGTCTTATTATTTGTGGGGTTGTTCGTTGACCATCGTCACAGGAACGACGGTAAAGAACATCGTACATGCCGATACCACAGCGGGGTTTCTCTTGCTCATCGCACTGTTAGGGCTGTTGCTCTGTATCGTGCAATTTGCCGTGGGACGATATATCGGCCATTTCTTTGACCGTACGATAGAGAGTGGTCAGGCATTGGGACAGAAAAATACGGCCTTTGCCATCTGGATTGCCTACACGTATCTTACACCCCTATCGTCTGTTGGACCCGGGTGTTATATTCTTTGGCAGAACCTGATTAACAGTATCGAGTTGTGGCAAGAGAGAAAGAAGAATGGTGCGTAACAGTACGAACCTTGTCGGCAAAGCGACAAACCTTTATAACGAAATAAACAGACACTTAAACCGAGCGATATGGAGATAACTCCCGTGGCGTATTTTCACTCGCCCTTTCCCTCGAAATTCGGCCTGCCGCGCCAAAGCGGCTTGTCTACAAACCTGACAGGGTATATCATTTTTGAGAAAAAATACCGCGACCCGTCGGCTCTTCGCGGGCTGGAAGGTTTCGATTATTTGTGGTTGCTGTGGGAGTTTTCCGGCAATCGAAGGGCTAAAAAGTCGTTGACTGTGCGCCCTCCGCGCCTTGGCGGCAATGTACAGATGGGCGTTTTTGCCACAAGGTCACCCTTTCGTCCTAACAATCTCGGACTTTCCGCAGTAAAAATAGACCGCATCGACTTGCAGACCGCTCACGGGCCGGTGATTCATGTCTTGGGTGCCGACCTGATGGACGGTACACCTATCTACGACATCAAACCTTATCTGCGTGACGCCGATGCCTATCCGGAAGCGCGAAGTGGCTTTGCCGATACCGTGGATTGGCAACCGTTGGAAGTAGATTTCCCTGTGAGATTACGACAGGGACTGACTGCGGAGCAGGTGGAAACACTCATGGAAACGCTACGCCTCGACCCTCGGCCACCCTATCAAGAAGAGCCGGAGCGCATCTATGGCATGCCTTTCGATGGTCGAGACATTCGTTTCCGTATATCGAATGGCAGACTGACGGTGGTGGAAGTAGTGTAATCCTATACCCGTAGCTCCTTCTTTTGTAGGCGGCATGAATGTAAGACAATAGAGAAAAATCGAGAATATTTCATATTTTGCTATGTAGAGTTTGCAAATAATAGAAATAAACACTATCTTTGCAAGGCAAACAAGATAGAACGTAATGGAGGCTTTCTTTCGTACTCATAAATATTTGGTAGAGCATACGACAGCACCGGTGCATCGCACGCTCATGGATGAGATAGATTGGAGTGACCGTATGATAGGTATCAAAGGAACGAGAGGCGTAGGAAAGACCACGTTCTTGTTGCAATACGCCAAAGCATACTTTGGCATTGAAGACCGGCAGTGCCTCTATGTGAATATGAATAACTTCTATTTCCAAGGGCGCGGTATAGCCGACTTTGCAGGCGAGTTTTGCAAACACGGCGGAAAAGTGTTGCTGATAGACCAAGTTTTCAAACAACCGAACTGGAGCAAAGAGCTAAGACAGTGTTATGACCTTTACCCCGAACTGAAGATAGTATTTACAGGGTCGAGCGTAATGAGACTTAAAGACGAGAATCCCGAACTGAATGGTATCGTGAAGAGTTATAACTTGAGAGGACTGTCGTTTAGAGAATACCTGAACCTACGAACAGGACACAGCTTCCACTCCTATACGTTGGACGAGATATTGACCCATCACGAGCACATCAGTAAAGAGATATTGTCGCGAGTAAGTCCCGTCATGCACTTCAGAGACTATATACACCACGGGTTTTATCCTATCTTTCTGGAGCATCGCAACTTCTCGGAGAATCTGTTGAAGACGATGAACATGATGACGGAAGTAGACATCCTGCTTATCAAACAGATAGAATTGAAATACCTGACGAAGATAAAAAAACTGTTCTACCTTTTGGCCGTAGACGGTCCGAAAGCACCGAACATCAGCAATTTGGCGGATGAGATACAGACGAGTCGTGCTACCGTAATGAACTATATCAAGTATCTGGCGGATGCAAGACTTATCAACATTATCTATCCGGTGGGGCAGGAATTTCCCAAAAAGCCGTCGAAGGTGATGATGCACAACTCGAATCTGATGTATGCCATTTATCCTATTAAGGTAGACGAACAGGATGTGATGGAGACGTTTTTCGTGAATGCGCTATGGAAAGACCACCATGTAAACCAAGGTACTAAAAATAATTGCTACACGGTAGACGGGGAACGACGCTTCAGAATATGCGACGCGGAGAGTACGACGAGGATAAGGTATAATCCGGATATTACATATGTCCGCTACAACACAGAGGTGGGGAAAGAAAATAAAATACCGTTGTGGTTGCTGGGATTTCTCTATTGATGAACAGACAGGACATAAGAACAAGCCAACGAAACAAAAACAGACTATATATATATTTACACGAACAAAGTTTATTAATTTATTTCTATTTAGGATATGAAAGAAAAAAAGTTTATCACTTGTGACGGTAATCAGGCAGCCGCACATATCAGCTACATGTTTAGCGAAGTAGCTGCCATTTACCCTATTACTCCGTCGTCGCCGATGGCGGAACACGTGGACGAATGGGCTGCACGGGGACAGAAAAACCTTTGGGGACAAACAGTGATGGTACAGGAAATGCAATCGGAAGGCGGCGCAGCCGGTGCCGTGCACGGTTCTCTGCAAGCCGGTGCACTCACAACCACCTTTACTGCCTCGCAAGGACTGTTGCTGATGATACCCAACATGTATAAGATTGCCGGCGAATTGCTGCCCTGTGTTTTCCATGTGTCTGCACGTACATTGGCCAGCCATGCACTGTGTATCTTCGGAGACCATCAGGATGTGATGTCTGCACGTCAGACAGGATTCGCCATGCTCTGCGAAGGCTCCGTACAAGAGGTGATGGACCTTTCGGCCGTTGCTCACCTTGCAACACTGAAGACTTCGGTACCGTTTATGAACTTCTTCGACGGTTTCCGTACATCTCATGAGTACCAGAAGATAGAATGCTTGACGCAAGACGACATCCGCCCGCTGGTGGACGAGTCGGACATTAAGCGATTCCGCGACCGTGCACTGTCTCCCGAACGACCCACAACACGTGGAACAGCCGAAAACCCCGAAACATTCTTCACCCATCGCGAAGCCTGCAATGAATACTACGACAGGATTCCGGAGATAGTGGAAGACTATTTAGGCAAGATAAGCGAGATTACAGGCAGGGAATACCACCTCTTCTCGTATTACGGAGCAGAGGATGCCGACCGTATGATTATTCTTATGGGTTCGGCAACGGAGGCTGCCCGCGAGGCCATCGACTACCTGAACGGTAAGGGAGAGAAAGTGGGTATGATTTCCGTGCATCTCTACCGTCCGTTCTCCGTGAAGCACTTGTTGGCTTCGGTTCCGAAGACCGTGAAGCGCATTGCCGTACTCGACCGAACGAAAGAACCCGGTGCAGAGGGCGAGCCGTTGTATTTAGACGTGAAATCGGCTTATTACGACGTGGAAGACCGGCCGCTTATCGTAGGCGGACGTTACGGATTGGGGTCTAATGACACAACGCCGATGCATATTATCTCCGTGTTCGACAACTTAAAGCTAACTATGCCGAAGAACCACTTTACTGTGGGTATCGTTGACGACGTGACGTTTACGTCGTTGCCCCTGCTCGAAGAGCTGCCCCTGGGTAGTGCCGGCACTTTTGAAGCTAAGTTCTACGGCCTTGGAGCCGATGGCACAGTGGGTGCCAACAAGAACTCGGTAAAGATTATCGGCGACAATACCGACAAGCATTGCCAGGCTTATTTCTCTTACGACTCGAAGAAGTCTGGCGGTTTCACTTGCTCGCATCTTCGTTTCGGCGATTCCCCGATTCGGTCTACCTATCTGGTGAAGACGCCGAACTTCGTGGCCTGCCACGTTCAGGCCTATCTGCATATGTATGACGTGACGCGTGGTTTGCAGCAGAACGGCACATTCCTGCTCAATACCATTTTCGACGGAGAGGAACTGATCAACTTTATTCCGAAGAAAGTAAAGCGTCTCTTTGCCAAGAACAATATCACCGTTTATTATATCAACGCGACCAAGATTGCGCAGGAGATAGGCCTTGGCAACCGAACCAACACTATTCTGCAATCGGCTTTCTTCCGCATCACGAAAGTAATACCTGTGGATTTGGCCGTAGAACAGATGAAAGCATTCATCGTGAAGTCCTATGGAAACAAAGGACAGGATGTGATAGACAAGAACTATCAGGCAGTTGACCGCGGCGACCAATACCACCAATTGACAGTAGATCCGGCTTGGGCTGATTTGGAAGACGATGCCGAGGTGGCTGACGATGCTCCCGCATTCGTTCGCGAACTTGTTCGGCCTATCAATGCGCAGGCTGGCGACTTGCTGAAGGTTTCCGACTTCGTGAAGTACGGCACCGTAGACGGCACATGGCAGACAGGTACTGCTGCCTATGAGAAGCGCGGCGTCGAGGCTTTCGCTCCCGAATGGATGGCCGACAACTGCATTCAGTGCAACAAATGTTCTTACGTTTGTCCGCACGCTTGTATACGCCCCTTCGTGCTCGATGAAGAAGAGTACGGCAAGTTCAAAGGCGAGACGCTCGAAATGAAAGCACCCAAGCAGCTCAAAGGCATGCATTTCCGCATTCAGGTGAGCGTGATGGACTGCGTTGGCTGCGGCAACTGCGCCGATGTATGTCCGGGCAACAAGAATGGAAAGGCGCTCGAGATGAAACCCTTTGCCGGCTACAACGAAGAGGCCGAGCGTTGGGATTACCTCATCAAGAATGTGAAGAGCAAGCAAGACTTGGTAGACATCAATGCCAACCCTAAGAACACGCAGTTTGCTACGCCGCTCTTTCAGTTCTCAGGAGCTTGTTCCGGCTGTGGCGAGACACCCTACGTGAAGCTCATCTCCCAGCTCTTCGGTGACCGCGAGATGATTTCCAACGCTACGGGCTGTTCCTCCATTTATTCAGCCTCCATCCCTTCCACGCCTTATTGCACGAATGAAGAGGGGCACGGTCCCGCATTCGACAACTCCCTCTTTGAGGACTTCTGCGAATTTGGCATGGGTATGGCCATCGGAAACAAGAAGATGCGTGAGCGCATCGAGAAGCTGTTGAACGACCTGATGGCAGAAAGCAACACACCAGAAGATTTCAAACAGGCTGCACAGAAATGGATAGACGCAAAAGATAACGCAGAGGAAAGCAAGCAGGCCGCACGCGAGCTCAAACCGCTCATCGCTGCCGGCGCTGAGAAAGGCTGCCCCGTTTGCGCCGAGCTCAAGACCCTCGACCATTATCTCGTGAAGCGTTCGCAGTGGATTATCGGTGGCGACGGCGCTTCCTACGACATAGGCTACGGCGGTCTCGACCACGTTATCGCCAGCGGAGAAGACGTAAACATCCTCGTGCTCGATACCGAGGTTTATTCCAACACCGGCGGACAAAGTTCCAAATCCACGCCGCTTGGTGCCATCGCACAATTCGCCGCACAGGGCAAACGCATCCGTAAAAAAGATTTGGGACTGATGGCCACGACCTACGGTTATGTGTACGTGGCACAGATAGCCATGGGCGCTGACAACAACCAGACGCTGAAAGCCATCCGCGAGGCCGAAGCCTACCCCGGTCCATCGCTCGTTATCGCCTATTCTCCCTGTATCAACCACGGGTTGAAAGTGAAAGGCGGTATGGGCAAGAGTCAGGCCGAGCAAAGCAAAGCCGTGGAATGTGGTTATTGGCACCTGTGGCGCTACAACCCCGCATTGGCCGATGAGGGCAAAAATCCCTTCATACTCGATTCCAAAGCACCGGATTGGTCTAAGTTCCAAGACTTCCTGCTCGGCGAGGTGCGCTACCTCTCTGTCAAGAAAGCATTCCCCAACGAGGCGCAAGAAATATTCGACGCAGCCGAGCAGATGGCCAAGTTGCGTTATAAGAGTTATGTGAGAAAGTCGAAAGAAGACTGGAGCACAGAAGAAGAACTGCGAGCGTAAGCTCATGGTTTATTTGCCAAATTGGGCGGAGGAGGTCTCGTGATGAAACCTCCTCCGTTGTTTTTTATACCTGCTTCACCATGAATCTCCGTTGCTGATGCTCTCACCCTTTTACCCCGTGCGACCCTTCGTTTTTAAGATTTCGTAACAAATCTGTTAAATCTTGGCCGAAAAAGATGCGGTTGTCGGCCAAACTTTCTGCGCACCAAGTTTAAACTTTCTGCGCAGAAAGTTTGAACGAGATGCGCACCAAATTTTTCGTCTCTACAACAAATTCATTATCAATCAGTTACAAAGGCGTGTTTTCTTGCCCTTTTTCGTCCTCTTTTTTAACACTTCCGCATGGTTCGTTTGCACTTCTGTGCCTCTGTCGAACCTCCTTTCCGAAGAGAATTCTTTATTCGGAGCCTTAGCCTGTTTGTATTTAAATGCGGCGTACCTCTTGCAAGGAAAAGCCGTAAATCACGATAAATTTCATTCTTATCATTTTTTTTGTACCTTTGCATCCATTGTTGAATCAAGTTTAGCCTATCAATGATGAAACATTTGATAAAGATTTTCTCTCTAACGGGGCTGGTGCTGATATGCCCCTTCACCATGCTTACGGCCTCGGCCGATGACGAAGACGACGTGGAAATCAGCGAAGCCACCGACGAGTATGTATTTTCTATGAAAGACGGTCACCCCATCGTAAAAAACAAAGAGACGGTAGAATACCGCGCACTCACCGACCGGCCGGTGACCATCTATCCGGGCGCACTCTACGGCGAGTTTATTTCGCTCGACAACTCCTACGGGAAAGGACGCGCCCAATACCGCATTGTGACACCGGAAAACGTGTTTTACGACGACACGAAAGTGTGTTATTACAGCGTTTATCTGGCACGGAAGAACAAGACGGAGGAGGTGCGTTTCCAGCGCACGTTCAAGGATGTACGTTACTTTACGCGCGTGATGCTGGCCGAGCCTTACCGCGTGCGGCGCAAGACGGTCATTTTCCGCATCCCGCAAACGATGTCGCGCTTCCGTCTGCATGAGCGAAACTTCACACCTCACATCCAAATATCGCGGCGTGCAGAAGGCTCCGACTCTGTGTTTACCTACACGATAACCGACCTCGACCGCACCCATTCCGACGCTTCCCAACCCACCTCGGAGCGCATCTATCCCCATATCCTCATCACGGGGTCGTTCGACGACTACAAAGACATGTACAAATGGTCGAACTCGCTGACCCGATGCGACCGCAGCATCCCCGAACAGGACGCCATTCTGAAAGAAATCAATGCGGGATGCAAGACCGACCTCGACCGCATACGCGCCACTTATGAATGGGTGCAGAAGAATATCCGCTATGTGGCATTCGAGGCCGGCATCACCGGCCATCAGCCCGACCGTCCGGCAGAAGTGGTGCGCAAACGCTACGGCGATTGCAAGGGCATGTCGTTGTTGTTGGCCACGCTGCTGCAGGCACAACACTTCGATGCACGGTTGGTGGATATCGGCACCGACGACGTGGCGTTCAACATGAGCGACATCCCTACCCTCGCAGCCACCAACCACATGATTTGCGCCCTCTTCCATGGCGGGAAAAACTATTGGCTCGACGCCACGTGCAGATACATCCCCGTGGGCTATGTGCCCGGCGCCATACAAGGCCGGCAGGCCGTGGTGGAAGACGGAGAGAACTGCAAACTGATGACATTGCCCACACTCGATGCCCATACCTCGACCGACAGTCTGACTTATCACTACCGCTTAGCACCGGCCGGCAATGGCGAGTTCATGCTCAAAGGCACTGTCACCGATGCATGGTGCGGCGACATGAAAGAATGGTATATGCGCACACACGAGAAAGCAGAGACCAAAGATAAGGCGGTGATGTTGGCCAACACGATGAACAACGACGATCACACGCTGAACATCACCCATGCCCGATGGACTTGCGACGACCGCAAGACACGCTGGGCATCGGCCGAGGCTGAGGTGGAGAACCGTGTCAGCGTGCAACAGTTGGACGGCGATGTGTACATCGAGATGAATCCCCACAACGAACTCTTCTCCAATCGCATCGACACCACCCGCCGAGTAAACGACTACATGCTGCCCGTGCGCTGCAATATCATCCGCGAAGTAACCCTCACCGTACCCGCCGGCTACAAGGTGCAGTGCCCGAAGAATTTCCGGCTGCAACAGCCACAGGGCATCTTCAGTTGCACTTTCACACACAAGAACGGAAAGATAACATTCCGTCGCGTGATGCAGATTACCGACAGGCTCATACCACGGAGCAAGATGGTCGCATGGAACGATGCCCTACGCCGCTGGAACGATGCCTGCAATGAACAGATTATACTGACCAAGAAATAAAGAAAAATATGAAAAAGGTTTTATGTCGTATCGCATGGGCGATACTGTTGTTGTTTGCTGCCGTGGAGCATACATCGGCCGACAGCAAGAAAGACTACAAGGAGTTTGCCGATGCTACCCGCAAACGTATCTGGGCAATGGATATGCCCCAGTTCAAGAAACATGACTGTCCGGCAAAGTACAAAACCGAATCGGCCATCATTTTGGCCAACTACCGAGATGTAGAGATGGTACGCTCGGCAAAGTTCAGTTGGGGAACGCTGATGCGTCAAGGCCAATCGTTCAAACTGCGGAAACTCTATTGCAACGACCTCCATCGCGTACTCATCTATATCAACGATGACGTAGCGTTAAAACGATTTTCAGAATTCGACTACCGTACCACGACAACCGGCTACAGCAACAACGGATGGCGCGAGAAGGGGAAAGTGGTGCTCGGTGTGCGTATCGTCAAACCCGACGGTACCATCAAGGAAATCAGCACCGACGACTATGTGTCGGCCACCGAAGGAAAGAAAGACAAACAGGAACGACAGAAGCTGGCCGTGCCCGGATTGGAAGTGGGCGATGCTATCGATGTGTTTGTCTACGAAAGCGACGAGTTCGCAGAACACAACTACGACCCGTTCTTTTTCAAGTTCAAAGAAGACTATCCCGTATTGTGGAATCGTCTGCACTGCAACATCGACAAAGACTTTACCGTGTTGTATCGCTCCCTGAACGGTGCACCGAAAGTAACGGAATCGACCGATAAAGAAGGTAACTACGTGCTCGATGCAGAGGTGTTGAATCAAGAGAAATGCACACCTTCGCTCTGGTATGATGAAACACTGCAAACCCCGGGTATCCTATTGGCAGCTATCTGCAAGGTGGAAGGCGAACTGCGCCCTGACTGTGCGAAGAAGAAAGGAATTACGGCCAATCCCGACCCGAAGCTCATTCAAAGAGATGTATGGAGGCTTATCGGCATCCGTTATCCCGTCTATAAATATGGCGACTTCCCCGAGCTGAAGAAACTCGCTAAGCAAGCCAAAAAGGATATACCCGACGAGACAAAGCGCGCAGACTATATCTACGACCTCGTGTATTTCTATCATCTGAAGTACTGGTTCAACTACTACCGCGACACACGTGTCGCCCTGCAATACTACACTCTGCTGAAAGATGCCGGCATTCCTGCCGTGTTTGGTATCACGACCGACGACAACGAGGCCGACGTCGATAAACTCACCTACTGGCTCCATACACGTTGGTTCGTGAAACTCCGCAACAGCGAGAAATACTACTTTGGTTACGGCCCCGTTTCTGTCGTGCCCGGTGAGATTCCCTCCGAGTTCCAAGGCAAAAAGGCTATCCTAAGTATTGACGAGAAAAAGCCCTTTGAAGACGGGAAATACCAAACCATTACCCTGCCCGTGAGCAAAGCATCAGACAACCGCGACGTGGCCGACATCCGCGTAACCCTCAATGGAACAGAGGTGACCATCGACCGCACAGAGTCACAATCGGGTGCATTGAAAGAACTCTGGCAGACCGACCTCTGCACACCCGACAACCTGTTTGACTCCTACAAGCAACGCATGAAGGAAGACAAAGACTTGGCCACCACCTTGGGTAAGCGCGCCACGAGGTCGAGAGAGGCATCGCTCGAGGAAGTGCGCAAGCAACAGATAGACGACTTCAAGAAAGAAATCAAATACTATCAGGGTGAAGATGCCAAAGAGTTGCTCTCCTATAAGATTGTAACCATCGGCAACAGCCCCGACAGTGCCGCATTCGTCTACAACATGCGCTATACGCTCGATGGTTTGGTGAAAAAAGCTGGCAGCAACATCGTGCTCTCCGTGGGCAAACTCATCGGCGACGTACAGAAAATAGAGGGAAACGACCGCAAGCGCGATGCCGATATCAACAGAATGTGCGCCCGACAAACGGAATGGAATATTGCCGTAGACCTGCCCGCAGGTTACAAAGTGTCGGCCGAAGGATTGCAGAAGCTCAATACGAATGTACAGAATGCTGCCGGTGCTTTCATGGCCACAGCTAAGAGCGAAGGGGGCAAACTCCTCCTCCACGTCGTGAAACGCTACGACCACAAAAACGAACCGGTCGCCAATTGGCAGGCATTGCTTGATATCGTAGATGCATGCTACGCCTACACTGCAAGGCAAGTGGTGCTGAAAAAATAACTCACCTCATACCGTCCTATCCACACAGAACGCCCGTATAACCACCGTTATAACGGGCGTTCTTTTACCCCTAACCGGTCATAAGAGCCTATACAGAAGCGCTGAGGGGCAAAAGAGTCCGACAATAGATGTCGTTTGCTGCAAGAAAGGTTGCCGACCTTGCCTTGTACAAACCGTATCTGTACATGGTACAAACGCCATCTGTACGCGGTATGAATGCCGACTTATCAATCGTAACTTTACGACCCTTAAAACTTATAATCTCGAACTTTTGAGCATCAAATACCGAGAAACTCTCACAAAAACGGGGGTGAAAAGTGATAAATTCACGCCATTGAAAAACCACGAATTGGAAAGTTTTGGGTATTTCTCCCTCATCCTTTGATAGGACAGATGAGATAAAATCGACAAAGTTTTCTGATGTTCCTTGGATATTTATAAGATTTTAACTACCTTTGCATAAGATCGGCTGCATTCGGCAATATACGAGTAAACTCGCATTGCGCTCATTTGCACCATCTTTGCATCAGACAATAAACACGAACAGTACAACATCACAGACGGACAGATATGAAAGGCAGAGTCATCAGATTCTTCACACTCTATGGCCTATGGGTACTGCTTTTTGCCATACAAAAGCCTTTGTTCATGGCGCTGTACCCCTCTTTTTTTGCTGGAATGCCGGTAGCAAACTGGCTCAACGTGGTAGCCCACGGCCTTGTATTAGACCTCTCCATGGCTGCTTATCTCACCGTATTCCCCGGCCTTTTCCTACTGCTGTCTGTCTGGACGGAACGCCCTTGGCTTTATAAGGTCGCAAGAATCTATTTCGGAATAGCAGCCACACTTATTTCTCTCGCCTTTGTAGCCAATCTCGCCCTCTACGAATATTGGGGATTCCCCCTTGATTCCACCCCCCTCTTCTACTTCTTTTCTTCGCCAAAAGCCGCCTTTGCCAGCGTAAGTATCGGATATATTCTGCTCGGTGTGTGTGCTTTCGCCCTCTATGCCTACCTCGTTTACCGCATCATGAGGGCTTGTTTCAAGCCTATCCGCACAGATTTCAAACGATGGGGTACCACTTTCATGCTGTTGCTGCTCACAGGTTTGCTGTTTATTCCCATCAGAGGAGGTGTTACCGTAGGTACCAACAACACGGGTAAAGCGTTTTTCAGCGATAACATGAGGCTGAACCATGCTGCTGTAAACCCGCTCTTCAGCTTTTTTGAATCGGTTTCCCATCAGGAGAACTTCGCCGAGCAATACCGCTTCATGCCCACCGATGAGGCGCAGAAAATATTCCGCGACATGCAAGACCGCAGCATCGCAACTCCCAACATACCCCCCAAACGGCTGTGCTTACTGAATACGACACGCCCCAATGTGGTCATCGTCATCCTTGAAAGTTTCTCCTCAAAGCTCATGGGTGAGTTAGGAGGTCGCACAGATGTGGCGGTCAACCTCGACCGCATAGCGCGCAAAGGCGTACTCTTCACCCGCTTTTATGCCAACAGTTTCCGCACCGACCGCGGTCTGGTAGCCGTTTTGAGCGGGTACCCTGCCCAACCGACTATGAGCATCATGAAGTATCCACACAAGACAGCATCGCTACCGTCAATAGCTCAAAGTCTACGCCGTGTCGGCTACAATACACGCTATTTCTACGGCGGCGACGCAGACTTCACCAACATGCGCTCATATCTCGTGTCTTCAGGTTTTCAAGACATCATCTCTGATACGGATTTTCCCCTCTCTTCGCGTATGAGTAAATGGGGTGTAGCCGACCATCTGGTGTTCCGCCGTCTGCTTGACGACATACGGGCAGACCACACCGATAAACCCATGCTCCGCGTGCTACAGACTTCCAGCAGCCATGAGCCGTTTGATGTGCCCTACAAACGACTGTCCGACATCCGCCTCAATGCTTTCGCCTATACCGATGATTGCGTAGGACGCTTCGTGGCCGAACTGCGCCGATTACCCGCATGGAAGAATACGCTCCTCGTATTGGTGCCCGACCATTTGGGGGCTTATCCTGAAAACATCGACAACCTGTCGCTCGAACGTTTCCAGATACCGCTCATCCTATCAGGGGGTGCCGTGAAAAAGCCCTGCCGCCTCGATGTCATCGGGTCGCAACAAGACATCGCTGCCACCCTACTTGCACAGTTCGGCGTCTCCCACAAAGCTTTCCTCTTCAGTAAGGATATGACCGATGCCTCGTCACCCCATTTCGCATTCTTTACCATTCCCGACGCTTTCGGTCTCGTAACCGACGACAATCAACTCATCTTCGACAACCAATCCGGACGCATCGTAGTAGACAACGGAGCGCACAAAGGCACCAACCTTCGCAAGGGGCAAGCCTATCTGCAAACGCTCTACGACGACATCGCCCACCGATAACAGCAACAACATTTCTATCCATGGAAAGCCTCTTCCTCACCCTCTTAGGAGAACTCATCAAGTGGGACACTTTCGTACTGCTGCACATCAACCAAGTCCATTCCACATTCTGGGACGAGTTCATGTATATCTATAGTGCCAAGTTCGTGTGGGTACCCCTCTACATGAGCTTTTTCTATGTGCTCGTGCGCACCTTCTCATGGCGTGTAGCGCTCGGTTGTCTGCTCACAGCCATAGCAATCATAGCCTTATCAGACCAAATCTGCTCTACACTCATCCGCCCCTATGTAGGGCGCTTACGCCCCAGTAACCTCGATAACCCCATATCACACATGGTGCACGTGGTAAACGATTACCGCGGCGGAGAGTATGGCTTCCCCTCTGCACACGCCGCCAACGGATGGGGATTCACGTGTTTTGTGGCCTACATTTACCGTCGCCACTGGCTCACATTCTTCACGGTGCTCTGGTCACTGCTGATGTGTTGGACGCGCATATACCTCGGCGTACACTATCCGGGCGACTTGCTCGTAGGTGCACTGTTAGGGTTTGTATGTGCTACAGTGGTTTACAAAGTCTTTCTGTTGCTCACAAAACACCAACACCCCGACGACGTGCGGCATGTCTATCTCCCTGTTATCGTGGGGCTGCTCACCATCTTCTGTATATTTGTCTACAGCCTCTGCGACTACATGCAGTGGATATAAACTAAAATATTCGTACTATGCTGAATGAGAAACGGAGCAGTATGCTCCACGGAATCCTGTTGATAGCCCTCTTCTCGCTGGCCGCATTCTACCTCGGTGATATGACGTGGGCTACACAACTCTCCATCAGTCCGATGATTATCGGCATCCTCTTGGGCATGCTCTATGCCAATAGCCTGCGCAATAACCTACCCGAAACGTGGGTGCCCGGTATCACGTTCTGTGCGAAACGTATTCTGCGCATCGGCATTATCCTGTATGGATTCCGACTGACGCTACAAGACGTCACAGCCGTAGGCATGCCGGCCATCGTGGCCGATGCCATCATCGTATGCACAACCGTGCTTGGCGGTATCGGCCTCGGCCGACTGCTCCGACTCGACCGTAGCATCGCCCTGCTAACGTCGGTAGGCAGCGCCATCTGCGGAGCGGCTGCCGTGTTGGGCACAGAGGGGGCTATCCATGCCAAGCCCTATAAGACAGCCGTCGCCGTATCGACAGTGGTTATCTTCGGAACGCTGTCTATGTTTCTTTACCCTGTACTCTATCACAACGGCTTCTTCGCACTGACACCCGAAGAGATGGGCATCATGACGGGGTCTACGGTGCACGAGGTGGCACACGTAGTAGGAGCGGGCAACGCGATGGGTAAGACCGTGTCCGACCCGGCCATCATTGTGAAGATGATCAGAGTGATGATGCTTGTGCCCGTATTGCTAATTGTCAGTTGGTTTGTTGCTCACAATCCGCAAGGCAGTGAGGCAGAGCAGACCCAGCGCAAAGGCATCTCCATACCTTGGTTTGCCATCTTATTCTTAGTTGTTATTGCTTTCAACTCTTTCAACTTCCTACCCGATACCCTCGTTTCGGGCATCAATACCCTCGACACATTCCTACTCACCATGGCCATGACGGCATTGGGAGCAGAAACAAGTATCGATAAATTCAAGAAAGCAGGCGCAAAACCATTCCTCTTGGCGGCATTGCTGTATGGCTGGCTCATAGGCGGCGGCTATTGCATTGTCAAATATTTGCTCCCCGTTATGACGTAACTACGGCGATTCGATGCCGCTTCGTTTCCATTCTCTGCGCCACCGATTTATGATTCTTTTCTTGCTTATCTGCCATAAAATATGTACTTTTGCCGATGAAAACTAAACAAATCAATATGGCATATCATTTATTAGAAGGTAAGCGTGGCATCATTTTCGGTGCACTAAACAACTTGTCCATAGCATGGAAAGTAGCTGAACGCTGCGCCGAAGAGGGTGCGAAGATTGCATTGAGTAACACCGAGATGGCCTTGCGTATGGGCGAACTCGACGAACTTGCCAAGAAGATAGACGCACCGGTCATCGCTGCAGATGCTACGAACTACGAGGATTTGGAAAACGTATTCACTCAGGCGCAGGAACAGCTTGGGGGAAAGATAGATTTCGTGCTCCACTCCATCGGTATGAGTCCCAACGTGCGCAAGCGTCGCACCTACGATGACCTTGACTACAATTGGCTGAACAAGACGCTGGATATATCAGCTATATCGTTTCATAAGATGTTGCAGGCAGCCAAGAAGATCGATGCTATCGCTGAATATGGATCAGTGGTAGCCCTCACTTATATCGCTTCCCATCGCACGTTCTTCGGTTATAATGACATGGCTGACGCGAAAAGTCTGCTCGAGAGTATAGCCCGTAGCTTCGGATATATATACGGACGCGAGAAGCATGTGCGTATCAATACCATCTCACAGTCACCTACAGAGACCACAGCCGGCAAGGGTATCAAGGACATTGATAACATGATGGACTTTGCCGATAAGATGTCGCCGCTCGGTAATGCCACTGCTGGCGAATGCGCTGACTATTGTGTGACACTCTTTAGCGACCTTACCCGTAAGGTAACTATGCAGACACTCTTCCACGACGGCGGTTTCTCGAATATGGGTATGAGCTTGCGTGCCATGAATCAGTACAGCAAAGACCTCGCCCCTTACGAAGACGAGAACGGCAAAATTATCTACGGATAATTTCTGAACAGACATTCTATCTGCCCATTTCACCCACAACAGTATGTTGCAGTGGCGATTGGGCACAATTAAGAGAAAGAGACTTCCATCTTGCATGGAGGTCTCTTTCTCTTAATCTATAGTAATGTCCCGATGGGGTTCAGAGACTGTGTGCGTTAAGCATCTTCTTCGGGTCGAGCATGCTGTCGAGTTGCTCCTTGGTGAGCAGGCCTTTCTCAAGCACAATGTCGTAGACCGACTTACCCGTTTCCAGCGATTCTTTAGCCACTTTCGTACTGTTCTTATAGCCGATGTAGGGGTTCAGTGCCGTCACGATACCGATACTGTTTTTCACCGTGTTCATATTGTGGGCAGCATTGACAGTAATGCCTTCTATGCACTTCTCCCTTAGTGTATTCATCACCTTACGAAGCCACTCGATACTCTCGAAGAGACATTCGGTAATAATCGGCTCCATCACGTTGAGCTGAAGCTGTCCGGCCTCGGCTGCCATATTGATGGTGGTATCGTTGCCTATCACCTTGAAGCACACCTGATTGGTTACTTCGGGGATAACAGGGTTCACTTTGCCTGGCATGATAGAAGACCCAGGAGCCATGGGGGGCAGATTGATTTCATGCAGACCGCAACGGGGACCGGAAGCCATCAGGCGCAGGTCGTTACATATCTTAGACAGTTTCACGGCAAGACGCTTCAGTGCACCCGAATAGCTCACATAGTCGCCGGTATCGGGAGTAGCTTCCACGAGGTCTTTGGCCAATACGAGAGGTTCGCCGGTAAGGGCACTCAGGCGTTCCGTACACTTTTTGGCATAACCCGGAACGGCATTCAGCCCCGTACCGATAGCAGTTCCGCCCATATTGATTTCACGAAGCATGCCTACATTGTACTCTAAGTTGGCCAACTCTTCTTCGAGGTTGTTAGCAAATGCAGCGAACTCCTGACCCGATGTCATGGGCACGGCATCCTGCAACTGTGTGCGTCCCATCTTGATATTGTCCTTGAATTCTTCGGCTTTCTTGCGGAAAGCTTTCACCAAGTCGGTAAGACTTGCCACCAATCCTTTGTTCATGCGTACCACGGCCAAGCGGATGGCTGTGGGGTAGGCATCGTTGGTAGACTGTGCGCAGTTCACATGGTCGTTGGGCGAGCAGTACTGATATTCGCCCCGCTTATGCCCCATAATTTCCAATGCACGGTTAGCTATTACCTCGTTGGCATTCATGTTTACCGAGGTGCCTGCGCCACCCTGTACCATGTCTACGGGGAAGTCTTTGTGCCACTTGCCGTCTATAATCTCTTTGCAAGCCTGTGCGATGGCATTGGTTATCTCGTCGTTGATGAGTCCAACCTCGTGGTTAGCTTCTACGGCAGCAAGTTTTACATAGGCCATGGCTATCACATAATCGGGGTAGTCGCTCATCTTCGCGTTGGAAATTTGGTAGTTGTTGATACCCCTCTGCGTCTGCACGCCATAATAAGCATTGACGGGAACGTTGAGTTCACCCAATAGGTCGGCCTCAACTCTGAATTTCTTGTCTTCCATTTTCTATATTGTATTAAATGATGATGGTCAGTGTATTTCCTTTGAATATTGCACATGCCAGCCCCTCTATGGCATCATATTGTAAGTGTGCTGGGCTGTCAGTATCGGTTTTTAGCTATTAGACATGACAAATATATATAAAATATAGGCTCGTTGACCCCATTCTGTTCAATTATTAAGTATAATTAACCATGAAGAGCTGCGCTATCTGTCGTTTTGTAAAGTTACAGTCATTATGCGAGTTGGAGATATATGACCTTGTACAAACGGCATCTGTGCATAGAACAAACGCCACCTGTACATAGGACAAACGCCATCTGTACATGGAAAGGTCGGCAACCTTTTCCACGGCAAATCGTACCCCTTGATAATTGAAAGGCAAGCGTTGCAAGCGCGAAATATGTCAGCCCAAGGTAATGCTTTGGGGTAAGAGGGGTATAATAAAGTAGAGCGCTGTCAGTGCGATAGAATACAGGTAGGGGTGAGGCAACGAACTCCACGCCCTGCCTAAGGTCTTTCGCCCCGTCGGGG